>OOBV01001913.1_pt1 | contig 11685 bp, 10 predicted proteins | sample 1671731 | NCBI WGS metagenome assembly OOBV01 (sample SAMN06348186, study PRJEB24527) | human gut metagenome | biome: human gut; feature: ankylosing spondylitis patient; material: feces | host: Homo sapiens | place: China | collected 2015-10
AGCGCATCCTTGGTAAGGATGAGGTCTCCAGTTCGAATCTGGATAGCAGCTCCATTGAAAAACCACTTGAAGTCTTAGAACTTCAGGTGGTTTTTTGTTTGCTATTTTCCCGGTTTTTCCGGCCGGGAAACCCTCCCTTTCCAGCGAAATGCCCAAAATTGGGTCTGATTTTTCCACATTCCGGCAATTGAACTTTTGGATGGTTTGCAGTACACTTTGTGTAAGAGAGTTGGTTATTTTTGTGTCAAACATCCACAAACCAGAGAGTTTTGATTGAATCGGAGGTATTTCCTATGGCTCGTTTTACTCTTCCCCGCGATCTGTACCACGGCAAGGGTGCTCTGGAAGCCCTGAAGTCCTTTACCGGCAAAAAGGCCATGATCTGTGTCGGCGGCGGCTCCATGAAGCGGTTCGGCTTCCTTGACCGCGCTGTTGGCTACCTGAAGGAAGCCGGCATGGAAGTGGAGCTGTTTGAGGGCATCGAGCCCGATCCCTCTGTTGAGACCGTCATGCGCGGCGCAGAGGCCATGCTGAAGTTTGAGCCCGACTGGATCATTGCCATGGGCGGCGGCTCCCCCATTGATGCTGCAAAGGCCATGTGGATCAAGTACGAGTACCCTGAGATCACCTTTGAGGAGATGTGCAAGGTGTTCGGCATTCCGCCGCTCCGCCGCAAGGCCCACTTCTGCGCCATCTCTTCCACCTCCGGCACCGCCACTGAGGTGACCGCTTTCTCCATCATCACCGATTATCAGAAGGGCATCAAGTACCCCATCGCCGACTTTGAGATCACCCCCGATGTCGCCATCGTCGATCCCGATCTGGCCGAGACCATGCCCAAGAAGCTGGTTGCCCACACCGGTATGGATGCAATGACCCACGCCATCGAGGCTTATGTTTCCACCGCCCACTGCGACTACACCGACCCGCTGGCCATCTTCGCCATCCGGATGATCCAGGGCGATCTGGTGGACAGCTACAACGGCGATATGTCCAAACGCGATTCCATGCACAACGCACAGTGCCTGGCCGGTATGGCATTCTCCAATGCTCTGCTGGGCATCGTCCACTCCATGGCACACAAGACCGGCGCTGCCTTTGCCGACTACGGCGCACACATCATCCACGGTGCTGCCAACGCCATGTATCTGCCCAAGGTCATCGCCTTCAACGCCAAGGACCCCGAGGCCAAGAAGCGCTATGGTGTCATCGCTGACGAGATGAAGCTGGGCGGTTCCAACGACGACGAGAAGGTCAAGCTGCTCATCGAGTACCTGCGCGGCATGAACGATGCACTGAACATCCCCCACTGCATCAAGAACTACGGCCCCGATTCCTACCCCACCGAGCAGGGCTTTGTTCCCGAGGAAGTGTTCCTGGAGCGTCTGCCCGAGATCGCAAAGAACGCCATCGGCGATGCCTGCACCGGCTCCAACCCCCGCCAGCCCAGCCAGGAGGAGATGGAGAAGCTGCTCAAGTGCTGCTACTACGACACTGAGGTCGACTTCTGATTTAAACCGACATTTTACAGACACTTTTACCTCTTTCCCATAACAGCAAAGCCGCAAGCCCTCAACAGGCCTGCGGCTTTGTTGTTTGATGGAGCTCTCAGGCGCTCCGCGCCAGCTCCCCTGACTGGGGATGCCAGGCTTGCGCTGCTGCAGACGGCAGAGCGATGGATGCAAAAAACCGCCCTGACGGTTTCCCATCAAGGCGGTTTGAGCTGGAGCTGCTATCCAGATTCGAACTGGAGACCTCATCCTTACCAAGGATGCGCTCTACCAACTGAGCTATAGCAGCACAATCACAGCTCGATTATTTTACCACAGGAATTCCTTCTTTGCAAGTGTTTTTTGCAAAAAAATCCGTTTTTTCTGTTCCAAAGCAAAAAAGACACCTGAACAGGTGTCTTTTTTGTATGGGCCAGCCAGGACTTGAACCCGGGACCAAGCGGTTATGAGCCGCCAGCTCTGACCAACTGAGCTACTAGCCCCCATTGCCCGGTTTGCCGGGCGCACAAGTAAGTATAACAAAAAACGCGCGAAATGAAAAGCGTTTCGGGCAAAATTATTTTGTGCGGTGGGCTTCCAGCTTCTGCTGCATGAACTTGTCCAGCATTTCCTGCGGAAAAAGCGGCTCCTTGTAGCCAAAGGCCTCCCGGATGAAGATCAGGGTGGCGATGGTCTGCCGCCCGGGGTCAAGCCGGAGGGTATACAGGGTGTCCAGCGGCTGCTGGGTTGGCTGGTGCAGGGTCAGATGGAGCAGAAAACCGCCATCGTTCTCACGGCGGCATTCGTAGGCAAACTCATCGTCCGGGCTATGCTGGTCCAGCCGGTCGAAGCAGTCGTCCAGCGGCAGGTCGGTGCGGAATTCGGAAAGGCCGCTGGGGCCATACTGGCTGCGGCGGGCGTTTTCCCGCCGGGTGAGCAGAAAAACGATGCAGCCCAGGGCGGCCGCCAGCAGGATGAGTGAGAATACAACGTTCATGGGTCCCTCCGCAGATTTTGAATCATGTTTTCCTTATTGTAACACAACCTGCGGAAAATTGTGTTATAATATTTGAAACAATCCAAATTTTTGCTGGAGGACTTCCCCTATGAAGCTCAAATTCACCCATAAGACCTGGTATTTCTTCCTGCTGTGCGCGGTAGCGGCATCCATGCTCAACGGCTTTGCCGTGCTGGGCGGCATGGATTTTTCTTTTCTGGAGATGGTCGCGTTCTGCATCACCGGCATCACCATCCTGTTTTTGGCCGCTGAAAAGGGCTCTGACCCCAAGGACAAGCGCAGCTATTTCCTGATTTTTGTCCTGCTCATGCTCAGCTATGTGCTGAGCGGCTGGGCAGCCTACTTATTCTCCGCGCTGGTCTGGCCCGCTCTGCTGGCGCTGGAATACCAGAAGGGCAGGCCCATCCAGCGCCAGCTGCAGCTGGTGGGTGCCGCTGAGGCGTTCCACCTGCTCTTTGTCCTGCTCACGGTCTACGGCGGCATGGCAGGCCTGAGCTTCTGGGCCAATCTGCTCTGGGTGCTGCTGGCCTGCGCCCGGGGCTGGGCGGCACTGAGCCTGTACAAGATGCAGGAGGAAGACGCATGACCCAGCGGCGGCGGAACCGGCGCCGCAAGCGCCGGGTTGGCCGCCGCGCCTTCCTGATCGGACTGGGCGGCTCTGTATCTGCCGCCCTGACGTATTATTTGCTGCGTTCTATCCCGGCAGGAAATAACGCGGAGCCTGTGCCATCGCCACAGACTGCCCCCAACCCCGCCCTGCCCAGCGGCGAGTGGCGGGCGGTGTGGGTGAGCTATCTCGAATTTGCAGAGATGGACTTTTCCTCAGAAAGCGCGTTCCGGGCCGATGCCGCCGCGCTGATGGACAACTGCCTGTCCCTTGGGCTGAACACCGTCATTGCACAGGTGCGCCCCTTTGGGGATGCGCTTTACCGGAGCAGCCTCTTCCCGTGGAGCCACCTGTGCACCGGCGTGCAGGGGCAGGACCCGGGCTTTGACCCGCTGGACGTGCTGCTGACCGAGGCCCACGCCCGGGGGCTTTCGCTGGAGGCATGGGTCAACCCCTACCGGCTCAGGAGCTCGGCCTCCATGCCCCCCGTTCTTGCAGAGAACAGCCTGCTGAACACCCACCCGGAGTGGGTCTGCGCCGTGAACGAGGGGGCCTACCTGAACCCCGCCATTCCGGAGGCTGCCGACTATGTGGTACAGGGCGTGGCAGAGCTGGTGCAGAACTACGCTGTGGACGGCATCCACTTTGACGACTACTTCTACCCCACCACCGATCCTTCCATTGACGCGGCGCAGTTTGCAGCCAGTGGAGAAACCGACCTGACCGCATGGCGGCGTACCAACGTGACCCGGCTGGTCAAAGCTGTCCACGATGCCGTCAAGGCTGCCGACCCGACCCTGCGGTTCGGGGTCAGCCCCCAGGGCAACCCGGACAACGACCGGAACGAGCAGTACACCGATCTCTCCGTCTGGCTGACGGCCTCCGGTGCGGATGCCGTTGTGGATTACCTCTGCCCCCAGATCTACTGGGGCTACGGCTATACCCTCTCCTCCGGCAGCACCCGCTTTGCCTTTGAGAATATCACCGCCGAGTGGCTGGCCCTGCCCCGGGCCGAAAGCACGGCCCTCTATTTCGGGCTGGGAGCCTACCGGGTCGGTGTGGGAGACGGTGGAGCCAACGCCGACAGCGTCAGCCAGTGGTGCACCGGCAGCGCGCTGGCCCGGCAGGTGACCGACCTGCGCAGCGCCGGTGCCGGGGGCTGGGCGCTCTACCGCTATGGCTCCCTGTTCCGCTCCGACGAAAGCGGCCTTGCCGCCGCCGAACGTGCCGCTCTGACGGCATTGGACGGCTAAGACACAGAAAATCCCTTGTAAGCAGGAAAAAAATGCGGTATACTATGGTATCATGCAAAAATATTGCATTTTTCACCTGCTGTTTTTGAGGATAGAAAAACATGAGTAAAACAAAACGAATCCTTGCCTTTGTGCTGGCAGCTGTGTTGGCCGTTGTCGTCCTGAGCGGCTGCAAGAGCATTGCCCAAAAGGTGTTCGGGTCTTCCAACGAGGTGCAGGAGGATGACACCACCCAGTGGGCCGTGCTCAGCTCTGACCCACTGGTGATCGATGGCATTGCCGACACCACGGCCAAATATGCCACAGCCCGGGCCAACGGGGCGCTGAACATCGTGTTCAACGGCATCTGGAGCCGCCAGACCGAATACTTCACCGTGCCCAGCGGCCTGCTGAGCATTTACGGCTGCGGCACCACCGACGGCGGTGCCCAGAAGTTCAAGGTCTCCCTCTGGAAAAAGGTGGACGGCGGCGCGCAGTATGTGGACAACACCACCTTCTATTTCACCGCCGACGGCCAGAACTACCACTGCGACATCGACAACCTTGACCCCAACGCAAGCTACCGCGTTACCATTTCCTACGATTCCAGCCGTTACTACCTCTACGGTCTGATGAAAGTAGAGGGCATCGGCTGAAATGAACACACGAACGAAACACTCTCTCATGCTGATGCTCTGCGCCTTTATCTGGGGCACGGCGTTCGTGGCCCAGAGCGCAGGCTCCGGCATGGGGGCTTATTCTTTTTTGGCCGGGCGCAGCTGGCTGGCGGTGCTGGTGCTGCTGCCCACCGTCCGCGCCTTTGATGCTCTCCACCGCAGGCACGGCGCAGCCTGTGGCTGGCCCAAAGCCCCTGCCGACCGCAGGCTTCTGCTGACGGCGGGGCTTTGCTGCGGCACTTTGCTGTTTGCGGCCTCCGCTGCCCAGCAGATCGGCATCACGCTCAACCCTTCCACGGCCAAGGCTGGTTTCCTGACCGCCATGTATGTGGTGCTGGTGCCGGTATTCGGGCTGTTTCTGGGGCGGCGGGGCAGTGCCCGGCTCTGGCTGAGCATGGGCATCGCCGTGGGCGGGCTCTACCTGCTCTGCATGAAAAACGGCTTTGGCGGCATTGAGGCCAGCGATTGGATCCTGCTTTCCTGCGCCGTGCTGTTCAGCTTTCAGATCATGACGGTGGACCACTTTGCCCCACAGGTGGACGGTGTCCGCCTGAGCCTGCTGCAGTTCTTTGTGGTAGCCGTAGAGAGCACCGCTGCCGCCCTCCTGTTCGAGAATCCCACCCTGGCCGAGTTCGGGGCCAACTGGCTTCCGCTGGCCTACTGCGGCGTGATGTCCAGCGGCGTGGCCTACACCCTGCAGATCCTGGGCCAGCGGGACGTAAACCCCGCCATTGCAAGCCTCATCATGTGTCTGGAAAGCGTGTTCAGCGCGCTGGGCGGCTGGCTGCTGCTCCACCAGAGTCTTTCCATGCGGGAGGTCTTTGGCTGCACCCTCATCTTTGCAGCGGTGGTCCTGGCCCAGCTGCCCGTGGAGGACTGGCTGAAATGCCGCAGCGCAAGCCGGAAGTGACCCGGCGCACCGCCGCTGGCATCCCCTATGAGCTGACCCGCAAAAAGGTCAAGCGACTCAACCTGCACATCCGGCGGGACGGCACCGTGGCCGTGAGCATCCCGTGGTCCTACACGGTGGGCTTTGCCGATGCCTTTGTGACAGAGCAGGCCCAGTGGATCCGGGAGGCGGTCTCCCGCCAGCTGCGGCGGAACGCCCGGAATGACCAGCCCCTGCCCTCCCAGGCGGAGGCACTGGCCTGTTTTACCGCCATGAGCGACAAGGTCTACCCGGCCTTTGCCGGGGTTCTGGGCGGGCAGAAGCCCACCATCAAGGTGCGGGACATGACCAGCAGGTGGGGCGTGTGCTACATGAAACGGCGGCAGATCACCTTTGCGCTGCAGCTCTACAACATGCCGCCCGCCGCACAGATCTATGTGGTGGTGCACGAGTACTGCCACTTCCTGCAGCCCAACCACAGCCCGGCCTTCTGGGCCGAGGTGGAAAAGCTGCTGCCGGACTGGAAAGAACGGCGGGCTTTATTGAAATAAACCTTGTGATAAAAATCAACAGGAGGGGTTCGACCCTTGGAAAGTGAAAAAAAGACCTCCGGCGGCGACAAATATTCAAAGCTGGCCGGAAACACCATTATCTTTGCCATTTCGAGCTTTTCGTCTAAGCTGCTGACCCTTTTGGTGCAGCCGTTCCTGACCTACGCCATGGCCGAGATCGCCGATCTGGGTCTGGCGAAGATCCTGAGCCAGTATGCAAACCTGCTCATCCCCTTTGTCTCGATGGGCATGTCCAACGCCATCATCCGCTTTGGCCTGGACAAGGGCAACAGCGAAAAGCAGGTGTTCACCAACGGCCTGCTGACCATTCTGGGGGGCTTCGGCATCCTGATCCTCTGCTGGCCTGTGGCGCAGTTCCTGCCCGATATGGCGCAGTACGGCTTCCTCATCTACATCTACGTCCTGATGAGCTGCCTGCGCACCCTCTGCACCCAGTTCGTGCGCAGCCGCCAGTGGAACAAGCTGGTGGCCGTGGACGGCATCCTGTGCACCTTTGCCACCCTGATGTTCTATGTGCTCTACCTTGTGGGCTTCCACTGGGGTGCCAACGGCTATCTGCTGGCCATCATCAGCGGCGACCTGGTCAGCGTGCTCTTCCTCAGCATCACCGGCAGGCTGTGGAACTATGTGGAACTCAAGGGCCTGAACCGGGATCTCTGGCAGCAGATGCTCCGCTTTTCCCTGCCCATGATCCCCGCCCAGATCAGCTTCTGGGTCATCAACGCATCGGACCTGTTCTTCGTGCGCGAGATGTGCGGCGGGCTGGACGGCCACAGCGGCGACGCTTGGAGCGGCCTGCTTTCCACCGGCTACTTCCTGCCCACCATCCTGACCACGCTGGGCCTGATCTTCTACGATGCCTGGCAGCTCTCCGCCGTGACCGAGGAGGAGGGCCGCGCCCGGTTCTTTACCAAGATCTTCCGCACCTATTCCTCGGTGCTGTTCTGCTGTGCAGCGGGCATCATCTGGCTCTGCCGCCCGGTCATGCACGTGATGAAGGCCAACTACTACTACGCCTGGCACTTTGTGCCCTTCCTGACGCTGGCTTCCACCTGCAGCTGCTTCAACCAGTTCCTCAACAGCGCATACGTTGTCAACAAAAAGTCCACCCACAGCCTGTGGACCATGCTGGCCGGTGCCGTGAGCAACTGCATTATGAACTACTTCTTCATCAAGTGGTGGGGGCCCATTGGCGCAACGGTGGCTTCCTTCTTCGGTCTGGGCATCGTGTTCGTGCTGCGCGCGCTGGATGCCCACAACATGATCGGCATGTCCATCCACCCGGGCCGGGTGGCGGTGAACTTCGGCGTGCTGGCGGGCGAAGCCCTGCTCCTGCTGGCCGAGCCCCCGCTCTACGGTCTATGGACGGGCCTCCTGACCGCCGCCATCATCCTGTTCAACTTTGCAGGTGTCTGGGCCATGGCCCGGATGCTCCTGCCCAAGCTCCTGGGCCGCCGGGGCAGGGCTCTGGTGAGTACAGTAGACAACTGGATCAAAAAGTAAACCAAAAAACGACCCTCTCCGGGAATTGCAATGCGGAGAGGGTCGTTTTCTCTTAATATTCCAACTTATACGCCAAAGAACTCCTTGGCAATATCGGCACTCTGCTTGGCATCCCTGGCGTACCAATCGGCACCGATCTTTTTTGCATATTCGGGGGTCAGCACAGCGCCGCCCACCATGATCTTACAGTCCAGCTTGGCATCGTGCAGGGCCCGGATGGTCTCCTCCATGCTCTTGAGGGTGGTGGTCATCAGGGCGGAAAGCCCCACCAGATGCACATCCTTCTCCCGGACGGTATTCACGACCGTTTCCACCGGCACGTCACGGCCCAGGTCGATGACCTCAAAGCCATAATTCTCCAGGATGACCCGGACGATGTTCTTGCCGATGTCGTGGACATCGCCCTTGACGGTGGCAATGACGATGCGTCCCTTGCTGGCGCTGCCCTCGCCCTTTTGGGCAATGGCGGTCTTGATCTCCTCAAAGGCCCCCTGCGCGGCGGTGGCCGCCTGCAGCAGCTGCGGCAGGAAGAGGGTTCCCTTTTCATACTTTGCGCCCACGATATCCAGCGCCGGAATGAGGGCCTCGTCCACCAGCTCCAGCGGCTCCTTTTCCTCCAGCAGCGCCCGGGTGCGGGCGGCTGCCTCGCCCTTCAACCCCTTTTCCACCGCCTTCATCAAGGGGGCATAGGGGCCGGCTGCCTCCGGCGTTTCGCCTGCTGCCGGGGCGGTCTGGGCATTCTGCACGGCCTGCGCCAGCGCAGCGGAGGCGGGCACCCGGTTGGCATACCGCTCAATGTACCTTGTGCTCTGCCTGTCCCGGTTGGTCAGAACGTTGTAAGCGTAGACCGCTGCCATCATCTCCTCGCTGGAGGGGTTCATAATGGCAAGGTCAAGCCCGGCATACATGGCCATGGTGAGGAAGGTGGTGTTCAGGTAGGAGCGGCAGGGCAGGCCAAAGCTGATGTTGGACACGCCCAGAATGGTGCGCACCCCCAGCTCCTCCTTGCAGGCGTGAAGGGCCTGCACCGTGGCAAGCACATCCTCCTGCTGGGCGCTGGCCGTCAGGGTCAGGCAGTCGATATAGATATCCTCCTGCGGGATGCCTGCCGCCAGTGCCGCGTCCCGGATGCGGCGGGCAATGGCCACGCGGTCCTCGGCTTTGGGCAGGATGCCCCGCTCGTCAATGGCAAGGCCGACCACCGCCGCGCCGTACTTTTTGCACAGGGGCAGAATGGTGTTCAGCTTTTCCTCCTCGCCGTTCACCGAGTTGACGATGGGCTTGCCGTTGTAGACCCGCAGGCCCCGTTCCAGCGCCTCGGCATGGGAGGAATCCAGCTGCAATGGCAGGCTGACCACGCTCTGCAGCGCCTTGACCACCTGCTCCATCAGGGCAGGCTCATCCACGCCGGGTGCACCTACGTTCACATCCAGGATCTGGGCCCCGGCCTCGGTCTGGCTCACGGCCTGTTCCAGCACATAGTTCATATCCCCTTCCCGCAGGGCCTGCTGGAACCGCTTTTTGCCGGTGGGATTGATGCGCTCACCCACCACCGTGATGCCGTCCACATCCACGCAGTCCATGGGGCTGCACACCACCGACTTCATGGGGTGGTCGGGGCGGCCCGGCCTGCAATCGGCAAACACACCGTTCAGCAGCTGGATGAACTCCGGGGTGGTGCCGCAGCAGCCGCCTGCAGCAAACAGGCCCAGCTCCCGGTAGGGCTTCATCTGCATGGCGTAGAGCTGCGGGGTGATATCGTAGCCCGAGCCATCGGCGCGGGGCAGGCCCGCGTTGGGCTTGACGAACACCGGGAAGCTGCCGGGCAGGGCCTCGGTCAGCCGCTTTGCCATGGGGAAGATCTCCTTGGGGCCAAGAGAGCAGTTGATCCCCACGGCATCGGCTCCCAGACCCCGGGCGGTGGCGGCAAAGCTCTCGACCGTGCAGCCGGTAAAGGTGCGGCCGCCTGCTTCAAAGCTCATGCTGGCCAGCACGGGCAGGCTGCTGTTCTCCTTGACGGCCAGCAGGGCGGCCTTCAGCTCATACAGATCGGTAAAGGTCTCCAGGAACACGAGGTCAGCCCCGGCGGCTACGCCTGCCCGGACGATGCGGCCATACTCTGCCACGGCATCCTCAAACGCAAGGGTGCCGTTGGGTTCCAGCAGCTCCCCCAGGGGGCCCACATCCAGCGCGGCCAGTGCACCGTAAGGGGCGCAGGCCCGTTTGCAGTTGGCAACGCCCGCCGCAATGATCTCCTCCAGCGTGTACTCGCTGCCCGCCAGCTTGTGGGCGGAAGCGCCAAAGGTATTGGCATTGATGATGCGGCTGCCTGCGGCGGCGTACCGGGTATGGATGCTCTCGATGAGCGCCGGGTCGGTGATGTTCAGCTCCTCGGGGCGGGCCCCCAGTTTCAGGCCCGCAGCCTGCAGCATGGTGCCCATGCCGCCATCCAGCAGGATGGTATTGGGCCGGTCAAACAGTTCATTCGCTTGCACAGGTGATCCCCCTCTTTCTATATTCGCACCGGGTGCGGAGCACGCAGTGCCCGCACCCCGCCAGATGCCCCCGGACCGGGTGATCACTGACCCCCAGAATGGCCGTGATGCTCTTGCGGGGGGTCATCAGGTTGTTTTCCGTGACACAGAGCCCGGCGCGGCGGGCGGTGTCCAGCGCTGCTGCCAACAGCGGCTGAACGGCAAGGGGCCAGTCCCCGTAGCCCGGGGAATAGCGCCCCGTCAGATACTTGCCCTGCCGGGCGGCCCACTGGCGCAGCTCAGCCTCAGCGGCCTCCGCAGCCTGTTCGGCCAGCGCGGAGCCCAGCGCATCCGATGCCACACCGGCGGCGATATCGCCCACACCGGCCCGGCGGATCTGGGCATCCACACCTGGGCCAAGCGTTACGGCCAGCAGCAGGGCGGCGGTGCAGCCTTCCAGATGCTTTGCCACATCTTCCCCCGCCAGGATCCCCGCCGCTGTCAGGCTGTCGGGGTCGGCCTCCAGCCAGACTGCCCGGGGCGTGGCTGCCGCCAGCAGCGGCACGGCGCATTTTTCCAGCAGCGCCTGGGTGGCCGCGTCTGCGCCGCCCCGGGCCCCGAAGTACCGCGCCGCCTGTGCAAGATCGATGCCCTCCGGCTTTTCCAGCCGCAGCGGCATACTTGGCCCAATGCTCATCTGCCCGCCCTCCTTTACAAGAATAAAGAATAGATTTAGTATACAGCACCGGGGGCCAGCCGTCAACGATTTCAAAATTTCCAACTTTTTTGCAATAAACCTATTGACAATCTGGGTAAATAGGGATATAATCCAGGCAACGAATCCACCAACCTAGTGGGAAATTGAAGCCAAGTTCCCCGGGGTCGTAGAGGATTGGGAAAATCGTTGAAAGGAGGGCACAAAAATGACGCTGATCTGGAAAAACCTGCTCCACGCGAACCTCCGTTGTGGGCGAATGTACACCACCCGGGCAGAATATGGGACCGAGCGCTGTGCATTGCCCTCTGCAGACCGAATGTGTGTGCAAATGTGATGGCAAAGCTGCCAAAGCGCTAAACCCGAATTTTGCCCGGTGCACTGAAATGGTGTCAGTGACCGGGATTTTTTATGCATCAGAATTATACTTTAAGTACAGATAGAGAGGTTAATTACTATGTCTAACTATAAATTTGAGACCCTGCAGCTTCACGTTGGCCAGGAGCAG
>OOBV01001918.1_pt1 | contig 11627 bp, 10 predicted proteins | sample 1671731 | NCBI WGS metagenome assembly OOBV01 (sample SAMN06348186, study PRJEB24527) | human gut metagenome | biome: human gut; feature: ankylosing spondylitis patient; material: feces | host: Homo sapiens | place: China | collected 2015-10
TCGTGGAGCGCCGCGAGAAATAGGACTAAGGAGAGGAAGGGAGTGCGTCATGGAGTACGCCTTGGAGCACGAGAGGCCCTACGGGTGCGAGGAGGCGGCCGCGCATGAGCTGGCCCGGGCGCTGGCCTTCGCGGGGAACTCATTTCTCGCCCCGATGAGCCAAACGTCCGATGCGGGACTCGGCCGGACATTTTGGGCCGCCTTCCCCGATTTCGGAAGCGAAGAAGTGACGTGCGCTTTGGACGGGCTGTTCGCCTGGGCCGCCGCGGACGAAGGCACGCCGCGCGACGAGCGCGTGCTCGGTTGAGTACGCGCGCCTGTTCATCGGGCCGCCGGAGCCGGCAGTGGCACCCTGGGAGTCGTTTTATGTGCAGGAAGGTGTGACGAACGGGTTCGGCGAGCCGACGTTTCGCATGCAGGAGTGCCTTCGCGATGCGGGGCTCGAGGTGTCGAACGAGAACAACCAGTATGCCGACCATATCGGTATCGAGCTCCTCTACTGCAGCGCGCTCGCGCAGCGGGCGACCTCGAACGGCCTTGCAAAGGCGGAGGAGGCAGCTTTGCTGAAGTCGTTCGTCGAGGCCGATTTGGTTCCGTGGTTCGGGCAATTTGCAGCGGCGCTGCACAAGGAGGGGGCGACCTATTATGGCCTTCTGGCCGATCTCGCCGGCGGTCTGCTCGGGGTCGTTCAAGCCGCTTCGCCGAATACGTTGGCCTCGGTAGCCTAAAGAAGGCCCCCTCGCTTAGCGCCTGTTCCTGCGTACGCTATAATGTCGCAGGTGCAGGCGCTTTTTTTGCGCGCCGATCGGACGCAGAGGCGGAAAGGGGCGGGACGTGGACTATGCGAAGGCCCATATCGTCACCTTGTGGTGCGCCGTGATCGCCAAGGCGACCCGAGGCGTGACTAAGCTTCTCCCCAAGCAGATGACCCCGCTTCAGTTTCGTCTTCTGGCGCAACTGACCTTGCCTGAATCCGAACGGGTGCTCCCGATGCGCGCCGCGCGGCTGTTGGTGCTGAAGCCGGCCGATGTCGACGAAGCGGTGGGCGTTCTGGCGGATCGGGATCTTCTTAGGGTCTGCGATGATGGCTGCATCGAGCTGACGCGGGCCGGGCGCGAGAGAGCGGCACGGTTGACTGAGCGTCTGAATGCATTCTTCGCGCTGTGCGTGGATGACCTTTCCGAAGAGGAGCGCGCTGTTTTGGCTGATCTGCTGCGCCGCGCGTTTTCGATGCCGGGTAGCTGCTACGCGCGCAGGCCCCTTGCGGGGGAGGCGTCCGAGGCGTTTGATGCCCGACGCGGGCTGGCGGCGACGGCCATGCTCCATTATGCGGTTCAGACGGCCGTCAAGAAGGCGACGTCGCTATCGCTCACTGATTTCCGCTTTTTGCTGGAGCTCTATCCCAAGCGCCGTACAGCGGCGAGGATGCTGCGCGCTCGCGATATGGTGGCCTTCCTGCGAACGGGGCGGGCCTATGTGACCACGGCCTCGGTGCGTCTGGAGGAGCAGGGCTATTTGGTGCGCGTGCCCGACGAGCGCGATGCGCGTGGCATTCTGTTCAAGCTCACGCCCCGGGGAATGATCTGCGTGCAGGAGGTGGCCGAGGATCTGTACGCCGTGCTCGTGTCGATGTTCGGCGAGGCGGTGGAGGAGCGGGTTGTGCAACGCGCGCTCAAGCATTTGCTCGAGCTGGAGGATGCGGCCCTCGATGCGTTGGCGGAGCTTCCATGGTAAGGCGCGAGGGGTGGTCGTCCGGCCGGGACGGGGCGCAAGAGGTGTGGCAGACGTGCTCGGTGAACTGCGGATCTCGTTGCGCGCTGCGCCTTCAAGTGCGCGACGGCGAGATTCTCTGGACGGAGACCGATTGCCGCCCCGAGGAGCCCGGCAACCCGCAGCTGCGCGCGTGTCTGCGCGGCCGGGCCCTGCGCTACTGGCTGGGCAGCTCCGATCGCTTGAACGAACCGCTGCGCCGGGTGGGGCCTCGAGGATCGGGCCGGTTCGAACCCATCGGTTGGGATGAGGCTCTCGACGAGATTGCCGAGCGCATCAGGGATACGGTCGCTCGATGGGGCAACGAGGCGGTGCTGCTTCCCTACGCGACGGCGATATGGTCGGGTTCCGGTTCGCCGTTCGAGCGACTGATGAACTGCTACGGCGGACATTTGGGCATCTACGGCGACTACAGCTGCATGCAGCTGCAGACGGCGTGCACGTCGCTCTTTGGCGACGACGGCTACTACACTGGGTCGCTGCTTTCCGAAGCGTCCCGGGCCGATTTGGTGGTGCTCTTCGGCGCCAACCCGGCGCTCACGCGCATGGGCGGGGCAAGCGGCGCGTACCGTCTCGTGCAGACGCGCGAGGCGGCCGAGGGCGAGGGGCGCCCCTTCAAGGTGATCGCTATCGACCCATGCCAGAGCGACGCGGTAACGGGCGACGGTGATGCGTGGATCCCCCTTCGCCCGGGTACCGACGCGGCCTTTGTGGCCGGCGTTGCCTGGGTGCTCATCACCGAGGGGCACACCGATGAGGAATTTTTGCACCGGTACTGCGTCGGATACGACGGCGCGACGATGCCTGCGGGTGTGCCCGCCTCGGAGAGCTATCGCGCCTACGTGCTGGGGGAAGGGCCGGACGGTGTGGCGAAGACGCCGCAGTGGGCTGCCCGCATCACGGGATGCCCCTCGGCCCGCATCGTTTCGTTCGCCCGCGAGCTCGCCGGTGCGAAGCGGGCGTTCATCATGCAAGGCTGGGGCCCGCAACGCACGGCCTTCGGAGAGCAATCGGCGCGGGCAATCTGTCTGCTTGCCCTGCTCACGGGCAATTTCGGTCTTCCCGGCACGAACAGCGGGGCGCGCGAGCGGCTCTTTAGGCCCGTGCTTCCCGACGCTCCGGTGGGGGAGAACCCGGTAAAGGCGGCCATCCCGGTGTTTCTTTGGTCGCGCGCGGTCGAGCGGGGGAGCGAGCTTGCGGCCTCCGACGGCGTGCGCGGCGTCGACCGGTTGCCCTCGCCGGTGAAGCTCATCATCAATCATGCGGGCAACGCGCTCACCAACCAGCACGCCGACATCAACCGAACCCACGAGATCCTCGCCGATGAGAGCCTGTGCGAGTTCATCGTGGGCATCGACGTGATGATGACCGATTCTATGCGCTACGCCGACATCGTGCTGCCCGATGTGGCCCAGGCCGAGCGCGATGTGCTCGTTTCGTCGGGAAACTCCGACGGCGTCCGCGGCGTCATCTCGGCTGCGTCGTGGGGCGGCGATGCGCTCGATCGTCGGTGCGCATGGGAGGTGGCCCGCGAGCTCGCGCGCAGACTCGGGGTGGAGGAGGCCTTCTGCGAAGGCGTCGCCACGTTGGGCGAGATGGACGAGCTGCGGCTGCGCGAGAGCTGCTTTGCCGACGACGCCGAGGGCGTGCGTGCCGAACTGGCCGAGCAGGGGGTCGTGCGGCGTCCCTACGAGGGGGAGGCGGTCGCCTACGCCGATTTCCGACGAGATCCGGAAGCGCATCCTCTGCCCACGCCTTCGGGGAAGGTCGAGATATACGATCAAAAGGTCGCGGAGCTTTTGGCGGACGATCCGAGTCTGCCGGCAAGCCCGATCCCGGCGTACATCGCCGCGCCCGAGGGCGCCGAGGCGGCACTTGCCGGCCCCTATCCCTTCCAAATGATCAGCTATCACGGGCGCCAGAGCGCGCATTCGTCATTTTCCAACGTACCCGAGCTTGCGGTCGTGGTGCCCAGGCGCTTGTCGGTGAACCCCGTCGATGCCGAGCGGCTCCAAATCGCCTCGGGCGCTTTGGTGGTCGTCGAAAACGATCGGGGCGCCCTTGTGTGCCGGGCGCGGGTGACGCCGCGCATCATGCCGGGCGTGGTGGCGCTGCCCGAGGGTGCCTGGCACGACGCAGACATGCAGGGCGATCGCCTCGATTGGGGTGGGTGCGCCAACACGGTCTCCTCCGACGAGCCGACGGCGTGGTCGCACGGCAATCCGCACAACTCGTGTCTGGTGCGTCTGCGCCACCTGACCGACGCCGAACGGGCGGAAGCGGCGCTGCGTGAGGCTGAGGCGGGCCGAGGAGAGGAGGCGCGATGACGCGCGCGAAGGCGACGTCCGCGTCCGTCGTGGGAACGGGCGCTTTGGGCGATTCGCATCATCAGTTCGGCTTCTCGTTCGACCAGCGGCGCTGCACCGGTTGCAAGACCTGCGAGATGGCCTGCCGGGACTACCACGACCTCGGGGTGGGCCCGGCGTTTCGCACCGTGCACGAGTACGCCGGCGGAATCTGGACTCAGAACGACGAGGGGGCATGGGAGCACGATGTGTTCGCCTTCTACGTTTCTATGTCGTGCAACCACTGCACGAATCCCGTTTGCTTGCGCTTCTGCACCTCCGATGCCATTGCCAAGGACGATTTCGGGTTCGTGAGGGTCGATGTCGAGCGGTGCACGGGGTGCCAGGTATGCGCTCTGTCGTGCCCGTATCACGCCCCGCGCTTCAACGAGGCGAGCGCACACATCGAGAAGTGCGACGGGTGCCACGACCGCGTCGCCGCCGGTTTGGGCCCGATATGCGTAGAGGCGTGTCCCCAGCGGGCCTTGGGCTTCGGCATCTACGATGACCTCGTTGATCATCCGCTTGCGGTCGAGCGCGTGGCCCTGATGCCCGACCCGGTCATCACCCAGCCGAACTACGCGATCGAGCCCTGCGAGGCGGCCCTGCGCGCTGTCGGTCCGGATACCCTGCGCAACCTAGGAGAGATCTGAGGCGCGAGTTTTAAGTTATACCCATTTATACCCAAATGTGGTATAAATGGGTATAACTTTTCGAATGGAGTGTCGGTATGGCTGATGAACAGGCAAAACGAGAAGAGCTTATTCGGCAAATTGCGAGTCTGCCGACGGGCTCTCTGACCAAGAAGACCGTCAAGGGACGCGAGTATTGGTATCTTCGCGTGAAAGAGAACGGAAAACGACGCGAGCTTTATGTGCCTCGCGATGAGGTAGAGAGCCTCAGAGAGCAACTTGCTCTCCGCAAGCGCCTTGAGCAAGAGCTTGTCAAGGGCGGGCAGCGGGAGGTGCCTCCCCATGTGGAGGCCTTCGAAGGCTCTGTGCTCGTCGGGGACGAGCTTCGTGAGTTCGCGGCGCCAGTTGCGAGCTTTAAGAAGCGCGCCCTCTACGGAAAGCTCCGCGCTTTCTTGGAGAGAGAGCCCCGCGATAAGGTGCTCGTGTTGTGCGGGCTTCGTCGCACGGGGAAGACCACTCTCGTTCGGCAGGCGATTCTCGACCTTTCCTCCGACGAGCTTGCACGCGCGGCGTTCATGCAGGTGACCCCTTTCGATACGCTGGCCCAAGTCAACCGCGATCTGCGCAAGCTTGCCGAGAGGGGCTATCGCACGGTATTTGTCGACGAGGTGACGCTGCTCTCCGATTTCGTCGAGGGCGCTGCTCTGTTCTCCGATGTGTTCGCGACGCGCGGTATGCGCCTGGTGCTCTCGGGCACCGATTCTCTCGGTTTTGTTTTCGCGGAAAGTGAGCAGCTTTACGACCGATGCGCGCTGTTGCGTACGACATTCATACCTTATCGCGAGTTCGAGGGCGTGCTCGGTGTTGAGGGCGTGGACGAGTACCTGCGCTACGGTGGCACTATGAGCCTGGGCGGACGCAACTACAACGAGCAATCCACGTTCGCATCGAAGGGGAGCACCGACGAGTACATCGACAGCGCCATTGCGCGCAACATCCAGCATTCGTTGAAGTGTTACCAAGACGGGGGGCATTTCCGAAGCCTTCAGGAGCTTTATGATTCCGATGAATTGACCAGTGCCATCAACCGAGTGGTGGAGGATGTGAATCATCGTTTTACTCTTGATGTGCTGAGTCGCGATTTCAAATCTCATGATCTCGCGCTCTCGGCTCGAAATCTGCGACAGGATCGAAAAGAGCCCACGGATATTCTGGACCGCGTTGACATTGAGGCGATCACGCGTCGGCTGCGGGATTTGCTGGAGATTCGGGACGCGACCGAGCGCTCGGTTGAGCTTTCAGAGGGTCATGTCGCCGAGATTCGGGAGTATTTGGCCCTGCTTGATTTGGTGGCGGGCGTGAGCGTGGTCAGTATGGAGAACCTGAATGACCGTCGTTTCCGTACGATTATCTCCCAGCCGGGGCTGCGCTATGCTCAGGCCGAGGCGCTCGTCGAGAGTCTGCTTGCCGACGACGAGTTCTCCGATTTGTCCCTTGTCGAGCGCAACCGCGTTCTCGAGCGCATTCGCAGCGAGATCATGGGACGTATGATGGAGGATCTTGTGCTGCTCGAGACGGCCCTGGCCTTCCCGCGCAAGCAAATCTTTGTGCTGCAGTTTCCCGTCGGCGAGTTCGACATGGTGGCGTTTGATCCAGACGCGGCGCACTGCGAGATATACGAGATAAAGCACAGTGCGAAGGCCTCGCCCCAGCAGTACCGCTTCCTCGTGGAAGACGGGAAGTGCGCCCAGACCGAGCACCGCTTCGGCCCCATCGTGGCCAAGCGCGTGCTGTATCGCGGCAAGTCCTTCAACGAGGGCGAAGTGGAGTATGTGAACGTGGAAGAGTACCTAAGAAATCTGCCTGGCGCAGGCGAAGACAGAGTGCTCTAGGCACAGGAGGCTCGGTTCAGTGGCGAGGCGGCCCTCCTCGGTTTTGGGAAGGCGCGTGGCGGCCTCGGTGATCTCCAGGATGAAGAGACGATGGTCGCCGGCATCGGTGACAGAGCGAACGCGCGCTTCCATAACGCTGAGGGCGTTCTGAGGATAGGGGAGTGCGTGCCCTCCTTCTGTCCAAGCGCACAGGAAGCCCTCGCTCTTATCGGTATCGCGCCCCGAGTGCGAGCCGCACCAGAGCACGGCCTCGGCCGCCTCGGCGCCCACGGTCGACAGGGTGCAGTGCCCCGTCACCTCGATGGCCTTGCCGCTCCAGGATGTCGATTTCAGTCCCAGGGCCACAAGGGGCGGCTCGTAGGACAGCGGCGTGCAGAAAGCCGCGGGCGCGAAGTTCGCCCGACCGTCGCGCGCGGTGCCGACGACGATGACGGGCCTAGGGCCGAGCGCCGCGGCGATGGCGCGCCCGGAGAGGAGGCGCTGGGGCGTTTTGGAGACGCCCGGTTGTCTGGCGGAAATGGGATCTGGCACGATGGCGCCCGTTACTCGTGTCCGCCGCAGACGGGCCGGGGCGGCACGGGGATGCCCAAAGCGTCGGCCGCCTCCTCGCGCAGCTCCTGGATGGTGGCCATGTAGCAGGCTAGGGCATCGATCCAGCGGTGCAGAGCCGCACGGCCCTCGGGCGTGAGCGAGAACAGGCGCTTGGCGGCGCCGGAGGAGGGCGTGTCCCATTTGGAGGTGACGAATCCCTGCTCCTCCATCTTCTTCAGCGTGCGGTAGATGCCCGCCGGATCGGGCTTCTTGCCGCCGAACATGGGGGAGGCCGCCGCCTTCTGGACGATGACGTAGCCGTGCAGGGGCTCGGCGGATGAGGCCAGCACGGTGAGGATGGTGGGCTGCGACATGCGCGAGAGGGACTTGCCCAGCTCGGCGCATTGCTTCAAATCGTCATCGGACTTCGGGTTGCACACGTGCCACATAAAGGGCCTTTCAATATCGTGGAATATTGCGATCGCTACAATAATAGACCAAATCAATCATTTCGGCCAGAAGACAAGAGGAGATTCGCGCCGCCTATGGCGTAGGGGAGCGGCTGGCATATCGCTCAAGAGAGGGATGGCCTTCGGGTCGCCCCTCTCTTTTTGGATGAGATGCAGCAAAAGGTTGCGGCCGATGGTCATTTTTGTAGCAGATGCAACCAAGTATTAGATTGCATCTAATATAGGTAAGGTCTACTATTAGTGCAAGGCTTTCGGTGTTCGAAAATCGAACGCCAGCGAGGGCGGCGCCGCGGCGGCAGCGCTCTCGCGGACAGGCTGGCCTGGGTCCTTGTGGCCCTGTGCGCCTCGGCGGTTTCCGAGGTGCGATCGACAGGAGACGAGAAGAGGAGAGTTATCGATGGGGAACGAGATTGACATCCACGCCCCCGGCGTCGAGATGCGCAAGTCGCTGTGCTACTTCTGCCATGCGAACTGCGGCGTCCTCGCCTATGTGAAGGACGGGGAGGTGATCAAGATCGAGGGCGACCCGAACTACGCGAACCAAGGCGGCCTCTGCTGCCGCGGCAACAGCGCCCTTCTGCATCTGAACCATCCCGCCCGCATCAACCATGCGCTCAAGCGCGTGGGGGCCAAAGGCGAGGGAAAATGGGAGAAGATCCCGTACGACCAGGCCATCGCGGAGGTGGCCGAGCGCCTGAACCAGATCAAGGCCGAATCCGGCGCCGAGGCCGTGGCCACCGCCGGCGGCACGACGCGCACCGACGACTGGGCGCGCCGCCGCTTCCTGAACCAGTTCGGCAGCCCCAACGGGTTCCATAACGCGCTTCTGTGCTGGATTCCCACCTTCATGGCCGAGACCTGCGTGGCCGGTTGGTCGCCGTTCGAGACCGACCTGGGTTCGGCGAAGGTGGTCATGCTCTGGGGCATGAACCCCGGTGCGTCGTCTCTGGGCGCCATGCGCGGCTACACCGACCTGCAGAAGAACGGTATGAAGATCATCTGCGTCGATCCGCGCTTCTCCGAGACGGCCTCGAAGGCCGATCTGTGGCTCCCTCTGCGTCCCGGCTCCGACTCGGCGCTGGCGCTGGCGCTGCTGCGCACCATCATCTGGGAGGGTCTGTACGACTTCGCCTTCGTGCGCGACTGGTGCCAGGACTTCGATGCCCTGAAGGAGCACGTGCGCGACTACACGCCCGAGTGGGCGGCGCCGCTGACCTGGCTTTCCCCCGAGCAGATTCGCGCGGCGGCCCGCATGTACGCCACCAACACCCCCGGCTGCATCCAGTGGGGCTGCACGTGGGACCAGCTGGGCACCGCCTCCACCACGACGAGCCTCACGCTCGCGCTCATGCGCGCGGTGTGCGGCAACTTGGACGTTCCTGGCGGTGACGGCATGCCCGGGCCTGCCCTGAACTACCTCACCGATGAGGAGATGGAGGCGAACGAGTGCCTCCCTGAGGAGCAGAAGGCCAAGCAGATCGGCTCCGACAAGTTCAAGCTGACGAGCTGGCCGGGCTATCAGCTCATTTCCGACAATGCGCGCCGCACCTGGGGCAAGACGCTTCCGACCGAGTGGTTCTGCGAGGCGCACGGCCCGAGCGTGTTCAAGGCCATCATCACCGGCGACCCCTACCAGGTTCGCGCGCTCATCGTGAACGCCACCAACCCGATCAACTCCTACGGCGATTCGAAGATGACGCTTCAGGCTTTGAAGCAGTGCGAGTTCCTCGTGACGGTCGACTACTGGATGACGCCCACGGCGCTGCTTTCCGACTACGTGTTCCCGGCGGCCGGCGCGCTGGAGCGCCCCACCATCGTGACGCACTACGGCGCCACCGATTCCATCCTCGGCGGCAAGCGCGCCATGCAGCCTCTCTACGACCGCCACACCGACATGACGTTTTGGCGCAAGCTCGGCATCGCGTGCGGTCAGCCCGAGGAAATGTGGCCGTGGAAGACCGAGGAGGAGGCCTACTACCACATCCTCGAGCCTCTGGGGCTTCCCATCAGCTGCTACGACGAGTTTGTGGACAACTACCGCATGTACTATCCGCCGCTGCACCAGAACAAGTTCATCGCCAACGGCGGCTTCTGGACGCCCTCGGGCAAGGTGGAGTGCGACTCCTCCATCCTGCGCGAGCTGGGGTACCCCGGCATGCCCACCTATTTGGGCTGCTCCGAGAACGAGGTGGACGACCCCGAGGTGGCCGAGAAGTACCCCATCGTGCTCACCACGGGCGGCGGCTTCATGCCCTTCCATCACTCCGAGCACTTCCAGATGCCCGGCATCCGCTACCTGTACCCCGATCCGTACTTCACCATCAACCCCGCGCTGGCCGAGAAGCTCGGCATCGCCGAGGGCGACTGGTGCTGGATCGAGACGCGCCGCGGCCGCATCAAGATGCGCGCCAACGTGAGCCCCGAGCTCGACCCGCGCGTGGTGTTCGCGCCGCGCGGCTGGTGGTTCCCCGAGCGCGACGGCTCGGCCGATCTCTCGAACCCCTTCGGCTGCCTCGAGTCGAACGTGAACGTTCTGACGTCGGTAGACGTCGAGGACTGCGACCCGATGGGCGGCAGCTGGGCCAACCGCGGCCTGATGTGCCGCGTGTACAAGTGCACCGAGCTGGATCACGATTACAAGCCCGCCGATGCCCAGTGGTCCATTCCCGGCAACGCCGCCGAGCCCGGCGTGACGGTCATGCCGAGCGACCAGAAGATGGCCCGCCCGCACGTGCCGTTCGAGGCGCCCGAGGTTGAGGAGGCCCCCGAGGGCTTCTACCGGGTGTGGCAGAACGGCCAGCTGTACCAGGAGGGCACCCACTTCCGCCTGGACGAGTCGGGCTGGCTCGTGAACCCGCGCACGAAGGGCTACCACGACGCCTACACCGGCTGGCGCTACGACCCGGCAAGCGAGCTGCTTGTGGACGACGCGACCGGCAAGTCTTACACCATGGATCGCGAGGAGGTCTCCTTCCTCGGCGGCGTGCGCTGCTATCCCGGCGCCGAGGCCCCGTTCGAGGTGCCCGAGCAGCTGACGTGGAACGCCGAGGGCGGCTACGCGCAGCTCGCGGACAAGCCCTATGTGTACGATCCCGCCTCCGGCTGGCTCGTCGACCCCGAGACCGGCGCCTTCCACGACGCCTACTACGGCTGGCTCTACGACGGTGCCACGGGGCACTTGGTCGACGAGGCGACGGGCGCGCACTACGACCTGGAGTACAACCCGATCGTCAACGAAGAGGCCGCGGCCGCCCGTGTCGCCGAGGAAGAGGAAGGAGCCTAAGTTATGACCCGTTACGTCATGGTTGTCGACCAGAGCCGCTGCATCGGGTGCCAGTCGTGCACCGTCGCGTGCCGCACCTGGAACGACCTCCCCCTCGACATCATCTACAACCCCGTGTACACCGAGGGCGTCAAGGGCACGTTCCCGGAGGTGTACCGCACCTGGACGCCGACCCAGTGCATGCACTGCGCCAACCCCGAGTGCGTGCCGTGCTGCCCCACGGGCGCCAGCCAGCAGGACGACGACGGCACCGTATGGGTCGACTACTCGAAGTGCATGGGCTGCAAGGTGTGCGTGAACGCGTGCCCCTACGGCATGCGCGACGTGTCCCACATGGTGCCCCGCTTCGACCAGTACGTGCGCAAGTGCACGTTCTGTCGCGATCGCCGCGCGCTCGATCCGTCGGCCGAGCCCTACTGCGTGGCCACCTGCCACCAGCGGGCTCGCATCTTCGGCGACATCGACGATCCGGAAAGCGAGGTGTCGAGGCTCATCAACACCACGCACACCGAGCGTTTGTTCACCGAGCTGGGAACCGACCCGCAGATCTACTACATTCCTGAGATGGGAGGTGGTGCGCGATGAAGCACCATTACTGGGAGGCCCCCATTGTCATCTACCTGTTCCTCGGCGGCTTGGGCGGCGGCATCTTCTTCCTGTCCGCCCTGTTCGATCTGATCATTGCTCCGGGCTCGGGCCCGCTG
>OOBV01001922.1_pt1 | contig 11582 bp, 11 predicted proteins | sample 1671731 | NCBI WGS metagenome assembly OOBV01 (sample SAMN06348186, study PRJEB24527) | human gut metagenome | biome: human gut; feature: ankylosing spondylitis patient; material: feces | host: Homo sapiens | place: China | collected 2015-10
GACGGAATTTAGTCGCTTCTACGATCGCCGGAGTATCCTCAGTGCTGAAACCGGTAAACAGATTGCCATGGCGATCAGCCTTCGTTGCCGCAATCAATGCGACACGCGGAGTCAAATCAACAAAATAACGTCCATACAGTTCCAAATAAGTATGGATAGCTCCCAGCTCCAATTTGCCTTCTTTTAAAAATTCGGCAATTCGGCCTGCCTGCGGGCCGGAAAAGGACATATCCAGCTTTTTAGCGATACCTTTTTCAAAAACATCCAGATGGACGCCAAGACCATTTCCCCGGCTGTGCTGGGAGAGCTGGAAGAGGAAAACAAGCTGGTGATGGATTACCAGAAACTCCAGGGCAGCGCCCAGATCGAGTTTCAGGGAAAGGTGTGCAACCTGTCCCAGCTGGGTGTTTATAAGGAAGATTCTCAGCGGGAGGTGCGGAAAGGGGCTTACACCGCCGAAGGGAATTTCTACCGGGAACACAAGGCGGAATACGACCGGATCTATGATGAGCTGGTGAAAAAGCGCACGGCCATTGCCAAAAAGCTGGGCTTTCAGAATTTTGTGGAGCTGGGCTATCTGCGCATGGGTCGCAACTGCTATGACAAAAAGGATGTGGCCGTGTTCCGGGAAGAAGTGGTGCGGGAGATCGTGCCCATCGTCTGTGAGATGAAAAAAGAACAGCAGAAGCGGCTGGGCCTGCCGGACTTCAAGTTCTATGATGACCCGGTGGTGTGCCAGGGTGGAAACCCTCATCCCCAGGGCACCTTTGAGGACACCTATCGCACCGGCATTGAAATGTACCGGAAGATGTCCCCGCTGACAAAGGACTTCATCGACAAGATGGACAGCATGCACCTGTTTGACCTGATCGCCAAAAAGGGCAAGATGACCGGCGGCTATTGCAGCTATCTGGCTTCTTACAAGGCTCCCTTTATCTTTGCCAACTTCAATGGCACTTCCCACGATGTGGAAGTCTTTACCCACGAGGGAGGTCATGCCCTGGCCGCCTTCATGGCATCGGACAAAACCCGGCTGATGGAGTGCGCCATGCCTACATTGGAAGGCTGCGAGGTCCATTCCATGTCCATGGAATTTTTGTGCTGGCCCTATCTGGAAGGGTTCTATGGAAAGGAGGCCGACAAGGCCCGGGCCATTCATCTGGGCGGCACTTTGTCCTTCCTGCCCTACGGCTGTCAGGTGGATGAGTTCCAGCACATCGTTTATGAAAACCCGGATATGACCCCGGAGGAGCGCAACGCCCAGTGGGCCGCTCTGGATAAAAAATACCGTCCCTGGCTGGATTTTGAATCGGTACCCTTCTATGCCGACGGCGCAGCCTGGCAGCGGCAGATCCACATCTACACCGATCCTTTCTACTATATCGACTACTGCCTGGCCCAGTCGGTGGCCCTGCAGATCTTCCGTCTCATGGAGGAAAAGGGCTGGCAGGCCGCCTTTGACCAGTATCTGGCTTACACCCGCCAGGGGGGCAATGATACCTTCCTGGGTCTTTTGCAGAAGGCCGGGCTGGAAAATCCCATGGAAAAGGGCTCGCTTAAAAATGTGGCCCAGGAAGCCAGAGAGTATCTCACCGCCCATCAAAAAGATCTGGACTAAAAGCGCATAGTTTCCTTTTTTCCGCCCATACTGGGGAAAAAGGGAGGAAGGACGATGAGAAAGTGTGTATGGTTGGCCGGGATTCTGGCGGGCAGCATATTGCTGTCCGCCTGCGGCCGCAATGAAAAGGACAAGGCCCAGGAAAAGAAGGACGATCTGGCCCAAAATTCCCAGGAACAGACCCAGCAGCAAACCCCGGAGGAAACACCCGCCCCCGATCCGGCACAGCCGCCGGAGACGGCGGAAAACAAAGCCGTGCCTCAGGAGCTGGCTGCTGTGAGCACTGCTTTGCACGACTGGGATGAAGGGCGCATGGAAAACCTGCGCCTGGCCTGTCAGGCCGTTCACGGGGCGGTGATCCCGGCAGGCGGTTCCTTTTCCTTTAATGAAGCCCTGGGAGAGCGCACCGAGGAAAAGGGTTACCGCCCGGCCATTGCCTTTGAGAACGGGGAGAAGGTGATGGAGGTGGGAGGCGGCGTGTGCCAGGTGAGCACCACCCTGTTCCTGGCCGCCCAGCAGGGAGGTATGGAGATCCTGGAGCGGCATCCTCATCAGCTGCCGGTGCCCTATGCAGGAGAAGGTCAGGATGCGGCGGTGGAATATGGGAGCCTGGATTTTCGCTTTCAGAATCCCACCGCGTCCCCTGTGGAGATCGGCTGCTGGCTGACGGGGGACAGCGTCACTGTCTCCCTACTTTCTTTGCCCGGATGAACACAGCAGGCCTTGGTTCTATTGCCGGGCGCGGTAGCGCAATACGGGTGCAGCGTCACGCTGCTCCGGTAGCCGGACAGCCCTACTTTCTTTGCCTAGACGAACACAACGGCCTTTGTTCTGTTGCCGAGCGCGGCAGCGCAGTATGGGAGCCCAGGCACTGGGCCAGCGTCACGCTGCCGCCACCTGCCGGAAAAAGTGGATGAGCCACTTTTTCCGGCTCTTTTTTTGTGTTACAATAAAGGGTAGAGCAAAAGGAGGAATGTCCATGCTGTGGCGGTGTCCGGTGTGCGGCGCAGAATTGCAGGAAGAGGAAAAAGGCGGGGTTTGTCGTGAGGGCCATCGGTTTGACAAGGCCCGCAGCGGCTATCTGAACCTGCTGCCCCCTTCGGGGAAAAAGACCCGGGAGCCGGGGGATAACAAAGAGATGATCCGTGCCCGGTGGTTCTTTCTGCAAAAAGGCTATTACGCCCCTCTGGCCGATCTGGCGGGGGAGATCACCCTGGGGGAGGGAAAAGCACCCCTTCGGATGCTGGATGCCGGCTGTGGAGAGGGCTACTATTCTCAGCGTTTGTGGGAAAAAGCCCAGGAAAGCGGCCGGGAACTGGAAATCTACGGCATGGACATCTCCAAATTCGCTGTGGACCGGGCGGCCAAGGGCCTGAAACAGGGCCGCTATGCTGTGGGAAGCCTGTACCATCTGCCTTTGGGGGATGGAGTGGTGGATGTGATCTGGAACTTTTTCGCTCCCCATTGCCCGGAGGAGTTTGCCCGGGTGCTGAGAAAGAATGGGCGGCTGCTGGTGGCGGTACCGGGAAAGCGACATCTGTGGGAGCTGAAAGAGCGGCTGTACGATGAGCCTTATGAAAACCCGGGAACCGCGCCCCATCTGCCGGGATTTTTTCTGGAAGAGACCCGGCCTGTTACATACCCCATGGCCCTCAGCGGGGAGGATGTGTGGAGCCTGTTCCAGATGACTCCTTATTTCTATAAAACCGACCCCCAGCGGCGGGAGATTCTTTCCCAGGGAGAGGGAATGGAGATCACCGCCGATTTTCTGCTGCTTTGTTACCGGAAGGAGGAAGGATAAATGGAATACGAAGGCCAGATCTGCCGCAGTCCCATGGAGCGTTCTTCCTTCATGCTGCCGGTGATGGTGGGGTGCAGCTATAACCGTTGCAAGTTCTGTATGCTGTTCAAGCATCTGACCTACCGCCGCCTGCCCATGGAGCAGATTTTCGCCGATATCCGCCGGGTGGCCGACCTGGGAGGCGATCCCAAGTGGGTCTTTCTGGGAGACGGCAACGCCTTTTCGCTGCCTGCGGAGGACCTGCTCACCATTTTGCAGGAGATCCGCCGGGCCTTTCCCAGCTGCCAGGGGGTGAACATGGACGCCACCGTCACCAGTATTGCTCAAAAGACCGATGAGCAGCTGCGCCTGCTGGCTCAGGCTGGGGTGTCTCATTTGTATCTGGGCATCGAAAGCGGCCTGGACGATGTGCTCCGGCTGATGGACAAGGATCACACCAAGGCCCAGGCCATGGAGCAGATCCGCCGCATCCAGCAAGCGGGGATGGTCTTTGACGCCCATATTATGACCGGCGTTGCCGGAAAAGGCCGGGGACGGGAAAACGCTTTGGCCTTGGGAGAATTTTTCCGCCGCACCCGTCCCAGCCGGGTGGTGAATTTCTCCATGTTCATCCACCGGAGAGCCCCCTTGTATCAGCTGATCCAGCAAGGGAAGTTTGTTCCGGCGGACGAAGGGGAAACCCTGGAAGAGGAGCGGGTGCTGCTTCACCAGCTGTGGAATATGGAAGTGGAGTACGATGGCTTCCATGACATTCTGCCCCTGCGGGTGCGGGGCAAATTGCCGGAGGATCGGGAAAAGATGCTAAGAAAACTGGAAAAGGCCCTGGGAGAGCATGGGGATGCTCCCTGGCCCACGGCGCTGGTGGATTGATGGCAACGAAACAATACAATGTAGTGGATTTGTTTTCCGGCGTGGGCGGCTTGAGTTACGGCTTTGAACAGCTGGAGGAATTCTCCATCCTGGCGGCCAATGAGGTGGAGCCGGACATCGCCCGGGCCTACTCCCTCAACTATCCCCAGGTGAAGATGCTCTGCCGGGATATCGGCCAGGTGACCGGAGAAATGCTGGAGCAGGCGTTGGGCGGCAAGCAGGTGGATCTGGTGCTGGGCGGCCCGCCCTGCCAGTCCTATTCCACCCTGGGCAAGCGGCAGATGGACGGTCGGGCCCGGCTGTTTTTGGAATATAAGCGGGTGCTGTCCTTGCTCCGGCCCCGGGCTTTTTTGTTTGAAAATGTGTCCGGGCTGCTGAGCATGGACGGGGGACGGCTGTTTCCCCAGATCCAGCGGGAGTTCGGGGAGCTGGGCTATACCCTGAAATACCAGGTGATGGACGCGGCGGAATACGGCGTACCTCAGCGGCGGGAGCGGGGGATTCTGGTGGGGATGCAGGGGAAGAACACCTTCTCCTATCCCCAGCCCACCCATGGAGAAGGAAAATTGCCCTTTGTGACCCTGGAGCAGGCCATCGGCGATCTGCCCCCCATCAAAAGCGGGGAGCAAAAGAATCGGTACCAAGGGCCCATTGACAACGACTTTCTCCGCTTTGTCCGGCAGGAGGGGGAGGAAACCGTCACCGAGCACGCTTCCCCCAAGAACGGGGCCCATCTCATCCGCATCATGGAGGCTCTGAAGGACGGCCAGGGGAAAAACGATCTGCCGGAAGAACTGCGGCCCAAAAGCGGCTATGGCAACACCTACGCCAAGCTGTGGTGGAAACGGCACTCCACCACCATCACCCGGAATTTTGCCTGCCCATCTTCTTCCCGGTGCATCCATCCCCGGGATTCCCGGGCATTGTCCATCCGGGAAGGAGCACGGCTCCAGAGTTTTCCCGACGATTATCGCTTTTATGGCGGCGACGGCATGAAGCGGCTGGAGATCGGCAATGCCGTGCCGCCCCTTCTCTCGCTGGCTTTGGCCCGGCAGATGCTCCAGGCCCTGGAAAACTAAAATCTTCCGAAATTCTTAAGAAAAGGCTCAGGAGTTTTTTCAAAAGGGAAAGCCCCTCTTTGGTAGTATGGAAATGTACCAAAGGGGGGCTTTTTGGTCCCTCCGAAAAAAGGAGTGGTTATTTATGAATACAGGAATTTGGGATGGGGAGAACTGGGAACTGGAGCGGAAAAACGCTTGGAAGAAACAGGAGGCAATCGCCCGAGAGCAGCGCCGGGTCGTCCGGCGGAAAAAGCGGCGGCGGAAGATGTGGGGAGATCTGTTCCTGACCTTTTTGTTTGTGCTGGGATGCCTGGAGATCGGTTATTGGGCCATCGGGCAGCAAGGAGAAGGGGGAAACGGTCAGTCTGTTTTTGCGCAGACCCTTCCGGGACAAGATCTTTCTGGGGAAGAAGCGGATACGCTCCTTCTGGTCAACCGGTGGAATCCCCTGCCGGAGGGGTATGTTCCCGATCTGGTGGAGGTGCCTGGAGGCGTACAGGTGGCAAAGGAGGCCTATGCCCCTTTGCTGGAAATGCTGCAGCAGGCTGAGGCAGAAGGCTTGGGGCCACGGGTGGTCTCTGGCTGGCGCACCCAGGAAAAACAGCAGAGTCTGTATGACAACAAGATCGGAGAATATCTTTCCCAGGGATATTCTCAAAAGGATGCTGTGGCCGCTGCGGAAGAGTGGGTGGCCAAACCCGGCACCAGTGAGCACCAGTTGGGGCTGGCGGTGGATATCAACGGGAACAGCTACGATATCTACACCTGGCTTCAGGAAAACAGCTGGCGCTATGGCTTCATCTTTCGTTATCCTGGGGACAAGCAGTCCCTCACCGGGGTGGCCGAGGAAGTGTGGCACTACCGGTATGTAGGGAAGGAAGCGGCAGAGGTCATCCACAGCCAGGGGCTTTGCCTGGAAGAATATGCAGAACAACAGAAATGAAAAAAGGCGCTGGAAATACTGTTCCAGCGCCTTTTTTGGTGTGTAGAAATTATCTCTGAATGAGATCGATTCGTTTTTCTTCCAGCATCTGTTTCAGAAGCTTATAGGGGTTCTCTCCTTGCACAATGCGGAAATAGCCTTGGGAGAACAGGGAGACCTTTTTCGTGACCCCATGTTCTGTCAGGGTGATGCAGTCCAGTGTGCGGCCGGAATCATCAAAAAGGGTAATGGTGATTTCGCTTGATTTTTTCCCAGGGGTCTTTGTCTGCTTCATGCGAATGGCACCCCAGTTTTCCAGAGCGTAGTCCAAATATTCCGGGAAATGATCGTCGATGATGAGGGTGTGGTCCTCTGGCCGTGTGCCGTCACCGGTGGAAATGCGAATGGAAGCAGCATCTTTGATATACTCCAGAAAGGGCTGGGGACGGTGCATCAGGATGGAGCGGACAAGAACGGTCCCGGCCAGGCAAAGCAGCAGAGCACCAAGTAGAGCCAAAAGCAGTTTTCGCCTTTTTTTCATGGGATCATCCCCTTGCTTTTTTCGTACTATATCACAGGGCCAAGCAGAAAACAATCCCCCGGAGCAACACTCCGGGGGATTGTTTCTATGTGATGTTTTATTTTTTGTTGACGAATTTTTCAATCCGCTCCATAGCCACTTTCAGGCTTTCCAGAGAGTAGGCATAGGAGATGCGCACATGGCCTTCGCCGCAGGCGCCGAAGGCGTCACCGGGCACCACGGCCACCCGCTGGTCATTGAGCAGATCGGTGCAGAACTGCTCACTGCTGGAAGCAAAGCGGCGGATGCTGGGGAACATATAGAAAGCGCCTTCCGGCATGAAGCAGTCAAAGCCCAGATCGGTGAGGGCCTTGTGGAGATACAGACGGCGTTCGTTGAACTTTTCCCGCATATATTCGATGTCGGGGATGCCCTTGGTGATGGCTTCCAGGCCAGCCCGCTGGGACATACCCGAAGCGCACATCAGCTTATACTGATGCAGACGGCCCAGAGAGGTCATCAGTTCCACCGGGGCGCAGCAATAACCCAGGCGCCAGCCGGTCATGGCAAAGGCCTTGGAGAAGCCGCTGACCACCACGGTGCGCTCTCGCATACCGGGCAGAGTGGCAATGGACACATGGCGGCGGCCATAGGTCAGCTCGGCATAGATCTCATCGGAGATGACCACAATGTTGGTATCCCGCAGAATGGCGGCGATCTCCTCCATCTCCTCCTTGGTCATGATAGCGCCGGTGGGGTTGTTGGGATAGGAGAACACCAGCAGCTTGGTCTTGGGGGTGATGGCGGCCTTCAGAGCCTGAGGAGTCAGTTTGAAGGAATCTTCTTCCTTGGTGTCAATGACCACCGGCACGCCACGCTGGGCGATGGCCAAAGGTGCATAGCTGACGAAAAGGGGCTCAGGCAACAGCACTTCGTCGCCGTCGTCGATCAGGGCGCTCATGCACAGGTCAATGGCTTCGCTGCCGCCAACGGTGACCAGCACTTCCTTTTCCGGATGATAGGAAAGGTCAAAGCGCTTTTCCAGGTATTCGGAAATGCCCCGGCGCAGTTCGATCAGGCCGTAGTTTGCGGTGTAGGCGGTTTTGCCGTCCAGAATGCTCTTGATACCGGCATTGCGGATGTGTTCCGGAGTGACGAAATCGGGCTCGCCTACGCCCAGGGAGACCACATCTTCCATGGTGGCCGCCACATCAAAGAATTTACGGATGCCAGAGGGCTTCAGAGTGGCAACCCGCTGGGGGACGATCTTGGAATAATCGATCATGATGCTGTTTTCCTCCTTCTTTCGGCCGGGCGGACGCCGCAGCCAAGTACTGTTTCTCTCAAGGGGGCCAAGGCCCCGCTCCATCTTCTTTTGCCATTATACCACCGGCCAAAGGGAAAAGGCAACAGGCCACAGGTTATAAATGTTAAGAAAATGTCAATCTTTCGTTTCTTTTCTTCTGTCTTCCCTTACCGGTGGAGCAGGGGAGACAACCGCTTATACAGCAGCAGGGTGATGAGGGAGGACAAGGCTCCCTTCAGCAAGTTGAACGGCAGGGTGGCGAAAATGACCAAAGTCCCCACAGAAGTGATGGAACTGTTCACCGCGCTTCCCATGTCCACCAAAGCGGAGAGGGGAATGCCCATGAAGAAAGAATAGGCGGGCAGCAGCACAAAGTAGTTGATAACTACGCCTGCAATGGTCATGGCCAGGGTGCCGCACAGAAGTCCCCACAAAGCCCCTTTCCGGCTTTTTTTCTTCCGATAGAACAAAGAGGCCGGCAACACCAGGGACAGGCCGATGAGGAAATTAGCCAATTCTCCCACACCGGCGGTGATGGTGCCTTTGAACAAAAGATACAGCAGGTTTTTCAGCAGTTCGATGCACAGAGCGGCAGCGTTATCGACATTCCGAGCTATGTGCTCAAGCTGCAGAAAACCGGCCTGTTCCGCAAGGTGGACTACACCGGCTATACCTATGAGGACGGCATGTACGTGCTCAGCCTGAACTGCATCCTGCAGGGAAAGGAGACCGCAGAATGAACCTCACTGTGACCGAACGCGACAAAAAGCTGCTCGGACTGACGGCCTGTCTCGCGATCCTCGCCGTGTTCGGCGTGCATCTCATCCGCCCGGCGCTCGCCGAGCATGAAGCGCTGGGAGGCGAATATGAGGCCGCCCTGCGCAAGCAGCAGGAATATCAGGCGCAGATCGACGCGCGCGCGGCCCTCGACGACAGCATCGCGCAGAACGAGGCGGCGCTGAGGACCGCGGGCGAGCCGTACTATCCGGACGGTCTCGAGACCCGCCAGATGGACGACATCATCACGAGCCTCGCGCTCAAAAACGGCCTGTTCCCGCAGTCGCTGACGCTGACAGAGGCCGTTCCGGGCGCGGTTCGCGCCTATCTCGCCGTGCAGGAGCAGACGGACGGCTCTGCTTCGCCTGCCGAAGGCGCAGACCAGACCGGCGAAGCACCGGACGCGCCTGCCGAAGCCGCAGACCAGACCGGCGAAGCCCCGGACGCGCCGCAGGCGGGCGGCGGCGTTTATATCGGCACCGCGACCCTCTCGGCGCAGGGCGACGTCAGCCAGTGGCTGCACTTCCTCGACGAGGTGGAGCACAGCTGCAAGGGGCTGCGCGTGACGAATTTCAGCATTTCGGACTATGATTACGTAGAAAACAACACGCAGGCGGTCAGCACCAGCCTGATCACCGGCACGCTGGAGATCTATCTGTGCGGCAGCGGCAGGGAGGCGGACGCATGAAAACCAATTTACGCATCGGCGAGGTGCTGATAGAGCGCGGCTGCATCACGCAGGAGCAGATGGAGCAGGCACTCGCCTACCAGAAGGAGCACCGCGAAAAGCGCGTCGGTCAGATCCTGGTCGAGCTCGGCTTTATCACCGAGACCCATGTGCTCGAGGCGCTGGCCGCCCGTCTGGGACTGGAGATCGTGAGCATCGGACAGATGCAGGTCGATCTGGCCGCCGTCCGCCTGATCCCGCGCGAGCTGGCGGAAAAGCAGAACCTGCTCGCGGTCCGCGCGGCGGAGGGGAGCCTCGAGATCGTGACGAACGATCCGCTCAACTACTTCGCCTTCGAGGAGGTGCGCCAGCTGACCGGCTGTCATGTGGTCATCCGCCTGAGCGAGCTGGGGCCATTGCAGAGCGCGATCCGCTACTATTATGCCGAGGTCGGCGCACAGCAGGCGGCGCAGACCGCCAACGAGGGCTTCGCCGGGAGCGACGCGGCGCTCGTGCACATCGAGGAGAGCGAGAGCGGCGACCCGGAAGCGCCGATCGTCAAGCTGCTCAGCAGCCTGCTCGACCGCGCGGTCAGCACGGGCGCGAGCGACATCCATATCGAGCCGTTCGAGGGGAAAACGCGCGTGCGCATGCGCATCGACGGCACGATCGTCGACTATGTGACGCTCGAGCGCAGCGTGCATCAGCCGCTGATCGCGCGCATCAAGATCATGGCGAATCTGGACATCGCCGAGCGCCGTCTGCCGCAGGACGGTCATTTCCGCATCCGCGCGGGACAGGAAGGACACGTTAACATCCGCGTCTCGCTCCTGCCGACCGTGTTCGGGGAAAAGGCGGTGCTGCGCATTCTGGCGGCGGCCGGTCATGTCGATCATGCGGAGCATTTCGGCATGGACGACGACAGCTACGCCCGGTTCCTGCCCATGCTGAACTCGCCGAACGGCATCATCTACCTCACCGGCCCGACCGGCTCGGGCAAGTCCACCACGCTGTACATGGTGCTCGAGTACCTGTCGCGGCGGCAGGTGAACATTTCCACGGTCGAGGACCCGGTGGAGCAGAACGTGCCGGGCATCAACCAGACGCAGGTCAATCCGGTCGCCGGGCTGACGTTCGAGTCGGGTCTGCGCGCGCTGCTGCGTCAGGACCCGGACATCATCATGGTCGGCGAGACCCGTGACGGCGAGACCGCCGGGATCTCGGTCCGCGCCGCCATCACCGGCCATCTGGTGCTGAGCACGCTGCACACAAACGATGCGGTCTCCAGCGTTGTCCGTCTGGCGGACATGGGCGTTGACCGCTATCTGATCGCCAATTCTCTGGTCGGTCTGGTGGCGCAGCGGCTGATGCGCAAGGTATGCCCGCACTGTGCGCGGGAGGCTGCGGTCACGCCGCAGGAGCAGGCGCTGCTCGGCCGGGACATCCGGACCGTCCGGCGCGGCGCCGGCTGTAGGCACTGCAACGGGACCGGCTACCGTGGGCGCGTTGCCGTGCACGAGATCGTCGCCGTCGACCGCAGTATCCGCCGCATGATCAGCCGCGGCGCGGAGGCTGAGGAGATCGAGGCTTACGCGAGAGAGCATCAGGGGATGAAGAGCCTGCGGGAGAAGGGGCTGGAGCTGGTGCGGGAGGGCGTTACCACGCCGGAGGAGCTGCTGCGCATTGCCTATTACGCATAAGATTGCCGCCGTCCGGCGGGGGGACGCCGTTCCCACGGCGGAGGGAGATTGCCGCCTGCGGCGGCAGGAGGGCCGGTGTTCACCGGCGGGAACAAAAGGGGACAGGACACCAAGTATGGTTTCCTGTCCCCTCTTGACTCCCCAGACCTTCCTTCGCGCTGCGACTCCCTTCGGTCGCGCAGCGAAATGCGAGGGGCCCACAGGGACGTCTGGTGCTCCAAGGGTACACCCTTGATGGAAGCGGAGCTTTTCGCAGCAGAACGCGGCCGCCCTGCACCGTCTGGCCGCGCACTGGTATGCGCGGCAAACCACGCAAGCGAAATTCAGGGCAGCTCAGCTA
>OOBV01001937.1_pt1 | contig 11463 bp, 9 predicted proteins | sample 1671731 | NCBI WGS metagenome assembly OOBV01 (sample SAMN06348186, study PRJEB24527) | human gut metagenome | biome: human gut; feature: ankylosing spondylitis patient; material: feces | host: Homo sapiens | place: China | collected 2015-10
GTTAGGTTGCTCTAACTAATGCCATTTTTGAATGGAATATCCCCGTTTTGAAATTTTCCTCACTTACTGCATAACCATTGTTGTTTCGATTTATTTCTTCTCCAATACTTCTTGTGCCGTTTTTGCATCGTAGCCCAATGCAGTGAGTTTTTCTACGGTATCATTTCCCCTGTTGATCGCATCCAGAATTTCCAGAATTGATTCGCGGCCTTCGGTATAACCTGATTCATGCCCCTCTTTCCATATGGACTTTGCAAATTTCTTTTCATCAAATTCTGTTAACAGCATATGGCGCACCTCGCTTCGATTCTTGAGCAAAACATCCTTTAAAATGTCATGCCGGATACAATATGATATGGATTCATCAATTGCCTGCTCAATCGGCATTCCCCTGTCAATGTTCTGCCGTATCCTTGCAATAAACAAAGAATAATGCATCAGCCGTCTGCACTTATTCATCAGTTCGGCATTGTGTCCACTGTTTACATTAAGTATCCGGGCTTTGCATTCTAGCGCCGGTTCCATATCTTTTGCAGACGGATCACTCTCAAAAGCATCCGACAACAGAAGCGTATAATCATCCGGAATTTTCTCTGTACCATTGTAAAATACAATATACTGCGGCATCGGCAGCTTTACCAGTTTATGACCATACATATTCAGATCATGCAGTTTGATGTATTCATCATACAACTGCGCAAAATAAAGCAGCCCGCGGACCGGCATATTCGGGTTTACAGTTGACTGATGCTCGTACAAGTTCATGGTCGATGAAATCATAAACGATTTATCATTTTTCATGGACATAAATATCACATCTTCCAACGTCGTAATCTCAAGTTCCTCCGGATTCTGATGATCTGTTCCGTTGATCGCGTTATACAGTTCAAGCAGATCCTCCTTATCCTGAAACACTCTCTGAAATAAGCGGTCCTTATACTTCCTGTTATGAAACCGGAACCTGCGTACAAACTTTAACCAGCTTTTTGTTCTTTTGTAATTCAATTACTGTCCTCCTTACATTATACGAAAAGAAAAGCGGTTATGCAATGTATTCAATTTGATTCGTTATGGAAAATTTTAGCGATATGCTATGGATTTGCCATTCAACATTTTTACTATACAATACCTATTGTATTTTCGCAACTGGAATTGTATTTCATACTTAGAATTGTTAATAAGGTTCTGCTTCGAACAAACATAAGGACATATAGGGGAAAAAGTCATTTGTCATGTCCCAGCTATATAAAAAAGAAGGACATAATCAGAAAATTTTTCTGTATATGTCCTTCAACTGCTGTGTCATAATGTCCGTTTAAAAAATGCAATGATCTGTTGCCATACTTCATCCTGGAAAAACATCAGGTCCGCATGCTCTGCACCATCAAGCGCAAGCAATGTCACATCACAGCCGGCTGCTTCTAACGCATCATACAATTCCTCACTCTGCGAAAAAGGCACGGTACTGTCTTTGGTTCCATGAATCAGCAGGAATGGCGGCGCATCCGGTGTCACTTTGGAAACCGGGGAATTCTCATAAGCTTCCTGCGGATGTGTCATAACATTAAATCCCATCAGCAGCGACTCTGAAGACATGGCTGCCTTTTCCACATCATCATATGGAAAATGGGACGCATCGGTCGGCGGATACCACGGACAGGCCGCCTGTACCTGACTGGAATACTCCAGATACTCACCTGTATCCAGTTTTTTATCCTGATCCAGTGCTGCCATACATGTCAGATATCCTCCTGCAGATTCTCCCATCACACCAAATTTTTCACTGTTAATCCGATATCTTTTTGCATATGCACGAAGATATCGGATTGCTGCCTTGATATCACACAGCTGCATCGGATGCGTTCCCTCGTTGGATGTCCGGTACTCTACGCTGGCAACAACAAACTCTTCCTGTGCCAGTGTGCCCAGATATGCCAGATGCGCTGCTTTGTCCATGCGCTGCCATGCGCCACCGCAAATCCATACAATACATGGATATGTCTTTCCTTCCCCGTCCTCCGGATAGATGAGATCCAATTTGAGATCTCTCCGGCAATGACCGAACCAGGAATCAACCTGCGCATAAGTAATGTCTGTTGTCACAACATATTGTGGTTTTGTGGTTTCCGGTTTTAATGTTTTCTTCATTATAATTTTCCTCGTTTCCGATGTAAAATTTCCTTTTTCAATCCAAATGGAACTGCGCGACAAAATCCCGGATCACATTGACGGACTGTGTGCACTCCTGCAGCTTGTCGTAACCCTCGGTTACAAGGTTCTGCGTACTGCCGGATTTCTCGGCAATACCGCTGATTCCATCTGTGGACTGTTCCACCATGGAGTTGATCTCTGATACGGTAGAAGAGATCTCTCCAATGTGCTGCTCTAATGCATCCACTGCTTCTTTTGTCTGCTGCATGATCTGCTGGAATGTGTCCGCATCGGCATGATACTGCTCCCCCACCTGTGCGAAATGCTCATAATCCCCAAGAACGGTCTGTTCCAGAAATTCCATAATCGTTGTGAGGCATTCGGTCATATTGGAAACCGAACTGTTGACCTCTCCTACAATCTCGTCAATTGTGGAAACGGTATCCAGTGTCTGCGTTGCCAGATCTCCGATTTCGGAAGCAACAACCGCAAATCCCCTGCCCGCTTCACCAGCCCTGGCTGCCTCAATATTGGCATTTAATGCCAGAAGGTTTGTCTGGGAAGAAATCTGTTTGATGTTGTCTGTCAGCGCATTGATCTTCTGTACGGATTTCGCCTGCTCCACAGCGGCATCCGTCTTCTGTTTCATGACCGCATACATCTGGTCTGTCTTGTGGCGGGACTCCGTACTGATCCGCTCCATCTCTCCGGCACGCTCCTGAATCTGTCCGGAATTTTTCTCTCCATCCTCTGCAAGCCGCTGGATATTGTCGGAACTTTCTCTCATAATTCCAACGTTTTCCACAATGTGCGCCGCATTTGCACTGGTCTCTTCCATCCCTGCCGCCAGTTCCTGCGTAGCCGCCGAATTGTCCTCCGCATAAGCGCTGTTCTGTTTCATAAGCTGGTTTAAATTTCCGGTATTTGTTTCCAAAACCTGCTGCGTCTGCTGCAGGTTTTCCATCATCGCCCGGAGCTTCTTTCGCATATCGTGGATCTTTGTTGCCATATCCCCGATTTCATCCTTCTGCTTCCGCAGCTTTGCTCCAGCCTCTGTCGGGCGGAAATCCAATGCAGCGGTCTGCTCAATCACAGAAGTCAGCTGACGGATTGGCTTTGTTAAGCCGGTACCCATAACAATACCAATCACTGCCGAGAGAATAAATGCAACAATCATTGCAAGAATAATCATCTTTGCAAGTCCGTATGCCTCGGAATAAATCTCCGACACCGGTGCCGTAAGCACCAGCTTCATGCCATTGTCCAGATTATAAAAGGCCAGCTTCTTGTCTACATTTTTGTAAGTATACTCTAAGGTTTTCCCCTGATTTCCATCCTCTGCCAGAAAATCTGCACCCTTTTTCAAGGAGCTGTCCAGATCGGTAATGACTGTACCCTCATCCACATTTTTGTGATGCATGATGGAACCGGAAGCATCCATCAGGAATGCATAGCCGGACTGATATACGGTTGTCTCATCCACCAGATCAGTAATCTGTGAAAAATCAATATCCATACCGACAACACCGATAGATGTTCCGTCTTCCGCAAACAATGGTACAACGTATGAAATCATGTAAATATTGACATTTTCATTCATATATGGAGACATCCAGATAGCTTCCTTTGCCTGCACCGGAAGATAATACCAGCCGACATGCTCCACATCGCTTTCATCATACATGGAAAAATCCGTCGGTGTCAGACACTGCAGATCACTGTCAAGTGACTGACGCTGTGCAAAGATACCGGACGTTGGATTGGAGTAATTCGGGTTATACCGCAGATATACCGTCACTGCTCCGTTCGTATGGTTTGCGAAATCAAGCACCGCCTGCTGTACAGTCTCGGTGTATGTATCCGCATAATCCTTGCTTTGTCGAAAAGAATCGTAATCAAAATTGCTCATCGCAACTTCACTAAGCGTATCAACCGACTGCTCAATCTTCTGAATTGTGGAATTGATCTCTTCGGTCTTCTTCTGCCCGGTAAGCTGCATCATGGTCATTGCATCTTTTCCGGCTGTCCGCACAGAATTTGAAATTGCAATCACCCCGATCAGAACCGATGTAAAAAGAGAACAGATCAAAATAGATGCTATAAGCTTTGTCCGTACTGATTTCATAATCCTTTGCCTCCCAAACTCATTTTTTCTGTTGTTTTTATAAGTAGTCCCCTTATGTATTCCGAAAATCATCCAGTACCGGTATCTGCACAACGGTGTCCCGGTAATTTCCACTTTCCATTATAACATACCATGCTGAATTTTTTAGATGTAATCGGAAATATATGGAATTTTATGAAACAGTACATCATCCAGACGGTCTACCGCTTCCTGCTTCCCTTCAATGCGTTCAAGGGCATACAGACGCTCAGCCGTCTTGTATCCCAGTAAAAGGGTAGTCAGCGTACCTATCTCCATTTTTAACTTATACTCTGCCGGTTCATCGGTCAGCATACATGTTCCATCGGAAAAACAGAGCCGAAAACTGCGATTGTTCCACAAAAGCAGGTGATCCTCAATTTCAAGTTCGATATACAGTGTTCCGCCATCCGGATCACATGGATAATCCTGTAAAAAGCTCTCGATATCAATAATCCGTCCCATGGCATACGGCCGGATCGTTTCCTTGATATCCCCATCATCCATCTCAAACGCAATCGGTTCACTGAAATAGGTATAGCCATGCACCGCATCGATCATGGAATCATGCGCGTGGATATACTCCCACAGCCCCTTTTTTGCCTCGCGGTTTAAGTAGATCATTTCCTTGATATGCATGATATCGTTTTTGATCAGATAGACCATAAATCCGCATGGCTTGTCCTTGGTGTTATAGTAAACTGCCACATTCGTATCGTCCTCATCCCAGCGCCAGTATTCCTCCCACGCCAGTGCATTCCGGAACAGGCAGCCGTGTGTGATTGATGCAAAATGCGAATGCAGCTCATGAAAATCGGTATTGTCCCAGTCCACACGCCGTACATACCCGGGTGCTTTTACTTTCGTCGGAATCTGCCGATCCTTGATATTGAAAGAAATTTTATTGGATATGATCTCCCAGCCCAGATGATGATACAGCGGTATGGAATAAGGATACAGGAGGGCAAACGGTCTTCCCTGCTGTTTCATATGTTCCAGACTCTGATACATCAGTTTTTTCATAATGCCCTGCCCGGTATATTCCGGATATGTACAAACACTCGTAACAAATCCAACGGGAAATACCTCCCCGTATATATTCATTTTCAATGGATACACGGCAAACTGGGAAATCAGGGTATCCCCATCAAAACATCCCAGCACATCCGCACGCTCCAGTACCGGGAACTTCGACTGTTTGATCTCTTCATCTTTCCATCCGGTTGCCGTCAGTTCATCCTCCGTTACCTGAAAGGTATAGCGCAACAGCGCATTATACTGGTCCAGATCCTTCACATCCTTGGGTTCTAAGTAGCGTATGGCATAATTTTCCACCGAATTCATTTTTCCTCCTTCATACAAAGATATAACCATGGCAGCTTTTGGGAAAGCTTTTCCATATTATGCACTTATCATCTGTTTTCTCTTTATTTGCGCTAAAACATCTTCACTTTTATTATTTTCGTTCCATGTGCAGGATGTTGCATAATTCAAAAACCACTTAGAACGTGTCAGGCGCATAATAATCGTCCACATATCAGAAAAATCGTTTTTCTTTTCTCCAGCACCGAAAGAAAGGACTTCTCCTTCTGCCACACATGAAATATTTTTTTTATCAAATTCCATTTTTATAGTTTCATAAATATTTGACATTGTATATCCATTCTTTTCTATTATTTTTTTGTCAAATGTAAAATCTACTCTCAGCATAATCATTCCTCCCCGTATAATATTATTCTCCGATTCTCCATCATTTCTTTCAATTATATCATTGTATATATGCATCATCAATATCTTTCGCTGATTGTCCCTTTGGTTATGATCCGCAGATTGTCTGTCATACAGACCATAATTCGGTTCTGCTTCCTGTAGTTTTATTTTTCTTTGACAGTTACTGTCATGCGTACCTTCGTGCCATCTTCTTTCGCATAAATATATGCACGTCCCTTGCCGATGGCAGTGATCATGCCGGTTTCATTTACCGTGGCAACATTTGTGTTCGAACTGTAGTATTCCGGTTTGTTGCCGGAGGATACCGTCACCTTCGGCTGACAGGTTTCACCGGCCATTAACGAAATCTGTTCCTGTCCGACGGTAATCTTTGGCTTCTTTACCGTGACCTCACAGGTTTTGCTGACACCGTCGACTGTGACCGTGATGATGGCTGTTCCGTTTTTTACAGCGGTAACTCTGCCCTCATTGTCCACAGTGGCTACGCTTTTTTTATTTGTTTTCCACCTGGGAATACTTTTGGATGTGGAAGAAACGGATAACCGGAGCGTCCCCTTCCGGTAAAAGGATGCGGATGTCCGATCCAGCCGGACCGTTGGCTGCTTTACCGTCACTTTACAGGTCTGGGAGGTTTTATCTGCCGTGACCGTGATGGTAGTTTCACCCGGTTTTTTCGCTGTGATCACGCCGTTTTCATCCACCGAGGCGATGCTCGAGCGGGCGGATTTGTATGTGACCGGATGCCCGGTTGATGTCTCAGCGTTCAGCCGGGCTGTATATCCGTTCTCCAAGGATATGGATTTCTGACTTAATGTAATGACCGTTTTTTCAACTGTAACCCTGCAGCTTGCCTCCCCATTGGCAATTTTTGCAGTGATCGTAGCATTACCGGCCTTTTTCGCCGTGATCTTTCCATAAGTGTTCACGGACGCGACTGCGGAATCACTCGAAGAAAACTTTGGTTTCTTTCCGGTAGAAGTGATCGCAGTCAGATAATACTCGTCTCCAATTTTCATGGTCTTAGTGTATTTTGTCAGCAGAACGTATTCGTATCCGCTGGCAGCATATACTGTTGTGATTCCGTTGTAACTGGAGAATAAAAGCATGGAAACCATGCAGAAGACAGCCAGTGCTGACTTTAAGAAGTTCTTTTTTGTGTGTAACATATGCCCCCATTTCCGGTTGCAGAAACAAACGGGACAATCAGCTTGTATAAAAATCTAGCATATCTTCTGCGGTTTGTAAAGAGATTTTTGTTTTAAAAATAGAAATGAAAAACTCTGTATTTATGAATGCCGGAAACTATCTGGGCAGTCTTTCTTCACGTTCTGTAAGTCTTGCCTCAAAACCACAGGGTGAATCAAGATACCAGTATGCCACCGAACAAACATCGTCCTGTCTTTCAAACAGTCCATATGGAGAAAGACCTATTTGCTGCAATGTCACCCGGATATCCTTATCAAAGCATATCGGATCCAATATATGCCACCGGTAAAGGCCACGCATTGGAGGACAATCATCATTAAAATAAGCAGACTGATATAAAGAATCACTTTTTGAGTAAAAAGGATATCCTATAAATGGGGTACAGAAATTCTGTTCTTTAAATTTTCCATTTTCAGTGCCCGCATAACTCCAGGCACCTCCAAAATAATCCTCCGTTCCTGTACCACAGATTGTCGGGTATTCAACATCTCCGTCAAGGTAAAATTTCATTTCACCTTCTCCCCACCAATAACGTTCCAGGGCAGCAATTCCCACATAAGTTCCTATATATTGTCCTCTTCCTCTCACCTGATCAAGGATGGTATAATCTTTTTTCTTACCGGTTAGTGGCTCACGTCTCCATTGTGCGCAAAAATACCCGGCATTCTCAGGAACCGGTTTTAAGTTATAATCTATCTGATAAAAAAATCCACCAATATCTGCCGGGTGCTGGTTTTCTATTGTTATCTTTGCATGTTTCTTAAATGGCATTGGAAAATAACAATGGAATCCCCTTACAGGATTGACTACAACCGGCAGGGAATTTACCGCACAGTCTACCCCAAAACCACAACAGAAAAAATCTCCCACCGGACATTCTACGGATGGTTGTTCTTCCCCATCCCAGTAAATACGCAAAACCAGATCCCTTAAAACAAAACATCCTTTTTCTGTTTTATTTGTAACCGTGAAAAAAATATGCTGAATAATTCCCGGTCCTTCAATATCTGCCAGTACTGTCGTTTCTCCTGTCAGAAGAGATGTACACGGTGAACCTTTTCTTCCTTTTCCCAGTTCTCCTGATGCCTGCCCTCCGGCACCTTTTTTTCCTTCTTTGTTTTCTCCTGTAATTGATCTGGACTGACCACCGTCCAGAATCATAACCTGACTCATATCAAACATTATTTGTCCCTCCTATCATTGTGTCACGTTCAAAAGGGGAATTTTCCCATTTGAATTTTCCCTGAAACTTCATTGGAGATACCTCTGTTTCTTTGCGGATTCCATCATGTTTTATTCCAAGGAACTGTGTGATATACATTACTGCAAACACACCTGATGCCCACGCACATTTTCCACATCCGTTGCTCCTGCTTACTTCCCCCCTGTGGCTTTCTACTCCATATGGCCACCACCACCAGCTTCCATCAACATCTGCCAGACGAAGTAATTCTGTCAGTCTGCCTTCTTTTCCTCTGAACTCTTCTTCGTTTTCCGCTACAGACAATGCGCTTATAAACCCCGGAAAAGTAGCTCCTGACATTGCCCCCCAGCGGATTCCTTTAATTTCCGCATCGTAAGTAGGATTTTCCGTTACTGTGAAATTCATAAAATTTCTGTACAGATCATCAAAATAATCACAATATCCATAAAATGGCATTAACGTTGTATCACTTTCTTCACCATCATGCATAAGAAGGTTAATTTTTCCATCTTCTACAACATCCTGTAAAAAGACAAGTGCCGTATCAAGAAACGGTTTTCTATAATTTTCTTCCCAAATCCACATTTTTTGTGAATTTCCCGTTCCCCCGATGCCCTCAAGGTACTGTCTCTTTCCGCCAACCGTAACCGTCATTTCTTCATCAATTGCCATTTTTAACTGTTCAGCCTTTTGGGTATAATGCGAATATTTTTTCACATCATGAAAAACCTCCCCACAGATCTCAGCCATGCTTTGAAAAGCTTTCCATACGCAAATATTACTTCCTGTATGATATTTCCCTAATGCCAGTGCATCCGAAATCCAAGTACATGGATATAAACAATCGTTATCATCCTCTGTACGCTCCACCTGATCCATAATATCCACAAGTTTTTGGAAAATTTCCGGTCTATTTTTTAAGATCTCCGCTTTTCCCGTATTTTCAAAAGTAATTCCTGCTAACAGGATTCCCGCCAACGAATTTCCCAGCGAATGTGTAACTCCGCCCCTGCACTTGTCCCCTTCAGGTCTGATCCCATAATTTATAAACCATTCCATTCCTTTCCATGCCAGATCCGGTTCCAGAATACAGAATGGAAGAAATGCATAATACATATCCTTCATCCATATCTGTCGTGTTGCAGGAAATGAACCCCAGTTTGATCCAGTCACTTCCCCCGATGCATTCATTGCAATCGCATGAAAGCACTGCATCACTGCTCTTTCAAACAAAGCACCTTCCACCGGATGATCTTCCACTACCAGTCTTCCTAACATATTTCTGAAATAGTTATGTGTCTGCTCAAACCAATAACTGCTGTTGTTTCTGATCTTTTCTGCCTCTTCATATCTTCCCGGAGCATAAATGACAGAAGGAATCCATATATGTTCCGCTGCCGGGAGTGAAAACTCTGTTGTTTCTCTCCCGCTCCCCTGTAAAATGCTTATCTCATTTTTCAGGAAATCGTCTTCTGCATCTGTTTCACCAATAATCCGGATTTCACCATTTACCGGATCCGGACCGGTATTTTCAATACACATGCCATATACAAAAGCATTGCTTCTCGTATCACCGTTTTCGCTTATAGGGGCATACAAAATAATAGAGACCTTTACATTTCCAAAGTACAAAAGTGTTCTCGGAAATATATTATCAACCAAATCCATTGTATATTCCGTGTTTTTGTCAATTTCCTGTTTTTGCCCATTTATAAAGATTTCATAAGATACTGCCACCGAAGAGAAATCTTTATGCATCCATACGCCGGGAATGTCATCTGCCGGATAACAATCCCGGTAGAAATTTGCTGCTTTGATTTTACCGGATTCTCCCATGTGGACAAGCACCTTATTGTTGGAAATATCAAAGGTGCACCTGTCATCCCGGGGAATTTTTCCGTAATAGCTTTCCTTATTTCCCGTCTCAGACCGTCCATCTTTTACTTTTATGTAAAAATATGGATTCAACTCTGAAAACAAAGCATTATATAGTTTATTTTTCATATTTATTTTATAGCTCCCGCTGTTAATCCTGATGTTATATGTTTCTGTGCCAGTATATATATGATTACAATAGGAATTAAAGACACGGTAAGACCGGCAATGAATAAATCCCATTCTGTATTTGTACTGCTCCGGAAAACATAAAGGTTCATGGTAATCGTTCTGAGTTCTTCTTTTCCAAGCATAATATTCGGGAAAACAAAATCATTCCAGCACCATAAAAAATATAGTACCCCTAAAGTAACGGTTGCAGGTTTCAGTAAAGGAAAAACAATCTGTACCATGCTTCGGAATACTCCACAGCCGTCAATCATTGCAGCTTCTTCCACTTCTACCGGAATTGATTTTACAAATCCGGTGAACATGAATACCGCAAGTCCGGCACCAAAACCGAGATATACAATCACGATTCCCCAAGGTGTATTCAGATGGAGGGAGTCTGCCGTTCCGGAAAGTGTAAACATAACCATCTGGAAAGGAATTACCATGGAAAATACGCATAAAAGGTAAATTAATTTTGTAATCTTGTTTTGTACGCGGGTAATGTACCATGCACACATGGAGGTACAGAGAATGATTACCGCCACAGAACCTACCGTGATGATAACGGAGTTCCCCATCGCCGCAAAAAAGTTCGTCTTCTGCACGCCCTTGATAAAGTTCTCAATTCCGAAGAAGGAACGGTGATCCGGCAGTGCAAACGGGTATCTCGTGATGAATCCTTTTTTCTTTAAGGAGTTCATCGCCACGAGGAAAATCGGGTACAGCCACAGTACCGCAAGGATTGAGAAAAATACGGTCAAAATCCATCCGTGTTTGGCACGTCTTACCGCGCTCACCTGATTGTCTGCTTTTTTGTTCTTTGCCATTATTGCTGCACCTCCTTACTTCTGGTAAGTCTGTTCTGTAGCATTGCAATGACTGCCACAATGATAAAGAATACCACTGCTTTCGCCTGACCGGCGCCCTCCCATCCGGTTCTGGTGTAGAATGTCTCATAAATATTCAGTGCCAGCATCTGGGA
>OOBV01001945.1_pt1 | contig 11437 bp, 10 predicted proteins | sample 1671731 | NCBI WGS metagenome assembly OOBV01 (sample SAMN06348186, study PRJEB24527) | human gut metagenome | biome: human gut; feature: ankylosing spondylitis patient; material: feces | host: Homo sapiens | place: China | collected 2015-10
TTGCTTTGAACATTCTATTTTTGGCAATCCTAAAAACTTTGAAAAGTTTATCAAGAAACCAAGTTTGTATAAAATAGGATATGACTGGATGATATTATTCAAATATTCTATTACCGACGGGATCCTGAAAACAGCCATTGCCATGAAAGAAGCCAATCAGAACTATGACGCTGCTCATAAAGTATGGGTGAAAGGCATGATGGATATGAGACAGGAAAAAGGTACACCTATTTATCCGGACGCCAATTCAACTTTACGTTTGACCTACGGCCAGGTACTTTCTTATGAACCCGCTGACGGTGTTGTGTATGATGCTCATACCACCCTCAAAGGTGTAATGGAGAAAGAAGATCAGGGTAACTGGGAGTTTGTAGTGCCTCAAAAATTGAAAGAACTGTATAAATCCCAGGATTATGGACGCTATGGTAAAAACGGTGAAATGCCCGTCTGCTTTATTGTAAACACCGACAATACAGGAGGAAATTCCGGTAGCCCGGTATTTAACAGCAAAGGCCAATTGATAGGAACTGCTTTCGACCGCAATTTTGAAGGTTTGACAGGAGACATCGCTTTCCGTCCTTCCTCACAACGAGCCGCCTGCGTCGACATCCGCTATACCTTATTTATTATCGACAAATATGCGGGAGCATCTCATATTATTGATGAATTGACTATTGTGGAATAAACAGAAGAATCATTTATAAAGAAAAAATGGATAATGAAGCCTGATGGATTTACATCGTCGTTCATTATCCATTTTTCTTTTCAACTTATCCTCATTCAGACAAACTCCTCCTAATTACTATTTCACAAATCTTACGATTACTATTGCATGAACAAAAACGACTTTTTTTCGTTATTATAATAAAATAGGATTTATATTTGCAGTCTTCAATGACTGTCATTTAACTCTAAGAAAGGAAAGATTATGGAAAAGTTTGAAGATTTAATACAGTCACCGATACCCGTTTTAGTTGATTTCTTTGCAGAATGGTGTGGACCCTGCAAAGCAATGAAACCGGTTTTAGAAGAACTAAAACTTATTGTGGGGGATAAAGCACGTATTGCAAAGATAGACGTTGACCAGCATGAAGACCTGGCTACTAAATATCGCATACAAGCTGTACCGACCTTTATATTATTTAAAAACGGAGAGGCTGTCTGGAGACATTCCGGCGTAATCCATAGCAGCGAGCTGCAAGGGGTTATTGAAAAGCATTATAGTTAAAAAGATAAAGATAACGAATGAAGAAAGTATTAGTAATGGTAGCCCTTGTCATGGTAAGCGTGATTGTATACGCTTTCAATGACAGCGGGGAATCCAATCAAGGCAAAAAAGAGGTAACAGGTAACGGTGAAGTCGTCGTAATGGACAAAGAAATGTTTCTGAAAGACGTCTTCGATTATGAGAAATCAAAGGAGTGGAATTATAAAGGTAATAAGCCCGCCATCATCGACCTATATGCAGATTGGTGCGGACCATGTCGCCAGACAGCTCCTATCATGAAAGAATTGGCAAAGGAATATGCCGGAAAAATTGTCATCTACAAAGTCAATGTAGATAAACAAAAAGAACTGGCAGCTTTATTTAATGCAACAAGTATTCCATTGTTTGTATTCATTCCCATGAAAGGAGATCCACAGCTTTTCCGTGGAGCTGCTGACAAGGCAACTTACAAAAAAGCGATTGATGAATTTCTCTTGAAGTAAAGAAGAAAATATAGTGACGCTATCCGGTGAAGATAGCGACGGTATATGCCAACGATACCGTCACTATCCTGAACACATACCGTCACTATTGTGATTCGTTTATAATCTGCTGTTTATAGTTTGTCGTTTGTATTTCGACGTCATTTTCTCTCCTTTTGTCGATGTTTAACGCCTTTTATGTATTAAAAAACACAGATTAATTGCTAAATTCCCAGCGAATAAGTAACTTTGCGCATTATTTTTAAATAGGATGAAGAAAAATATCATTATAACTTTGCTTGCGGCAGCCACTCTGACATCATGTGGAGAGTATAATAAATTGCTGAAAAGCACCGATTACGAATACAAGTACGAAGCCGCCAAAAACTATTTTGCTAAAGGGCAGTATAACCGCTCAGCTACCTTGCTGAACGAATTGATTACAATCCTTAAGGGAACCGATAAAGCGGAGGAGTCTCTGTATATGTTGGGTATGAGCTATTATAATCAGAAAGATTATCAGACAGCTGCCCAGACATTTATCACCTATTTCAATACGTATCCCCGTGGCACTTTTACCGAACTGGCACGTTTTCATGCAGGTAAAGCTTTATTCCTGGATACCCCGGAACCACGTTTGGATCAATCAAGCACTTATCAGGCTATCCAGCAGTTGCAGATGTTCATGGAATATTTCCCGAACAGCACAAAGAAGCAGGAAGCACAGGACATGATTTTTGCTTTGCAGGATAAGCTGGTTTTGAAAGAACTTTATTCTGCAAGATTATATTATAATCTGGGTAATTATTTAGGCAATAACTATGAGTCTTGTGTAATCACAGCTCAAAATGCACTGAAAGATTATCCTTATACTGACTATCGTGAAGAACTTTCCATCTTGATTCTGCGTGCAAGACACGAAATGGCTATCTATAGTGTAGAAGACAAGAAGATGGATCGTTACCGTGAAACGATAGATGAATATTATGCTTTCAAGAATGAGTTTCCGGAAAGTAAATACCTGAAAGAGGCTGAAAAAATATTCAATGAGTCACAGAAAGTAATTAAAGACTAAATTTAAATAGATTTATGGACTACAAAAAAACGAATGCTCCTGCTACAACAGTAACCCGTGACATGATGGAACTCTGTGCTGACACAGGGAATGTTTATGAAACTGTTGCCATTATTGGTAAGCGTGCTAACCAGATCAGCGTGGAAATCAAGAACGACCTTTCTAAGAAATTGGCAGAGTTTGCTTCTTACAATGATAACTTGGAAGAAGTATTTGAGAATAGAGAGCAAATCGAAATTTCTCGTTATTATGAGAAGTTGCCGAAACCGGACTTGATTGCTACGCAAGAATACATCGAAGGGAAAATATATTATAGAAATCCGGCTAAGGAGAAAGAAAAACTTCAGTAATTTATTTTCTGACGAAAGAATTGATAGTCAAGTAGTAAGCGGGAAAGTAATTCCTATTCCTTATTGCTTGGCTATTATTGTTTAACTTAACTACTATTAGAATACTTATGATTCAACGAATTCAAACTGTTTATTTATTGATTGTTGCAGGATTGCTGATTACAGCTATGTGTATGCCAATAGGTTACTTCATTGATACAATGGGCGAACATCCTTTTAAGGCATTAGGATTGGAAGTAAACGGTGCTATTCAGTCTACATGGGGCTTATTCGGAATTCTGATGGTTAGCACCATCGTGGCTGTGGCTACTATCTTTTTGTATAAGAACCGTATGTTGCAGATTCGCATGACAATTTTCAATAGCTTATTATTGGTAGGTTATTACATTGCTGCCCTTGCTTTTTATTTTGCATTGAAGAATGATGAAAATATGTTCCGTATAGGCTGGGCATTGTGTTTGCCGCTTGTTTCTATCATCCTGAATATACTGGCTATCCGTTCTATAGGACGTGATGAAGTTATGGTTAAAGCTGCCGATAGATTGAGATAATCGTCAGAAATAAGAATATAATATAAAATGGCCACTGTTTCAGCAATGAACTAGTGGCCATTTTTATAATCTGATGAGAGATTATTTATTTCTTCAAATCAAAAAGATAGGTGAGTTTTACAGTGATTGTGCCATGCGCTGCGCGGGCGAAATAATCTTTTTTTGTTGTACAGTAGAAGTCTGATAAGGCAAAATAATAACGACCTTCTACCAAAAAACTGCCGGCTTTTTTCGTTCTTAGTTCTACGCCGCCACCGCCAGTGATACCATAATCGAATTTATTCTGGATCTTAACTCCATATATCGCTTTCTGGGTGTTCGACAACGTATTCATATCTATGCCCTCTATTGTTTCCGATTCGCCGATCAGAAAACCGATTTGAGGACCTGCATGAACAAAGAACTGCAAACCTCTTTATCGTCCGAAAGCAAGATGCGCAAGAAAAGGGATATCGACATAGGTCATCTTGCGGGTATATGTCTTGCCGGGTACTTTAATCGTTTGCCCGTTTTCATCTTCCATTTCAAATAACTCATCCCAGCCTCGTTGTGAGATATTAAGTTCTACTTGTGCGCCACAGATCATGGCAAAATACTTTTCGGAAATATAACGTGCCGTCAATCCTCCGGTAATTCCCATAAGGCTGTTTTGCTTAATAGTAGGAGTGAAGGAAGCGCTGTTCAGGTTGACACCTCCATTGACACCAACAGAGAAGTTACTTCGTGGCTCTCCGATCTGTGCAGTAGCAGGAAAAACAAGTCCTGTAAGCAGGAGTGTTGCGAGCAAAAATGTCTTTATCTTTATCATTTTCGTATTATTCGAAATCAAGTTTTACTAATTCAAAGTTCTTAGTGAAACGTATGAAGAACACCTTTTTATTAATAAATCCTCCCCAGTTGTTTACACGCTCGAATTTGAAACCGGTCTGGATAGGAGTAAGGTTCATCTTGGACAGGTTATTTTCCAGTTCCGAGCCATAGCGTGACAATCCTTTCAGGAAGAAGAAACCTGTATCGAAACCAAGCATTGCATAGTTGGGATATTTGCTGGCTAAATCTTTGCTGTACCATTTGTGGTAGGCATTAGTAAATTGCACGGCAGCCGGGAACAAAGTATTTGTATAAAATGAGGAGTAGAAATATACATCTAGTTCAAAGAAACTTTCCAGGTGATCTTTTGTGTTAGTCTGCCATTCCGGATAACCGAATAAATGAATGTTGGGCCCCGGATTATCTCTGACTAACAGGGTTAACTGTGGAAGTATCTTGATTAATAATACATTTTTACCGGATGTCGGAATAAAGATATTTTCTTTATCGTTGCGTAGTGCTGCTTTCAGCGTTTCTTTAGTTGCGCTTTCGTCTACAGTCCGCATGGAAATGCCTTTGCTTTTCAATTCCTGCTTCAACCCACTGATGAAGTCAGCTTTTTCTTTGTCCGGATTTGCCGATTCAATAAAAATAACATGAGAATTGGGGAATTGGCGAGTGAAATGCTCGTATACTTCAGAATATAAATATGATTGTGGAGTATTAATCTGATAAACGGCAGGATTGTTGAATACTTCTTCGCCTTTTTGTGAGAAAGGAATCACTAGACGAATACCATTCTTTTCCGCAAAATCAGATAACGGTTTAATTTGACTTTGATGCATCGGGCCGAAGATGACATTCATTTCTTTCATCTCTTTTTTAGCCAGAATTGTGTTCAACGTGGAAACTTCTTTACCGCAATCGTATACATACAAATCAAGAGAAGTACCCGTACGTTTCAAACTATCAACTGCCATTAAAAAACCTTCATAATATTCTACCATACGTTTGTCTTCCTGGAAAGGCAGTAACAGAGCGGCTTTAATAGTCGAGATATTCTTCGGAGTTTCTTTACTCTTACGGAAAAGTTCGCTGTTGCTGGGAGGAACCGCATATAGATCTTCCTTGGGTGTAGGTTGCACTGGTGTTGCAGAAGGATAAGGGATACAGAGTAGTTGTCCTTTTTTCATTCCCTTTTTCAGTTCGGGATTAGCGTTGATTAATTCTTGTTCGCTGATTTCATATTCGCGGCTCACGCTAAATATAGTCTCTTTGCGTTTAACCTTGTGCATCTCTTTACATCTGGCTACTACCGGACCTTGGATCGCAGGTTGTGTCACCGAAGTCTGCACCGTATTGGTTGGTTCTTTTTCCAACGGGATGAGAATTACCTGTCCGATGCGAAAATTCTCAGCGCTTAACCCGGGATTTGCCTCACAGATAGCCTTGGCGGATACGTTATACATTGTAGTCAGTTTATATAAAGTCTCCCCGGCTTGAATCGTATGGAATGTTTCCCCTTTCTGAGTATCCTTTCCTTTGGGAATTTTAATGGTCTGTCCGGCATAAATCTTCTCATCGCAACCGGGATTCAAGCGGATGATGTCAGATGTAGTGACATTGTACATCTTGGAGATAGAGTATAAACTTTGTCCTTTTTCGATGGTATGCAAGAAATAAGATTGGTTCTCTTGTGCATAACTAATAGCGTATGAGGCGCTTATAAAAAGCAAAAATAAGAATATTCGGCTTATCGGTTTCATCAATTTATAACTATTGGTTCTTGAAATCAAGGAACAAAGGTACAAATAATGCCCTATATCTTCATAAGATTTGAGTTAAGAAAATAATATTGTGCTTTTTTAGGAGCATATTTCGGGCGGAAACATTAATTTTGCAACATTTATGGAAGGATATGAATATGCAGGAAACAGAATATATTAATGTGTATGGTGCGCGCGTACATAATTTGAAGGATATTGATGCCGAGATTCCCCGTAATAGCTTGACTGTGATTACCGGATTGAGTGGTAGTGGAAAATCTTCTTTGGCGTTTGATACGATATTTGCAGAAGGACAGCGTCGCTATATTGAAACCTTTTCAGCGTATGCCCGCAACTTTTTGGGTAATCTGGAGCGTCCGGATGTTGATAAAATAACCGGTTTGAGCCCGGTGATCTCTATTGAACAGAAAACGACGAATAAAAATCCGCGTTCTACGGTAGGAACTACTACTGAGATATACGATTATCTCCGTCTGCTTTATGCTCGTGCGGGAGTGGCTTATTCGTATCTGTCCGGTGAAGAAATGGTGAAATATACCGAGGAGCAGATTCTCGGTCTGATTCTGAAAGATTATAAAGGAAAGAAAATCTATTTGTTGGCTCCCTTGATTCGTACACGTAAAGGACATTATAGGGAGCTTTTTGAGCAAATACGTAAAAAAGGATATCTCTATGTTCGGGTAGACGGTGAAGTGCGTGAAATTACTCATGGTATGAAACTCGACCGTTACAAGAATCACGATATAGAGGTAGTAATAGATAAGTTGGTCGTTACCGAAAAAGATGATAGAAGACTGAAACAGAGTGTAGCGACGGCTATGCGTCAGGGAGACGGCTTGTTGATGATTCTGGATGCACAGACGGAAAGTATCCGTCATTATAGTAAGCGACTGATGTGTCCTGTCACCGGATTGTCTTATCGTGAACCGGCACCGCACAATTTTTCATTTAACTCTCCTCAGGGAGCGTGTCCAAAGTGTAAAGGGCTGGGAGTAGTCAATCAGATTGATGTGGATAAAGTGATTCCCGACTGTGAACAATCCATTTATGAAGGAGCCATAGCACCTTTGGGAAAATATAAAAATGCTATGATCTTCTGGCAAATCGGTGCTTTGTTGGAAAAATACGATGCAACACTGAAGACCCCAGTAAAGGAATTGCCGGATGATGCAATTGAAGAAGTGTTGTATGGTTCCGATGATCGTATAAAAATCAAGAGCTCGCTGATCGGTACTTCTTCTGATTATTTTGTCACTTACGAAGGGGTGGTGAAGTATATTCAGATGTTACAAGAGAAAGACGCTTCGGCTACGGCACAGAAATGGGCAGAACAATTTGCAAAAACAACTGTTTGTCCCGAATGTAAAGGTGCTCGCCTGAATAAAGAAGCCTTGCACTTCCGTATTCATGATAAAAATATCAACGAATTGGCGAATATGGACATCAGCGAATTATATGATTGGTTAATGAAAGTTGATGTATATCTTTCCGATAAACAGAAGAAGATTTCTGTAGAAATTTTGAAAGAAATTCGTACGCGTCTGAAATTCTTGTTAGATGTCGGATTGGATTATCTTGCTTTGAACCGTAGTTCGGTGAGTCTTTCCGGTGGTGAAAGTCAACGTATCCGTTTGGCTACACAGATTGGCTCGCAGTTGGTGAATGTACTATATATCTTGGATGAACCGAGTATTGGTTTGCATCAGCGTGATAACCTGCGTCTTATTAATTCGTTGAAAGAACTTCGTGACATGGGAAACTCCGTAATTGTAGTGGAACATGATAAAGATATGATGCTGGCTGCCGATTATGTGATTGACATGGGGCCAAAAGCCGGACGTCTCGGTGGAGAAGTCGTTTTTGCCGGAACTCCAACGGAAATGTTGAAGACGAATACAATGACTTCACAATATTTGAATGGAAAAATGAAGATAGAAATCCCTGCTAAACGTCGGAAAGGGAATGGAAAATCTATCTGGTTGAGAGGCGCGAAAGGTAATAATCTGAAAAATGTTGATGTTGAATTTCCATTAGGTAAACTGATTTGCGTCACAGGTGTATCAGGGAGTGGAAAATCAACCTTGATTAATGAAACATTACAACCTATTCTTTCACAAAAATTCTACCGTTCATTACAAGATCCTTTGGAATATGATTCTATTGAAGGATTGGAGAATATAGATAAAGTAGTCAATGTAGACCAATCCCCGTTGGGGCGTACCCCACGCTCCAACCCGGCCACCTATACGGGGGTATTTTCGGATATCCGTAACTTGTTTGTCGGTCTTCCGGAAGCTAAGATTCGCGGATACAAACCGGGACGTTTCTCCTTTAATGTTTCGGGCGGACGTTGTGAAGCATGTACAGGAAACGGCTATAAGACGATTGAAATGAACTTCCTGCCTGATGTATATGTACCTTGTGAAGTTTGTCATGGCAAGCGATATAACCGGGAAACATTGGAAGTCCGTTTCAAGGGAAAGTCCATAGCCGATGTGCTTGATATGACGATTAACCGTGCCGTTGAATTTTTTGAGAATGTTCCGCAAATTTTGAACAAGATTAAAGTATTGCAGGATGTCGGACTAGGCTACATTAAGCTGGGGCAATCATCTACCACTCTTTCCGGCGGAGAGAGCCAGCGTGTGAAACTGGCAACGGAACTTTCAAAACGTGATACGGGAAAAACTCTTTATATTCTTGATGAACCGACTACGGGACTTCATTTCGAAGATATCCGGGTGCTAATGGGTGTACTGAACAAACTTGTCGATAAAGGAAACACAGTTATTGTTATCGAACATAATCTGGATGTGATAAAAATGGCGGATTACCTTATTGATATGGGCCCTGAAGGTGGTAAGGGTGGGGGAGAACTCTTAAGTTACGGAACGCCGGAAGAGGTAGTGAAGAGTACTAAAGGATATACGCCAAAGTTTCTTCGCGAAGAACTGGGGCTTTAATCTATGCTAAAAACATACCGAAAATGAAAATCAATAAAACAAATGCAGCCCGACTATTGGATAAAGCCAAAATAACTTATGAGCTTATTCCTTATGAAGTAGATGAAAAGGATTTAAGTGCTGTACACGTAGCAGCTAGTTTGGGTGAGAATATAGAACAGGTATTTAAGACTCTCGTATTGCATGGTGATAAAAGCGGATATTTTGTCTGCGTTATTCCTGGAGAGCATGAAGTCGATTTAAAACTGGCAGCTAAAGCCTCCGGTAATAAGAAGTGTGATTTGATCCCTATGAAAGAGCTTTTGCCGTTAACCGGATATATTCGGGGAGGGTGTTCGCCTATTGGTATGAAAAAGCATTTCCCTACTTATATTCATGAAACATGCCGGCATTTTCCGTATATTTATATAAGTGCCGGTGTGCGTGGACTTCAGATAAAAATAGCTCCGGAAGATCTGATACATGAAGCGAAAGCGGAAATTTGTGTCCTGTTTGCAGAGTAATTTCAATTTATTCTGAAGTAAATATGGCTACATATTCTTTGAATAAATCAAAAAAAGTATATATTTGCAGGAAATATCAATTTTATTAATCTAATATTCTTTTTATATGTTTGAAGGACAACCGAAAGGGTTATACGCTTTAGCTTTGGCTAACACGGGCGAACGTTTTGGCTACTACACGATGCTTGCTATTTTTACACTTTTCTTACAAGCAAAATTTGGTTACACAGCAGCAGAAACATCTACTATTTTTGGCTCATTTTTAGCAGCAGTTTATTTTATGCCACTTGTAGGCGGTATTTTAGCTGATAAATGTGGTTATGGTAAAATGGTAACGACAGGTATTGTTGTTATGTTTGTCGGTTATCTCCTTTTGGCGATTCCTACTGCGGCAAATCTTACTGGTAAAATGATGATGTTTGGTTCATTGTTTTTGATTGCTTGCGGAACAGGATTGTTTAAAGGAAACTTGCAAGTAATGGTGGGTAACCTTTATGATTCACCAGAGTATAGTTCAAAGCGTGATACAGCTTTCAGCTTGTTTTATATGGCTATTAACGTGGGTGCTTTGTTTGCTCCGACTGCTGCTACCAAGGTGACTAACTACATATTAGGTGGCGCAGGGTTCACCTATAATGCTCAGATTCCTTCGTTGGCGCATCAATTCCTTAATGGTACTATTACTCCGGAAGGAAATGCTACTCTTAGTAGCTTGCAGGCTGCGCAAGGTTTTACCGGTGATATGTCCGCTTTCTGTTCCACTTATATAGAGAAATTGTCTGAAGCCTATAATTATGGTTTTGCTGTGGCTTGTATTTCTTTGATTCTTTCAATGGCAATTTATGTTTGTTGTCGTTCAATGTTCAAGCATGCAGACTATAATTCTAAGCAAGCTAAAGCAGTGAATAACTATAATGAACCGGAACTGACTCCGGCACAGACTAAAGAACGTATTGTAGCTTTGTTACTGGTATTTGCCGTAGTAATTTTCTTTTGGATGGCATTCCACCAGAATGGTTTGACAATGACATTCTTTGCGCGTGATTATACTACTCAATCTGTAACAGGGCTTGATCGTATCGGATTTGATGTATGGAATCTGGTTCTTCTGATTATTGTAGTTTATGGTGCGTTCTCTTTATTCCAGTCTAAAACAGGACGTGGTAAAGCGATTGCCGGTGTCGCTGTATTGGCTTCCCTTGGCATATTAATATGGAGTTATTCTTCCATGGATCCGACAGTGGAAATCCTTCCTCAAATCTTCCAGCAATTTAATCCGTTCTTCGTTGTGGCTTTGACTCCGGTATCTTTGGCTGTCTTTGGCTATTTGGCCAGAAGAAAAAAAGAGCCTTCCGCACCACGTAAAATCGGTATTGGTATGGTGATTGCAGCATGTGGTTTCTTGATTCTGGCCATTGGGTCTTTGGGACTTCCTACTCCGAAAGAAGTAGAAGCGGCAGGCATTAATCCGGATGTTTTGGTTTCTCCTAACTGGCTGATCTCCACTTATCTGGTCTTGACTTTTGCTGAATTGCTGCTTTCTCCAATGGGTATCTCTTTTGTTTCGAAAGTAGCTCCTCCCAAGTATAAAGGTATGATGATGGGCGGCTGGTTTGTGGCTACTGCTATTGGTAATTATCTGGTTGCTATTATTGGTTATCTGTGGGGTGGTATACAGTTGTGGATGGTATGGAGTGTATTGATTGTTT
>OOBV01001962.1_pt1 | contig 11305 bp, 9 predicted proteins | sample 1671731 | NCBI WGS metagenome assembly OOBV01 (sample SAMN06348186, study PRJEB24527) | human gut metagenome | biome: human gut; feature: ankylosing spondylitis patient; material: feces | host: Homo sapiens | place: China | collected 2015-10
GCCAACATGGAAAAAAATCAGTCAGACACTAAAATTAAGAAAAGTATCCGCAAACGGATTATGGAGGGATATTTGACCGTCACCCTGCTATCCGTTTTATTGGGAGTGCTGACTGTCATCTCTTTGGGTACTTTGCTTATTTTCTATAACAACATCACCACGCTGGATGAAACGCGGGCTGAACTTTCCAACACCATCAATTCCCATTACCAATGGCGTACAGATGTGCTCAGCACTCTGGAGATCGATTCTCCTTTCACTGGCAGCCTGGACCCCAACACCTGCTCCTTTGGCCAATGGCTGAACAAATATATGGGTGAAGATACGCCCGAGCAGATCAAATCCACCGTTCAGCAAATTTCTCAGCGCCATAACGAGATTCACACACTGGCCGAAGAGCTGCTCACCCTGCATGACACCAACCCCAAAGAAGCCACCAACCGCTTCTTTAATGAGCTGGCTCCTAAAACAACCGATGTGATCAACGATCTCCATGAGTTGGACAATACATATTCCGCTGAAATCGAACAGAACACCCAGAGCTTTAATCGGCTGATGTCGATTATGATTGTGGTAATCGTGCTGGGTGTCATCGCCACCTGTCTCTTCTCCTGGCGCTACGGCAAACGGTTGGCTGACCGGATCGCTGCCCCTGTCATGATGGTGGCAGACTGGTCCAAGGATCTGTCCTTTGGCGCTTCCGATCTGAAGGTGGCCAGTGAGACGCTGGCGCAGATGGAAAAGGAAAACCAGGACAACGAAGTGGGTCTGATGATTTCCGCCTTCCGCATCATGGCCAACAACATCCAGGAAAATGTGGAAGTTGTGCAGCGCATTGCCGATGGCGACATGACCGCTTTTGTCAAAATCCGTTCCGGCCGCGACCACCTGGGCAAGAGCCTGTACCGTCTGGTGCAGTCCAATGACATTATGTTCAGCGAGATTGTGGAGTCGGCCCACTCTGTGGCAGCCGGTGCAAATGAAATCGCCAGCGCAAGCCATATGCTGGCGGAAAGCAGCACCACTCAGGCGGCAGCTGCACAGAACCTGTCTGATGAAATGAAGCACATCAGCGATTTGATTCAGTTCAATGATGAAAAAGCCCAGGCTGCACACGACATTACAGAAGCCATCAAGGACGATCTGCATACCAGCAATGCACATATGAAGATTTTGTTTGACGCCGTTGTGCAAATGCGGGATGCTTCCAAAGAAATCGCCACCGTGATGAAAACCATTGACGACATCACCTTTGAAACCAATATTCTGGCTTTGAATGCCGCCATCGAGGCCGCCCGTGCAGGCGCCGCCGGCAAGGGCTTCGCCGTGGTTGCCAACGAAGTGCGCGCCCTGGCCATGAAGAGCGCAGAGGCCGCAAAGGAAAGCCATACGCTGATTGAAAACAGCATCAAGCAGACAGAGTATGGCACCAATATCGCAACAGAGTCTGCCGCTATTTTTGAAGGCATCAACGAAAAAATCGGTCAGATCGTGGGTATCGTTGAGCAGGTTTCCGGTCTGTCCACCAAACAGATGGAAAGTATCCGGCAGGTTGCCGAGTCGGTGTCCCAGATTACCGACGCCGCAACCAGAAACGCTGCCATCAGCGAAGAATCGGATGCTTCCAGCCAGGAAATGCGCCATCAGGCGGCGTTCCTGCGGGATAAGATGAACCACTTTAACCTTCGTAAGCGTGAAGCGGGCAAGGCATATATTCCCAATGAAAAGCGGAATGATTCCGAATTCATCGAATATGCCAACAAAGCCTATCATCTCACCGAAACCACCGGCCGTTATGAGAACGAGTACATCGATCCCATGGGGCGCGATTCCGCAAACATGGAATAAAACATTTTCGTCATTCAAAGAGCCTGTCGTCAGCGCATCGCTGACAACAGGCTCTTTGTTTTGCCCCCCAAAAACTTCTGCTGTCATCGATTCCAAATGGTTCTGGTTCGAGAGATTTCCTCCTCCTTCTGTATTACTATATCTTTTATCAAAGGGTGCCAGGAGGAGCAGATATGCCCGACCATACAAATATCATTGCCATCTATTCCCGCAAATCCAAGTTCACCGGCAAGGGCGAAAGCATCGGCAACCAGATTGACCTTTGCAAAGAATATGTTGAAAGGCATTTTGGAAAGTGTGCCGCAGAGCAAATTGTCATCTATGAAGACGAAGGCTTTTCCGGCGGCAATCTCAACCGCCCTGCATTCAAAAAAATGATGGAAGCGGCCAAGAAGCGGCAGTTTCAGGCGATCATCGTATATCGTCTGGACCGGATCAGCCGGAATGTCAGCGATTTTTCCGGCCTGATCGAAGAATTGTCCCGGTTAAACATCGCCTTTGTCTCCATCAAAGAGCAATTTGACACCAGCACCCCCATGGGACGGGCCATGATGTACATTGCCTCTGTCTTTTCTCAGCTGGAACGGGAAACCATTGCCGAGCGTATTCGTGACAATATGCACGAGCTGGCAAAGACCGGGCGCTGGTTGGGCGGCACAACCCCCACCGGTTTTGCTTCCGAAGCAGTCCAAAGTATGACCATGGACGGCAAAACCAAAAAAGCCTGCAAACTGAAGCTGATCCCTGAAGAAGCAAAAATCGTCAAATCCATCTATGATTTATACTTGGAGACCGATTCTCTCACAATGACCGAATCTGCGCTGATGCAACGGGGGATCAAAACGAAAAAGGGAAATTATTTCACCCGTTTTGCCATTAAATCCATTTTGCAGAACCCGGTTTATATGATTGCCGATGAAGAGGCCTACCGCTTTTTCCTGCAACAAGAAACAGACCTGTTTTCTGCACAAAGTGATTTTGATGGGGTCCACGGCATCATGGCCTATCATCGCACAGACCAGGAAAAAGGCAGGGCCACCATCTATCTTCCCCCAAAGGAATGGATCGTGGCGGTGGGCAAACATCCTGGACTGGTTCCCGGCAAGGTATGGGTCACCATTCAGAAATCCCTTGCGCGGAACAAATCCAAGGCGTTCCGCAAGCCCCGCAGCAATGAAGCCTTGCTGACCGGCTTATTGTTTTGCAGCTGTGGGGAGCGGATGTATCCCAAGGTGAGCAAACGCAAAAACGCCCAGGGTGATTCCATCTTTTTCTATGTGTGCAAACGGAAAGAACACAGCCAGCGTTCCCTTTGCAACAGCAAAAATGTCCATGGCAATACATTGGATCTGGCAATCATGGAACAGCTGAAGCAATTGCCGGAAGACCAGGAAACCTTTCTCAAACAGTTGGAGCAAAGCCGCAAGTTCTATACAGGCAATCCGATGGAGTGGGAAGGGCGGCTGACCGAACTGAAAAACAAAAAATTGGATACCGAGAAGAAAATGGGATCGTTGGTGGATTCTCTCGCAGATATCCAGGAGAGTGCAGCCAGAGCCCAGGTATCCAAACGGATTGAAGAGCTCAGCTGCCAATGTGACGGCCTGGAAAAGCAGATTCAGGAAGTGGAAAATTTTACATCCCAGCACGCGCTCAGTAATCTGGAATCCGGCATCATGGGGCAGATGTTGAGCCTTTTTCGGGACAGCGTGGATCAAATGCCCCTGGAGCAAAAGCGCTCCGCCATCCGCGCCATCGTCCGCAAGGTGATCTGGGATGGAACCAACGCCCATGTCATATTGTTGGGCGTGCCGGACGATGAAGGGGAAAATCGTCAGCTGCTTCCTCACCGCTCTGCCAATCATATGGGTGAAAGCTCGCCCCCTCTTTCCTCCGGCCAAATAGAAACCCCAGGCACATCAAAAACGCCTTGGAGTGAGGATAGCAAATGAGATCCTCATGCATTTTCGGTCCCGGAAAAAACAGAGCTGCGAAGTGTCCCTCTCCGAGCCCATCGACAGCGACAAAGATGGCAATGTGCTCTCTTTGGTGGATGTGATCCGCTGCGATGAGGACATGATGGAAAAACTGGAGCAGGACGAGCGGCAAAAGCAGCTGCTGGAAAAGGTGGACCAGGTGCTGGAAAGCCGGGAAAAACAGATCATCGTCATGCGCTACGGCCTGTATGACACCCAGCCCTTGCCCCAGCGGGAGGTGGCGGAAAAATGCGGCATTTCCCGCTCCTATGTGTCCCGCCTGGAAAAAAAGGCTCTGCTCAAGCTGCGCCGGGCTTTGGAGGACTGATCCCATTGCCTTTGTGCCCCATTTCGGGTATGATAAGAAAAACACCGGGCCAAAGGGGAGAAACAGGAATGGAAAAGCGGCGGATGTGGGCCAGCCCCCATCTGGGGAAAAAGGGACATTACATCCGCTTCCTGTGGGGAAGCATAGGCGGAATCCTGCTTCTGGGGCTGCTTTTGTCGGTAGGCGGGGCCATGGTGCTGATGCCTCTGGGAACAAAAAAAGCCCTCCCTTCTCTTTTTCTCTGCCTGGGCACCGCCCTTCTCATGGGTGTGCTGGCCCTGAACCTGGGGCGGAAAAGCGCCATGGAATGTACTCTGTTCTTTGAGGACCTTCAGGGGGAATTGTATGTCTTTGACGCCCGGGCATTTGCCTCGGGCAAAGTGCTGGGCTTTTTCCAGGGTGTACGAACGACCCAGCACATTCTTTCTTCCCTGGCTGAAAACCCCTCCATCCCCCTGGGGGCCCGGAAGATCACCCGGGTGGATGCCATTGTGCCCCACCGCACCTATTTTCTCCTGCGCTTGCAGGGCCATGAGCCGGTCTATCTGCTCTCCCGCCGTCTGGAAGGGGCGGATGAGCTGATTCCCCTGCTGCAAAGGAAAACCAGCTCCTCCTGGGGCCAGAACACCCGGGAGAAAAAAGGACTTTGGGGTATTCTTGGCAGCGGGACGGCTCTGCTGCTTTTTTGCCTTCTGGCCTATCTGTGCCATCCGGCCGTGGGGGCGCTGCCCCTTTTTCTCTATGCCCCTTGTGTTTTTCTGGCCTTCGGGGCCTTTTCCCTTTTGGTCTATTTCTTTGTTCTGCATCACCGCGGGCTGTGACCGGCCTATTTTGGAAAGAAAGGAGGAATTCCATATGGCAAAGCTGCTCATTGTGGGCGGCGGCATTGCCGGCCTGGCTGCCGGAGTGCTGGCTGCAAAAAACGGCTTCCAAGTGGAAGTCTATGAAAAAAACGCCCAACCGGGCGGGCTGTGCGCCGGGTGGACCCGGCGGGGTTTCCGCCTGGACACCGGGCCTCGCTGGCTCTCCGGCGCCGCTCCTGGCGGCGAAATGCGCCCCCTGTGGCAGGCCGTAGGGGCTTTGGGAGAAGAAATGGGCCCAGGGGAAACACAGCCCGCTTTGGCCTTTTCCCTGGGCCAGGGCCAGACCGCGCTTCCCCTCTTCCGCTGTCCGGAGGATCTGGAAGAGGCCATGCTCCACCTTTCGCCCCAGGACGGCCCGGAGATCGGTGAGCTGTGCCGCCTGCTGCGCCGCACCAGCCAGCTGTCCTTCCCCCAGGAAAAACCCCTGGATATGATGATGGCCTGGGAAAAGGTGCGCCTGGGCGCCCACCTCACCGCCCGTGGCCGGCTTTTGCCCTATGCCCGGCAAAGCGCCGGGGAATATGCCCGCGCCTTTCACCATCCTCTGCTCCAGGCCCTGCTGGAAAAGGTGCCCCCGCCGGGTGCTTCGGCCTCCTTTGCCCTTTTGTGGCTGGGGCAAGCCCTCCATCCCCACGGGCTGTATCTGCCCCAGGGAGCCATGCTGGCTCAGCGGATGTCCGCCGCTTTGGAGACCTACGGCGGCCAGCTCTTCACCGGCCAGGGCGTGGAACGCATCCTCCTCTCCGGCAATCGTGCCCGAGGGCTGCTGCTGCGCAGCGGACGCACCGCTTTGGGGGATTATGTGATCTGCGCCTGTGATCCCTGGCTGGTGCGCAGTCGTCTGCTGGGGCCTTCCTACCTGGACCCTATGATGGGAGGGTGGTACAGCACTCCGGAAAAATACCCGGTTTCCAGCTTCCTCACCGTCTATCTGGCCATTCCCGGGCAAAGCCCTCTGCCGCTGGAGGCTCCGGCGCTGCTGCCCTGTTCCCCCTTCTCTCTGGCTGGAGAAACATACGATGCCCTGTGGCTGCGGCGGCATCCTGGCGGTGCTCCCAACGGCTTTACCCTGCTCTCCTGCCAGATCAGCCAAAGCGAACACCAATGCGACGCCTGGCTCCGGCTCTCCCAGAACAAGGAGGCCTACGGGGTGGAAAAGCACCGGGTGGCTGTGATGATCAAGGAAAAACTGGAACAGGCCCTGCCCTCTCTGAGCCAGCCCCGCCTGCTCAGCGCCGTCACCCCCGCCAGCTTCCACCGGGTCACCGGGGCCTACAAAGGCTCCCCCATGGGCTTCTACCTGGCCCCCGGCGGCAAGCTGCAAAATAGCCCTGGCTCGGTGCCTGGGGTGGACAACTGCCTGCTCACCGGCCAATGGCTCCAGCCTCCCGGCGGTCTGTCCGCCGCGCTGACCATGGCCAAATTCACCTTACAGCGCCTTTGCGCTCTGGAAGGCCAGGAGTTCCATTTATAATACTTAAAGTTATATCTTCATCATATTTTTCAAAAAGAGAAAAAAGCCGCCCCCAAAGGACGGCTTTTAGACTGCCGAAAAACCTAGATAGCGAAAAGAAACCGCTTACCCTACCCTTAATCAATTTGCAAAAAGCGGGCGACCTGCGCGTCGATTTTTGCACCTCTCAAGGGGCAAGTGTGCGCCAAAGGCGTGCATGAAGACCCTTGCAAAAACTCGAAAAAGTGGCTTTTGCCACTTTTTCGACTCACTCAAAGCCGCCCCAAAAGGGCGTTTTTTTTGTTTGCTTATTCGGTTTTTTCGGTGCGGCTTTGGGCCCATCCCTGGTGCCAGGCGGGTGTCCCCGCCCCCTCTACCCGGTCGCAGCCGGGGACATAGGGCTTGATATCCAGCACCGGTGTGCCGTCCCAGGCATCGCTGGCATCAATGCGCAAAAGGCCCTTTCCATGGTTTACCCAATAGACCTTCACCACATCCAGAGCGATGGGATTGGGCCGATGGGGCGTGCGGGTAGCAAAAACCCCCAGTCGTTCGGGAGCGTTGGCATGGGGCGTTTTCACCAGCAGCCTTTCTCTGCTGTGAGGGTCCTGGCTCTGATCGAACCACCACAAAAGATAAAGGTACTCATACTCCTCAATACCCTTGAGAGCCGGGCGGTATGCAGGCAGGATCTCCACAAAGACCCGCTTCCCTTCCCGGCGGATATGCCCCACTGGATGCAGACGCAGCTCTTCCATCCCATCCCCTCCTTTTTTCTTCCAGTATACCCCATCTGCCTTTTTCCTGCAAGAGGGAGCCTATTCTCCCTGGCAGTACAGCCGACGCAATACGCCCAGCAGCTGGGGGAGCCTTTCGTCTGATAGGGAATAGACCACATACTGTCCCTGCTTTTCCCCCTGCACCAGTCCCCCTTCCCTCAGAAGGTGCAGATGCTGGGACAGAGCGGGCCGGGTCAGGGAGGGCACCTTTTCCCCGATCTGCCCCACCGTCTTGGGGCCGTCCTCCAGGGCGCACAGAATGAGAAGCCGGTTTTCATTGGCCAGCCGCCCCAGAAGCTCCGCCACCTGGCGGGCCTGTTCCTCCAGCCCCCGGCTCATGGCTGGGCCTTTCCGGCCTTCAAACGGCAGATCAGCTGGGTCATGGTGCCCATGGGGCAAAAGACGCACCAGGAACGGGGCATCCACAACACCATGGCAATGAAACCGATGAGGGTGGAAGTGAGCATCAAAGAATAAAACCCAAAGGCAAACTGAGCCACCCAAGGAGCAAACAGGGTGCCATGATAGGCCCAGTGCCAGGGCAGGCGGAAGGTCCAGAAGAGCTTTACCGTCTGGCCCAGCTCCTGCTGCCCCGCCCCCACCAGATAGGTGACAAAAAGCATCTGGAAGAACATGGCGAAAAAGAAGATCAAAAATCCATAGCGGAACCATTTGCTGCCCAGCCACCGTGGGGTGGGACGGCGGCGGGACAGACCCAGTTTGCCTCCCAGCAAGGCAAAGAACCGGCCCCGGTCACAGTAGCGGTTGCAATAGAGTTTTCCTCCGCCAGCCAAAGCGATGATCAAAGGCAGACAGAAGAAAATCATCCCCAGCCAGGCAAAGAGGATGTTGAAAAATCCCAGCCCCAGATAAATAGGGGTCACGATCCACAGGTATTCATACCAAGGCCGCTTCCTGCCGGTTTTCTTCATTGCTGCACCTCCCGTTCTGTTACATGGATGGCCGAGGCCGGGCACTCCTTGGCGCATTTTCCGCAGCCCACACACTTTTCTCCGTTCACCTGGGCGATGACGCCCTTCCAGATGGAAATGGCCCCCAAAGGGCACACCTCCAGACAGCTGCCGCAGGCCACGCAGTTTTTACTCACTTGGGCCAATCGTTTCCCTGCCATACCTTTCCTCCTGCCAATAATTAAGTAATTAAGCAATTACTAATATATCATCTTTGCTCGCCCGGTGCAAGGGCATATTTTTCCTTCCCGCGCCATAGAGTGGAGGTGTAGGACTGGCCCTCCCAAAAGAAAGGTGTGAAAAAAACATGGAACGGACAACATCCCCCTCCCTGGCCGCCCGGGGACTTTCTCCCCAGGCTGTGGAGCGATCCCGGCAAAAGCACGGCTCCAACGCTCTGACCAAACAGGGGCGGTCGGGTTTCGGAAAGCAACTGCTGAGCAATTTTGGCGATCCCATCATTAAAATTTTGCTGGCCGCCCTTTTGCTCAATCTTCTTTTTGTATTCAAAGAACAGAACTGGTTTGAATCGGTGGGCATTGCCATCGCCATTTTCCTGGCCACCTTCGTGTCCACCCTGTCGGAATACGGCAGCGAATCGGCCTTCCTCCGCTTGCAGCAGGAAGCCCAGGCCCTGCGGTGCCGGGTGATGCGGGAGGGAAAAATCGCCCTCATCCCTCTGGAAGAAGTGGTGGTGGGGGACCTGGTGCTGCTGGAAAGCGGCGAGCGGGTTCCGGCCGATGGCCTTCTGGTGGAAGGCAAGCTGGCAGTGGACCAATCCTCCCTCAACGGAGAAAGCCGGGAAGCTCAGAAGATTCCGGGAAATACCCGGGAGGGCTGGGATCTTTCCAGAGAAAACCAGCTGTTCCGTGGCACGGTGGTATGCGCCGGAACTGGGCTCATGCAGGTGCAGCGGGTGGGCGACAGCACTTTCTATGGCGGCATGGCCCGGCAGATGCAGCAGGACACCCGGCAAAGCCCCCTGAAGCTGCGTCTGGAGCAGCTGGCCGACACCCTCAGCCGACTGGGTTTTGCCGCCGCCATTCTGGTGGCCCTGGCCGACCTGCTGGGGGAAGTGTGGCAGCTCACCGGTTTTCAGACCCCGGCTCTTCTGTCCCTGTTTTCCCATCCGCCCCAGTTTCTGGGGCTTTTGCTGGAAAGCCTGACTTTGGCCGTCACCGTTTTGGTGGTGGCCGTGCCTGAGGGCCTGCCCATGATGATCACCGTGGTGCTTTCCTCCAATATGCGCCGGATGCTCCGGGACCATGTGCTGGTGCGCAAACTGGTGGGCATCGAGACCTCCGGCAGCCTGAACATCCTGTTCACCGACAAAACCGGCACCCTCACCCGGGGTAAACTGCAGGTTCGGGAGCTGGTCACCGGGGAGGGCAAACACTTTGCCAGCCCCCAGTCCCTGCGGGAGCACTCTCTGCCACTCTACCGGCTGTGCTTCCTCTGCGGGGCCTATAACAACGAAAGCACCCTGTCCGGCCAGGGCCAGCCGGTGGGAGGCAACGCCACCGACCGGGCCCTGCTTCAGTTTTTCCTCACCCAGGCCCGGCAGTATACCGCCCCGGCTCCCTCCTGGCGCTCCCCCTTTGACAGCCGCCGGAAGTTTTCGGCGGTGACCCTGCGGGACAGCGGCCAGACCCTCACTTTGGTGAAAGGGGCGCCGGAGCAGATCCTCCCGGGCTGCACCCAGTATCTCTCCGCCGACGGCTCTGCCCTGCCCTTTTCTCAGGAAAAAGTCCGCCGCACATGGCAGGAGCTGACAAAGAAGGCCTACCGGGTGCTGGCCCTGGCCTATGCCCCCGGAGAAACGAGCGGCAGCACTCTGTCCGGGCTTACCTTCCTGGGGCTCATCGCCATCGGCGACACCCTACGGCCCCAGGTGAAAAAGGCGGTGGAGCAGGTGCGGCGGGCCGGAGTGCAGGTGGTGATGATCACCGGGGACAACAAGGATACCGCCCTGGCCATGGGAGAAAAGGCCGGGCTTTGCCGGGAAAATGACCGGCTGGCCCTGACCCATGACGAACTGGCCGCCCTGTCTGATGAAGAGGTCAAGGCCCTTCTGCCCCGGCTGCGGGTGGTGGCCCGGGCCATGCCCCAGGACAAAAGCCGGCTGGTCACCCTGGCCCAGGAAATGGGGCTGGTAGCCGGTATGACCGGCGACGGCATCAACGATGCCCCTGCCCTCAAGCTGTCCGATGTGGGCTTTGCCATGGGCAGCGGCACCGAGGTGGCCAAGGAGGCGGGGGACATCGTCATTCTGGACGACAACTTCCAGAGCATCGGCAAGGCCATCCTCTATGGCCGCACCATTTTCAAAAGCATCCGGAAATTCATCGTCTTTCAGCTGACCATGAACCTGTGCGCCGTGGGTGTTTCGGTGCTGGGGCCCTTTCTGGGGGTGGAAAACCCCATCACAGTGGTGCAGATGCTGTGGGTGAACATCATCATGGACACCCTGGCCGCCCTGGCCTACGCCGGGGAAGCCCCTCTGGAAGAATACATGGAAGAGCCGCCCAAAAAGCGGGATGAACCCATCTTCACCTCTGCCATGCTCCATCAGGTACTGTGCATGGGGCTTTACACCATCCTGCTCTGCCTGGCCTTCCTGAAACTGCCGCTGCTTAACCAGGTTCTTCCTCCCCAGCAGGCCTCCTTCTATCTGCTCACCGGATTTTTTGCCTTGTTCATCTTCTGCGGGGTGTTCAACAGCTTCAATGCCCGCACCGAACGGCTGAATCTGCTGGCCCATCTGGGAAAAAACCCCCGCTTCCTTTTCATTATGGTGATGGTGGGGCTGGTCCAGTGCCTGCTGATCTACCGAGGAGGCTCGCTGTTCCGCACCTCCCCTCTGCCCCTTCCGGCTTTCCAGTTGGTGCTGCTTCTGGCCTTCTCGGTGATCCCGGTGGACTTTGTCCGCAAGCTCATCCTGCGCCGTGGCCCTGGCGGCCGTCTCCGCCGCAGCCGCAGTCCTTTCTAACTCATTCCGCCCGGCCCAGTGCCTGGGCTCCCAACCTTTTCTTTGCCTGAATCGCTCACAATCGCCTGTTCAAAAATATTTTTCTTACGGCAGCTTTT
>OOBV01001969.1_pt1 | contig 11271 bp, 8 predicted proteins | sample 1671731 | NCBI WGS metagenome assembly OOBV01 (sample SAMN06348186, study PRJEB24527) | human gut metagenome | biome: human gut; feature: ankylosing spondylitis patient; material: feces | host: Homo sapiens | place: China | collected 2015-10
GGTCCGAGACTGTCTTTCCCGGTGAGGACCGGGTACTGGTGCCCTCCCCCAAGGTGGCCACCTACGACAAGCAGCCGGAGATGAGCGCGGCGGAGGTGACGGACAAGTGCGTGGAGCGCATTGAGTCCGGCGCCTATGACGTGATCATTCTGAACTTTGCCAACTGCGACATGGTGGGCCACACCGGCGTCTATGACGCGGCGGTGAAGGCCGTGGAGACCGTAGACAGCTGCGTGGGCCGGGTGGTGGACGCCACACTGAAGATGGGCGGCATCGCCATGATCACCGCCGACCACGGCAACGCCGAGCAGATGGCGGAGCCGGATGGCAGCCCTATGACCGCCCATACCACCAATCCCGTACCTTTCATTCTCTGCGGCGCGGGGACCGAGCTGCGCCCCAACGGCCGCTTGGCGGACATTGCCCCCACCATGCTGGACGTGATGGGCCTGGCCTGTCCAGAGGAGATGGACGGCAAGACGCTGATCGTGAAGTGACCAATTTCTGAGAGAAAAGAGACCGCTTTCCAGCGGTCTCTTTTTGTATAATTCCTGGAAATCCTGCCCATACTTCCCTCAGACCCAAGATCGAGGGAGGTATGATACATGGCAAATAAAGTCAAATCCCTGCTGGGCGGGCCAGGCTTTTACGCGGTCCTGGCCCTGTGCGTCCTGGCGGTGGGCGTGGGCGGCTACTTTCTGCTGTTTGGGGAACCGGCACAGACGGAAGCGCCCACCGGCCCGGACACGGAAGCCTCCGCACCGGTGGAGGACCTGCCGGAGCACGAACCGGTGGTGGAGACCGTGCCTCCGGAGGAACCGGAGGAGGAGACGGAGCCCGTCGTCATGCCGGAGGTGACCATCCCGGTGGATGACACGCCCGTGGTGGCAGAGGAGCCCCATGTGGTGGTCCTGCCCATCCAGGGAGAGGTGCTGACGGCATTCTCCGTGGACCAGCTGCTGTACAATGAGACGCTGGACGACTGGCGGACCCACGACGGGGTGGATATCGCCGCGGCGGAAGGCGATGCCGTCCTGGCCGCCTGCGCCGGGACGGTCTCCTCCATCACCGACGATCCCCTGATGGGCACCACCGTGGTGATCCAGCACAGCGGCGGCTATGAGACCACCTATGCCAATCTCCAGGCGGAGCCCGCCGTGCAGACCATCGGCGCAGTGGGAACCACCGCCGCGGCGGAGGCCGCCCAGGGCGCCCACCTGCACTTCTCCGTTGCAAAGGATGGGGAAGCTGTGGACCCGGACGCATTTCTCAACAGCTGACGCAGCAGCGGCGGAACGGCCTTTGCCGTTCCGCCGCTGCTTTTCTCTGGAGTCAGGCCGCCCGGCTGCCGATCCGCTCGGCAACGGCCCGCATGGTCCGGCGCAGGAAGATAGCGCTCAGTACCAGGGACACCAGTTCGGAGATGGGGAAGGCCAGCCACACCAGCGTCAGGACGCCGGTGTGGGACAACAGCCATGCCACCGGCAGCAGCACCACCAGCTGGCGGCACACAGAGGTAATCAGACTGTACAGCGGGTTGCCGATAGCCTGACACACGGAACCGGCAATGATGTCGAAGCCCGCCAGCACGAAGGACACGGAGATGATCCGCAGAGCCACGGAGCCGATGGAGAGCATCTCCTCCGAGGCGTTGAAGAACATCAGCAGCTGCTGGGGGAAGAGCTGGAAAATCAGGCATCCCACAGCCATGATGGCCATGGCGGTGCAGATGGTCAGCTTGATGGTCCGCTTCACCCGGGGCAGGCTGGCGGCGCCGTAGTTATAGCTGACGATGGGCACCATGCCGTTGTTCAGGCCGAACACCGGCATGAAGACGAAGCTCTGAAGCTTGAAGTATGCGCCGAACACGGCGGTGGCCGTCTTGGTGAAGGAGAAGAGGATCTTGTTCATGCCGAACACCATGGCGGAGCCGATGGACTGCATGACGATGGAGGGGAAGCCCACCCGGTAGATCTCCGCCGCCACCTTGCCGTGCCAGCGGATCTCCCGGGGCAGGATGTGGATGTCCGGATTGCATTTGAGGTTCAGCACTAGGGCAGCGGCGGCAGCCACAATCTGCCCTGCCACCGTGGCAATGGCGGCGCCGGCCACCTCCATCCGGGGCAGGCCGAACCAGCCGAAGATCAGGATGGGGTCCAGCACGATGTTGATGAGGGCGCCGGTAAGCTGGGTGCACATGGCCAGGAACGTGCGGCCGGTGGACTGCAGCAACCGCTCAAAGCAGAACTGGCTGAAAATACCGATGGAGCAGCCCAGGCAGATGGAGGCGTAATCCACGCCGTAGTCGATAATCACCTGTTCTCCCCCGGCCTGCAGCTCAAAGAAGGTCCGGGAGAAGAAGATGCCGATCAGGGCGAATAGCGCGAAATTGCACAGGGCCAGAAAGATGCCCGTGTTGGCAGCCCGGTCCGCCATGGCCTGATTCTTCTCTCCCAGGGACCGGGAGAGGAGCGCGTTGATGCCCACAGCGGTGCCTGCGCCGAAGGCGATCATCAGGTTCTGCAGGGGGAAGGCCAGGGACACGGCATTCAGGGCATCCTCGCTGATCTGTGCCACGAACACGCTGTCCACCACATTGTAGCAGGCCTGGACCAGCATGGAGATCATCATGGGGACCGCCATGTTGGTCAGCAGCCGTCCGATGGGCAGCACGCCCATCTTGTTCTCCTGGGGCGCCGCGCCCTGGGGGAATTTTTCTGCCATGGAAATTCCAACATCCTTTCTCATTCAGAGAGACGTGACACGGGGACCACCCCGCGCCACGTCTCATATTTTGATTTCTCTATTAGGTTGCGGCTCCGGAAAGCCGGGCATCCGGAAGGATGCGTGGACGATTTATTTTTTCAGCTCACCGGTGGCCAGCTGAGTGAGATACGCGTTGATGAAGCCGTCCAGATCGCCGTCCATAACGTTGTCGATGTTGCCGGTCTCATAGCCGGTGCGGGTGTCCTTCACCATCTGGTAGGGCATGAACACGTAGGAGCGGATCTGGCTGCCCCACTCGATCTTCATCTGCACGCCCTTGATATCGGAGATCTTCTCCGCGTGCTGCTGCTGCTTCAGCTCCACCAGCTTGGCCCGCAGCATCTTCATGCAGTTGTCCTTGTTCTGAAACTGGCTGCGCTCCTGCTGGCTGGCCACCACGATGCCCGTGGGCTTGTGGATGAGGCGCACGGCGGATGAGGTCTTGTTCACGTGCTGGCCGCCGGCGCCGCTGGCCCGGTAGACCTGCATCTCAATGTCCTCCTCCCGGATCTCCACCTCGTCGTCATCCTCGATCTCGGGCATGACCTCCACCGCGGCAAAGCTGGTCTGCCGGCGGGCGTTGGCATCAAAGGGAGACACCCGGACCAGCCGGTGGACGCCGTTCTCACTCTTCAAAAGGCCGTAGGCGTTGTCCCCCTGGATGGCAATGGACGCGGACTTGATGCCCGCCTCGTCGCCGTCCTCATAGTCCAGGATCTGATAGGTGAAGTCGTGGCGCTCCGTCCAGCGGGTGTACATCCGGTAGAGCATCTGGGCCCAGTCCTGGGCCTCGGTGCCGCCGGCGCCGGCATGGAAGGTCAGGATGGCGCTGTGGCCGTCGTACTCCCCAGAGAGGAGCGTGGCCATCCGGGACTCCTCAATCTTTTCTTCCAGGGTCTGGAAACCGGACTTCAGCTCTTCCAGCAGCTCCTCATCCTCCGCCTCCTGGCCCATCTCGCACAGGGCCGTCAGATCCTGCCACTCGGTCACCAGCTTGTCCTGGCGGGCGATCTTGTTCTGCAGCTGCTTGAGGCGCTGCTGCACCTTCTGGGATCGCTCCAGGTCGTTCCAGAAGCCGTCCTGGGCGGTCTCGTCCTCCAGCTTTCGGGCCTCCGCGCGGGCGCTGTCCATGTCCAGCGCGGCGGAGAGCTTCTCCAGCTCGGGCCCCAGGTCCCGGAGCCTCTGCTTATATTCGTCGTATTCGATCAAAGCCATGTGCTCTCTCCACTTCCTCAAATTTCATTAGCCATAGTATTATATCGGAGGAACGTTTGTTTGTAAAGAAAAACCCGTAAAAAAACGGAAAATCCCGGGCCGTCTGTGTATTTCAGGGGACAATTTCGTTTTCCAGGATGCGGCCGGACCGGAATCTTTTTTCCCGAATGGCGAAAAGTTCATAATTTGTTCATGATTGCCGGGCACTTTCCCGGTATGTTACATGTAGAGAGATAGAAGCTGGAAGCAAGCCTTTTGGAATATGATGGAGGAAAGAGGACTATGAAAACATTTTGGAAGAAAAAGCTCCCGGCGTGTCTGCTGGCGCTGGCGCTGCTGGCCGGAACCGTTCCCATGGCGTCTGCGGCCTCGGCGGATCTGACGTACGATGTGGACGAGGACAGCGGCGTCTGGCTGGATGCGGATGACTTTCAGGAAATCTATGAGGACGACAACGGCGGATACCTTGAATACGTGGAACTCACCGATTATGATGACTTTGACGATTACGGCTATTTCACCTTCGAGGACTTTGACCGTTACGGGTTCGACGACGTGGATTCCAAGGCGCTGGAGAACTACGAATTCTACTATGACCGTGCTGATGCGGACGATTACGACATCGACCTGGACACGCTGCGGTTTGAGACCTATGACAACATCGACAGCGACACACTGGATTTTGATGTCAGGCTGTACGGCGACGAAGGGTCATTCTATGCAACGGTCCGCATTGATGTGGAGGGCGGCTCCCGCTCCGGCTCCGGCGACGTGGAGCTGACCTACAAGGTGGACCCCGGCGACGATGTGACGGTGGACGCCGAGGACTTCTGGGATCTCTTCGACGAGGAAGACGGCCGCTATGACGAGCTGGAGTATGTGGAGTTCACCAGCTACGATGATTTCGATGACTTCGGATATTTCGGCGCAGACGGATACGACAGCGATGACTATATCCCGGACTATGAGCTCAATGACAGCGGTCTGGACGATGCCATGTTCTATTACGACGAGAACGACGTCTGGCACGACTATGACTTTGAACTGGACACGCTGACGTTCTACGCCGACCGGAACGCCGACGCGGACACCCTGGCCTTTGACTTCACCATGCACGGCGTGGACGGTGACAAGGTATATGGCACTCTGTACATCGAGGTCGGCAAGGGCAGTGGCACCAGCAGCAAGGGCGACCTGACCTATCAGGTGGACCCGGACGACGATGTGACGCTGGACGCGGAGGATTTCTACGATTTCTTCTACGACGAGTCGGATTACGACGAACTGGAATACGTCGAGTTCACCGACTATGACGACTTTGACGATTACGGCTGTTTCTACGCCGACGGATACGATTCCGACGACTACACCCGGGATTACGAGCTGAACGACAGTGACCTGGACGACGCCGTGTTTTACTATGATGAGGACGATATCTGGGACGACTATGACTTCGAGCTGGACACGCTGACCTTTGCGGCGGACCGGAATGCCGATGAAGACACCCTGACCTTTGACGTCACCATGCGCGGCGTGAAAGGCGACAAGATCTCCGCCACCCTCACCATTGAGATCGGCAAGGGCAGCAGCACCGGCACCAAGGTGAAGGGCGACATCATTTACGAGGTGGATCCCGACGACAGCGTGACCTTTGACCGGGACGACTTCTGGGATTTCCTGGATGACGAGACCGGGGACGATCTGGAGTATGTACGGTTCACCGACGCCGACGGACTGGACGACTGGGGCGAGCTGTACAGCTACGACTACGATGATGACCGGACGTACTTTGACGAGAGCGACCTGGACGACGGTTATTTCTACTATGACAGCAAGGACCTGTTCTACGACGAGGACTTCACCCTGGATGACCTGACCTTTGTGGCGGACAGGGACGCCGACGGCAAGGTGGTGGAGCTGGACTTCACTGCCTACGGTGAGGACGGCGACAAGGCCTACGGCACCGTGGCCATCGCCATCGGCGATGTGGGGGGAACCGGCGTGGCCGCAGAGGGCGGCGATATCCGCTATTATACGGATTACAGCGGCCGAGTGCAGATCAACGCCAACGACATCGCCCGGTTCTTTGAGGAGAGCTACCCCGGCTATACCCTGCAGTATGTCACCTTTAAAGATGCGCCCACTTACGGCAGCCTGTACTACAACTACTACGGTACCAGCAGCTACGGCAGCTCCAGCAGCCTGCGCATCACCGACGACAACTGCGACGACATAGATTTCTACTTCAGTCCCTCCAGCAGCCAGCACGCCCTCAGCGAGCTGACATACATACCCAGCGGCGTCAACTACTGCGCCCAGATCCCCTTCACCGCTTACGGCTCCGGCAGCCGTTCTGTGTCCGGCACCATCCTCATCAGCGTGAACCTCAGCGAGGTGCCCGACGTTTACGGCCCCACGCCCAGAAACACGGCCGTCACCTTCCCCGCCGCCTCCATCTACACGGCGGTGGCCCAGTCCAGCGGCCTGGGTCTGGCCAGCATCCAGCTGCTGGAACTGCCCGCCACCAACGAGGGTATCATCTACGTGGGCAGCGGCACCTCCAAGCGGGCGGACACCGAGACCCTGTACGGCTACTCCAGCGGCAGCGAGCGGATCAGCCAGCTGCGGTTCGTGCCGGCCAGCGGCTTCACCGGATCTGTGGAAATCCCCTATGTGGCCTGCAACAGCAGCGGCGATCCCATTGCCAGCGGCAAGCTTTGCCTGGGCATTGTCAGCGCTATGGAGGACTTCTCTGATATCACCTCCTCCACCTGGTGCTACAAATATGTACTGGAGCTCAGCGACGCCGACGTGATCGACGGATACAGCGACGGCACCTTCAAGCCCGACAACCAGGTGACCTACGGCGCGGCGCTGAAGCTCATCATGCTGGCCGCTGGCTATGACGAGCAGAAGCCGGTGAACTCCAACGTGTTCAGCGGCTATCTGGCCCGGGCGCAGGCGGACGGGCTGGTGTCCGGCAGCGTGAACCTGAACGCCCCCATCACCCGGCTGGCGGTCAGCCAGATCGCGGCCAAGGCCATGGGCCTCAGCATCAGCAACCTGTCCAGCGTCCGTCCCTTCACCGACACCACGGACCCCTATGTCCAGGCGCTGAATGCCGCAGGCATCGTGGAGGGCTACTTCAGCAACGGCACCAGCACCTTCAAGCCCTACAACACTCTGACCCGGGGCCAGATCTCCGCCATCGTCTGGCGGATGGAGCAAGCCCAGTAAACCTGGAAAACAACAGCGGACCGCTGAAGCGGTCCGCTGTTCTCTGTTATACAAAAGCACCGCAGAAAACTAAATGCATCTTTCCCCGCTCCTTTGGGGCAACCGGAAACGATGCGCCAAACCTTTCACCACAGCATTTGCCCTTATCTACGATGCGCCCAATGCGTATAAAGGTTTATGGGGGAGCGCGGTCACTTCAGCAGGGCGCTGTACACATCCTGAGGGATGGTGAACTCCACCATGCCCATGTAGCCTGCAGCCACTGCGTACTCGTCGAACACCAGAACCAGATCGCCGTCGGCGTTCCAGTAAAAGCTCTGCTCCGGGTCAATAGCGGTGAATTCGTCCGTCAGATAGCTCAGGGATGCGTCCGCGGCCATCTGCTCCTCCATCTGCCGCAGGACTTCCGCGGACAGGACAGAGACGTAGTCCGCATCAGGCCGGAACAGATCGCTGAGGGTGACGGCTTCACCCGTAGCTTTGTTGATGTGGTAGAATCGGGTGAAATTGTAGCCGCTGGCCTCGGTCCTCGTGGCATCGATCCGCAGAGTGAACCAAGTATCGCTGTCCGTCACCACAGAGGAGGTCACATCCAGGCCCTGGTAGCTCTCGCCCGCAGCCTCGCAGTCCGTCTGGAACTGGGCGATCAGCTGATCGGTATAGGCCTGCACCTGGTCGTTGATCTCGTCTGCAGCGCCGCTGCCGCCCAGCTCCGGGACGTGGACGTCGGCAGTGCTGTGACCATCGTCATACTGGTAATCCCGGAAGGTGATGACCCGCACCACGGCGCCCAGCACCGGGATTTCTTCCATGGCGGCAGCCGCCGCGGGAGATACATTGGGAATGGCCACGAATACGGCCAGGGCCGCGGCTACGCCGACCAGCCAGCGATAGGAACGTTTTTGCTTGTTTTCTTTCATGTTCGTCTCCTTTAAAGCGGCGCAGGTGTCCCGCACCTTTCCGGCATACGTCTCCGGCAGGGGGAAGGGTTCCTGCTTCGCCCGCTCTTTCAGTCGCTTGTCGAATGGCTCCACCTTGCGCACCTCATTCCTCGTGTAATAGTTGTTTTAGCCGGGACCGCCCTCGGGAGAGACGGGTCTTCACCGCCGCCTCGCTGATGCCCAGAACGGCGCTGATCTCCCGGATGGAGAGGTCCTCATAATAAAACAGGGTCACGACCGCCCGCAGGTCGCTGTTCAGCGCCATGACCGCCTGCCACAGAGACAGGCGCTCCACCTGATCTGCCGCCGGAGCCGGCAGGAAGTCCTGGATATCCGCCAGGTCCACCGTGGTCCTCCGCTTCCGGCAGAACTCATAGCACTTGTTGACCAGAATTTTCAGGATCCAGGGTCGGAACCGCGCCGGGTCCCGCAGGCTGCCGCGGCCGGCATAGGCGGCGCAGATGGCCTCTTGCACGGCGTCCTCCGCATCTTCGTCCTGGTGAAGGATAGCCTTGGCAGTGCGGAACATGGTCTCCTGGTTTCGGATTACCTGGTCGCAGAATATTTCTTTGTCCAACAAAAAATTTGTCATGGCGGGACTGAGCGCTCCTTTGGGTTCGTTTGACCGGTCACTTATTAGGATGCGGTTTCCGCCGAAAAGGTGACAGCCGGAAGAAAGAAAAGCAAAAAACCGTCCGCCTCTTTCCGGCGGACGGTTTCAGGCTCAGACAGACAGGGACTCGGCCAGCTCCAGGCCGCTTGCAGGGGCAGGCGGTGATGACCCGCAGGTGCTCGTAGGGCAGTCCCTCCATGTAGAGCTCTACGCCGTACTCGCTCCTCATCCGGTACTGGAACACGTCGAACTGCAGGGTGCCCACGACGCCCACGATGACCTCCTCCAGGCCGGCGCCGGGCAGCTTGAAAATCTGGATGGCGCCCTCCTGGGCGATCTGCTCCGTGCCCTTGATGAACTGCTTGCGCTTCATGGTGTCCTTGGGAGACACCCGCATGAAGTGCTCCGGCTCGAAGGTGGGGATGCCGGAGAACTTGAATTTCTTTCCAGGCACCGTCACCGTGTCGCCGATGGAGAAGATGCCGGGGTCAAACACGCCGATGATGTCCCCGGCGTAGGCCTCGTCGATGATCTCCCGCTCTGCGGCCATCATCTGCTGGGGCTGTGAGAGGCGCAGCTTTTTGTTGCCCTGGACATGAAAATACTCCGTGTCCCGCTCAAACTTGCCGGAGCAGATGCGCATGAAGGCCAGCCGGTCCCGGTGGGCCTTATTCATGTTGGCCTGAATCTTAAACACAAAGGCGGAGAAATCCGGGGAGAACACATCTACCTCGCCCTCATCGCTGACGCGGGGCAGCGGCGGTGTGGTCATACGGAGAAATTCCTCCAAAAACGGCTCCACGCCGAAGTTCGTCAAAGCGGAGCCGAAGAACACGGGAGACAGGGTGCCGTTCCGGACGGCCTGCATATCAAAGTCCCGTCCGGCTCCCAGCAGCTCCACCTCGTCCCGCAGCTTGGCGGCCTTTTCCGCGCCCAGTGTATCGTCCAGTGTGGGGTCCTCCAAGGCTACCTCCATAGAGTTGACCTTCTTGCCCTTGGTCTCGCCGGAGAAGAACAAGATCCGCTGCTTTTCCCGGTCGTAGACACCGGCAAACTCCTTGCCGCAGCCGATAGGCCAGTTCATAGCATAGGTGTCGATCCCCAACTCCCGCTCTACCTCCTCGCACAGCTCCAAGGGGTCACGGGTCTCACGGTCCATCTTGTTGATAAAGGTAAAAATGGGGATATGCCGCAGGGCGCAGACCTTGAACAGCTTCCGGGTCTGAGGCTCCACGCCCTTGGCGCCGTCAATGACCATCACGGCGCTGTCAGCAGCCATCAGGGTCCGGTAGGTGTCCTCGGAGAAGTCCTGATGGCCGGGGGTATCCAGAATGTTGATGCAGAAGCCGTTGTGCTGGAACTGCATCACGGAGCTGGTGACGGAAATGCCGCGCTGCTTTTCGATCTCCATCCAGTCGGAGGTGGCAGCCTTGGCCCGCTTGCCCTTGACCTCACCGGCCTGCGCGATGGCGCCGCCGTAAAGCAGGAACTTTTCCGTCAATGTGGTCTTACCGGCGTCCGGGTGGGAGATGATGGCGAATGTCCGCCGCCGGGAAATTTCTTCTTCTAATGTTGGCATGATATTCCTCCTGAATTCATATACACAGACTTAGCTACTCTAACACATCTCCCCTGCTCGCGCAAGGGAAAAACGGGGAAAACAGGCGAAATTGCCCGGTTTCCCCCATCGTCAGAGGTCCTTTGCCGCGTATTTCTTCAAAAGGTCCTCGATGGCCTCGTCAAATAGGCGGGATTTAGGAATTCGCGTCTCCTTTGCCAGCTGGTCAAACTGATCCAGCAATTCATTTTTCAATGAGGAAGTAAACCGTGTTCGGTTTACCAAAACAACTTCTGCCATAGATACACCACCTTATGCTATATAGTATACACATGATGCAATATTTAAAACAAGTGCTTGCATTTTGCATATCATGATGTATAATGATGTAATTAAAAGAAGGGGTGTTTTTATGAATTTACAGGACGATACCATTCAACTGCTGGTGGATCTGGTGGAGAAGGAGCAGCGGCGGCTGGATCAGTTTCAGCCGGACAGTCAGGACTACGCCCGCCGGTTTCATGCCCTGATGGACCGCTTTACCGACGATCAGCCTTTGCGAAAAGAGCTTTTGGGGCTGGCGGACCTCCACGGTCTCATCAACTGCCGCCACAAGCACTTCTTTTTCCGGGCCGGTGTCCAGCTAGGCCTGGCTTTGGGCAGTATCGCCGTTTTGCAGGACCGGTAAATCTTGAAAAATCTGTCGAATTGTGGTATTTTTGAGGAAGAAACTTCTTCCGCAAGGATGGATGTGCTATGAACGCAAACGCGATCCGCTCCCGCAGCGGCACCTTGGATTCCCTTCGTGGACTGACCCTGTTCAGCATGATCGCCTATCACCTCTGCTGGGATCTGGTGTATCTCCGGGGCCTGCCGTGGGCCTGGTATAACGGCTTTTGGGCGTATATCTGGCAGCAGAGCATCTGCTGTACCTTCATTCT
>OOBV01001980.1_pt1 | contig 11223 bp, 10 predicted proteins | sample 1671731 | NCBI WGS metagenome assembly OOBV01 (sample SAMN06348186, study PRJEB24527) | human gut metagenome | biome: human gut; feature: ankylosing spondylitis patient; material: feces | host: Homo sapiens | place: China | collected 2015-10
CGCATTGCGCTGGCGCGGGCTTTGGTTCATTCCCCGCCCATCATCATTGCGGACGAGCCCACCGGCAATATCGACCCGGAGCTGTCTGTGGAGATCATGGAGCTGCTGCAGGCCATCAACAGCGTGGGCACCACGGTCGTGGTCGTCACCCACAACAGCGCGTTCACCGCCATCGCCGACCGTGTCATCCACGTGCGCGAGGGCTCCGTGGCCGCCGTGGAGCTGAACGAGGCGCCCCTGTCCGCCGACGTGCTGGAGTGGTAGCGTGAAGGCGTTCAACAAAGATATTGTCCGCTCCATCCGCCACTCGCTCGGGCGCTTTGTTGCCATTGCCGCCATCGTGGCACTGGGCTGCGGCTTCTACGCCGGGCTGCGCATGACGGCGCCGGATATGAAGCTGGCGGCCGACGCCTACTACGACGGCACCGATCTCATGGACATCCGCGTCGTCTCTACCTTGGGTCTCACGGATGAGGACATCGAGGCCCTGCGCGATGTGCCCGGCGTCTCGGGCGTGGAGGCGGCCTATTCCGCCGATGTGCTGGCCACCCTTAACGACGAGCAGTACGTGATGCGCGTGCACTCGCTGTCGCCCTCGGCAGCGACGGCGGTGAAGGTGGACGAGGCCACCATCTCCTCCGACGACGCGAACTACCTCAACCGGCTCGATCTGGTGGAGGGCCGCTGGCCCGAATCCGCCGACGAGTGCGTCATCTTCAACGACCGCGTTATGAGCGGGCCGACGGGGCTCGGCGACACGGTCACGGTCGACCCGTCGGTGGGCAACGTGGAGGACACTCTGGCCACCACCGAGTTCACCGTGGTGGGGCGCGTGCACTCGCCGCTCTACGTCAGCTCGACGTCCATGGGCACCTCCACCATCGGCTCGGGCACCATCGAGCAGTTCATGTACGTGCTGCCCGAGGCTTTCGATCCGGATATGCCCTACGTGGAGGCCTACGTCTCCGTGGAGGGCGCAGCAGAGCTTCCCGCCGACAGCGACGCCTACGACGACAAGGTGGCCGGGGTCGTGGCCGCCATCGAGGGCATCGCCCCGGCCCGGGAAGAAGCCCGGGTGGACGGCCTGAAGGCCGAGGCCCAGGCCGATTTGGACGAGGCGCGGGCGGAATACGAGGAGGAAGAGGCTCGGGCGAAAACGGAACTCGCCGACGCCCGTGCTGAGCTGGATTCGGCCAAGGAGGAGCTGGACGAGGGCCAGCGCAAGCTGGACGCGGCCGCCTCCACCCTTGCCGCCAACGAGAAGAAAATCAAGGACGGCGAGAAGGAGTACACCCAGGGCACCGAATCGCTTTCCAAGCGCAAGGCCGACGCCGAGGCCCAGTTCGCCGAGGCCGAGCGGCAGATCGCCGCCAATGAGGCGAACCTCGCCGAGGCCAACGCGGCGCTGCCGACGCTGCAGGACGCCCTGGCCCAGGCCGAGGCTGCCCTGCAGGTGCCGAACCTCCCTGCCGACCAGCGCGCCGAGCTTGAGGCGACCCGGGCCGACCTGGAGCAGAAGATCGCCGACATCGGCAGCGCGGAGGTGGCCCTGGAGGAGGCCAAGGCGCAGCTGGCGCAACAGTGCGAGGCGGCCGACGCGCAGATCGCCGCGGCCCAGGCCCAGCTCGATGCGGCCAAGACGAGCGTGGAGGAGGGCAAAAAGCAGCTCGAGGAGGGCAAGGCCGAGTACGAGCAGGCCAAGGCCGACCTGGAGGCGGGCCGCGCCGAGTACGAGCAGGGCGTGGCCGACTACGACGCCGCCGCGGCCGAGGCCAACGAGAAGCTTGATGCGGCCGAGCAGGAGCTGGCCGACGCCCAGGAGGACATCGACAACATCGAGCCGCCGGACTGGCTCGTCATGGACCGCACCAAGAACTTCGGCGTGGTGAGCTTCGCCTCCGACGCCGACCGCATCGACGCCATCGCGTCGTTCTTCCCCTTCATCTTCTTCCTCGTGGCGGCGCTCGTGGCCCTTACCACCATGACCCGCATGGTGGAGGAGGAGCGCATGCTCATCGGCACCTTCAAGGCGCTCGGCTACTCGCGGGCGCGCATCACCTCGAAGTACCTCATCTATGCCGCCCTGGCCGCCGGCGTGGGCAGCGTCGTCGGCATCGCGGTGCTCTCCCAGGTGCTGCCCTGGGTCATCATGGAGGCCTACTCCATCGTCTACTACGTGCCCCGGGGCGCCATGCCCATCGATTGGCCCATCGCGCTTGTCGCCGCCGGCCTCGGCGTCGGCATCACGCTGCTGTCCACCTGGGCCGCCGCCGCGGCCACCCTGCGCGAGACCCCGGCCGCCCTCATGCAGCCGCCGGCGCCCAAGGCTGGCAAGCGCATCCTGCTGGAGCACATCGGCCCCCTGTGGCGCCACCTGTCGTTCTCGTGGAAGGTGACGTTCCGCAACATCTTCCGCTACAAGCGCCGCCTCGTCATGACGGTCATCGGCATCGCCGGCTGCACGGCCCTTCTGCTGACGGGCCTGGGGCTGCAGAACTCCATCAACGACATCATCGACGTGCAGTACGGCGAGCTGGTGGATTACAACGTCGTCATCGCCGAGAAGGACGACGCGGCCGATGACGATCGCGCCGCCGCCGATGCCCTTCTGGCCGACACGGATTCGTTGCCAGTGGCCGTGCGTGCCACCGAGGCCTCCATGATCGCCCAGGGCACAGACGGCACCGAGGCCATGACCACCATCGTGGCGCCGTCGGACCCGGCGGCGTTTAAGGAGCTGTGGCACTTCCGCACCCGCGAGGGCCACGAGGAGGTGGCCCTCGCCGACGCCGGCGCCGTCGTCACCGAGAAGCTGGCGACCAAACTGGGCCTTGGCGTGGGCGATGCCATCGTGTTCGCCGAGCAGGACGATCTGGGCAACGCCACGGCGACGACCTACTCCGTGCCCGTGGCGGGCATCATCGAGAACTACATCGGCGACTACGCCTTCATGACGCCGGAGACCTACGAGCGCACCTTCGGGGAGGAGGCGGACAACCTCACGGTGTACGCCCGGGCCACTACCGACGAGGGGGAGCGCCAAGCCCTCTCCGAGGCCCTGCGCGCCACCGGCGCGGTGGATACCGTGGCCTTCAACGACGAGGTCATCGACTCCTACAAGCAGATGCTGCGCTCGGTGAACATGGTCGTGGTGGTGCTCGTGGTGGCCGCGGCGGCACTGGCGTTCATCGTGCTGTACAACCTGACGAACATCAACATCACCGAGCGGGCCCGCGAGATCGCCACCTTGAAGGTGCTCGGCTTCACGCCCCGCGAGGTGAACGCCTACATCTTCCGCGAGATCGTGCTTCTGGCCATCTTGGGAGCGCTCGTGGGCCTGGCCCTCGGCATCGTGCTAGAGGGCTTCGTCGTGGTGACGGCCGAGGTGGACCAGGTCATGTTCGGCCGCACCATCCATTGGGACAGCTTCGTCATCGCGTTTGTGCTCACCATGGTGTTCACCGTCATCGTCATGCTCGTCATGCGCCCCAAACTCGCCCACATCGACATGGTGGAGAGCCTGAAGTCCAACGAGTAAGGCTGTGTGATCTGGAAAATGTGCCGAAATGGACAAGGTTTGCACAAAGCAACCTGGCAAGATTCAAAAAAGCACATTTTCCAGGTCTTTAAGGCGAGGAGAGATCCCCTTTTACGGTGCGTGATGGCAAAATACCAGGTCATGTGAGCATGTATTGCGATTGTCTGCATTGCAGAAAGTTCCCAATCTGGAGAATGTGATTTATTGGGCGGAGAATTCTGGAGAATGTACTTTTTTGGACGCAGCAAATAGCGAAGCTGTGCAAAGTGACCAGAAAATCACATTTTCCAGACTGAGGGGGTCGTAGCAGCGCTGTCCGGCGCGACGGGGGAGTGCTGTCGTGTGCTACTATAGCGGGCAAACCTTACGGGCCGCATGAGGCGGCCCCACCTGCGAAGGAGGAGTTGCGAACCTATGAAGGTAACCGAGAAGAAGCTCGCCGACGGCGTCATCAAGCTCGACTGCGAGGCCACGGCCATCGAGGTGAACAACGCGCTGAAGGAGGCCGCCGAGGCCTTCGCGCTGTCCATGGGCGTGCGCCCCATGCCGGGCAAGTCCATCGAGGAGCTCGCGAAAGAGCAGCTGGGCATCGCCGACTTAGACAAGATCGTCGAGCCCAACGCCATCGAGGTGCTCGTGCCCCGGGCGCTCGACCGCCGCAACCTCGTGCCGGCGTTCCCGCCCAAGGCCACGCCCACGGTGAAGTTCGAGCGCGGCAAGAAGTTCACGTTCACCCTGAACGTTACCGTGAAGCCCACCTACGAGCTGACCAGCTACGAGCCGGTGGAGATCACCGTGCCCCCCTTCACCTTCGACGAGACCCCTATCAACCAGCAGCTGGAGGAGATCGCCAAGAACTCCGTCACCTACGTGGTGGCCGACGCGAAGCCGCTTGAGGCGGGAGACGCCTGCTCCATTGCCATGAAGTGCTTCGACGACGGCGAGGAGATCAAGGCGCTCACCTGCGAGGACCGCACCTACCTCATGGGTCGCGGGTACATGCCAGAAGGCTTCGACGAGGCGCTCGTTGGCATGGAGCCGGGCCAGACCAAGGAGTTCACCTTCGAGGCTCCCTTGGGCACCGAGAACGGGGAAGTGGTGAACAAGCCCATCTCCTGCACCGTCACCGTGAAGGAGATCCAGCAGGAAGTCGTGCCGATCATCGACGATGCCTGGGTGAAGGCGAACATGCCCATGTTCGCGAGCAAGGAGGCCCTGGTGGCCGATATGCGCCGCGTTTTCGAGGCCCAGCAGCGCGAGGCCTACGAGGGCTACGTGCAGCAGATGGCCGTGGGCCAGCTCACGCGCCGCTTCGAGGGCCGCATCGCCGATGAGATCTACGAGGCCACGCGCGACCAGCTCATGCAGAACCTGCGCATGGAGCTTCAGCAGGCCGGCATGACATGGGAGCAGTTCGTGGCCCAAAACGGCGGCGAGCAGCAGTTCGGCATGATGCTCATGATGCAGACCCGCGAGGTGCTCGTGCAGGGCTTCTGCCTGGACGCGGTGTACCGCCACGAGCACATGACGCTGACCGACAAGGATATGGAGGACGCCTGCCTGGGCATGAATCCCCAGGGCAATCCCAAGATGATGCGCCAGCAGCTGGAGGACTCGGGTCGCGGCTTCGCTCTGCGCGAGACGGCCGAGCGCCTGAAGGCCGCCCGCTTCGTGGCCTCCCAGGCGAAGATCACCGTAGCCGACGCGCCCGCGGCACCCGCTGACGCGCCCGCGGCGCCCGCCGACGAGGCGAAGGCGGCCGACGAGAACTAGCTTACGGGCCGATATCGGCCTTGCGCCATAACCACACGCCAGGGCGGGGGCTTCCCCGCCCGTTTCTATGAAGGACGTACTCTCTGTGTCTAAGAAGCCCGCGCCCCAATCTCATCGCAGTCCCAAGCGCCCGGAAAAGAGCGCTCCGAAAAACGCGCGTCCCTCCCTGCCGGCTTCGGCGTTCCTGCCCACCACGCGGGCCGAGGCCGATGCGCGCGGCTGGGGGCAGCTCGACTTCGTCTACGTCTCCGGCGACGCCTACGTGGATCATCCCTCCTTCGGGAGCGCCATCATCACGCGGGTGCTGGAATCCCACGGCTACAAGGTGGGCTTCATCGCCCAGCCCGATTGGAACGACCCGGAAAGCATCGCGGTGTTCGGCGAGCCGCGGCTGGGATTTCTCGTGTCGGCGGGCAACATGGACTCCATGGTGAACCACTACACGGTGAACAAGAAGCGCCGCCACGACGACGCCTACACGCCGGGCGGCAAGGGCGGCGCGCGCCCCAACCACGCGGCCGTGGTCTATTCGAACCTCATTCGCCGCACCTTCAAGGAAACGCCCATCATTTTGGGCGGCATCGAGGCGAGTTTGCGCCGGCTCGCCCATTACGACTACTGGTCCGATTCCCTCAAGCGCTCCATCTTGCTTGATTCCGGGGCCGATCTTATCTCCTACGGCATGGGGGAGCGCTCTATCGTCGAGATTGCCGATGCCCTCGCCGCGGGCCTTTCCGTGAGCGACCTCACCTTCATCGATGGCACGGTGTTTCGCACCCGTTCGCTGGAACACGTGGTTGACTACGAGATGTTGCCCAGTTGGGAAGAGGTTTCGGGCGACAAGCGCGCCTTCGCGGAGAGCTTCGCCACCCAGTACCGCGCGAGCGACCCGGTGTGTGGCAGTCGCTTGGTGGAGACCTGTCCCCATGGCGTGTATGTCGTGCAGAACCCGCCGGCTGCGCCGCTGACCCAAAATGAGATGGACGCCGTCTACCGCCTGCCCTATGCGCGCACGTGGCATCCTTCCTACGACGAGGCCGGCGGCGTGCCGGCGCTTTCCGAGGTGAAGTTCTCGCTCACCTCCTGCCGCGGCTGCTTCGGCGAGTGCGCCTTCTGCGCGCTCACTTTCCACCAGGGGCGCATCGTCACGGGCCGCTCCCACGAGTCGCTGCTCGACGAGGCCCGCGTCATGACGGCCGATCCCGAGTTCAAGGGCTACATCCACGATGTGGGAGGTCCCACGGCCAACTTCCGCGGGCTGGCTTGCGCCAAGCAGCGCACACGAGGCGCCTGCACAGACCGCCGCTGTTTGGGCACGAAGCCCTGCCCGGCAATGAAGGCCGATCATCGCGATTACACGGGTCTTCTGCGCAAGCTGCGGAAGCTGCCCGGCGTGAAGAAGGTGTTCGTGCGCTCCGGCATTCGCTTCGACTACGTCATGGCCGACCCCGATCCCGATCGCACGTTTCTGCGCGAGCTGGTCGAGCACCACGTATCCGGCCAGCTGCGCGTGGCCCCCGAGCATGTGTCCGACACCGTGCTTGCTGCCATGGGCAAGCCGCCTCGGGCCGTCTATGACGCGTTCTGCGACGCTTTCGAGGAAATCAATCGCGAGACGGGCAAGAAGCAGTTCGTCGTGCCCTATCTCATGTCGTCGCATCCGGGCAGCACGTTGGCCGAGGCCATCGAGCTGGCCGAGTACGTGCGCGACATGGGCTTCAACCCCGAGCAGGTGCAGGATTTCTACCCCACGCCCTCGACGATTTCCACGTGCATGTACTACACGGGGCTCGATCCTTTGACTATGGAGCCCATCTATGTTCCCAAGACCTCGCATGAGAAAGCCCTTCAGCGGGCGCTCATCCAGTACCGCAACCCCGACAACTACGACTTGGTGCGCGAGGCGCTAACGAAGGCCGGGCGAACCGACCTCATCGGCTGGGACAAGCAGTGCCTCATCCGCCCCAAGCGCCCCAAGAAGAGGGAAGTGGAGGACGGCGGTGCCCCGCGCAAGGGGAAGGGGAGGTTTGCGAAGGGCGGACCTGCCAAGGGCGCACCTTCCAGCCGTCCCGGCCCTGCTTCGGCTCAGCGCGCCGGCAAGCCGCCCAAGGCCAACGGTCGCAAAGGCGGCATCCGCAAAGGTCGTTAAGTCGCCTATTCCCGTGACGAGCCTAAGTGTGCGGGAAATGTGACGGTTGGCCGCTTGTCGAAAAAGTTCTTGAGGCGGTTGCCCCCCACCCCTATAATGCTTCTTTGCGTCTGTGTGCCCAGCGATGGATACACCCGGGCGCGTGGCAAGACGGCGTCGCAGCGTAGAGCCTCCATCTGCGCCGGTCGGCAATCGCCTCGCCACTACCGTAGGGGAGGTTCCGGTGTGCGGAGAGGCGCGCGAGCGGAAACTCCAAAGGAAAGGGGCGAACGTGTCCCGCTGGTTGCCGTTACCGGCCGGCGAGCGCGGAAGTCCGAAGTCAAGAAAGGTTGTTACTGTGGGAATCAAACAGTACAAGCCGACGAGCCCCGGCCGACGTTTCCAGACGGTCTCCGACTTCTCGGAGATCACCACGTCCAAGCCGGAGAAGTCTCTTCTGGCCCCGAAGCCGAAGAAGGCCGGTCGCAACTGCTATGGCCGCATCACCACCCGTCACCAGGGCGGCGGCAACAAGCAGCGCTACCGCATCATCGACTTCAAGCGCAACAAGGACGGCGTGCCCGCCAAAGTTGCCACCATCGAGTACGATCCCAACCGCTCGGCCCGTATCGCTCTGCTGCACTACGTTGACGGCGAGAAGCGCTACATCATTCACCCGAAGGGCTTGAAGGTGGGCGACATCGTGGTCTCCGGTCCGGAAGCCGACATCAAGCCGGGCAACGCTCTGCCTCTGGCGAACATCCCCGTCGGTACGCTGATCCACAACGTGGAGCTGCAGCCGGGCAAGGGCGCCGCTATCGCCCGTTCCGCCGGCACCTCCATCCAGCTCATGGGCAAGGAGGGCAACTACGCCATCCTGCGCATGCCCTCTTCCGAGATGCGCCGCGTGCTCATCACCTGCCGCGCCACCATCGGCGAGGTGGGCAACGCCGAGCACTCCAACATCAAGATCGGCAAGGCCGGCCGCAAGCGCTGGATGGGCGTTCGCCCCTCTGTCCGCGGTACGGTTATGAACCCGGTCGACCATCCGCACGGCGGCGGCGAGGGCAAGAACAAGTCCGCTGGTCGTCACCCGGTCACCCCCTGGGGCGTGCCGACCAAGGGCCATCGCACCCGCAACAAGAAGAAGGCCTCGAGCCGTCTCATCATCCGTCGTCGCAAGAAGTAGCGGAATCGTAAGGAGTCATAGTGAGCAGAAGTTTGAAAAAGGGTCCTTTCGTAGAACCGCGCCTTCTTGCCCGCATCGAGGCAATGAACGCGGCCGGCGAAAAGGAAGTCATCAAGACGTGGTCCCGCGCGAGCACCATCTTCCCGGAAATGGTGGGTCACACCATCGCCGTGTACGATGGCCGCAAGCACGTGCCGGTCTACGTTACCGAGTCCATGGTTGGTCACAAGCTGGGCGAGTTCTCGCCGACCCGTACCTTCAAGGGTCATGCGGCCGACAAGAAGAAGCGATAGGGCATAGGTGAGAAGTTACATGGAAACTAAAGCAGTATCGCGTTACGTCCGCATCGCTCCCCGCAAGGCCCGCATCGTGGTCGACCTGGTTCGCGGCAAGTCCGTGCCCCAGGCCCGCGAGATCCTGGCTTTCTGCGAGCGCGCCGCCGCTGAGACCGTCGCAAAGACGCTGAACTCCGCCGTGGCCAACGCCGAGCACAACAATCACCTTCGCGGCGACAACCTGGTGGTCAAGGCCGCCTACGTCGACGAAGGCCCGACCCTGAAGCGCATTCGTCCCCGCGCCAAGGGCTCCGCGTCGCGCATCAACAAGCGCACGTGCCACATCACCATTGTCGTCGCACCCCGAGAGGAGGCATAAGGTCCATGGGTCAGAAAGTCAGCCCTACCGGATTCCGCCTCGGTATCACCGAGGATTGGCGCAGCCGCTGGTACGCCGGTAAGGATTACGCCAAGACGCTCGAGAACGATATCGCCATCCGCAAGTTTCTCGACAAGCAGCTCGCCCGTGCCTCCGTGTCTCGCGTGGACATCGAGCGCGCCGGCGACAAGATCAAGGTGACCATCACCACGGCCCGCCCCGGCGTGGTCATCGGCAAGAAGGGCGCCGAGATCGACGCTCTGCGCAAGAAGCTCGAGAAGGTCGCCGACGGCCCGGTCTCCATCGACGTGGTCGAGGTGAAGCGCCCCGAGCTGGACGCCGAGCTCATCGCCCAGTCCGTGGCCGAGCAGCTCGAGGGCCGCGTGGCCTTCCGCCGCGCCATGCGCAAGGCCGTGCAGTCCGCCATGAAGTCCGGCGCCAAGGGCATCCGCATCCAGTGCTCCGGCCGTCTGGGCGGCGCCGAGATGAGCCGCCGCGAGTGGTACCGCGAGGGTCGCGTGCCGCTGCACACCCTCCGCGCGAAGATCGACTACGGCTTCGCCACCGCCGCCACCACCATGGGCTCCATCGGCGTGCAGGTGTGGGTGTACCACGGCGAGGTGCTGCCGGGCCAGAAGGCTCCCCAGCCCGCGCTCGAGGGTTCGTCCCGTCCGAACCGTTCCCGTCGTAACGATCGCCGCGAGAGGGGTGACAAGTAAATGCTCGTACCTAAGCGCGTTAAGCACCGCAAGGTGCAGCGTGGTTCCATGAAGGGCAAGGCCAAAGGTGGCACCCGTCTGAACCACGGCGAGTATGGCATCCAGGCCCTCGAGGCGCACTGGATCACCAACCGTCAGATCGAGGCAGCTCGTATTGCCATGACCCGTCACATGAAGCGTGGCGGCAAGGTCTGGATCAAGATCTTCCCCGACAAGCCCATCACCTCCAAGCCCGCCTGGATCACCAGCAATCAGATCGAGGCGGCCCGTATCGCCATGACCCGTTACACCAAGCGTGGCGGTCAGGTTTGGATCAAGATTTTCCCCGACAAGCCCGTGACCAAGAAGCCCGCTGAGACCCGCATGGGTTCCGGTAAGGGTTCCCCCGAGTTCTGGGTTGCCGTCGTGAAGCCCGGCCGCATCATGTTCGAGATCGCCGGCGTCGATGACGAGACCGCCCGCGAGGCTCTGCGTCTGGCCATCAACAAGCTGCCCATCAAGTGCAAGATCGTCACTCGTGAAACGGAGGGGCAGCAATAATGAAAGCAGCAGAGATTCGTGAACTTTCTGCCGAAGACCTGCGGGTGAAGCTGAAGGAGGCCAAGGCGGAGCTGTTCAACCTTCGCTTCCAGATGGCCACCAGCCAGCTGGACAACACTGCCCGCGTCAAGCAGGTTAAGAAGGACATCGCGCGCATCATGACTGAGATGCGGGCTCGCGAGCTGAGCGCGTAGCTTAAGGAAGGTGCAAGAAATGACTGAAGAGCGCAATCTGCGTAAAGTACGTCAGGGCGTCGTCGTCAGCGATGCCAACGACAAGACCATCGTGGTGGCCGTCGAGGAGCGCAAGCCCCATCCCATCTACAAGAAGATGATCACCTCCACCAAGAAGTTCCATGCCCATGACGAGAACAACGAGGCCGGCGTCGGCGACACTGTTCAGATCATGGAGACGCGCCCGCTGTCCAAGATGAAGCGCTGGCGTTTGCTGAAGATCGTCGAGAAGGCCAAATAGTTTGAGTGCTCCGGCACGAGGACTATTGATAAGGAAAGTAGGAACATCACATGATTCAGATGCAATCCATGCTCGCCGTGGCCGACAACTCCGGCGCTCGCAAGGTGCAGTGCATCAAGGTCCTGGGCGGCTTAAGCGACACAATTCCCAATCCAACGCTTTCCCAGCTTCTATCCGATGCCTATCTGGAAACCGGCGCCCCGGATTT
>OOBV01001985.1_pt1 | contig 11198 bp, 9 predicted proteins | sample 1671731 | NCBI WGS metagenome assembly OOBV01 (sample SAMN06348186, study PRJEB24527) | human gut metagenome | biome: human gut; feature: ankylosing spondylitis patient; material: feces | host: Homo sapiens | place: China | collected 2015-10
GTCAAGCTGCGCGAAGTGACCGAGGAAGAGCAGCCCGCCGACCTGGCCGAGCTGCTGGAAGAGCTGGACGAGAACAACCGCCTCGTGGTGTTCCGTCTGCTGAAAAAGGACGTTGCAACGGAAGCATTCGCCTATATGTCCGATGAGGCCCGCGACGACCTCGTGAATGCGTTCTCCGACGTCGAGCTGGTGAGCGCCATCGAGGATATGAGCCTTGACGACGCCGCCGACCTGCTGGAAGATATGCCCGCAGGCGTGGTCAAGCGGGTGCTGGAAAAGTCGTCCCGCCAGACCCGTGAGAGCCTGAACAAGCTGCTGAACTACCCCGAGAGCTCTGCCGGCAGCCTGATGACCCCCGAATACGTCCGTCTGCGGCAGGAGATGACCGTCAGTGACGCCTTCGCCGCTATCCGCAAGCAGGGTGAGAACGCTGAGACGGTCTACACCTGCTATGTGGTGGAGCGCAACCGCCTGCTGGGCGTCGTGTCGGCCCGCAGCCTGCTGCTGTCTGACCCCTCTACCCCCATCGTGGACATCATGGACGACAATGTCGTCACCGTGAAGGTCACGGATGACCAGGAGTATGTGGCCCGCGAGATGCAGCGCTACGACTTCACCGCGATGCCTGTTCTGGACAACGAGGGCATGTTCGTCGGTATCATCACCATCGACGACGCCATCGACGTCCTGACCGATGAGAGCACCGAGGATATGCAGAAGATGGCAGCTATTCTGCCCGACGACGATGCCACCACCTACTTCGGCACCAGCGTCTGGACCCACGCCAAGCAGCGTATCCCCTGGCTGCTCATCCTGATGCTCTCTGCTACCTTCACCGGCATGGTCACGACCCACTACGAAGAGGCTTTCGTCAGCCTGCCCCTGCTGGTCTCCTTCATGCCCATGCTGATGGATACCGCCGGCAACTGCGGCAACCAGATCAGCACCCTGATGGTCCGCGGCCTCGCTCTGGGTGAGGTGGAGCCCAGCGACTTTCTCAAAGTTCTGGGCAAGGAGCTGCGGGTCTCCGCCATCGTCGGCGCGGTGCTGGGCCTCGTCAACGGTCTGCGCATCTACCTGATGTACACCTACCTCTACGCCGGCCAGTATGACAATGTCATCGGCTACGCAGTGGTCGTCAGCGTGTCGCTGTTCTTCAGCGTCATCCTCGCAAAGCTGGTGGGCGGTATGCTGCCCCTGGCCGCCAAGAAGCTGGGCGCCGACCCGGCCATCATGGCGACCCCCTTCATCACCACCATCGTGGACGCCTGCAGCTTGATCCTCTACTTCCAGATCGCACAGGCTGTCTTCCGCGGCATGATGTAAATATGCAAAAACGCCCTCGCTCAGCACTTACTGAGCGGGGGCGTTCTGCATTCCGGACACAACAAGACCCCCTTCGGCGCTTGCGGCGACGCCAGAGGGGGCCTTGCTGTTTGGGGTATTGCTTTGGTGTGAGGAGGAATCATGTGCAAGGGGCGGTTGCGGCCCCGCACCCTTGTGAGCTATAGTATACCCGAATTACCGGCCAAAATCATGTCTTTCCTGTGAAAGATTTGTTAATCGGCCTGTGAAATTTCTGGGAAACGGGTGCTTAATTTTCAGCGAGGGGCGCGCTACGATTCAGCTATACAGCCGGAAGACTACAATTACGGAGATCAGAAAATATCAGTGTAGATGCCGGTAGACAGATAGGGCTTATCGGCTTTGTCGCTGTCTGCATTTTCTTTGAACTTGATGCACTGACCTTTGTATGTGATCTTGAATGTGGGTGTTCCTTCCACATAGTTGAACTTGGCGAGAATATGTTTGGATTTAGTGGCTTGAATCGTAGTACTGGGTGTAGTCGTGGAAGTGGGGTTGCAATCAGATGGCTTTCTGTTAGATACACCTATGCCGATACAAGTCATCAGTGCAGTCACATAAGCAGAAAAATTGGAAGGAGAAAGAATAGAGTCTGCATTGTCTGGCGCAGTAAATGTGAAAGTGATTGCGTGATAGGGAGGATTTACCTCTGTACTGCTTTTAACATCATAGAAAACAACCTTCGTGCCGTCATTGAAAGTAAAAGCATCATCTTTCCCATGCTTTACGAACGGGGGGTTTTTGGTGTCATTGTCCTTGCTGCTGTCACAGCCGGTCAATACCCCCCCCCCCGCTAAAATAAGCGAAGCAGCGGCGGTTTTCAGAAAATTGCGTCGAGAAATCTCAATACTCATAATAGCTACCTCCAATAAATATTTGCGGAATGGAACTAGGGATTCCTAAACTAATAATAGCGCAGAACGAGGCAAAGAACAAGTAGCTGATGAAGTATATTTCAGGGGCTGACGAGCGCCGCGTGCTGACGGCCCATCTCCACATAAGCTTTTGCGTTCTCGATGTTGTGGGCCAGCTGGTCGTCCCGGATGGTCTTGATGACCCGGGCAGGCACACCTACCGCCACCGAGTTGTCGGGGATGACCATTCCTTCGGGCACCAGCGCCCCGGCCCCGATGATGCAGTTTTTGCCCACGACGGCGTGGTTGAGGATGGTAGCATGCATCCCGATGAGGCTGTTGTCCCCCACCGTGCAGCCGTGGACGAGGGCGCTGTGGCCTACGGTGACGTTTTTGCCCAGAACGACCTGCCCGCCGGGGTCGCAGTGGAGCACGGCGTTGTCCTGCACATTGCTGTTTTCGCCCAGGATCAGCGCGCCCTCGTCGGCCCGCAGTACAGCCCCGTACCAGATGTTCACGCCCCTGCCCAGCGTCACGTCGCCCAGCACCGTCGCATTCGCCGCCACAAAGACAGCGCCCTCATCCTGGGGCATTTTTCCACAAAAGGAGAGCATCATTGTTGAAAAACCACCTTTCTCTTTTGCTTCATTTATGGTATTCTTTATTATAGCTCTTATTGTCGGAGCAAGGAAGCCCCCAGGCTTCCGAAGGAGTATCAATTTATGCAGTTTCATCCCTTTGCGCGGCGGTTTCTGGCTCTGGCCCTGACCGTTGCATTCATGACTACAGCGGCGCTGTCCGGTTTCGCCGTCTACGCGATGCCCATTCAGGCCGCCTACCCGCAGGAATCCATCTACCTCTTCGATGCCGACACCGGAGAAGCTCTCGTGGAGCAGAATCCCGACCTTCCCCGCTGCGTTGCCAGCCTGACCAAGATGATGACGGCCCTTCTCGTGCTGGAAAGCGGCACCGACCTCAATGCCGGTATCACCATCCCGGCCAGCCTCACGCCGGAACTTCAGTCCATCCGGGCCAACCGGGGCCACACCATCGGCCTGCAGGCCGGCGAGACGGTGCGCCGCATCGATATGATGTACGCCATGCTCCTGCCCAGCGCCAACGACGCGGCCAGCGTGCTGGCCGTCGATACCTCCGGCAGTCTGGCCGCCTTCGCGGCCCAGATGAACGTCCGGGCCAGTCAGCTGGGCTGTAAGGCCACCCATTTCACCTGCCCTCACGGCCTCTACGACGGAGGCAACTACTCCACGGCCCGTGATATGGCGAAGATCGCGCTGGCCTGCTATGCGGACCCGACCTACCGCCAGATAGCGGACACGGTGTCCTATGAACTGCCCGCCACCAACCTGCATCCGGCCCGGACGGTCACGACCACCAACAAGCTTTTGCAGCCCGGCAGCGGCTATTACCGCAGCGATGCCCATGGCATGAAGACCGGCTTCACCACCCAGGCCGGGCGGTGCTTCGTCACCTTTGCCCGGCAGGACGGCCATACGTACGGGCTGGTCATCCTGGGCTCGAACTCCCAGAATATCTTCCGGGAGGCGGCAGAGCTGTTCGACTGGGCCTTTACCAGCCCCGAACTGCACCCCGCCCCGGCAGAGCCCGAGGCCGAACCCGAGAAGCACGGGCTGAGTGCATTCTGGCACAAAGTGTTTGGCTGATGTTTGAATGTTAAGGAGGACAAGCCTATGAATCGACCCACCTTCCTGCGCCGGAGCACGGCGCTGCTGCTCACGCTGGTGCTGATGGTCTGCGCCGCCCTGCCCGGGTTTGCCGCTTATCAGATGCCCATCCAGACGGCCAGCGACACCGAGTCGGTCTATCTCTTCAATCTGGATACCGGCAAGCCCATCCTCAGGCAGAACTCTGACCAGCAGCGCTACATCGCCAGCCTCACCAAGATGATGACGGCTCTGCTCTTCCTCGAGAGCGGCAAGGATATGAACGCTGAGATCACCATCCCCACCAGCCTGACCCAGGAGTTCAAGGACATCCAGAACGCCAACGGCTCCACCATGAACCTCCGCATCGGCGAGACGGTGCGCCGCATCGACCTGCTCTACGGTCTGCTGGTAGCCAGCGCCAACGACGCGGCCAGCGTCATCGCCAGCGACGTCTCGGGCGGCGACCTGACGGCCTTTGTGGCCCAGATGAACGCCCGCGCCAAGGAGCTGGGCTGCACGGATACCACCTTCTCCTGCGTCCACGGTCTGTACGACTACGGCAACGTCTCCACGGCAGAGGACCTTGCAAAAATTGCTGCTGCCTGCTACGCCAACGAGACCTATATGCAGGCCGCGAACACCCTCACCTATACGTTGCCCGCCACGAACCTGCACCAGAACGAGCGGACCATCAAGTCCACCAACCTCATGCTGGACCCGGAGTATGCCTATCACCGCGACTATGTCCGGGGCATGAAGACCGGCTTCACCACCCTCGCAGGCCGGTGCTTCGTCACCTTTGCCCAGCAGGACGGCCACACCTACGGCCTCGTGGTGCTGGGCAGTGATATGAACAACATCTACCGCGAGTGCGCGGAGATTTTGGACTGGGCTTTCTCCAGCTTTTCTGACCGTCAGCTGGTGGACACGGAGACGGTGCTCACCACCATCCCGCTGACCAAGTGCCGCACGGAGGAAGCCGTGGAGCTCTACGCCGCCAGCGACCTCAGCGGCTACGGCCACGCCGACGATGAAGTGACCTTCGAGTTCTCGGTGCCGGAGAGCACTTCGGCCACCGTCAAGGAGGGTGCTGTGCTGGGTACGGCCACCGTCTACCTCGACGGCTACGAGATGGGAACGGTGGACCTTGTGACCCACAAAGAATATGTGTCTGACTTTCGCACCGACGCCAAAACGACCCTTCTTCTCATGGCCGCACTCATCGGCATCCTCATCGTGCTGGGATTCCTGACGATGGTGGCCGGCGGCGGTTCGCTGAACCTGCGGCGGCGGAGTCGGTCCCGCAGAAGATAATCGAATCAAATAGCAATCGCAAAAGCTCCCCGGAAGGGGAGCTTTTGCTTTATCCAAGCTTCGCTGCAAGAACGGAAAGGGTGATCTTGGGGTTCACCTGTGCGGCGAGCCGCTGAATGGCCGCATCGGCCAGCGAGAGGGCGCGGCGGGCGGCGTCACCCGTCAGAGGGGTGCTGGCACATCCCCGGAGCCCGGCGGCGGCTACGGCCCGGAAATCGCCCAGCAGGGCCGCTGCTGCGGCCTTGTCCTTCTCGTACCCGGCCAGCAGGACGGCGGCGGCATAGCTGTCGTGAGCCGCCGCGGCCTTGGCCAGCGTCAGGGCCTTTTCCACCTGTTCCCGGCGGGCGTCGTCCCGGGCGGCGGCAAGCACTGTGCCGATGTGACCGTCGAACAGCTCACTGTAGAGCCGGGCCTGCTTTTTGTCCACCCCCTGCCCGATGCACCACCGGGCGCATTCCTCGGGGCTGACCGGGGCCACGGCGAAGCTGACGCAGCGGCTGCGGATGGTGGGCAGCACACCGGCCAGCGAATCTGCCGTCAGCAGGAAGAGCACGCCTTCCGGCGGCTCCTCCATCACCTTCAGCAGGGCGTTGGCGGATTCCTCGTTCATCCGCTCCACATGGTAGAGCAGGACGGCGCGGCCCTCGGCGGAGAGGCTGGTGTTGAAAATTTCGGTGCGCATGGCCTTGACCTGACTGACGAGATGCCGCCCGCCCGAGCCCATGCCGGTGACGGAGATGGCCTCCCGCACCACGCCGGTCTCGATGCGGCCGCTGTCGCGGTCGCCGGCTTTGCCCACGGCACGGCAGCATTCGCCCCGCAGAAGGGCCTCAGCAGGTGCGCCGCCTGCCGGGTAAAGATAGTCTGCCGCCACGCACCGGGCCGCGTAGCCCGCGCCCAGGCCCGTCTCGCCCACCAATAACACGCTGTGGGTCAGACGGCGGCTGCCCAGCATCAGGCGGACGCTGTCTTTCAGGGCTGCGTTGCCCGCAAGGCGGTCTATCATCATCTGCGGCTCACCTCCGGTTCTTCCGCTTCCACTGCTCCCGGCGTATCCACGCCCGGACGCTGCGCAGTGCCTGCGGCCCGAAGAAGAGCACAAACCCCAGCATACTCAGCAGATAGCTCACCTTATACAGCCACCCGGCAGTCAGGAAGCTGAACAGCCACATGGCAGCGGCAAACAGGCCGAAATACTTTACCCTTACCGGGATGACGAAGAACAGCAGCACCTGCACCTCGGGGTAGAGCATGGCGAAAGCCAGCAGCAGCGACAGCGACAGGCAGTAGGTGTCGGCGGGGATGCCGGTGACGAGACAGCCCAGCACGGTGCCGATCATCCCCAGCAGGAAGTAGAGGTTGAAGCGGAAATCGCCCCATTCCTTTTCCAGCGCCGTGCCGATGAACCATGTGAAGTAGATGCCGAGGATGACGCTCAGCGGCCCGCCCCCCGAAAACGGGATAAAGACGAAGGTGATGAGCCGCCACACCTGCCCCATCAGCAGCAGGCTCCGGCTCAGGCCGAGATAGACTGAGATGAATTGGTTGACGAACAGCTCGATGGCGTAGACTAAGATCTGTCCGCCTACGATGACGGAGATGAGGTTCGGGATGCAAAAGCGGCCGTATTTCCGCTCAAGGCGGGAGATCCAGTTCATAGACAGAAGCCTCCGTGAAAAGAATTTTTGCGGCCCATGTCCGGGGCCGTTTTCTGTTTTTCATTGTATCATGTTTGCCCGGCCCATTCAAGAAAATCCGTGGGAAGTGCGGGGCTCCATTTTGGTGCGTTATCGGAAGAGTATCCCATCTGGAATGATTTTTTAACTTTTTCCACTGGGTTTTCCACCGATTTTGTGAAAAAGAAGTGGGGTTTCCCACAGTGTTTTCCACTTTTTCCACCGAGTTTTCCACAGAAAATTGAGCTTTTGGTTATACACGATGTATTCTAAAACGGGAAAAGAGGGAAAATCTGGGGAGAAAAGAGGTCACAGAGCCTTTTTTTGAAAAGAAAGTCGAGGCCGAAAATTTATTTTCTGCGGCGTTTCGCGCTGGGGGCAAAAGCGCCTCTCCCCTCTGGAATTTTTGGCGCAGGAGTTTTCCACAAACGCTGCCCGGCAAAAACCATGTGTGGAAAACCGTGGGAAAACCCGGGTTTTCCACAAACTTCGCAGGGAGGAAATAAGAAGCGCCCCCGGGGCCGGACGGCCCGCAGAGGCGCTGGAATGCTGGAAAAATTATACGGCCCCGTAGATGCCGTGGACGGAGACTTCGCCGGTGAAGACCTTCTCCTCGCCGCTGTCAGTACGGACGATGAGCTGGCCGTCGGCGTCCACATCGATGGCTGTGCCGCTGCCTGTGCCGCCGCCCGGCAGATCGAAGGTGACGTGGCGGCCCAGGTTGACGCAGGCCGCCTTGTACTCGTCCCGGAAGGGAGCAAAGCCCTCCCGCGCGAAGGTGTAGAGCGGACGGTCAAAGCCGAAGTCCGTCAGCGCCTCGGCCAGCCACTGGGGGTCGGCGGCAAGATCCACTTTCGCGCCCTGCAGCTCGAGGGAGGTGCCGTTGGGCAGGTTTGCGGCGTCGAAATAGCTCTGGGGCTGTGCCAGATTGATGCCGATGCCGCAGACGATGCCCCGGCCCTGCATCTGGTAGCCGTAGCTGACGCTCTCGCAGAGGATGCCCACGATCTTTTTGCCGTTCAGCAGCAGGTCATTGGGCCATTTTATCTGGCAGTCCACGCCGTAGCGCTGGGCCAGCTGATCGCGGACGGCAAGGCTTGCCAGCAGCGGCAGGGTGGCAGGCTGGGCCAGCGGCTCCCGGATGACCGCTGTATAATAGAGGGCGCGGCCCTCGGCGTTCACCCAGCTGCGGCCAAGACGGCCCCGGCCTGCGGTCTGATTGGTGGTGTATACCGCGCCCACCGGGCCGAACTCTTCAAAATGCTCTTTCGCGTAAGCGTTGGTGCTGCCGCACTCGGACAGCCAGCGCACCTCGTTGATGCTCATGCTTTGGGTACCTCTTTGTGCTCGTGGCTGACCACCTTGCCGTCGGCAAGGGTCAGGATGCCGTAGGTGTTGGGGCCGGTGTAGCACCGGCCGCAGGAGCCGGGGTTGAACAGGAACACCCCGCCCCGCTCTTCTGCCACCGGGATGTGGGTGTGACCGAAGAGAGCGACGTTCGCGCCCCGGGCTGCGGCTGCGTCAGCCAGCGTGTCGAGGTCGTATTTCACCCCGTACATATGGCCGTGGGTGTAGAAGACGACTACCCCGTCAAAGGCGGCAAGCCCGTCCAGCGGCTCCAGCGCACCGAAATCGCAGTTTCCGGCTACAGCATAAGCCCGCAGAGAGGGGTAAAAGGTGAGCGCCTGCTCGAGGTCGCGCAGGCCGTCGCCCAGAAAGATGAGCGCGTCGATGCTGTCCGCCTCGGCGGCCAGAATGTTTTCGATGGCCAGACGGCTGTTGTGGCTGTCGCTCAAAATCAGAAGTTTCGTCACGGGAAAAGGATCCTCCTCAAATTTTATTCCGGGTCGCGCTGCTGGATGGTCAGCAGTGCCTTATATACTTCGCTCTTGGAGTAGGGCGTCCCCTGGGCTGCGGCCTTGGCAGCGGCAGTGGGGCCGAAGCCCTGTCCGGTCAGCTCGAGGGCGCGCTGTGCGGCCTGCTCGAGGGTCAGTTCTGCCTCCGGCTCTGCGGAGGCAGACGCACCGGCCATGACCAGAACATACTCGCCTCTCGGCTCGTTGGCGGCGTAGTGGGCCTGTGCCTCCCCGAGGGTGGTCTTCCAGATCTCTTCGTGGAGCTTGGTCAGCTCACGGCAGAGGGTGATGCTCCGCTCCGGGCCGAAGGCGTTCACGAGGTCGTCCAGCGTCGTGCGCAGCTTGTGGGGTGCTTCGTAGAAGATGACGGTCCGCTTTTCACCCAGAAGCTCAGCAAGACGCTCTTTTTTCTGCTTCCGGTTCACGGGCAGGAAGCCCTCGAACACCCAGCGGGAGGTGTCCTGGCCCGAGACGGCCAGCGCCGTCACGCAGGCGGACGCCGCCGGGACAGGCACGACTTTGATGCCCCGGGCCAGCGCGTCCCGCACGATGACCTCGCCCGGGTCAGAGACGCAGGGCATTCCGGCGTCCGAGCAGAGGGCGCAGTTCTCGCCCGCCTCAATGCGGCGCAGGATGCCCTCGCCCTTCTGCAATGCGTGCTCGTAGTAGCTGACCATCGGCTTTTTCAGACCCAGATAGTTCAGCAGCCGCATGGTCACGCGGGTGTCCTCGGCGGCCACGAAGTCCGCCGCGCCGAAGGTGGCGGCCACGCGGGGCGGCATGTCGTCCAGATTGCCGATGGGGGTTGCCACGATATAAAGAATACCGGCCATGATTGACCTCCCTGATGTTGTTATTTTACTTCTCCGTACATCGCCGCCCCGGCGGTAATGAGCACATCTGGTTCGATGCGCAGACCGGTGCGGCGGTTTTTCTGGGCTTCTACAAGAAAAAGCCACGGCGCGGCGTCAGGCTTATTCTTCACAAAGGCCAGACGCTTCGGCTCGAGGCGGTGCGCCCGCAGCACAGCCAGCACCTCGGCCAGACGCTCGGGCCGATGGCAGAGGGAAAGCTTTCCGCCGTCTTTCAGCAGGCGGAAACCACAGGCGCAGACATCCTCGAGGGTGCAGTCCGTCTCGTGGCGGGCCGTGGCACGGCCCGCGTCGGTGCTCTGCGGCCCGGCGGTAAAGTAGGGCGGGTTGCAGGCGCAGACATCGAACTGGCCCTCCCCTTCCCGGAAGGTGCGCAGGTCGGTGAGATAAGGGGTGATGTGCCCGATGCCCTGCGCGGCCACAGCCTCCTGTAAGAGCGCACTGGCCTCGGGCTGCAATTCCACGGCGGCACAGGGGCCGCGATGGCCCCGGTCGTGCCACTCAAGGCTCACGATGCCGCAGCCGGAGCACAGGTCTGCCGCCTTCTGGCTGCGCCGCGGCTCGCAGAAGCGGGCCAGCAAAAGCGCGTCCGAGCCGAACCGGTGGACGGCGGAGCAGTATACTTCTGTTTTATTATACAAAATCTCGGTAGAATGTTCCATACGCCCAGCCGAAATCCTCCGACAAAATATTGTGTCCCGAAAGATGAAAAAATTATGCAAGAAAGAAAAGCAGCAGACCCGCCTGGCAGGTCTGCTGCTTTTGATGCGTTATTCGCGCGCTATCTGCTAAAAATTATTCAGCGGTGATAGCACCGGTGGGGCAAGCGCCCTCGCAAGCGCCGCAATCGATGCAAGCGTCTGCGTTCACAACTGCAACGCCGTTCTCAACAGCGACTGCACCAACGGGGCAAGCGCCCTCGCAAGCGCCGCAGCCAACACATGCGTCAGAAACCTTGTGTGCCATAATAGAACTCTCCTTTATCTCCCCGTGCTCAGTATTTATGAAGAAATCTGCCCCTGCACGGCTCTGGCAGACCCCTCGGAAATCGTATCCTTGACTGCATTTTAACAAAGCCGTTTCAAAAAGGCAAGACTAACCGTACCCACCCAAAAGCAATTTTTCGTTTTTTGGTGGGTTGCACAAAAGCACAGGCTAACTTTTGGAGAAATTTGAAGAGGTTTTTTGGCGAAAATCACGAAGCAAAGTTAGTTTTAACAGACTAACCGTTCGGAGACCCCGCCAGTTCCAGCCTTTTATTTTTTATCTTTTCTGCCGCAGCCGGGGCAGGACGAGGTGCCGTCGGCGTTGGCCGAAGCCACCACCGGGGCGGGATTGCGCACGCCGGAATAATCGTCGTCCGGGTCGGGGCGGCGGGGTGCGCGCTTGCCGCCGGAGATATACTCGCAGACGCTCACCTTATAGTACCGGGGCGCGAAGGCCTCGGTGCCGCAGCGCACCCGCAGATAGCCGGAGATGGGGTTGACCTCGAGCACGGTGCCGAGGCCGTCCGGCGTGCGGACGGTGCTGCCCACCATGGGCATGATGCTGTTCAGGTACTCGTAGGCGCTCTCCT
>OOBV01001986.1_pt1 | contig 11192 bp, 5 predicted proteins | sample 1671731 | NCBI WGS metagenome assembly OOBV01 (sample SAMN06348186, study PRJEB24527) | human gut metagenome | biome: human gut; feature: ankylosing spondylitis patient; material: feces | host: Homo sapiens | place: China | collected 2015-10
CACCCATTATAATGAAGCTTCGGAATCTAAAAGTCTCCTCCGTGCCATTGAAAGCGCCAGACAGATGAGTACGAATATCGACATGGAAACAGAAAACGGCGGCCGGCTAAGCCAGGAGTTTCTGAAAGAAAATCTGCAGACCCTCTGGGTGGATGGTATCCTTGTGCTGGATGCAGAGGGAAAGACAGTCTGCAAATACAGCATGGATGAGGCTCTGACCAATGAGATCACAGATTATCTGCAAAAAGACATTATCATGGATTTTACCGGATATGAAGAAAGATCTTATTCAGAGCGATTTGTCAGGGAAGATGGATCACGTATCGACATTGCAGCCTGTGCCAGAAAAGATGTACCAGGTATGGTTGCAATTTATTATTACACATCTCCGGAATTTGTCAGAAATTATACCCTGACAATACAGAACCTTTTAAATGGCTATAGCACTCAGAAAGATGGAACGATTATTGTTGCAGATAAGGGAACCATCGTTGCTAGCAACGATGAAAGCCTGCTGGGACAGGATACTGCCGGCAACCAGGTTGTCCAGGCAATGAAAGAGCATACAGACAGTCAGCATATTTTTCATTTAAAAAATGAAGGAACCGGAGGTTACGGAATCATGCTGAAGCAGCGGGATTATTATATTTATACCTATCTTCCGGATACGGAAGTATTCCGTAACCTGCCACTAAGTGTAACAGCTGTCGTTTTTCTTTATTTACTCATATTCGGTATATTCTGCTTCTGGGGTTACAGAGCGGATCTGGCACATCGGAAACAGGAAAAGGAAAAAGATGAAAAATATAAAGCAGAACTTCTAAGAGCAGCAAAAAAAGCAGAAGCAGCCAATGAGGCAAAAACTGAGTTTCTGCAGAGAATGAGCCATGATATCCGGACACCGATCAATGGAATCTGCGGCATGATCAATGTGGCAGACCATTATGCAGACAATATGGAGAAACAGACGGAATGCAGGGCAAAGATCAAAAAGACATCCCATCTGCTGCTGGAACTGATAAACGAGGTTCTGGACATGAGCAAGCTGGAGTCAGATGAAGTGGTTCTGGAAGACATCCCATTTAATCTGAACAGTATTTCTGAGGAAATACTGGGTGTGATCGAACATATGGCTGCGGAGCAGAACATCCGGATCATTTGGGAAGAGAAAGAAGTTACACACTGGAATCTTATTGGAAGTCCGGTGCATGTGAAACGGATTCTGATGAATATTTTGTCCAATGCGGTGAAATATAACAAAGAAAACGGATATGTCTATATCAGCTGTCGGGAAATCCCATCGAAACAGACAGCAATGACCACATTGGAATTTGTCTGCAGAGACACCGGAATTGGAATGACAGAGGCATTCCAGAAACGCATTTTTGAACCATTTGCACAGGAACATGCAGGAAGCCGCACAAAATTCGCCGGAACAGGACTGGGAATGCCAATTACAAAAAAACTGGTGGAGAAAATGGGCGGAACCATTTCCTTTGAAAGTAAAGAAGGCACAGGGACTACATTTGTGATCCGGATTCCATTCCAGATTGATGCAGATATGAAGGACAGGAATGAAACGGAAGAAAAAACAGAAACTTCTATCCAGGGGCTCCATGTTCTTCTGACAGAGGATAATGAGCTGAATATGGAGATTGCAGAATTTGTGCTTCAGAATGAAGGCGCTGTGGTGACAAAAGCATGGAATGGACAGAAGGCTGTTGACATATTCAGAAAAAGCAGACCTGGAGAATTTGATGCTATTCTTATGGATATTATGATGCCTGTCATGAATGGATATGAAGCAGCAAAGATGATCCGCTCTCTGGACAGAGAGGATGCAAAAGTGATACCGATCATTGCCATGACAGCAAACGTGTTCACTGAGGACAAAATGAGAGCAAAGGAAGCAGGAATGGATGAACATATTGCCAAGCCTGTTGATGGGAAATTATTAGTAAAAGTGATCAATGAGTTAGTAAAACGCAATCAGAGGGAGAAGTTATAATGAAAAAGAAAAAATGGAACAAGTTAGTTTCTGTGCTTTTGGCGATGGTGACAGCCGTATCACTTCTGTCTGGCTGCGGCGGGAAAAGTGCGGAAAAAGAAGATGCAGAAACCATCACAGTGTATTTATGGAGCACAAAGCTGTATGAAAAATATGCGCCATACATCCAGGAACAGCTTCCGGATATCAACGTTGAATTTGTAGTAGGCAATAATGATCTGGATTTCTATCGTTTTCTGAATGAAAACGGCGGATTGCCGGATATTATAACCTGCTGCAGGTTTTCCCTCCATGATGCAAGCCCCCTGAAGGACAGTCTGATGGATCTTTCCACAACCAATGCTGCAGGTGCTGTCTATGATACCTACCTTAACAATTTCAAAAATCAGGATGGCAGTGTAAACTGGCTTCCTGTGTGTGCAGATGCCCATGGCTTTGTAGTGAACAAAGATCTTTTTGAAAAGTATGATATTCCTCTTCCAACGGATTATGAAAGCTTCGTTTCTGCCTGCCAGGCATTTGATGAGGTGGGTATCCGTGGGTTTACTGCAGACTATTACTATGATTATACCTGTATGGAAACACTGCAGGGTCTGTCTGCATCAGAGCTGTCTTCTGTGGATGGACGTAAGTGGCGTACCATCTACAGTGACCCGGACAATACAAAGAGAGAAGGTCTGGACAGTACCGTCTGGCCGGAGGCTTTTGAACGTATGGAGCAGTTTATTCAGGATACAGGGCTGAGCCAGGATGATCTGGATATGAATTATGATGATGTGGTTGAGATGTACAAAAGTGGTAAGCTTGCCATGTATTTCGGCAGTTCTGCCGGTGTAAAAATGTTCCAGGATCAGGGCATTAACACAACATTCCTGCCATTCTTTCAGCAGAACGGCGAAAAGTGGCTGATGACTACACCATATTTCCAGATAGCTTTAAACCGTGACCTGACAAAGGATGAAACACGTCGGCAGAAAGCAATGAAGGTACTGAACACAATGCTTTCAGAGGATGCGCAGAACCGGATCATTTATGATGGGCAGGATCTGTTAAGCTATAGCCAGGATGTGGATTTCCGGCTTACGGAATATCTGAAGGATGTGAAACCTGTGATCGAAGAAAACCATATGTATATCCGTATTGCGTCAAATGACTTTTTTTCCATTTCCAGGGATGTGGTGTCTAAGATGATCTCAGGAGAATATAATGCAGAGCAGGCTTATCAGTCATTTAATTCCCAGCTTCTTGAAGAAAAATCCACTTCTGAGGATATTGTGTTGGATTCAAAGAAAACTTATTCCAATCGTTTCCATACCAGCGGAGGCAATGAAGCCTATTCTGTTATGGCAAACACTTTGCGCGGTATTTATGGGACGGATGTGCTGATTGCAACAGGAAACAGCTTTACAGGAAATGTACTGAAGGCCGGTTATACAGAAAAAATGGCAGGCAACATGATTATGCCAAACGAGCTTTCCGCTTACAGCAGTGAGATGAGCGGGGCAGAACTGAAGGAAACGGTCAGAAACTTCGTAGAAGGCTACCAGGGAGGCTTTATCCCCTTTAACCGTGGCTCTCTGCCTGTGTTCAGTGGTATTTCTGTAGAAATCAGGGAAACGGATAATGGTTATACATTGAGTAAAGTTTCAAAGAATGGAAAACAGATTCAGGACAAGGATACTTTTACTGTGACCTGCCTTGCAGCACCACAATATATGGAAGCTTATCCAGCAGAGGAAAATATTGTATTTGATGGAGGGGATACCTCTGTGGAAGATACCTGGACAACATATGTTTCAGATGGTAATGCCATTCTTGCAGAGCCTGAAGACTACATGACTCTGAGGTGAGAAGAATGGATGTTAAGAATCATAATACAAACAGAAAGAAACGGGTTGTGAGAAAACGATGGAATGCAGCAGTTCTTATTGCCCTATTTGTTGGAATCCTTTTGACTGTTTTCCAATATTTGGGGTTTGTATCGAAGACTGTTTATGAGGAAAGTGTTTCTCACCTGACAGAAATTTTTCATCAGTCTGATAATATGCTAAGTGAGCTGACAAATAAGAATCTGACTTATCTCCATATATGGGGGGAATATCTGCAGAACACTTCCGATGAAAGTGAAATTCGTGAGTATATAGAGAAAGCACAGGAAGATGCAGGCTTTTTAGATTTTTATTTCCTGTCAGCGGACGGGAACTATAAGATGGTAACAGGTGAAACCGGGTATCTGGGATTACAGGAAAATATTGAAGATGAGATCCGGCAGGGAAATGATGTGATAACCAATGCAACAGTTCCCGGAAAATCCCAGCTCCTTGTTTTTGCCACTCCCAAGCCTCATGGAAGTTATCAGGGCTTTGAATATGATGCAATTGCCATTGCCTATGAAAACTCAGATATCGTAAATGTGCTGAATATTTCTGCTTTCAATGGAAATGCCCAGAGTTATGTGGTTCATCCGGATGGCCGTGTTGTTGTGGATCATTCTTCTGAGGCATGGGGAGAGGTGTATAATTTCTTTGGGATTCTGAGAGAACATTCTACTCTGTCTGAAAAAGAGATCCTTAAGCTTTCAGAAGAGTTTAAGGAAGGACATACAGATGCAATGCTGATAAATCTGGATGGAGAGGATTACTATCTGGTCTATGAGAAATCCAAACCTCAGGACTGGATCTTTCTGGGACTTGTCCAGGCTGATATCGTCAATGCAAGTATGAATGTTCTGCAGCGTAGCACTGTGCTGCTTGTAAGTGCAGTAGCGGTGTGTATTGCCGGTCTTTTTATTGGAATTATTCTCCGGAAAAACAGGGTAAACCTGAAGAGAAAGGATACGGAGATCCTGTACAGGGACGAATTGTTTCAAAAGCTGTCAATGAATGTAGATGACGTTTTCCTGATGCTGGATGCAAAAACATATCAGGCAGATTACGTCAGTCCCAATGTGGAAAAACTGCTGGGAATTACAGTAGAACAGATTCGTAAAGATATTTGTGTCCTTGGGAAACTGCATCCCGGGGACGTTGAAGATCCGGAGAAGAAGTATCTGGAAGAAATCCAGGTTCATGAGCAGCAGGAATGGGATCTTGAATATGTTCATCAGAAAACAGGAGAACACCGCTGGTTTCATAACGTTGCAATGGGCAGCGAGGTAAACGGAAAAAAGAAATATATCCTGGTTCTGTCAGATCGTACCTCTGATAGAAAAATGAATCAGGCCCTTTCTGAGGCGGTCCGCGCTGCGGAGACTGCAAACAAGGCAAAGAGCACCTTCCTTTCCAATATGTCTCATGATATCCGTACACCAATGAATGCGATCATTGGTTTTACTACACTGGCTGTAAGCAACATTGATGATAAAGAAAGGGTTCGGGATTATCTGGGTAAGATTCTTTCCTCCAGTAATCATCTGCTCTCACTGATCAATGATATCCTGGATATGAGCCGTATTGAGAGCGGGAAAATCCATCTGGAAGAGACGGAAGTCAGTCTGTCAGAGGTTCTTCATGATCTGAAAACCATTATCAGCGGACAAATCCATGCGAAACAGTTAGAGCTTTACATGGATGTCATGGATGTTACCAATGAGGATGTTTATTGTGACAAGACCAGGCTGAATCAGGTACTGCTGAATCTTTTGTCCAATGCGATCAAGTTTACTCCTGCAGGCGGAACCGTTTCTGTCCGGCTGAGAGAGTATCCGGGTACACAGAGAGGCTGTGAACTGTACGAAATCCGGGTAAAGGATAACGGAATCGGCATGAGTCAGAAATTTGTACAGAAGATCTTTTCTCCTTTTGAGAGAGAGCGGACTTCCACTGTAAGCAGGACTCAGGGTACAGGACTGGGTATGGCTATCACCAAGAACATCGTGGATATGATGGGCGGAACCATTGAGGTTCAGACAGAACAGGGCAAAGGTACTGAATTTATTATCCGTCTGCCATTGCGGATTCAGCCTGAGAACCACCGTATAGAGAAAATCGCAGAGCTGGAAGGTCTGAAAGCATTGGTAGTAGACGATGATTTCAATACCTGTGACAGTGTGACTAAGATGCTTGTGAAGGTTGGAATGCGTTCGGAATGGACACTTTCCGGTAAGGAGGCTGTTCTCCGTGCACGGCAGTCTATGGAACTGGGAGATGCGTTCCACGCTTATATCATTGACTGGCGTCTGCCGGATATGAACGGCATTGAAGTTACCCGTCAGATCCGCAGTCTTGGTGACGATACGCCGATCATTATCCTGACTGCTTATGACTGGTCAGATATTGAAGTGGAAGCCAGGGCAGCAGGGGTGACTGCATTCTGTGCCAAACCTATGTTTATGTCAGATATCAGAGAGACTCTGATGGCTGCAATCGGCCAGAAGCAGGCCGGGGCAGAGGATAATATTCTTCCGGCAGCAGATTTAGATTTCAGAGGCAGGCGCATACTGCTTGTGGAAGATAATGAACTGAACAGTGAAATTGCAGTAGCGCTCCTTAGTGAATATGGTTTTCGGGTTGATACAGCGGAAGATGGAGCAGAGGCTGTGGAGAGAGTCAGGAATTCAAGGCCCGGGGATTATGATCTGGTGCTTATGGATGTGCAGATGCCTGTAATGAACGGATATGAGGCTACTGAGCGGATCCGTTCACTGGATGATCCTTCACTGGCGGGAATTACAATTCTTGCCATGACTGCCAATGCTTTTGACGAAGACAAAAAGAAAGCACTGGCATGTGGTATGAATGGATTTCTATCCAAACCAATTGTTATAGAGGAACTGATCAGTACATTACAAAACAGTCTGGGGTAAGTTTTCTGTTTGAACTGTGATAATGGGATATGAAAAGTGGTTTGATGAAAGCAAGGAGGAGCAACGAATGATTTGTGGAATGACGTATTTTCAGATATGTCTGTATTTTCTTATTTATTCTTTTGGCGGCTGGGTTGTTGAAGTTATTTTTCATGCAGTAGCGTTGGGAAAAGTTATAAACAGAGGTTTCCTGAATGGACCGGTTTGCCCGGTATATGGATTTGGGGTGCTTTCTGTTTTTGCTTTGCTCAATACAATTCAGGGCAGCGGGCGTCAGATGAGTGATGGAATGATTTTTGTGTTTGGAATTGTTCTGGCAACTGCGGTGGAGCTGGTTGCAGGCTGGCTGCTGGATGTGTGTTTCCACGCAAGATGGTGGGATTATTCAGATAAACCCTTTAATTTTCATGGCTACATTTGCCTGGAGTTTTCTCTGATCTGGGGACTGGCTATCGTTATGGTAGTAAAAGTTTTCCAGAAGTATGTAGAGGCACATGCGTTACATACACCTGCAACCTGGGAGTGGATTGTGATAGCAGTTTTGTATGCTGTGTATCTGACAGATTTTATTGTGACGGTAGCAGTGATCCAGGGACTGAATAAAAAGCTTACCAGACTGGATAAGGTTCGCTCAGATTTGAGAATTGTAAGTGATAAACTGAGTGATACACTGGCTACGACTACGATTGGCACAGCACAGAAAGTGGGAGAAGGAAAGGTTCAGGCAACTCTTGCAGCAGCAGAACTGCGTGATGCAACTGCCGCACAGCGAGAAAAATCTATCGAAATGCTTCGTATAAAAAGAGCGGAGCTTCAGGCTCAGTTTGAGGAACTGTCCAGTTCTATTACCAATCATACCGTTGTCGGTCAGGGGCGTATCATCAAGGCATTTCCGAAGATGCAGCACAGAGACTATTCCGAACTGATTCAGGAGCTGAAAAAGAGATTAAAATAGATTAAAATGCAGAGGGAGGCTTCAGGTGAACAGACAGGCAGTACAAACCTTAAAGACTTATTTTGGATATGATACATTCAGAGAAGGGCAGGAGAGTGTTGTGGAGTCCATTCTGGAACACCGGGATGTGCTTGCAATCATGCCGACAGGAGCAGGAAAATCCATCTGTTATCAGGTACCGGCACTGATGCTGTCAGGAATTACGATTGTAATTTCTCCTCTGATCTCACTGATGCAGGATCAGGTAAAGGCTTTGAATGAAGCGGGAATACATGCCGCATTTATCAATTCTTCACTGTCGGAAAGTCAGATTAGCAAGGCGTTGTACCTGGCAGCAGGAGGAAGATACAAAATTATTTATGTTGCACCGGAACGTCTGGAAAATTATGAGTTTCTGGAATTTGCCAGACAGGTGGAGATTTCCATGGTGACAGTGGATGAGGCACATTGTATTTCACAGTGGGGCCAGGATTTCAGACCAAGCTATGTCAAAATCGTAGACTTTGTAAAAAATCTTCCCGGTCGTCCGATCGTCAGTGCTTTTACCGCAACTGCAACAGAGGAAGTAAAGAACGACATTCTCTGTACTTTAAATCTGGAAGATCCGAAAGTAGTGATCACCGGGTTTGACAGAAAGAATTTATATTACAGCGTGGAAAATATCCGGCGAAAAGACGATTTTGTGATGGATTACATAGACAGACATCCAACAGAGAGCGGGATTATTTATTGCTCTACAAGAAAAAATGTGGACAATCTTTTTGAACTGCTTTTCCAAAAAGGAGTTGCTGTTACCAGATATCATGCAGGACTGAATAATGAAACCAGAAAAAAGAATCAGGATGATTTCATTTACGACAGAACCCCCGTTATTATTGCAACAAATGCATTTGGAATGGGGATTGATAAATCCAATGTGAGATATGTGATCCATTACAATATGCCGCAGAGTATGGAGAATTATTATCAGGAGGCAGGACGTGCAGGGCGTGATGGAGAGAATTCCCAGTGCGTTCTATTGTTTTCTGCACAGGATGTGATGATCGACCGAATGCTTCTGGATAACAAAGATTTTTCCGATGTGGATGAAGAGGATGAATTTCTCATTCGTCAGCGGGATATACGAAGGCTTCAGATCATGGAAGGATATTGTAAAACAACAGGATGTCTGCGAAATTATATTCTGGAGTATTTCGGTGAAAAGACCTTCGGTCCCTGTGATAATTGTGGAAATTGTCACAGAGAATACCATGAGACAGATATGACCAGAGAGGCGAAGTGGGTAGTGAACTGTGTGGCTGAGACGAGAGGAAGGTATGGACTGACAATTGTGCTTGGTACTCTGCTGGGGGCTAAGAGAGCCCGGTTGAGGGAGCTTGGAGCAGATAAGTATAAATCTTATGGAGCATTGAATGATCACAGTGAGGCAGAACTCAGGGCACTGATCAGCCAGATGACTGAGATGGGATATCTCTATCAGACACAGGAACGTTACAGTGTGCTGAAACTGGGCGATATTTCTCCGCTAAGAGATGAAAATACTCACGTGATCATGCGTACTTACGAGGAAAAAGAACCGGATAAAAAGAAAAAGCCCCAGAAATCTGTCAGAAAACGCAGTACAGATGCGCTTACGGCAGCAGGTTACGATTTATTCGAAGCCCTGCGGAAACTTCGTCTGGAAATTGCAAAAGAGGAAGCCATGCCTCCATATATCGTGTTCAGTGATAAGACGCTGATAGATATGTGCATCAAATGTCCATCAAATGAAGAAGAAATGCTGGAGGTTTCCGGTGTGGGCGAGAATAAGCTAAAGAAATACGGTCAGAGATTTCTGGAAGAGATACAGAAGTTCTGCCTGGAACATCCGAATGCGGTTTTGAGTATGTCGGAAGATGAAAATGGTAATCCCTGAGAACAAAGGTTGGAAAACAGATGAATATAGAAAAATATACGGAAGAATTAATCACATTGAGACATTACTTTCATCAACATCCGGAGCTGGCACTTCAGGAAGTGGAGACGTCTGCATATATCCGGAAATATCTGGAGAAACTGGGATATGAGATTGTGCCGATAGAACCTACAGGATTGATCGCGGAACTTCCATCTCTGAGAAACAGGGAGAAACTGGTTGTACTCAGGGCGGAGATGGATGCATTGCCCATACAGGAGCAGACAAATCTACCATATGCATCAGTAAATCAGGGATGTATGCATGCCTGCGGTCACGATATGATCCTGGCAGCAGCACTGATCCTTGCAAAAATTGTGGCAGAAGAGCAAAGAATGCAGGAAAGTTTTCCGGTCAGGCTCCGGTTCCTTTTTGAACCTGCAGAGGAGATTGGTGAAGGTGCAAAAAGAATGCTTCAGGCCGGAGCATTAGAGAATCCGAAAGCAGATGCATTTCTGATGTTTCATTACGCAGCGGACATGACATTTGGAATGGCAGTGCATCAGGGACAGGCATCTTCCATGATCAACAGTATGCAGATTCATGTTCATGGAAAATCCAGTCACTGGTGTGAAGCGGATAAGGGGATTGATGCAATTTATGCAGCTGCTCAAGTGATAAGTGCCATTCATGATCTGAATGAAAGTTTTGGAAAACAGCATCCGGATGCAGGAAAATATATTGTGGGTACGGGTACGATCCATGGCGGTGAATATACGAATATTATTGCAGACCATGTGGTATTAAACGGAAATATACGCGCAGTTCATGAAGAAACTTACATGGCACTTGAGCACGAGCTGGAGAGAAATCTGCAGGAAATTGAAAAGCAGACTGGCACACAGATCCGTATGGAATTTCCAAAAGATCCGGTATATGCGTTTGCCAATGATGAGGAACTTACAGAGACAGCAAAGGCAGTGGGTGAAGAAGTATTCGGGGATAAGTTTGTCCTGGAAGGAGAAGATGAGCTGTTTCTTTCCGGTGACAACGCATACAGATATTTTAGAGAAACCAGAGGACTTTTCACAGTATTTCTTGCGGGAATACCAGGAGAAAATCATCCTCTGCATCATCCGAAATTTCAATTGGATGAGAGGATACTGCCGTACAGCGTGGAAGCATTGTATAAGATTATAACTACATTATGAGTATTGCAATTTTGGAAAATAATGAATGGTGATGTGGTTCAGCAGAGCGTGAAATTCTACTGAACTGGATCAATGTATTATTTACGCAGATTGCTATGGAAGGAACGTCAGCAGGATGGATAATTTGTATCTGTTCTGCTGTTTTTTGAGTATACTCGTAATAATTTCAGAGAATACTGTAAATTAACCCAATTAAGTAAGCCCTGCTTCAATTGAGGATATCCACCTGACTCTATGAAAAATCTCGTTACTGTGAACGGAGTGAACAGTAACGTAGCCAAAATTCATTCCAGATTGCCTGCGGCAATGGAATTTTGGCT
>OOBV01001997.1_pt1 | contig 11163 bp, 13 predicted proteins | sample 1671731 | NCBI WGS metagenome assembly OOBV01 (sample SAMN06348186, study PRJEB24527) | human gut metagenome | biome: human gut; feature: ankylosing spondylitis patient; material: feces | host: Homo sapiens | place: China | collected 2015-10
AGATGAATAATCTATTATCAACAAAATTACAGGAGGATACTATGACCAAACAGGATTTTTTTGAGAAGCTATCATCGGCAGGTTCTGTATCATCATTTATGGAATATTCTGTAGAAGGGCTTGAAGCGAAAATCCATAAAGTTTATCCCGATAAATTTGACATGAATAAAATCATAGATTTTTTTCTGACAATCGGCGGTTTGACTTTTAAACGTTCTGAAAAAAAGTCACATGATATGTTGACGTTTGGCTTAAACTGGGTACGCGCCGTTGAGTATTGGTCAGATATCAACTGTGTTGTTAACGCAATTGGCTATGTGGAAAATTGTGCCGGAAGAATAGAGGACTATTTTATTTCGGAACAGGGCAAATTCTATAACCAAGACCACAAACTTATTGCCGAGAATATAGAGGATTTTGCAGAATACATCACTACTGTGGAATATGATTATCACCCTGAAATTACACAGCGAACATACGATATGCTGCGGTTTTTCGGGTGGTACGAGGGCAGGCACATCGACACGACTGCGTTTGAACAAGAGATGAATCGGCGCGGAATCGAGTTGTCTAAGGAACAGCTTGATTTTTTCGCAGAGTTTAGCGGTCTGTGCTTTTCATTTAGCAGCGACTTCTGGTGTTTTGATTCTTTAGAAGGAATTTTGGCGGAGGATAAATACTATGTTGAACAATCTTCAAATGATGGCAAAAACCCATACAAGATAATCTACTGTGGTGACACTATGGGCGGACCGCTTGCGGTTGACCCGAGCGGTATTATAAACTTCTTTTGGGGTTTCCCTCAAGGCAGGACAACAATGGAATGTATAAACCACCTGTGTGAAAACGTGGATAGGGACTGCAAATGGCTTGCTCCAGGACAGGACAATTAATAGCTTGATTTGAAACAAGGATCCCCCCTTTCGTACCGCATAAACTGTTGGCATATCACCGAACCATCGTCTGACACTTGACAGTTTCCAATTCGAATCTGTGTGGTCGATATTCTGTAAGTTTTCATTCAAACAATAGTTTTTGAGCCAACATCTACCTTTTTCGCATAACAGGAATGGAACAGCCCGCTAAACGAGCAATCGTTTAGCGGGCTGTTTTTATCGGATTTACCGATATATGAAGCAGTAACTTTGGAAGTTATGCATAATAATCGGCATGAGAAATTGTGCCCACAAAACAAATTTCGATTTTTTATAAATATTCTCAATATTATTCGACCAAAACGCAAATTTCGATTGGATATTGTGTACGAAAGGGGTAAAAAAGCCCTTTTTCAAATAGTGCGGAAGGAGGTGAACTCGATGCAGCGACCTTCTTTCGACAAAGCTACCGTTGAACATCAGTATGATACGCTGGTAAAAATGGTTCTGACAGGTGAGGCAAAGAACATTAGAGCAGAAACAGCAAAGCGAAGGGCTCGTGAAGTTTATTTTTCAGATTTGAGCGACAGCTTAATTGAAAACTTAGGCACTTGTGATGATTGCTTATGCGATTATTTCACGTTTGAGGTGAATGGATTTGACATCATCATAAGGAACGAGCTTCTTGCTGAAGCTATCGAAAACCTGCCGGAACGAAAGCGTAATATCATTCTTATGTCCTATTTTCTGGATATGAAAGATTGTGAAATCGCTGAACTGCTCAACCTTGTGCGAAGCACCGTAACATATCATCGGGAAAACGCACTCGAAAAGCTAAAAAGGTACATGGAGGAGAATGACAGATGACGAAGGAAAACAACCGTAAAGCAACAATGCTTCCGTTTGAAGTCATTGCTGCGGCTACGCAGGGCGACATTGACGCTCTCTGTAAAGTGCTTGAGCATTACGATGGCTATATTGCCAAGCTTTCCACACGTCTGGTGCGTGACGAGTACGGCAAATCTTATCCTATGGTTGACGAGGATATGCGCAATCGGCTCAAGATACGCCTTATAGCTCGTACACTTGCTTTTAACACATAAGCGTAAAGTTCCTTTATTCTGATGTGTTCAGCTCTTTGACAACAGAATACCATTATTTCAGATACGTTCCCCTATACAGCCCATTGTGGTTGAAAGCGAAAGTAATGCGCCGCCAAGACGTTCCCTGATTTATGTTAATCGGATAAGCGGAGGTACTTAACCCTGTGACAAAATTGATCCGAACATCATTTCATATCCGAGCGATAAAGCGTTAATTACAAAATATCAGCGTGGCTGCTGATACGCCAAGACCTGTATAGGGGGATAATGATACTTCCGTCCGGTCATTTAAGTGAGGGCGGCATTGCGAGATCCGCATTGAGGTGAAACTCCTATGAAGTAGTAACAGAGCCACATCTGTGAAGCCAACGACTGTCTGGAATAATCCCGTTCTGTCGGGGGCAAGAGAAAAATACGATAGACTGATTTTGAGAACTACACCGAAATTAGATACAATGAGCCGAACTGCCTTGCGGTGGCTCGGCTTATGAATGTGATTTTGGTCATTATTCAGTAAAGGAGATGAGGTTATGGTAAATGCGGCGGAAGAAATCAGGACAGAGGAGCTGGTGGATATTCGTACCGTGTCGGTTGATATGGAGAAGCCTAAAGAAGAACGAATATCCGAGTTCGTGCAGCAGATAAGAAATCCGTACCTGTTCAAGTGCGGAGAGTTTGTTGTTAAGGCGAGCTTTTCCGAGAACGGACAGAGCCTTGAAGATTGTATCAAGGGTATAATCAAGTGAAACTTAAAAAGTGCTTGACTTTTCAATGCGGTGGTGGTATAATAACAAGTGGAAAAAGAATTGAATATTGCAAAGTACACTCCTTGAATTGCGGTCATTTCCGTTAAGAGAGGAGTGTTTTTTTATGCAGATTTATAGGGCAATAAAGTATATCCGATTGTCCTACACCGATGACAAGACGGTGGAAAGCAACAGCGTTTCCAACCAGAGAAAACTTATTGATGACTTCATCGCAAAGCACGACGATATTGAGGTTATCGCAGAAAAGGTTGACGATGGTTACAGCGGCGTTCTCTATGACCGTCCTGCTTTTACGGAAATGATGGAGCTTATCAAACAAGGCAAGGCGAACTGCGTTATCGTCAAGGACTTATCACGACTTGGACGAGAGTATATTGAAACAGGTCGCTATCTGCGCCGTGTATTTCCCGCTTACGGTGTTCGTTTCATAGCTATCAACGATAACTTTGATACGCTGAACGAAAAAGCCGACGAGCTGTCCGTTTCCATTAAGAACATAATGAACGAGGAGTACAGCCACGATATTTCGGTCAAGACCAGAAGCGCACTTGACATAAAGCGCCGCAACGGAGATTTTGTCGGTGCGTTTACGGTCTACGGCTATCTGAAAACAGGCGAAAGCCACAAGAGCCTTGTCATAGACCCCTTTGCCGCAAATGTCGTAAGAGATATATTCCGTAAGCGTATGGAAGGATACAGTGCAAACAGTATCGCTACCGAACTGAACGATAGAGGTATTCTCTCTCCGCTTGCCTATAAGCGCTCGCATGGACTGCCTTACGCAAAAGGCGGTTACGCTGATAGGGAGGATTGCAAGTGGTCTGCTACAACTGTTATCCGTATCTTGCAGGACGAGATATATACGGGAACAATGGTGCAAGGCAAGCAGAAAACTCCGCATTTCAAGCTCAAAGAGCTGGAAACGAAGCCGCCTGAGGAATGGGTGCGTGTTGAGGGTACTCACGAAGCTATCATTGATAAGGCAGATTTCGACTTGGTGCAGAAGCTCCGCAGGCTTGATACCCGAACAGCGCCGCATCTGGAGAAAGTTCATTTGTTTTCTGGTGTGCTTGTCTGCGGCTGCTGCGGCAGCCGAATGACGAGAAAGACCAACCACTATAAGGGCAAGGAATATCACTATTATTACTGCCCGTCCGGTAAGAAAGGCGGCTGTCAATCTTCCTCAATGATAAAGGAAAGCGATTTGATTGAGTGTGTGCAGGCAAGCCTAAAGAACCATATCGACAGCATTGTAACGCTCAATTCCTTTATCACAAGCGTAAGTCAGGAACGGATAAACCGTGAACTTGTGCAGGAATACACGCAGTACATACAAGCTAACGAACGGCAGCTTCAACAGGTTGACAGCTTTAAGCGCAAGCTGTACGAAAGCCTTGTAAACGGACTAATATCCAAAGAGGAATTCTTGCAGTACAAACAGGACTATAACGCAAGGTCGGAGAAAATCAAGGCTTCTATCGAAAGTCTGAATGAGAAGATGAACGATGTCCTTGAAAACCGCAGCGACCGCAACCGTTGGATAAATCATTTCCTTCAGTTTTCCTCAATGCAGGAGATTGACAGGAGCGCCGTTGTCCGGCTGATACACTGCATTTGCATAACAGGAAAGAAAGAGCTGGAAATCACCTTTAACTATTATGACGAGTACCGCAAAGCCGTAAATATGGTCGAACAAATGACTACCGAAAGGAGCGTAAGCTGATGGCAAGGAAAAGCAGAAAAAACATAGCCGAAGCAGTACCCGTGCATAATGACTTGTTCATCAACGCTGCTCTGTATATCAGACTTTCAGTTGAGGACGGCAAGAAGCGCAGTAATTCCATCGAAAATCAGCAGCTTATTATTGACGATTATATATCGGACAAGCCCGAATTTAAGGTTTTCAACACCTACATTGATAACGGTCTGACCGGAGCGACCTTTGACCGTCCGAGCTTTCAGCGTATGCTTGTCGATATTGAAGCAGGTCACATAAACTGCGTTATTGTAAAAGACCTTTCAAGGCTCGGCAGAAACGCAATAGACACAGGCTACTATATCGAGCAGTATTTTCCGAAGAATAAGGTGCGGTTTATTGCCGTTACCGATAGCTTTGATACGGCAAATCCGAGTAGGTCAAGCGGTATAATGCTGCCGTTAAAGAATATGATAAACGAGGCATACGCTATTGACATCGGCAGAAAAATAAGGGCGCAGGCTCATCAAGATATGCTTGACGGAAACTTTGTGGGAGCGAGAGCGCCTTTTGGCTATCGAAAAGACCCCGATAACTGTCATAAGTTGCTGATTGATGAAGCGACTGCTCCGATTGTACGGCAGATATTTGAGTGGTCTGCGGCTAGAATTGGCGTAAATGTTATCGCAATAAAGCTGAACGAAATGAACGCTGTAACAGCCAGCGAATACAAGAGTTCCACAACAGAGCCAAACAAGCGGTACGCTAAAAGCTCACATTGGAACTCGTACTCGGTTTTACATATTCTCGACAATCCCGTCTATACGGGCGATTTGGTGCAAGGCAAAAGCAAGACTATTGAACACCATAAACAGATAGCGGTTAGTCCCGATGAATACATCATCGTCAGAGGTACTCACGAGCCGATTGTAAGCCGAGAGATGTTTGAAAAGGCAAAGCAGTTCCGAGAGTCTGTGCGAGAAGAATACAAGCAGAAAACTATTGACCATTATACCGAAAACATATTCAAGGGTAAAATCTTCTGCGCCCATTGCGGAAAGCCACTTCATCGGTGCCGCAGAAAGTGCAAAAGAAAAGCCGATACCTATTCTTTTCGATGCCTTGCAAACGATAGAATAGCAAAAGGCACTTGCATTGGCGTTCGTATAAATGAGAACAACCTGATTGAAGCGGTAAGCAGCGGCATAAAGACTTTGATAAGCAAATCCGCTTATTCTTCTATCGGGAGCAGCAAGAAACAGCATTGCGAAAAGCTGAACAAGAACATTTCCGAGTATCAGAGCGAACTGGACAAGGTACAATCTTTTATCCGCAGCCTTTACGAAAACTTTGTCGAGGGCATTATATCAAACAATGAGTATAGCGCTTTCAAGGCTGATTACAGCGAAAAGGCGGCAAATCTGAAAGAGAAAATCCGACAGGCAAAATCGGAACTGGCACAGCTTGAAGCTGCTATGAAAACAAGGGAGCTTGTGGCGAAAAGCATGAAAGCCTTTAAGAAAAACGGCAAACTCACCGCAGAAGTTGTTCCTTTATTCGTCAAGCGCATAGAGATCACTCACGACACGGGCGTTAATATCGAATACAACAATGAGATATTGCTCGGCGAGGAGGCTGTCTGATGGCTTACACTATTGCGCTATATATGCGCCTGTCGCTTGAAGATGAAAAGACCGACAGCCTGAGCATACCTAATCAGCGGCTTATACTTCGTGAAAAGGCAATGTCGCTCCCCGAATGGAGCGGAGCTGAAATCTTGGAGTTTGTTGATAACGGTCACACGGGAACAAACTTTGAACGTCCCGCCGTTCAGAGGCTCTTGGAAATGGCTAACCTCGGCAAGATAAACTGCATTATGGTTAAAGACCTCTCACGTTTCGGGCGAAACTCCATTGAAACGGGATACTTCATTGAAAAGGTCTTTCCTCTGTACCATATCAGATTTATTGCAGTAAGCGATAACTTTGATAGTGCAGAACTTAACGGAGATACGGGCGGCGTTGATATGGCTTTCAAATACCTAATCAATGAGTGCTATTCCCGTGATATGTCAATAAAAAGCAAGAGCGCAAAGTACGCTCGCTTCAAGCGTGGCGAGTATCAGAGCGTTGTCTGCCCTTATGGATACCAAAAGAGCGTGGACGGACGAATGAAGCCCGACGAGGAAACTGCCGACTATGTTCGACAGATATTTCAATGGGCGGCTGACGGATTAAGTGCAGGAGCTATTGCACGAAAGTTGAGCGAGATGAAAATCCTCACTCCTGGCGAACACAAGGCAAGCAAAGGCAAATGCTACCACGATGTATCAAGGTCAAATGGTTTGTGGTGTCGTTCGACAGTTCTGCGAATACTAGAGGACGAACGATATACGGGAATGTATGTAATAGGCAAAAAACATTCCGTCGAAGTCGGGAGCAATAAAATGATACGCAACGACGAAAGCGAATGGATAAAAATACCCGACCACCATACGCCCATTATCAGCAAGGAACTGTATGAACAGGCAAAAGCCAAAATTCGCAAGTTTTCGGTCAATAAAAAGCCGAAGGAATATGTGCTGAAAGGCAAGGTGTACTGTGGATGCTGCGATCACGCTCTGAACAGGCGAAACGATAGTTTTTATGTCTGTGAGTATGGCAGGATTGTACCTGACAGGGAATGTAAAGATGTTTCAATACGGGTAAAGGATTTAGAGCGCACCGTATTTGGTACAATCCGTTCGCAGGCTCAATGCTTTATTGATACTGACGCTGACATAAAAGCCAAAGCCGAAGCAAGCACAGAGGAGCTGAACGGCTACGAACGGAAACTGAAGTTCCTTCAAGAAAGCAAGCGGGAACTCTATGAACAGTATATTCTCGGCATACTTGATATGAATACCTATAAATCAAAAAAGGCTGAACTTGAAATTCAGCTTGCCGATATGAAGAACCTGTGTTCCGTTGTTGCTGCCAAAGCGAAAACGGCACAGGAAGATTATGAGGAAAGTATCAAGAACGCTGAAATCGCTGCTTCGATTTACGGAGCCGACAGCCTGACAAAAACTCTTGTTGACCAACTGGTTGAAAGGGTCTATGTCTTTCCGAACAATCGCATTGAGATTAAGTATGCTACACGGAGAAAATTTTAGTAGCAATGACAACATTCAGAGAGAAGGTGCGGCTCGTCCGCACCTTTCGTTTTGAAAAGGCCTCCCAGCCGTCACGAAACCGAAAGAAGATGATTTTATGGATTGGAAACTGAAATTCGGCATAAATTTTCAAAAAAACACAAAAATTTTTTGTCGTGTACTTGACATATTGGTGCCGCAGACCGTGGATACTCACGTCCGGAAGCCCCTTGCGCACGATGAACTTGTGAAACCACTTCGACAGCGCCTCTGGGTTGAGCATTCCCCCGTCCCACGCCGTGAATATGCGGTCGCTGTCCTGCCAGAGCGACCCTAGCTCCGCCCTGCGCCCCTCCTGCCAAGCGCGGTACTCCTCCAGTAAATCCAGCGCGGACTTCGGCAGGCGGAGTATCCTGTGCGAGCCGTCCGTTTTCGTGTCGTCCACGAATACGCCGCGCTCCGGGGAGTACAGCAAACTCCTCTCCACGGAAATGCACCCGGTCTGCACGTTGAGGTCGCTCCACTCCAGTCCGAGTAATTCCCCGCGGCGTAACCCCGAATATATCAGCATTCTGACCATCACCGAGTAATCATACGGCTCGTCAGACAGCGCCGCAATTACCTCCGAAACTCCTTTCTCGTCGAGGTAGCGGCTTTCCCTGCGGCGCATTTTCGGGGGCTTCACGCGCTCGCAGGGATTCGAGTAGATGACCTGCCAGCTCACCGCCGTGCTGAAAATTACGGACAGCAGGCGGTGGTAATGCCGTATAGTATTCGCGGAGAGCGTCCCGCCCTCGTCGGCGGTGAACAGCTCGTCGAAATCCGCTCCCAGTACTGCGCAGACTCGCTCTGCGGTATCCCCGGTGACTTTCCCGCCCGCAAACATACTCTGCGATGTCCGCTTGGAAATTCCTGCGGCGGTGAAGAACGCTTTCCGCGTTGCGAAGCGCTCCGCCGCCAGTTCCCCGACTAACTCGGTGGCGGTGAAATACTCGTCCCCGCTCACGCCGACGTCCGACAGATTATCGTAGAACGCCAGCAGGTGGGTCGGGCGTATGTCCGAAATTTTCATCTTCCCGAACGCCGCGTTTATGCGCGGAAGCATGGACGGGTCGCTTCCTTTTCCGCCTGCGCTTCCGTCATGCCGTAGGGCGGCTTCCAGGTGCGGGTCTTCATTATGCGCTTTCCCTTGGCGTTGAAGCCGCAGGACGCGCGGAGTTCGTACGCGTTGCCGCGTCTGCGTTTGCTAGGCATGGGTTTCTCCTTTCAACAATGTGCAGCCGCAATATCCGCTTCGCGGAAAACGCTGACGCCGCATAGTCGAAGCCAAAGAGCGAGGGAATAAGCGCAGCGTTTCCCGTGGACAGCCGCGCAACCAAGCTTCGACGGGGACATTGTGTCGCAATCTTTCAGCACGCTCTCCTACGCGATTCCCCGTCCACGACCACATGGCGGCAGCGCTCCCGCAGGCGGTCGAAGATTCTCCGCATACCGATACTTGACTTCCACGCCTCGTCAGGGTTGAGGTTAGTCGTGACGATAAGCGGCTTTCCGGAGCGGTAGCGCTCGTCCACTATCTCGAAAAGCTTGTCGGTGGTAAAATCGTTCAGCGCCGTGGAGCCGAGGTCGTCCAGCACCAGCAGGTCAACTTTGCGTATCTTAGCGAGTATCTTCTCCGCAGATTCATAGCTGCAAAGCGCCCTCACAAGCGGCTGGAGTGTTGTCACCCACGCGGTACAGCCGCGGTCTATCACAGCATTAGCGATACAGCAAGCATAGAACGTCTTTCCCGTGCCGACGTTCCCGGTGAACATAATTCCATGCTGCTCCAGCGCAGGCTGAAAGTTCTCCGCATACGCCCGCGCCGCTTTCGACAGAATGTGCTCGGGACGGTCGTCCCTGTCGAAAGTCATGTTGCGGTAGGCGAGGTCGTTAAAGCAATCGTCGCGGTTAAGTTCTTCTGCTGTATCCCATAACGGTGCGTTGTAATCTTTACTGCTCATAATTTCTCCTTTCAGAACGGGTAATCCGCCGGGTCTACATCGCCGGACATCTCCAGGATATTCGGGTGTAATCCGCCGTTAGTGTAATCGGTCTGCGCTGGGACTGCCTGCGTGCTGTTCCGGTTGTCGTAATTGCCTTCCAGCACCTTGGTGTAATTCTCGGGCTTTAACAGCCAGTCGAAGCCGGCTTTCCAGCCGGTGGAATTACGCTTCGTCAGGAAATCGGAAGCCTCCGCTTTGCGGAACAGCTCCGTTAATTTCTCCTGCCCTACCGCGTTCAGCGCGGACTGAACCGCCTTCCTGCGCGGCTCGGTCATTCCGCTGACCTTATTCAGCGAAGCGCATATCGAATTGAACTGACTGATAACCTCGTCACAACCGCGCGTTTCCCCCGCCGGGGGTAAGGGGGAGTCTATCTCTGACTCTTTCTCTTTCTCTAACTCTATCTCTGTCGTCACGCTTTTTGTCACTGGTGACGTCACTGCGCTGTCACACTGTGACGCAGGTGTGACACCAGTTTCGTCACTTTTCTTGGATCGCAGTCGACGCATTCGCTCGGCGCTGGAGGATTCCGACCCCATCAGCTTCATCATCTCAGTGAGGAAGAGCTTGTCGCCGTCAAGCTCCGCAACGCGGGCTTTCGTGAGCATTTCGATGGTCTTTTTCACGCGGGCGACCGGCTCGTTTATCGCGATGGATATCTCGTCCGCAAGCGACGGCGTGAGTTCTCCGCGCTCGATAACGCCGTTGGATTTGAGCGAGTAGAGCGCCATTTCGAGGTAGGTCAGCACCAGGCTGTCGCCGTTTTTGAACGTGCGCATAGCCTTTATGTAGGTCTCGTTGAAGAAAGTTTCCCGGAGCTTCAGCCAGAAAAATTTTTTCTCCACGCTTATCCTATCCTCATTATTCCCTTAGCGGGACGCGCGAACGACGGCTTCTCGGCAGGCTCTGCGGGAATCACGGGCTTGCCCTCATCGGGAGCCAGCGTGCACGCCGCGAAGAACTCGCTCATGCTGTCCACGTTCACGAATATTCTGCCGCCGATACGTACCGCCTTTATTTTACCCTCCTCCGCGAGAACCCGCACGGCGTACCGCGTAAGCCCGAAAAGCTCCGCGGCTTTCGTGATGTTCTCCATGTGCGGCAGGGACTTCGGCTCGGTTGCTGTGGTTTCGCTGGTGGTGATGTTTTCTGTCATTTGGGGTACTCCTTTCAATTAGATGAACCTGCACGGAGTTTCCCGTGCTTTTCCGTAAGTCCATGATATATCCCTTGGAACTGCAATTTACTGCAAAGTTTTTTGGGACTAGAATTTTCCGGCGCTTGCATTTTTTAGATCAATATGGTATAATAAACGCAAGCGTTTATTATATGGTAACCTCTAAAAACCCACAAAAATTAAGGCAAATAGAGGCATTTAGCATAATCGGTCAAATATTGACCTGCAAGCAATGCTTTGAAAAGGTAACTTTACCTTGATCGTTACCTTTTAGTTGAAAAAGGGCACAGTTATCCCATATCAGGCAGAGGCTCGTTTTAAGTAACTGTACCTGCAAAAGTTATATACCAGATTGGTGATTCCGATA
>OOBV01002002.1_pt1 | contig 11119 bp, 15 predicted proteins | sample 1671731 | NCBI WGS metagenome assembly OOBV01 (sample SAMN06348186, study PRJEB24527) | human gut metagenome | biome: human gut; feature: ankylosing spondylitis patient; material: feces | host: Homo sapiens | place: China | collected 2015-10
CTCCTCTGGCGGCGGTACCCAGTCTGCCGCTTCCGATGATTCCGGCTCAGCCGCCGGTGGTGATGACACCCAATCGGCCGCTTCCGATGATTCCGGCGGCACAGCCACGGCGGCCAGCCCGGTGGACACCCTCTTTGACTTTATCCGGGAAGAGGGAGAGATCCGGGACCGGGTGGATTTTCCCGTCTTCCCCATCTACTATGAGGATTGCTTCGTCTATGAAAAGACCATGGACTCCGGGGTCAAGTATTTCTTCCTGGCAGATGAAGAGGATAATGATCTGCTGTGGTTCCACGCCCAGTGGCCCGACGATTCCAATATGGAAGCCACCCTGTTCTATAATTGGGAAAAAGGATATGTCACCTCTATGCCCACTGTGGAGGTCACCTCCAGTAGTGGAGCCAAGACCCGTTATACCATGCGGGGCGGCGTGGACATAGCCGATTACCATGCTGGTATGGATGTGATCCCCAGCAGCGTAGAGGAAGCGGAGACCAGGGCGGAAGCGCCAGAATACATCCAGCCCCTTACCAAAAGCTGCACCTCTCTCATGCATTTTTCCATTCTGCGCCTGAGTGAACTGTGTGAAGAAGTGGGCATCTCCATGGATGATCTGGGCTTTATAAACTTCGGAAATCCCGTCATCGACTGAGAACCTTATCCAAAAAGGAGCGTGATCTGCCATGAGCGAGCGCTATACCCGGCTGTTTGCTCTACCGGGGTGTCTTTGCTCTCGCAGCGCACCGGCGGCCATCCTGGCCGGGGCCCTTCTGAAAGACAATGAAACGGGGGAAATCCTGGCTCAGCTGAAGCTGAAAAATGTGCAGGCAAACCCCATCAAGGCCTTGACCATTTCCCTCCAGGCGCTGGACACGGCGGGTCAAAAGCTGGGTTCTCCGGTTCCCTACCACTATCTGGATCTGACCATCCCTCAGGACGGAGAGTTCGGGCAAAAAGAGGCCATTGTTCTCCCCCATGTTGCCGCACGGGGCTTTCAGCCGAAGGTCACCCAGGTGATCTTCTCCGATGGGACTCTGTGGGAAACCGGCGGCGAGACCTGGGAAAGCATCCCGCCCCAGGTGACTTTGGAAAAAGCCCTGGGAGATGAAGCCCTTTGCAAGGAATACCGGACCCGCTTCCCCAGCGCCGCCTATCTCCCTCAAAAAGACGGCCCCTTCTGGCGCTGTGCCTGCGGGGCCTGGAACAAGCAAGGCGACGAGCACTGTCACGGCTGCGGTGCATCCGCCCAGGCTTTGTTTTCCACCGACTTGGGGGAAATGCGAACCAGCGTTCAGATCCGGCAAAAGCAAATCATCGGTCCTCAGCGAAAAGCCCGGGCCTTTTCCCTCTTTGTAGGGGTTCTGATGGTCCTGTGTTCCCTTGGGCTCTTGCTGGTAAACGATGGGACGCTCATCCGAAACCGAAGCTACAACGCCGCCTATGCCCAGCTGTTTTACAGCCTTGTGTTTACCCTGATCACCGGGGTCCTTTGGCTGATCTGCGGTGCTCTGCCCGGCTTCTCCCGAAAACTCATGCAGCTTGATGCAGGATTGTCCTTCTGCTGTGGGCTTTTCCTTCTGTATGTGCTGGCCTTTCCCCTGGGAGCCAGGACCGGCGCTCCAGACCTTCTGCTGGTAATGACTTTGCTATTTCTGATCGCAGTCTTTCTGCTCTATCATTTTACATTCCATATCTTCAAAAAATCCAATTCCAAAGGAGAGTGATCTTTCATGAGCGAACGCTATGCCCGACTGTTTGCCCTGCCGGAAAACCTGTATCAGCCCGGCTCGCCGGTGATAATTCTAGCCGGTGCCCTTCTGAAAGATAACCAGACCGGCGGCATCCTGGCCCTGATGAAGTTCAAGAATGTGGGAACAAAACCCATCCGGGGCCTGAAGGTGCGCTTTTTCCCTCAGGACCTCACCGGCATCGATCTGGACCAGCCCCTGGAACACCAGTATCTGGACCTGAATGCCGCCCGTGACGGGGAATTCGGCCAAAAAGAGCCGGTGGCTTTCCCCAATGCCGTCACCCGGGCTTTCCGTGTGGAGGTCTTCCAGGTGGTCTTTGCCGACGGCACCCTGTGGAACCAGGAACAAAACCAATGGGCTCCCATGCCCCCGCTCCAGGCCCTGGAAACAGCCCTGGGAGACAAGGAGCTCTGCAAAGAATACCAGATCCTCTACGGCGCCAACTGCCGCGTGATGCCCCAGGAGGACAAGGGCCTGTGGCGATGCACCTGCGGGGCCTGGAACATGGAGAGCGAGGCAAACTGCCACGCCTGCGGGAAAAATCTGGACCAGCTGAAAGCCCTGGATCTGGAGCAGCTGAAAGCCAGCCGGGATGCCCGGCTCGCCCGGGAGCAGCAGGCCATGGCCGCCCAGCAGGCCGCCGCTTCTCAGGCCGCCGCTTCTGCCCCGGCTCAGGCTTCTTCCAAAGGCAACCGGCCCCAGTGGCTCATTCCCGGCATTGCCGCCCTGCTGGTGGTGCTGGTGGGCGTCGGCGTCTTCTTTGCCAACCGGGAAAAGCCCGCATCTTCCGGCTCTTCCGGTCCTTCTTCTTCTGGCTCCGGCGGCGGTACCCAGTCTGCCGCTTCCGATGATTCCGGCACTTCCGCCGCTTCCGACGACTCCAGCTCGGCTGCTTCCGACAACTCCGGCTCGGCTTCCGGGAGTTCCGGCAGCGTTGCTGCATCCGATGAGGACTTCGTCAAGGATGCCCTCTATGATTTCTCCGAAGAGATAGAAGACTATGCTCCCGGCACCACCGCGGCATTCTCCCTGGACGGCTCTTCTGTGACCCTGGGACTGCTGGCAGATAAAAGCCAATTTACCGATGATGAAATCATGGGCATAGCCAATGAGGTTCTGGACGACACCGGCGCCAGCGATTTTCTAGCGGACGGCGGATTTGAAATTTTCTTCCATTTGTTCCTCTACGACAACGACCAGCAAATGAAGGATCTGCAAGACGAAATGATCGCCCGAGGCTTCACTTTGCTGGAAGATTAGTCTTCCCATTCAGGCAAAGAAAGCGAGGTTTCCCCTATGAAATACTGTACCAAATGCGGCGCGCCCATGGCAGATGACGACATTTACTGCGCCAAATGCGGTGCCGCTTCCGCTCCCAGCCAGCCTTCGCCCCCCCAGGCCGGCGCTCCCCAGCCGATGCCATCGGCCCCGGCTGCGCCAACTGGCCCTGTCCAAAGCGGCAAGGGCTTTGCGGCAAAATGGAAAAAGATGAAGCCATGGCAAACAGGTATTCTTTGCGGCATCGTTGCCTTCGTGGTAGTAACATTAGCTTTGGTCATCGGCCTGGGCTGGCCCAACGATTCCTATCAGCCTTCTTCTTCCGGATATTCCCCCTCCTCCGGAGCAGCTTCTTCCGGCTCGGCTTCCTCCGGCGGCTCTGCGGATATCACCAAGATGCAGGTGGCCCAGGCCCTGCGGGATGAGATCGGCTCCAAGTATGACACCGCCGACCCGGACAGCTGCCGCTACGATATCAACAAGCAGGAAGAGCAGGGGAATTACACCTATGTCTATGGCAGCGTCACCCTGTATGACAAATACGGCAAGCTGACCACCGGCTGGATGGACGATTCCGGCACTCCCTACCGCAGCTACACCGTCAAGATCAACAACTCCACCGGAGATGTGGTTTCCTGCGAGATCAAGTAAACAGAGAGAGAAACAAAAACAGATCAATTACCGCCACAAGCGGACAAAGAGAGGAGAAACAATATGAGATTCTGTTCCAAATGCGGAGCCCAACTGTCTGACGACGCCGCCTTCTGCCCCAAATGCGGCACCCCCTGTTCCACCGCCCCTACCCAGCCGGAGCCTACATTCTCTGCCCCGGCCCCTCTGGACATTCCGCCGGAGGATCTGCTGTCCTCCGAGTCCCTGCCCCCTCTGGATGGCGAAAGTGAAGTGATGCCCACAGGCGCAGCCGCTCCCACCGCCGGGAAGAAATCCTTCCTGGATACCATCAAGGCCTGGAGCAAAAAGAAAAAGATCATCGTGGGCTCTGTGGCCGCTGTGGTGGTGGTCGGCGCTGTGGTGGCCTTTGCCCTGCTCTACAAGTCGGAACTGGAGCAGGTGAAAGACGAATGTCTGGACATCGCCGGCATCGTCACCGGTGACGGCAAAACCTCCTTCACCCTGGACACCTACCCGGATCACTATGAAAACATGGACCCCGATGTGGTTGGGCTTCTGAAAGCCAGTACACAGGAAAAGGTATTGAAGGCCATCAAGCACGCCAACACCGCCCTGGGCTTTGACAGCGGCCTGTATGACCAGATGCTGGAGACCAACGCCCTCATGGGTCGCCAGACCGAGGAAAACAGCAAATACAGAGTGGCCTGGAGTTACCATCCCGACGACGGCCTTGAAGTGACCTATTCCAAAAAATAACCCATCTTCAAAAGGCTCCGGGAAATTTTCCCGGAGCCTTGCCCTTTTCCCTTTCCACAAAGAAAAACAAAAGGAGAAGTTCCTGGCCGATGGCCAAATCAGATCTTCTGGCCCTGCTGCCGTAAGAGTGATATAATAAAAAATCATAGGATCTATCCAAACAGAAAGGAAGAAGTACAATGAAAAAGATGCGCCTTTTGTCTCTGCTTCTGGCCGGGGTGATGGTGCTGTCCTTGGCGGCATGCAGCAAAGAAAAAGAAGATACATCCAATAATAGCAAAGAAGCAGCAAAAAACGCTCAGATCATAGAATTGTCGGAGATTTATGACTGCGCGTCTGACAACCTTGCCAATGCAACGGAAACTTATGTTGGAAATCCTTATCAAATTTTTGCGTTTGTTACCGATATTCAAGCTGATTATTGCACATTAACCTTTTACAATTTTGGCTCTATTGGGGGCGATACCGATTCGCAAGAGTTACGCGCCTATTTGCCAAGTAAAACATTAAGCAGCCTGCAAAAAGGCTGTGGAATTAACATTGCAGGAACAATTGAAAACATCGAAAAGCAGGATCGTGAAACATCAGGATATAACCTCAAATGCTTATGTGTAAACATGAAAGAGGCTAATTATGTTGATAATATTCACGAAGTAACCGGAATCGTCAGCGAGGTAAACCTTGATGAATCCTACTGCATCGTAACGCAGAATATCCAGGCAAATAATTTTCAATCAACCATCAATATCATTTCGTATTTGGACACAGAATCCCTTCAATCGCTGAATGAAGGCGACACAATTACTTTGGAAGGAAATATGCGTTTCGCTGATACTACCACGGGCGATAAAATTGATGGATACTTGCTGGATAATGCCAAAGTAATTGAGTAATGGAGTATCAAAACATTAAGGGCGGGAACAATCCCGCCCTGATTCTCAATGAGACCGTGGCCGCCGGCACCACCGCCATCGGAGTGGATTCCCACATGACGCTCTCTTGTGAAAAAAGGGCCAGGAGTACACTTTCCCGGAATTCAACACCATGTACCGACTGCCCAACCAAGGATACTGGGTAGGCAACGGCAACACTCTGGATGTGCGGAGCAATGGAGAAAGTCCCATCACCATCGTCGATGAACCCTATACATTCCAGGCACGGTAATATGTGCTCACCGCTCATCTATTGATACAGGAGGATACACAAATGAAAAAAGTGCTGTCTCTGATCGGCCTCGTGGCGCTGCTGCTCTCTTTGGCCGCCTGCGGTGGCGATGCCGATCCAGCCAAGAAGGATGACAAGGCAGAAGAGAAAGCTTCCGCTGCAACCATTACCACAAACGAAGGCAAAACCGTTACCATGACAGCCGAAGAACTGATCGATGCCTATGACTCCAATGAGGCCAGCTTCAATAAGCTGTATCAATACGCAGAGATCCAGTTTACCGGCACCATCAGCAACATCAAAGTGGACACCAGTGTACTTGTGGAATCCGGCAAGATTCGGTCGGGCCAGCAGAAAATCGTTTTTGAAGAGGGCTGGTGCCTGGCCCTGAGTGAAGACAATACCACCTATGATCTGGCCGAGTTCAACGCCGGTGATGTGGTCAAAGTGACCAGCAGCATCTTCGGTGCGCCCTTTGATACCGAACCTTTGCAGAAGGCCAGCGATGAAAAGCGGGTCCTTTGGCTTGTGGGCGACGATATCCAGCTGAGAGAAGTGGTTCGCAACGATATGGTTCTCTATAACTCCGGTGTGAAAACGGTGATAGAACCGGTTGAAAAATAGCCAGCAACATGGGGCGACATGAGGCGCAGCGGCTCCACGGTTGCAAGGTACATCAAAATAAAGGGAACACCACAAATTGTCAAGCACACCTTTGCGGCGGTTGTGCAGAAAGGAGTAGAAACAAAATGAAAAAATGGATGCTGTTACTTTCGATGATGACATTATGTATCTCTCTTGCGGCTTGTGCACAGACAAAATCAAATAAGAATGATGCTGATGTAAAGGTTGAACAAGGTTCAGAGCAAAATATAGAGCAGGAAGAAACAGAGGGCGAAGACACAGCGAACACAACGGTTTATCATTTTGGTGATACCGTAAGCGTAAGCGATGGAATGTTTGAGTTTACCCCTGTATTCGAAGGTTTTACAGACAAATTGGCGAATTGGCCCGACAAAGATTACATGACCCCAAATGGGCAATTCTCTGGAAACTCACCTTATGTTGCAGCAGACGAAAAGGTCATGATGTATTTCTCCGGCACAATAAATTATGTGGGTGATTCCAAAAAGAACGAGGAATTTAAATATGATTTTACCGTTGATTATGATGACGGTTATCTGTTTTACTTTACAGAGGGTGATGCATGGAACAATGGGAACGGATATCATTCCGGCTGTGGAATAACCGATAATGTGGAATCGGGAGATTGGGATTACGAATGCTCGGCAACTTTTGAGCCGCTAAGTTCAAACAAAACCCGCTATGTGCGATTCTGTATTGAAGTTCCAAATCAGTTGCAAACAGATAGCCAAAATACCATGATTACTTTTCATATCAATGGCGAGGACTATTCTTTTGCAATGGGCTAACCACTAAGAAAAAAGGACGGTACAAGCAGTACCGTCCTCTTTTTGCGCCCCTTCCCCACAGCATACCAGCAAAAAAAAGAGAGAACAGGTCTCCCTGTTCTCTCTCCAGATATTCGGTAAAATCCGCTTCTTATTTGCCGAAGTAGCGGCTCAGCAGGCCAGCGAAAGCCTTGCCGTGACGGGCCTCGTCGCGAGCCATCTCGTGCACGGTGTCGTGGATAGCGTCCAGGTTCAGAGCCTTGGCGCGCTTGGCCAGGTCGGTCTTGCCAGCGGTAGCGCCGTTCTCGGCCTCCACACGCATCTCCAGGTTCTTCTTGGTGGAGTTGGTCACAACTTCGCCCAGCAGCTCGGCGAACTTGGCAGCATGCTCAGCCTCTTCATAAGCAGCCTTCTCCCAGTACAGGCCGATCTCAGGATAGCCCTCGCGATGAGCAACACGGGCCATAGCCAGATACATGCCGACCTCGGTGCACTCGCCGGTGAAGTTGGCGCGCAGATCCTCCATGATGTCCTCAGGAGCGCCCTGGGCCACGCCGACCACATGCTCAGCAGCCCAGCTCATCTCAGCGCCCTGCTCCACGAACTTCTCCTTGGGAGCCTTGCACTGGGGGCAAAAATCAGGGGCGGAATCCCCTTCGTGAACATAACCGCAAACAGAGCAAACAAACTTTTTCATTTTTCCATTTCCTCCTGTACCTTTTGAATTTTCAACTCATTCTCACTGAAATTGACTCATCTTAATCGCGTGGAGCTCATCATGCAAATTCCGGCTCACCCGATCGAAGATCTGACGGAACTGACAGATCCTTTTATCCTGGACCCGGGTACAGTCAAAGTCCTCGCACAGGCATTGAGCGATCTCAAAGGGGCCGTCGATGATCTCGATGATCTCCCCGATGGAGATGTCTTCCGGGGCCTTGCCCAAAGCAAAACCGCCGTTGACTCCTTTATAGGACTGCACGATGCCGGCGGCCGTGAGCTTATGCAGAATCTTCAGGGCAAAGCGCTGGGTGACGCCGGAGTTTTCCGAAATCTCCCGGGCGCTGATCTTGCCGCCCTGCTGCATGATGGTGTATACCACGCGCACCGCATAATCGGCTTCTCTCGTGATCTTCATGTTCTCACCACCGCTTTTGTTTACGCATTTAGTATACTTTTAAATGTTGCGTTTGTCAATCATTTTTATGTAAAAAAATATACTTTTTTTGTAGTCTTTCCCCTTCCCAATCTTTTTGCAGATTTTTTTAAAAAACTTTAAAAAACCTATTGACTTTTCCCGGAACGCTGGTATAATAGACACTGTTCTCAGCGAGAGAACAACGACAACGAAAGATGCGGATGTGGCGGAATCGGCAGACGCGCTAGCTTCAGGTGCTAGTGGGGGCATCTTCGTGGGGGTTCAAGTCCCTTCATCCGCACCACAAAAAGGACACGCTCAAAGCGTGTCCTTTTTGCATTCTACGATACAAATTGTTTACTTTTTTCCGCTTGACTTTGTCAAGTTATCCCGGTATGCTTTTCAAAGTCAAGAAGAGGAGCTGAATCATTCATGTTTCAAACCCTGGCGTACTATGTCACCCTGTTTCACCGCAGCTTTGTCACCTATACCACGGCCCGGCTGCATCAGGTGGGCTTGAGCTTCGGCTCCCTGTTCCCCATTCTCTATGTGGGAAAACACCCCGGATGCTCCCAGGCCCAGCTGACCGCCGCTTTGAATCTGGACTGGGGACATTCCCAGCGCCTCATCACCAAGCTGGTGGAAGAGGGGTTTCTCACCCGGGAAAAATCCGGCCGGTCCTATCATCTGGATCTGAGCCCCAAGGGGCAGGAAACATTTGAAGTGAGCCACCAGGTGTTTTTTGATTGGGACGAGGAGGCCCTGACCTCCCTTTCCCCCGCGGAACAGCAGCAGCTTTTGAACCTCTTGGCAAAAGTCACCCGGAAGGAAGTGGATCCCACTTGTACGAAACCATCCAAAACCCTATAAATTATGGCGGTCTTCCTTTAAAAAACCGGATCATTTTCGCTCCGACTTCTCTGGGGCTTCCCCAACCGGAGCAAATAGAGCGGCTGCGGAACATCGCCGCCGGCGGCTGCGCCATGATCATCCTGGGAGATGTGCCGGTGCTTCCCCATGGCTTGGGCCCCTCTCTCTATTCCAAGAAGGGCATGGCCTATTACAAATCCCTCACCGACGCCGTCCACCAGGAAGGGTGCAAGATCTGCGCCCAGCTTCACCAATCGGACTCCAACTGGAAGGCCATGATCAAATACATCCCCAAAGTGCTGACCCACCGGATCTCCATGAAGGAACTGCGGCCTTTGCTCAACCAGCAGGTGGGGCCGTATATCACCAATCTGCCGGTGGAAAAAATCAATGAGATCATCTCCGCCTTTGGTATGACTGCGCAGCTGGCCGTCCAGGCGGGATTCGATATGGTCCAGGTCCACGGAGACCGGATGTGCGGCAGCTTTAGCTCCGCCCTGTTTAACCAGCGTACCGATCGCTATGGCGGCAGCCCGGAAAACAGAGCCCGCTTCGCCGCAGAAGCGGTATCGGCCATCCGCCGCAGCTTGCCGGAAATCCCCATTGATTTCAAACTGGCCGTGCGCCAGGAGGACCCTCATTATGGAAATGCCGGCGTGTTGGAAAGTGAACTGCCCATTTTCGTCCCTATTTTGGAGCAGGCCGGTGTGACCAGCTTTCATGTGACCCTGGCCAACCACGGCGGGCTGACCGATACCATCCCTCCCGCCAGCCACCCGGTGTTCGGAGCGGAAGGCTGCTTTTTGAAGTTCTGCGATACGGTAAAGAAGCTGACCCGCCTGCCGGTGTGCGGCGTGGGCGGATTGACCGATCCGGATTTTGTGGAAAGGCAGTTGAAAAACGGACGGATCGACTGTGCCGCCATGAGCCGCCAGCTCACTGCCGATCCCCAGTGGCCCAATAAGGTGGCAGACGGCCGGGCCAAAGAGATTCACCGTTGTGTCCGCTGCAACCAGAAATGCCTGGGTGGTATGATGGCCCACCAGGGCGTCCACTGTATCTACGATAAAAAGGAGGAAGCACAATCATGAGTTATGCCATTGTTTACAGCAGCCGCACAGGCAATACCGCTCTTCTGGCCCAGGCTCTGAAAGAGGCCCTGCCCCAGGGGGACTGCCTCTATTGCGGCGCGCCTGATGCCAAAGCCCTGGCCGCCCAAACCATCTATGTGGGGTTCTGGACCGACAAAGGCACTTGCGATGCCACTACCGCCCAGTTTCTCCAAAGTCTGACCCATCAGCAGGTGTTCTTGTTCGGCACCGCCGGTTTTGGCGGAAATGATGCCTATTTCGGCCAGATCTTAGGCCGGGTGCAAGCCCTTTTGCCAGAAGGCACCGAATGCATCGGCTCCTATATGTGCCAGGGCAAGATGCCCCAAAGCGTACGGGATCGCTACCAGGGAATGGAGGACAGCCCCCAACGGACTGCTATGCTGGAAAACTTCGATCGGGCCTTGAGCCATCCCGACGATGCCGATCTGCTTCGTCTGAAGGCCGCTGTAAGCAAATAAGAAAGCCACATTGATACAGATGCAGCAAGGCCCGTCCCTTTTGATAAGGGACGGGCCTTGTTTTTTATCGTGTGCAGCTTTTTTTGATCTGGAGCAGCAGCAGAACCAGGGAGACCCCCAGCAGGATATGTCCTATGCCTGCCATACCGGAAAGAGCCCCTTCCAGGGCCGCAGACAGGTCAATCCCCCGCACCTGCACAATACCCCGGCAAAAGAGCATCAGAGCGGTGAGGTTCAGTCCCACCTGATAAAAGATCAGCACTTTCCCGGTATTCTTCCCGGAAAAGGCCAGATTTTTCTCCAGCAAAAGCAGCAGGAGGAAAAAGACCATTCCCAAAAGGAAATAATGGGTGTGCACCGTGCCCAACGCTGTGCGGCCTTGAAAGCCATTGAACTTGGTGAACTCCCGGTAAAACACTCCACCGGCCATGGCCAAAAGGGCATAGACCAGCGCCAGATTGGCATATCATTTTTCTTTCATTGATATATTCTCCTTGTATTATAGAGTAGTAGTTATTAGAGCCCCTCTCCAAGGGCTGTGCTACAC
>OOBV01002003.1_pt1 | contig 11109 bp, 10 predicted proteins | sample 1671731 | NCBI WGS metagenome assembly OOBV01 (sample SAMN06348186, study PRJEB24527) | human gut metagenome | biome: human gut; feature: ankylosing spondylitis patient; material: feces | host: Homo sapiens | place: China | collected 2015-10
CTACCGGTTCGGGCATGGCTTCCTCGTTTATGCGGAAAGCGAAAGGTTCAAACTCGCGGTCACGGATATGGACGGCTTCGACCACGCTTACAGTCTTGTCCTCTTTGTCCACTTCGACCTGCATGATGGTTTCCGCTTTGTTATTGAGTTCCGTGCCGATGTGACCACGGGCATGCTCATCATTCTTGTTCTGATGCAAGACGGTATGGATATGGATTTGCCTGTCATCCGTCCACTGCATGAATTTGGAGATGATGTCGGTGGATTCACTGGAGGAATTGATGTCGTAAAGGAAATCACGAATGCCATCTATGATGACCAATCCCAAATCCGGTATTGTGCCAATGGCCTGTTCGACTATCGCCAGACGTAGTTTAGGGGAAAACTTGCGCAGAGCCAGCATAATCAGATTATCCGGATTCTTGTATTCCGGCAAGTCGGCCAAACGTAAGATGCGCTTCAATACCTGCTGGCAATGATACCGCCCCTGCTCTGTGTCTATGTATAGAATCTTCCGCTTATTTTCGGGAAATGTAGACCGGTAATGAAGTACGGTGCTGTTATTCAACGCCGATGCGACAATGGCTGAAACGTTGAAAGTTTTCTTGCTTTTGGCTTTTCCGATGGAAGCACTGAAGTTTCCCAATGTTCCGATAACAGTATCGTCCACCATCAGAACCACCGGGGAGTGTTCGTATGTACTTGTTACGCTTATTGTTGACTCCGCCATATAAGCGGCCAATTCTTCAGGAGAAAGAATAATAGTGTCTGTCTTTTCCATCGCTACCAGTTTTTAGGGTTCGGTTTACGGCGATGGGAGGCGAGCAAAGACTCATTCTCGTCCTCGAAACTTTGCGGAGCCGGATTCTTCCGGGAAGATTCCAGCCATCTATCCAGTTCGTCACGATAGATGTAGAGATGCTTTCCCTGTTTTATAACCGGAATATCGTCTTTCTTGACCTTGTAATAAAAGGTCGACAACGGCATTTTAAGATAGTTGCAAGCCTCCTGTACGGTCATGGGGACGTGCGTGTTCTCTTTGGTTTCGTACTGCTTGGAAAGTTTCTCCGTAAGCAGGTTTTCCATACTTGCGATTCTGTCGCATAGTTCGCCTACCACATTCGGCAGGTCGTTGAATGTCAGTTGGTCTTTTTCCATATTATAACTATTTTAATCGTTTAACATGCTGCGAACCAACTCAATGAAACCTTGCAGAACAATACAGACCGGATTAATTATTTCGTCTGCATACTTTTTTTATTGCGAGTCATCATTATCTACATCTAAATGGAAGCGATAGTCGCCTTTATCTGGTACATCAATGGGAATCTGGCTTGGAACATTATCCCGTAAATTAAGTTTAAGATATTCAAGGGTCGCGTTTACGAGTTCGTATGGAAATGATTCTTTGATAAAAACGGCTCTTTTCGCCAAGGGTACTCCCAAGCGTTCACCGACATTCCATGCCAAATGGCGAAGTCCAGGCGACCTCAGCGGATTGTCTATATTGGAACGAATCGGTTTATATGACTCAGGTTGATCGTAAGCCATATACTCTATATTGGAAATGAGGGTGGCAATATCCTCTTTGGAGAGATAGGGGGCAGTCTTGACGGTTACATATTCCCGAATCGCATCCATGATTTCCGCTTGCCTTTCAGTCTCTTTCTTTTTGAGTTCCACCAATATGGAATCATATTTATTCAAATGAGAATCTTGCGGACAATCAGAGTTTACAGTATCTTGATTCGACTGTTGAGATGGAGGACACTCCTGTTCAGGCAAATCCATCGGTTGCTCGATGGGCAGTGTTTCAGTAGCATCCGTAGATTCTATGGCGTTCTCTGATTTTACAATAGGGGTATATGGTTCGCCCAAAGAGAAGTTGATAGGATTTTTTGTCAGCCAGTTATAGAAAAATTTGTGCAGGAGTCCGCACAATATGATAGCTATTACCAGTCCAAGGATGACTGGAGTCGTTATACGCATGATATTGATGTCATGGCAAAGGCAAAGATAAGTATCTATGGCCGCATAAATGATAACGGACAGTGCGAGGATAAAACTTATCTTTTTAGTCTGAATTTGTTTTTTATTCGTCATAGTCTGCAAGTATTTGGAATCGTTTCGCGCTAAAGATATAATCGATATTCCAGATAGTTGCAATAAAGAGACTGATAGTTACCACGTATCATGCTAAATATCACGGTCAGAGTATGATTTTTCACCTAAAATCATACTCTGACCGCAGAAATCGAGGACAAAGCAGCTGTCAGTCTTGCCGTGTCAGGGTGATTTTCTTGCTGGCTTCACGTTTGTTGACATCCACGACTTTGATATACCTTTGAGTGGTGGTGATACTCTTGTGCGCCATGATGCTCTGTATGGTGCGGATGTCCGTCCCTGCAGCTGCTTGTAGCGTCGCAAATGTTCTACGATACGAGTGAAATGTTATGTTCTTGGTAATTCCGGCAGAACGAATCCATTCTTTCATCGGTATTTGCGTCCAACTGCGCATAAGCCCCTTGAATACCAAACCCTTCTTTTCAGAATTATAGCCAATCAATCCCAAAGCTTCTTCACTGATGGGAATGATGTCTTCCGCCTTGTTCTTTTGCGTAATGATGTGTACGCATTTCCCACCGGCAGAATAGTCCACGATGTCTTCCCAACATAGCGAGAGAATGTCACTGATGCGCAAGCTGGTCATACAGGAAAACAGCGATGCCGTTTTCAGAATAGGTTTCTTGCAAGGTGTCTCAGTCAATTTGTACAATTCCTCAACTGACAGGGCCTCTTTCATTACATCTTCTGTCTCTATCTTTTCCAAGAAATCATTGACATTGGTCTTTATCATCCCATTACGATAGAGTATTTTCAGGAAACCTCTGAAAGTAGACCAGTATCCTGATGCGGAGTTCCGTGTGATACGTCCGTTACGCCTTAGCTTCTTGGCACTCAGCAGATATTCCCGAAACTTGTTACAGAGGTCGATGTCAATCTCTTCAAAAGTGCATTTATCATGTACGAAGTTACTGAAATGCAGATAGACAAACTCCCATTTCTGGTCATGCTTACGGAGCTGCTTGCGATAATACTCCAGAAAGTCTGCCTTGAGTTTGTACTTGTCAAAGAAGTCATACCGTTCATTGACTACCGACTCGAACCTGCGGCAACGGATGGCTTCGGCTTTCTCGGTCATTACCTCGTTGAAATTCTGTTCACGTTTGTTTCTCGGATTGGCATAGATATAAATACCAAGCGATTCATGACGGATAACTTTCATTGTCTCTTTGTCTCGATACCCCGGATAATAATCCAGATAGAAAGACATCATCCTGCCTTTTAGCGGACGTGTCCTTAATGTCACGGTCTTGCATTCATGCATAATGTTATATTTTTATGGTTATTATTAATTCGTCGGCGAAACTCTATAATGTAATCATGCAGATTACCTACAGCAGGGATTAATTTTTGAATAATTTACGGATAGTCATAAATTAGACTATTTGCGGACACCCATTACCCGGTCAAACTCCACTTTCAGGAATCTGACGAACCGTCCGTTCTTCTCACGGTTGATCTGATGGAATTGCAGAATACCGTAAACCGAATCACGAGAGAGCTTGAATTTCTCCATCGCCTCCTTGACGGTGTAGTATTCCGCCTTGCTCTCCTGCTCGGAACTCTTCGAGAGGTCGAAGTGGAGCTTTGAGTAGAATATCTGCCCATGCTCCTTCTTGGATGGAATGTTGTTCCGATACACCTGCGAACGGATGGCGACACGTGTCATGCCGTACTTTTCCTGAATTTCTTCGGGCGTGTACCATTCGGTCAGGTCGGAATCCACTTCGTATTTGGCAAAGGCGGCATCGATATGTTTCTTGCTGTAATAGTTGAACTGGCGAATTCGTACCTTCGGAACTTTGTGCTGCCGTGTATAAGTCCACACCCATTTGGCGTTGACCTTATATTTCTCTGCAATTTCTTCAGCGGTATAATACTCGGTGATGCCGAAATCTTCTTTGGGCATTATACGTTCATAAGGTTTGGTTTTCATCATCAGTTCGATGTCCGCACGGCGGATGAGCGACTTCTTGCCGCTGATGCGTGAAGCCCGAAGTTTCGATTCCTTTACCAATTTATATATGTATTGCCGAGTTACGCCCATCAGTTTTGCTGCTTGGGCAAAAGAGAAGAAATCCTGTCCCTCGGCGGCTTGTCGAGGTTGCAATAATTCTTGCGACCGTTTCAACTGTCGCTTACGTTCCCGGATGCGCTCCTTGTAGCCAAGATTGGAACACTGGTGGCTACAATAACAGGTCGTTGTTTTTTGAGCTATGAATGGTTTTCCACACCATTGGCAAATCTTTCTTACTTCCATATTTTCCTCCTTTACATTGGGGATAATTTCGCCTTATTTCTCCCGATTTTTGTCAATACATGTAAACCACTGTCAACACACGTCAACTAATGCGTCACTGTGACATTCGGGCTAACCGTGAATTTCTGTCGCGGTAGAAATATGATAGAAAAATATAGATAAAAACCGTTATCTCCAAATACGGACTGGAAAGTGTTAAAATATAAAAGTCGCTGAAATACAGCGACTTTATTCTAAATGGTTATAGTTAGTTATGGCTGTTTACAAGCCATCACTTGCCGATGCAGAAAATATAAATTGATTTGTAATATATTGATATTTAGTATGCTTTTCCCTATTATTTATATGAAGAGGGACAAACTGGGGACAAAATTTATACAAAAATAACACTAAGAAAAGAAAATATAATTTTTTGGAACTAAGTAATTCTCAAAATCGTATGCTAACCAAAAGAAAAAGGAACAATTCTCTGCATAGTTATCATAATCTGATACCTAGTAGTATTAATTCTAACCCAGATTCAAGATACATAGAGTGCCGTTTATCTGAGAAAAGAAATTATAGGTTTAGTCTAGTATCTTGTATATTTAAAAAGGTTCTAAACCAAACATTATACAACTTCATAATGACTGATATTGGTTAATAGAATCTTGTATTTTCTCTTTTTGCCAGCAATATTATTTATCTTGATGTCTTTCTTGATTTTTTAATGCGTGAAATTTTCACGTGAAAATCTCACATTTCTGGTTGTTTTAATTCTCTTTGCATTGAGATAGGTTAATGTTTCATTGATATTACTGTTTGATTATTTTATTAAATACTATTTTATGATACTGCGTGTTATATTGAAGAATTTTCTGTCATTCAATGATGAGGTTCAGTTTGATATGTTTCCTAATATGAAAAGGACAACCTTGTCTAACCATATTACTATGCTTAACGAGAAACTGCCTGTATTGAAAATGGCTGCTATATATGGAGCCAATGGGGCTGGAAAATCCAATTTGTTAAAGGGCATCAATTTCTTGAAAGCAATAGCTTTGAACAAAAGTTTTCTCGACAAGGAAACCATTGGTAAGTACATCTTTGCGTTAAAAGAAAATACAGGAACAGAACCTATGGAATTGACAATAGAGTTTGAGACAAAAACAGGAATTCCATATATATATATATATATATACTGTGGAAATTATGAATACTGGGATTGTTTCCGAAACACTACAGATTTCCGGTTTGGGCTCGGAAGAAAACCATAATGTTTTCACTCGCAAAGAGGGCAAAATCGAATATGCAGTTACGCCTTCAGAGGAAGTAGGCAATATGGTTTTGGGATGGATAGAAAAAAATCCATTTTCCAGTCTTTTGACTATAAACAATGATATACCGGTATTGACGGATGAAAATATTAGTATTGCACAAAAATGGTTTGAAGACGAACTTACAATAATTGGCTTGCATTCTTTCAATCCTGCACTGATTGGAATATTCAAGAGCAACAAAGAAATCAATCAATTTGCTTCGGATATATTTAAGGTACTTGGTCTTGGTATTAACAGAGTTAATGTCGAAACAGAAAATTTTGAAGATTGGATGAGTACCCATGACATCAGTAATCTACCCATGGACAAACTTAAAGAAATGCGTTCCGGAGTGTTGTCGGAGGTCGTTGATTTCAGAAATACAAGATCTATTAGTGTAGAAGATGGAGTGCAGAAGATAAGTCAAATGCTATTCCAGCAATTTGGTAAAAACGGATTTTCAAAGGATATGGATATCCAGGCACAGTCTGACGGTACGGTTAGATTACTGTCGCTTGTTCCGGCATTATATGATGCAATGAAATCCGCCAAGACGGTAATCATAGATGAACTCGATCATAGCATACATCCACATTTGGTCAGGGAACTTGTCTGTTATTTTTCCTCACAGGACACCAATGGACAACTTATTTTTACAACGCATCAGACCTGTTTGTTAAATCAGGATTTTTTGCGCACCGATGAAGTTTGGATGGTTGAAAAGAAGGATGGTGGGAGTCATATGTATTCATTAAACGATTTTAAGATTCACAACACAATTAATATTGAGAACAGATATATGGAGGGGCGTTATGGCGCTATTCCTTTTATTGGTGAATTGAATATGTAAAATGTTAATATTGTTATGGATTTATCTAAATTTACATATTCAAAAAAAGACTCAAGATTAACTCCTAAATCGCTTGTACATCAGTCTATAACCCAAAATAAGGAGAATTGTCAGGTATATGAAACATCAGGAGTGTCTTCTGCTTACCAAAAGCCTGAAGGGATCCTTTCCACCAGTCTTATATTCGTACTCTCTGGAGGGGAGAAAAAGGAAAAGGATTTTCTTCGGGAATTGATTAAACAGCGTGAGCTTAACTCTTTAAGAGTTGTATTTATGTCTGAAAAAGTACAAGGATTGCAGCCATATCAGATGCAAGAGAAGTGGGAACAAATACAGTTGACAGGAGAAATAAAAATAGAATCGCAGCTTTTCCAACTGGATACTATGGACAAAGTATTTCTCCTTTCGGATGTAGATGAATTCTATGATCAGTTGGAGAAAATATTTAAAGGTAATCAAACCGATGTACAAGGTAGATGGGTAGTGAGCAATCCTTGTTTTGAGATTTGGTTGTATTATTGTTATTTGGCTAATCCAGAAAAAGTTCTTGGATGCTTGAAAACAGAACCTATTACTACTCGGAGCAAAAAATGAAGGCCTTGGGTAGCACATTAGTCAGTGGAGGGTTGAGCCCTTGTTTGGCATTTGAAAATATGTTGAATGGAATAGAACACAGTATTGCTTACTATGCTGAGGATGATAACAGAATACCTGTCTTGTATGCGACACAAATGCATGAAATGGTTCAGTACCTTTAGTCAGCATAAAAGAAGTTTCAACAATATTTCATTTCTACATAATTTTGCACACAATCATGCGGATATGATTATGTGCATGAACAATGATTATCTACTGATTTTCAGTATGTTATTTTTTGAATCAGCAAATGTAATAGATATTGTATGCATGTTTTTGAGAAAATATCTCAAAAACATGCATTATATGAATTGAATTTTGTACCTTTGTACTCGAAAACAGTTATGAAAAATAATTGAAACACTTAAAAGTCAGATATATGTTACTTGAATTTACAGTTGAGAATTACAGGTCGTTTTATGGAAAAAAGACCTTAGTATTGGAGGCCGATAAAGCTTTGAAAGAATGTACTGAAACGAACTTGTTTGACTGCAATAAATATACTCTGCTTCGATCTCTTGCGCTGTATGGTGCCAATTCAAGTGGGAAATCCAATCTTGTCAGTGCGATGCATGCAATGGCGAGTTGCGTGTTGTTGTCGGTGAAGTTAAATGATAATGACCAATTGGAATATGACCCATTTCTTCTTTTGAAGGACAATCACCATCCCTCTATGTTTGAGATTATATTTTTGAAAGGAGAGTTTTGTTACAGATATGGATTCAGATATAATCTGGAGCGTATCGTTGAAGAATGGTTATTCCGGAAAACAACACCTCGCTCTAAAGAGCAGATGATGTTCGTAAGGAACGAGGATGGGATTTGTGTAGATGAGAATAATTTCTCGGAAGGAGTCGGATATGAAGAAAATACTAATGACAACCGTTTGTTCCTGTCATTATGCCAACAGTTAGGCGGTGAAATATCTCGTCAGGTTATTTCTTGGTTTCAATCGGACTTTAATGTGATTTCTGGATTGAATAATCAACAATATAGAGCATATTCAAAATTATTTTTCCACAAAAAAGAATCTTTGAGTGTTAATGCTCTCAACTTCTTCCAGAAATTGAGACTTGGATTTAACAACATTCTTACTCATGAGGAAGAACCAAATATTCCTCAGGACTTGCCTATGGAATTACGAGCACTCTTACAAAGAGAAACGCAAGGCAAGAAGAGTATTGAGTTGGATTCTATACATAACGTATATTCAGATAAAGGTAAGATAGTAGGTACAATTAACTTCTCGTTTGAAGATAGGGAATCTTCCGGTACAAATAAGTTATTTGACCTTTCGGGACCGATATTCGAAACGCTTTATTCAGGGAGCGTGCTTGTCATCGATGAACTGGATGCAAAAATGCACCCTCTGATTTCTCAGTATATTATTGAATTATTCAATAATCCGGAAACAAATCCGAAGAACGCCCAATTGATATTCACTACTCACGATACGCACTTACTTTCTCAGAAAATTTTAAGACGAGACCAGATATGGTTCACGGAGAAAGATTCTAAAGAGCAGACGGATTTGTATAGTCTGATTGACATCGTACTCCCTGACGGGACCAAGCCTCGTAATGATGCAAATTATGAGAAAAACTATATCGCCGGTCGTTATGGTGCCATTCCTTATATATTGAATGATTAATAATGTAAGACTATGGCAGCAAAGAGAATAAAGATAGATAATGCTTCTTCAAAATTTAGGAGGCAATCGCAAAAAAGAGAACAGAAAGTCATACGCTGCTCTGTGTTGATTGTGTGTGAAGGGACAAAGACTGAACCTAATTACTTTGAAGCTTTTGCCGAAAAGCAACAGGGGGTAATTGTATATGACATCGAGGTTAAAGGGCTTGGGCGTGGGACAAAAAATGTTGTGGAGAAGGCCATTGACCTTAAAAAAAAGAATAACTATGACCGTGTTTGGGCTGTTTTCGATAAGGATGAATTTCCTGCAAAGGATTTCAACGAAGCCATTGTGATGGGACAAAAAAATGGCATTGAGGTAGCCTGGAGTAATGAAGCATTCGAATTGTGGTATCTATATCATTTTCAGAATGTGACAACAGGAGTGTCTCGAAAGGATTATGAAGAGAAAATTTCAACAGCTGTAAATGCTTCTCCGAAATATAAATCGAAGAAAAAGTACAGATATGCCAAGAAAGATCCTAACAATTATAAGATAATGACTACTTACGGCTCAATGGAGTCCGCCTTGCGGTATGCGGAAGCGAAGCATTTAGAATATGTAGATTCACGTTATGCAAATCAAAATCCTTGTACTACGATTTATCGGCTTGTGCGGCAATTGTTGGGACGAGATGAGAAACTGAATGCTGAACTGATCGCAAGGATTGGGGAAAATGAGTTATAGAACTTAAATGATTCAATGGTGGTGTTTTGTGTGTAAAGATAAATAACACCTTAAAAGTGTTTGAATGTAATATTTAAGACACTAATGGATTTTAAACAAAATAATTTCAAATCACATTTATGCAAGTAGAAGAAATAACACAAATATTACGAGAGTCACCAAGCGTACGACTCATAAAATCAAGAAGTGTAGATTTCTTCTTGTCTTTTGTCATTGAAGCGTTCGAGGAACAGGCGGCTATAATGCAGGAACGCTTGCACATGCTACTGAAGAACCGACTGGATGAGCAGGAAAATACGTTGGTGGAGGATAATTTTGAAATGACGAGACTAGTAGAGTCGAACGAACAGAAAGCGAAACGGCTCATCAAAGACTGGACAGACAAGGGATTCTTGACCAACTATCAGAACGAAGAGGGAGAGGTGATATACGAAATTTCGTCACACACAAGCAAATTGATAGATTGGGTGGTGAGCTTGAAAAAAGAAGATTACATCGGTACTGAATCAAAGTTCAAGACACTGTTTTCCCAACTGAAGGAATTGGTGGAATACTCGAACGAGAACCGTGAGAAGCGACTGGAATTGCTTCGAATCAAAAAAATGGAGATAGAGCATCAGATTCAGCGGCTGGAGATGGGCGAAGAGGTCGAGGTTTACGAGGACTACCAGATAGAACCACGATACAACAGTTTGAACAAATTGGCGAAGGAACTGTTGAGCGACTTCAAAGAGGTGGATGACAACTTTAAGGGGATTATCAAAGAGATATACGAACGTCAGACAGACAATGCAGAGAAGAAAGCTTTGTTGAACTACATCTTTGATGCATATGGCGAACTAAAACAATCGCAACAAGGCAAAAGTTTCTATGCATTTTGGGAGTTTCTGCTCTCGGCCGATCTGCAGAAAGAATGGGACGAGTTGACTGGTGCACTCTACGAAACGCTGGAGAATAGAGGCATTGATGCACATGACATGTTTCTCAGGGAAATGAAAAAGCATCTGTTTGATGCTGGTGAGAAGGTTGCGAAAACCAACGACCGCATGAGCGAGAAACTGAGTCGAATCATTCGCCAGAACGGACATATGAATGCAGAGGCGACAAAGCAGGTAATCAACGATATCAAGAAACTACTCATCGAAGCCAGCAGACGGAAAGAAAAGCCAGATGCTTCGCTTGAATACGAAACCATTGACATCAATCTGCCGCTTGAGCGCCCTCTTACCCTCACACCTGTAAAAGAAACTGTGTATAAGGATAAGCCTGACATGGCCGGACTGAGTCTGGCCGATTTGGAGAGTATTGGTAAACTCTACAATCCGTATCACATCGACCGAAAGGTGCTGAGAGACCGCATCAACGAGGTGTTGAACGACAGACAGCAGACGACCCTGGCAGAGGTGATAGAGCGGAACGAAGGCGTGGAGAAAGGTTTGTCGGAAGTGTTTGGATACATTGGCGTGCTGAAGGAATATAAGACGGTAGTAAGCGAAGAACGCCAGCAACATTTATCCAAACCAAAATATTATCCCAACTTGACTTTTTATTGTATTGAATATCA
>OOBV01002006.1_pt1 | contig 11107 bp, 8 predicted proteins | sample 1671731 | NCBI WGS metagenome assembly OOBV01 (sample SAMN06348186, study PRJEB24527) | human gut metagenome | biome: human gut; feature: ankylosing spondylitis patient; material: feces | host: Homo sapiens | place: China | collected 2015-10
CAGTGGGAGGAGGCGTTTGTCCTTCTTTCACCAGATCCAGCAGTTTGTGAACCTGGGCGATATTGATATGGGAGGGGCAGGGCAGGCAGTGGTTACAGTACATACACTTGCCCTTGAGAGAAAATTGGGGCGTGGAGGCCAGGATCACCGAATAATCTTTTTCGTCCGGGGAAGCCGCTTCATACCGGAGGGCTTCTGTCATTTCTTCCGGTGTGCGCACACCCACCAGCACGCTGCCCACCGCTGGCCGATCCATGGCATAGTGGATGCATTGGATGGGGGAGAGGGCCACGCCGAAGGGGGAGCGCTGGGCAGAAAGGAGGGAGCCGGCCGCTAGGCTTTTCATCACAGTGATGCCGATGTTTTCCCGCTGGCAGGTTTCATAGAATTTGGCCCGCAGAGGATGCATTCCCAAAAGGGGCTGCTGATAGGTGGCAGGGTCAAAGAGTGGGGCGGTGGAGCCCAGACCGTCGGGGAGCAGATCGTAGGCCGGATTGATGCTGAAGAGGATCACATCCACGATGCCGCTTTCAATGGCCCGCAGGCCAATGTGAGGATCGTGGGTGCTGATGCCAATGGTGCGCACCGTGCCTTGTTGTTTTAGTTTTTGAGCATAGTCCGCCGTGCCGCCGGAGAAGATCTGGTCAAACTCCTGGTCGGTGTCCACACAGTGGAACATACCGATATCCATATAATCGGTATCCAGGCGATGAAGCAGATCTTCGAAGAAGAACTGGGTCTCTTTTAGTTCACGGGTGCGGCCATATTGTCCGTCTTTCCATCGGGCGCCAAAATGGCCCTGGATGAGCACTTTGTCCCGTCTTCCCTTCAAAGCCAGGCCGATATCCCGGCGCACATTGGGCTCGGACATAAACACATCCAGAATATTGACGCCGCCTTCCAAAGCGGTATCCACCACCCTGTGGATGGTTTTGGCGTCCAGCCCCTCCAGATGTTCACAGCCAAGGCCGATCTCGCTGGCTTGCAGTCCGGAGCGGCCCAGGGTTTTATAAATCATATGCGGCCACCTCTTTTCATGGATTTATCTTTATTGTAGCACGGGGAAAACAGTGGGACAAGGGAAAAGAAAGGAGCGCCCCGAAGGGCGCCCCAGAAAACGGAGGAGTGTGTAGTTTTATTCGGCCCAGCTCATCTGTTCGAAGCGGGTCAGGCCGGCGGGGGTCAGATTGGCACCCTGAAGCTTGCTGTTGAAAGCCCGCACATTGCTGCCCTGGTACAGGGGGATCTGGGGGCACAGCTGGTTCAGAGTCTTGTTCAACTCCACAATGGCGGCGTCACGGGCATCATCATCAATGGTGGAGGCGATGGCATCAATCTGAGCATCGATTTCCGGATTGTTGGTACGGGTCTGGTTGGAAGAACCGATGGAATTGCTGTGGAACACACCCTTGAGGAAGGTGACGATATCGGTGGAAGAATAGCCGCCGATGGAAGCGGTGAAGTTGCCTTCTGCGGTCACCGACACATAGGTGGCGGTATCCAGGCTTTCGATTTCGCAGTTGATGCCGATTTCCTTCAGGTTGGCCTGGATCACTTCGGCCATACGGCGCTTGCCTTCGTTGGAGCAGAGGATGCTCAGCTCAATGGAAGCCGGGTCCACACCGGACTGCTCCAGCCATTCCTTGGCCTTTTCCACATCGTAGGTGTCACCGTTTTCCTCGCTGGTGGAGCTCATGCCCACAGGCAGCTGAGAGACAGCCACGCTGCCCAGGCCGTTGGTGGCCACGGTGACCAGGTCTTCCTTGTTGATGGCACAGTTGATGGCGTGGCGGACAGCTTCATTGTCCAGACCGGGTTTTTCGTTGTTCAGAGTCATCCAGGAAAGGATGTTGGATTTGGACTGGACGGTGTCCAGCTCTTCGCTCTCTTCGATGCGCTCCAGATCCACGGTTTCCACTTCCATGAGGAAGTCTACTTCACCGGCCTCCAGGGCGATGGTGCGGGCAGAGCCTTCGGGAACGATCTTCCAGGTCATGTCCTTGATGGCGGGAGCGCCAGCATAATAATCTTCAAAGGCTTCAAAGGTGATAGAAACACCGCTCTGCCAGTCTACAAACTTATAAGGACCGGTGCCGATGGGGTTCTTGCCAAAGTCATTGCCGCTCTCGATGAGCTCTTTGGGCAGAATGGCGTTGCCGTGGTTGGACAGGTCATAAAGCAAAGTAGCTGTGGGAGTGGGAGTGGTGATTTTGACGGTGTAATCATCCACTGCGGTGACGGTTTCCACTGTGGTGGTGTAGTTGGAAATGTCGGTGCAGGTCTTGGCCCGTTCCAGAGAGGCCACCACATCTTCGGCGGTCATGTCGCTGCCGTCGTGGAACTTGACGCCCTGGCGCAGGTGGAAGACCCACTCGGTATCGCTGGTGTTTTCATAGCTTTCCGCCAGGTCGGCCACAGGCTGCATGTTTTCATCCATGGTCACCAGTGTGTTGTAGGTGAGCAGATTCATGTAGATACCTGCCAGAGCGTTGTGCTCTGTGGGGGACAGAGTGGAAGGCTCGCTGCCGGTGGCGATGACAATGCTGTCCTTGGCCGGCGCTTTTTCTTCTTTTTTGTCCTCCGTCTGGCTGCCCTTGGTGTTTTCCTGGGCTGTGTCTTTCTGGCATCCGGCCAAAAGGCCCAGGGACAGAATCCCGGCCAAAGCCAGAGCCAAAAGCTGCTTTGTGCGTTTTTTCATAATGGCACCTCTTCAAAAAATGTTAAAAAAGTATGTCGGATCGATGTCCGTAGGGTATTGTAGCGGGGAAAAAAGTCAAATGCAACCTTTATTTAATATTGCGATAGGGTAAAGCAGCGTTATTGAATGTGTCTATAATAACTCAGGATATTTTGTGCAAAAGGACGGAAAATTTTAGAAGAGGGAGAAAAAGGAACTTTTGGAAAAGGGAATCGTCTAATGGAGTAAACAGCTCTTTAAAACACGAAAGGAGAGGACGGGACATGAAAAGAATCATGGCGTGGATCGTGGCAATGACGCTTCTGCTGGGGATGGCCCCCAGCGCTTTGGGAGCATCGGAAGAGTGGAATCAGCAGGCCCAGCAGGTCACCCAAAAGGTCAAGGCCCTTCTCGGGATCGGCGATGAATACACCGATTTCCACAGTGAGTATCAGACCAACGAAGGGGTGCCTTTGTGGGTGCTCAACTGGAGCTTGGGTGAGCTGCGGCTGACGGTGGAGGCTAATGCTCAAGGGCAAGTGATGGAATACCGGTTGGATGATGGGGATTATTCCTCTCAGGAGCCGGGATTTGCTCCTTCTGTGCCCAAGGTAAGTGATGCCCAGGCTTTGAAGTTGGCCCAGACCTTCATCGACAAGCTGCTGTTGGAAGGGGAAAGCGTGAAGCTGGAGGCTTCACAGATCAGCCGGGGCGGCGATGAGATCTGGTTTTATTTTGATATTGCCCTCCATGGCTTGCCCTCCCCCTTGTCCGGGCGCATCACCCTGGACGGAGAAGATGGAACGGTGATTTCCTATCGCCGCACCAATCCGGAGAACTATCGGGGTGGAGTGGATAGCCCCAAGCCTTCGGTGACTTTGGAGCAGGGCCGTGTTACTTTGCAGGGAACCCAGAAGCTTCAGCTGGAATACACCCGGCAGATGGAAAATGGTACAGAGAGCCAGCAGGCTCATTTGCGCTATGTGCCGGTGAGCGGGGACAATTATGTGGTGGATGCCTTTACCGGAAAAGCAGTCAACCTGTCCCAGCTATGGCAAGAATACTATAAGGAATCCGGCGATCAGGAAAGCGGAGGCAGCAATTCTGCTGCGGACGGCGGCCTGAGCGAAGTGGAGCTGGAGGGGTTGGGCAAGCTGGATCAGATCCTGGAAGAGAAGGAACTGGACAGTTTGCTGCGGCAGATGCCTCAGCTGGCCCTGCAGGATTTTCAGCTGGCCGAGACGGCCTACTATTATAACAAGGAAGACGATTGCTATACCGCCTCCCTCAGTTATACACGGCAGAAGGGAGAGGTGCGGGAATACAAAAATGCCACTGTCAATGCTTCCGATGGACAGCTGATCCGGTTCTTTGCCTTTGGAGACGAAGAGCGGGAGGCTTTGGAAGGAGAAGCAGCTATGGCAAAAGGCCGGGCCTTCCTGGAAACCTATTTCTCCCAGCAGTTCAGCCAGGTGGGAACCTATGAGGGAAGCAGTCTGCAAGGAGAAGGCGTGGTGCTGGTGCGTCAGGCAAACGGCGTGCCTTTCCCGGAAAACTATTATCGCATGAGCTTTGACAAGCAGACTGGCGCCCTGCTGTCCTTTCAGGGGCAATGGGATGAAGATGTGACCTTTGCAGGCAAAGAGGGGATCATTTCCCTGGAGCAGGCCGAGAGCATCTGGAAGGAAGCTCATCCGGTGGAGCTGGGGTATTCGGCAGCTCCCACCGATCAGGGGGATAAATTGATGCTGGCCTATCAGTATACAGAGGAAGCCAAACAGGTTTATGGTGTGGATGCACTATCCGGCGATGCTCTGCGCAATCAGTGGGAGCAGGTACAGGTTTCCTATACCGATGTAAAGGAAGGAGACAGCGAGATTCTGGCTCTGGCCCAGATGGGCGTGGGCTTCAAGAGCGATCTGTTCCAAAAGAACAAGGCGCTGACCCAGGCGGATCTGCTGGCCTTCCTGGTGTCGGCTCAGGGTCAATATTACGATCCTCAGGTGCCGGAAGAGCTGGAAAGCCTGTACTGGAGTGCCTATGAGCTGGGCATTCTGGAAAAGAGCCAGCGGCAGGAGGACGCCCTGATTACCCGGGGTCAGCTGGTGAAGATCATTCTGGATATGTCGGGCTATGGCAAGGCGGCCGGAATGTGGCAGATCTATCAGTGCAACTTCAGCGATGCCGGAAAGATCCCCAAGGAATATTACGGTTATGCCGCCATTGCCCAGGGATTGGGCATGGTGAAAGGGAATGGCAGCGGCCGGTTTGCGGCCCAGGATACCGCTACCCGAGAGCAGATGGCGCTGATGTTCTACCGCTTTATGAATCGTCCTGTATAGACAAAAAGCCAAAGAAGCGGGCCGTATTGCGGGCCGCTTCTTTGGCGCATGGGTCAGTTTTTTGGTTGATTATAAAAGAAGGGAAGGAAGGGCACATCTTCCACCTGGAAGGTCTTGCCCTTGAGATAGGAAAGCTCTCCCCAGTCTCCTTCCTGGGAAAAATGGAGTTTGTAGGAATACAGGGCTTGGTGAGTCATGCCATAGGGGCGGTTGCGTTCCATGGTGCCGTACTTGGTGTCACCCACCAAGGGCCAGCCCCGGTGGGACAGCTGTACACGGATCTGATGGGTGCGGCCGGTGAAGAGCTCACACTCCACCAAAGAGAGCTTGCCCCGGCTTTGCAGCACTTTGTAGCTCATGGAGGCGGTGCGGGCGCCGGGGGTGTTCTTTTTCACCACCCGCACCTGGTTTTGTTTGCTGTCTTTCAAAAGGGTATCCTGAATGACGGCCTGCCGGGGAGAGGGGGTGCCATGGACCAGGCAAAGGTAGAATTTCTGCACCTGGTGCAGCCGGATCTTTTCATTGAGCACCCGCAGCCCTTCCGCTGTCTTGGCGGCCATGACAATGCCGCCGGTGTACCGGTCGATCCGGTTGCACAGAGCAGGGGTAAAGGATTGCTCTTTGTCCGGGTTCCATTCTCCTTTTTCATAGAGATAGGCCTTGATGTGGTTGATCAGGGTGTCCAGCGTGCCCTGGTCGTCTTCGTGAACCACCATGCCCGGACGCTTGTCACACAGAAGGATGTGATCGTCCTCATAGAGGATGTGCAGCCGGGGAGTGATCCGGCGGAAGGCTTCCTCTTCTTTCACAGGCTGGAAAAACTCATCATTGATATAAAGGGAAAGCACATCCCCCTCGGTCAACCGGTCGCTGGTCTGGCACCGTTTGCCGTTGCATTTGATCCGCTTGAGACGCACATATTTGTGCATCAGGGAGGGAGGCAGTGAGGGCAGGGCTTTTTGAAGGAACTTGTCCAGACGCTGGCCGGCGTCGTTTTTGCCGATGGTCATCTCTCGCATGGCGTTCTCCTGTCGGGTTGTGGTATCATTATACACCAGCGGCTGTCTTTTGCAAACAGGCCGCCTGAAGCCAGGGTGAAAAATTGGGAAATGTGGGTTTTTTGAAACTATTTCTTGACAAACCCTCGGCAAAACACTATAATATTCGATGTATCATTGTGGGAGGTGTGTATTTGTGCTGCTCAACCTCCGTGATGTGCTGGCTTCCGAGGGGATGTGTCTGCCCTTTGATTATGCCTTTTCCCTGGCGGAAGAGGAGCTTTATGGGGAGCGTCCATTTCAGGGGCCGGTGAAGGTCCAGGGGAAACTGGAAAACAAGGCCGATGTGTTTTATCTCACCGCCGCCGTTTCGGTTCCCGTTTCCACCCGCTGCGCCCGCTGCGGCAAGCCGGTGGAGTATGTGAAAGATCTGGATCTTGCGTTGGTCATCACCCAGACGGTCAGCGGCGATGATTTTGCCGAGGATGTGTATGTGGTGGAAGGAGACAGCTTTGAGCTGGACGATATCGTCCGGGAAGAGCTGCTTCTGCACATGGATATGACAGTGCTTTGCAAAGAGGATTGCAAGGGACTGTGCCCCAAGTGCGGCCACAATTTGAACGAAGGAGACTGCGGCTGCGACCGCAGGGAGATCGATCCACGCCTTCAAAAGCTCACACAGCTTTTTCAGGAATAAATAATATGTTTTCATAGATCGAGGAGGTGTCACCGATGGCGGTCCCGAAGAGTAAAATCTCGAAACAGAGAAGAGACAAGCGGCGTAGTGCCCACTGGAAGCTGGAAGTTCCCGGTATGGTCAAGTGCCCCAAGTGCGGCGAACTGATCATGCCCCACAGAGCATGCAGAAGCTGCGGCACATATAAAGGCCGTGAGGTCCTCAAAGTCGAGGTCAGCAAATAACACACGCATGAAAGATAGAGAGGGGACACCACCTTCTCTATTTTTTGTTATGTGGATGTTTTTGACCAAACTCTTGCCGAAAAGGAGGAACGGCCTGTGCCTGCTAAGATTGTGCATGTGGATCAGGACAGCCCGGCCGAGAAGGCTGGGATCTCCGCTGGATGGTGGCTGCAAAAGATCAACGGCCATCCCATCCGCGATGTGCTGGATTACAAGTTTTATTCCTATGACAACCACCTGGAGCTGACGCTGAGCCAGGAGAAGGATGGGGAGCAAAAGTCCCTTTCCATCGGAAAGGCCGAAGGGGAGCCTCTGGGGCTGGATTTTGAGACCTATCTCATGGACAAACAGCGCAGCTGTGCCAATAAATGCGTTTTTTGCTTTATCGACCAGCTGCCCAAAGGGATGCGTTCTTCGCTGTATTTCAAAGACGATGACGCCCGTCTCTCCTTTCTCATGGGCAATTATATCTCCATGACCAACCTGAGTGAGGCCGATGTGCAGCGGATTATCGCCATGCACATTTCCCCGCTGAATGTGTCCATCCACACCACTAATCCGGATCTTCGCAGCCGGATGCTGGGCAATCCTCGGGGCGGGGAGAGCCTGGAATACCTCCGGCGGTTTGCCCAGGCTGGACTCAAGATCATGGGCCAGATTGTGGTGTGCCCCGGCTGGAACGATGGGGAAGAGCTGGAGCGGACGCTGGAGGATCTGGCGGCCATGCATCCCAGCATCGCCCATGTGGCCCTGGTGCCGGTGGGTCTGACCCGTCACCGGGAAGGGCTGGAGCCGTTGCGCCCGGTGGACCGGGAAGAAGCCCGGAAGATCATCGGAGTGGTGGACAAGGCCCGGGAAAAGTGCCTGAAAACCTGCGGCGAAGCCTTTTTCTATGCAGCCGACGAGTTTTACCTCAAAGCGGGATGGCCGCTGCCGGGGGAGGAATACTATAACGGTTATCCCCAGCTGGAAAACGGTGTGGGGCTGATGTCTTTGTTCCGCCAGGAACTTCAGGGGGCGCTGCTCATGGCCGAGCCTACGGAAAATCCTCCGGCCTTCCTGATCGCCACCGGTGTTTCCGCCGCTCCTTTTATGGAGGAAATGGTGGCGTTGTGCAAAGAGAAGTGTCCGGCCCTCCAGGGACGGGTTCAGCCGGTGAAAAACGACTTTTTCGGCCACGGTGTGGATGTGGCCGGTCTGCTCACCGGTGGGGACATCATCCGCCAGGTGAAAGATGTGCTTCAGCCGGGAGAGGAACTGTGGATTCCCGACTGTATGCTTCGCCACGGCGAGACCGTCTTTTTGGACGATGTATCGGTGGAGGAAATGGAGCAAAAACTGGGGACAAAGGTGCGGGTGCTGCCAGTGGACGGCGGCGCCTTCTGTGACGCCATCTTCCCCTGGGAAGAATAGAGAAAAGGCGGCTTTCACGCCGTTAAGATCGAAAGGGGGCAGCTATGCGAAAGCCTGTCATTGCCATTGTGGGACGGCCCAATGTGGGCAAGTCCATGCTTTTTAACCGGCTCATCGGCCGGAAACAGTCCATTGTGGAGGATACTCCCGGCGTCACCCGGGACCGGATCTATGCCGAGGGTGAATGGCGGGGCCGGGTGTTTGAGCTCATCGACACCGGCGGTATCGAGCCCAAAACCGACAACGAAATTTTGAAATTCATGCGGGAGCAGGCGCTCATCGCCATTGACACCGCTGATGTGATTATCTTCATCACCGATGTGCGTACTGGCGTCACCGCTGCCGACCAGGATGTGGCCGCCATGCTCAAGCGGTCCAAAAAGCCGGTGGTGCTCTGCGTCAACAAGCTGGATGCTCCCGGCGATCCGCCGGCGGAGTTTTATGAGTTTTACAACCTGGGCATGGGTGACCCCATCGGAGTGTCAGCCATCCATGGTAACAACACCGGTGATCTGCTGGATGCCTGCTATGCTCATTTTCCCCCGGATACGGGAGAGAGCGAAGAAGAGGAAAACTGCATCCGGGTGGCCATCATCGGCAAGCCCAATGCGGGCAAATCCTCCCTGCTCAACCGCATCGCAGGGGAGGAGCGGGTCATCGTCAGCGATGTGCCCGGCACCACCCGGGACAGCATTGACCAGCGGGTCAGCAACAAATACGGCGATTATATTATGGTGGATACCGCGGGTATCCGGAAAAAAGCCCGGGTGGACGAGGACATTGAAAAAATCAGTGCCCTGCGGTCCATCATGGCCATTCAGCGGGCCGATGTGTGCCTGATTATGATCGACGCCACCCAGGGCGTCACCGAGCAGGATACCAAAGTGGCTGGCTATGCCCATGAAAACGGCAAGGCCGCCGTCATTGTGGTGAACAAGTGGGATCTGGTGGAAAAGGAGACCAATACCCAGCGGGAATTTGAGCTGAAGATTCGGGAAGGGCTGGCCTATATGCAGTATGCCCCGGTGATCTTTCTGTCGGCCCTCACCGGCCAGCGGGTGGAGCAGCTGTTCCCCCTGATCAACACCGTGGCCCAGAACAACGCCATGCGGATCACAACAGGCACGCTGAATACCATTCTGGCCGAGGCCACCCTGCGGGTGCAGCCCCCCACAGACAAGGGCCGTCGGCTGAAGATTTACTATATCACCCAGACGGGGATCAAGCCCCCCACTTTTGTGTGCTTCTGCAACGACGCCCGCTTGTTCCACTTCTCCTATCTCCGGTATCTGGAAAACCGGATTCGGGAAGTCTTTTCTCTTACAGGCACTCCCATCAAGATGATTGTGCGGCAAAAAGGGGAAGAGTAGGCTTCTTTTTCCTGTTTTGCGGTTTACAAACTGGTACCCTTTGTTGTAAACTGGATGTAAATTGACCATCGAAATCGTTGAGGGGGAGAAGAAATGTTTCCGCACAGCCTGTGGGCCTGGGCGCTGGCCTTGGTCTGCGCTTATCTGATGGGGTCTTTCAGCACATCCATCACCGTTTCTAAACTTTTTTATAAAACCGATATCCGCAAGATGGGCAGCGGCAATGCAGGCGCTACCAATACCCTGCGGAATTTCGGAGTGAAAAAGGCATTGCTGGTGGTGCTGGGGGACGGCCTCAAAGCAGCGCTGGCCATGGTGCTGGCCAAAATCCTGGTGGGACCACAGGCCGTACTCTATGCAGGATGCGTGGCAGTGCTGGGGCATATCTTCCCGGTGTACTATGGCTTCAAAGGCGGCAAAGGCGTCATGAGCGCCGCCGCTATGATCCTGGTGTTTGACTGGCGCCTCTTCCTCTTTGTTCTGGCCGTCTTTTTGCTGGTGGCCGTGTTCACTCGCTATGTGTCTCTGGCTTCTATAATGGCGGCGGTGGCCTTTGCCGCAGGGCTCCTTGTTTGCTACCGGGATCATTCCGGCTATCTGGCAGCGGGCCTGAGTACGGCAGTCATTGTGGTCTGGAAGCACCGCAGCAACATAAAACGGCTTTTGCATGGAGAAGAATCCAAACTGGGTAAGAAAAAATAGATCCACTTTCAGCAGGGCCATCGCGGCCGGAGGTTACTATGAAGATTTCTGTCATCGGTTCGGGCAGTTGGGGCATTGCTGCCACCAAGATGCTCAGCGAAAACGGCCACGATATGACTCTGTGGTCTTTTGATCCCAAAGAAGCGGCCCTTTTGCAGGAAAAACGGGAGAATCCCGCGCTGCTCCCTGGCATTCTTCTGCCGGAGCGGGTGCAGGTGACCACCGATATCGCCTGTGTACAGGGGGCCGATATGGTGGTGGTGGCGGTGCCCAGCTTTGCTGTGTTTGAAACCGCCCAGAAGATGCGGCCCTATGTGAGCAAAAACCAGGTGATGGTGCTTTTGTCCAAGGGTTTTGATAAAAACAGCGGCTATTCGCTCTTGTCTGATCTGTTGGAGCGGGTGTTCCTGGGCGAGGTGCCGGTGGTGGCTCTCACAGGACCTTCCCACGCCGAAGAAGTGGGAAGAGGCATCCCCACCGCTGTGGTGGCCGCTTCCGTGAACCAGCAGGCGGCGGCCCTGACCCAGGAGGCCTTTATGAATCCGGTGTTCCGGGTGTATACCACCCCGGATATCGTGGGAGCCGAGTTGGGCGGTGCCATGAAGAACATCATGGCTCTGGCTGTGGGCATCAGCGATGGCGCCGGTTTTGGCGACAACACCAAAGCCATGCTGATGACCCGGG
>OOBV01002016.1_pt1 | contig 11013 bp, 12 predicted proteins | sample 1671731 | NCBI WGS metagenome assembly OOBV01 (sample SAMN06348186, study PRJEB24527) | human gut metagenome | biome: human gut; feature: ankylosing spondylitis patient; material: feces | host: Homo sapiens | place: China | collected 2015-10
TTCCTCGGTATCAGCTTCAGATGTAGCTTCTGCTGTTTCATCAGCGCCGCCAGTAAGGAGGTCAAGCTGTGCTTTAAGGCACTTCTGCTTGTATTCTTCATCGCCGCGGCATACGAATATTGCATGAAGAGAAGTGTTTTCGCATTCCGCTAATCTCAGTGCCTGTGCTCTGTCCTGCAGAATGATAGTCACAGTCGCATAGAGTGACTGTTCCTCCTCGTCTTCCGCATTCGCATTAACTTCGCCGTCATTGTAAGTGTTATCAGAGCCTTTGTCCGAAGTGGTCGCAAGGACCTCTACATACTGGAGTTCCTCAAAAATCTGCGCCTTATCGTCCTCGTCAACGGAAACGATCTGGATAATGTCGCCCTGCTGGAGCTTGCCAGAAAGTCCGTTTGCAAGAGATTTGACTGTAACGGACATAGCGGTTTCGTTTGGCTTCAGCTGACGGAGCAGGCTGTCCGAAGTGTCTATTGTATTCGAGAGCTTCTTATCGTTGAAGCTGTCGCCGGCGAACATAGCAGTAACGGAATACTTGCCGATTATCTTTTTCGGGTCATTCTGCATATCTGCCGGCAGGTTCATAGAGCCTACTTCAACAGCTTCGAGCATAGAGCCGGTGATCTGAACTCCCTGCGGAATGTCCTGCTTCAACCTGATTATAGTCGTTTTGCTTGCGAGAATCGTATTGAACAGCGGAGATATGCCGAAGCAAAGTCCGATTGCTGCTACGATCAGAACAATTCCGATAAGCGTGCGGTTTTTTAACATGAAATTAAAACCTCCCTAAAAATAATTGCTGCCATTCCTGCTCCAGATAAAAAGGGAGCTAGCGGCAGCAATTTGTTATTCGTGATTTTTCCCACTACAACAGCTACTGTGAGTGCAACGGCAAGTGAACAGTATCCGGTAAACGCTCCGAGAACCCAGCCGAAAGCCGCACATAGCTTTACATCTCCCATGCCAAAGCCATTGGTGAGAAAGTTGACTGCCATTAGCGGCAGAAAAAGTCCAAACAAGCCTACCATTCGTTCCACTGTTGGTGTGGTGCTTATGAACGGGCTTGCAAGAATGAGTACTACCGGGGCGAAGTTCGATATTTCGTGGCAGCGTATATCCTGATAGGATATTCCGAAAAGATAAATTGCCACCAGCGAAAAAACAGTCACTTGATATCCCACGGCGCAGTGTAGATGTACTTGTATTGCTTCTGGGACTTGTGGAAATGTATTATATCAGATATCTGACCAACAACAGATATCCGAGTATACGGATCCTTGCGTACAGCCATCATGGTGCCAGCCGCGCCAATCATCAGCGCAACTATCAGTGCAAGGAGCTGCCCGGTAAAAATAAGCAGCAGCGCTCCAATTATTCCTGAGCCGAGTATTCCGACAAAGAACTGTCGTAACTCTCTGCCGCCGAAACCTGGAAAGTATTCCTGGTCAATGGAAAGACCATACGGAATATATAGCTTGTCATCGTCCATGTGTGCCTCCTTAGTAACCGTTTCCGAGATACGATATCAGAATTTCTTTTATCGGGAATATCAGCTGCGCAATTATCAGCATTACCACTGAATTTTTGATACGTTTTTTGTACCTGGCAGCTTCGTCTTCCTCATGCATGAGCTTGATAGCACAAAAGATGATTCTCATAATCAATCCGGCTGAAATGATCCCCTGCATACACAGGCTCAATGTGTTTAATGTGTCCATAACTCACCGCCTACTTGGTAAAGACACTCTTTGCAAGCGAAGCAACGTGCACGGTCTGGAATACTGTGTTGCCAATGTGTCCGTCGCCGCCGGTGGGGACAAGGAATTCTCTGAGTATCTTGGGCATAGATATGGCAGCAATCATGCAGGCGATGCCCCAGAATATGTTCAGTCCCGTAATCATGGTAGCGTTAAACATGAGGGAAAGCCCGATTTTACAGAGCATGATCTGCACTATGGTTGTAGCGAATGCCTTTACGAACTGATTGATATATGCCCGGAAAACTCCTTTGTCGTTGTCAAGCAGTCCCACGCAGGCAAGCGGTACGCCAATGCGCATGACCATCATCTCAACCCCACGCGCCATGAATGACAAAAGCAATATCAGGTAGCATATAATGAATATCAGTCCGCATATTGCAGGAACTATTCCCAGACTGGTTATGGAATTGACCCATTCAACGGTCGGATTGCAGTTTGAATTGATTCGGTCAATGATGGTATTCGTGATATCGCGGAATATATCGACAAATAATCCGTAGAGCCATTGGAATATCAGCGCAGTTCCTACCGCCCGGACAAAATTAGTCAGCAGTAAAAACGGATCCGCGTCAGGATCACCGTCAGTCCAGAGAACATAGATGTCAAAGGCTTTCTTCAAGAATTTGAGGATTATAAGGCTTATTCCCACACCATATGATATGGGCATTATAAGTCCAAAAAACTCCACTCCTGTTATCGTCTGCATTGTAATTCCACTATTGAATACGACATCATACAGACCTACAAGCATTTCCGACGAGAAAAAAAGCGACACAATTCCTGATAGAATTGCTCCGATAAGAATGATGAGTATAAAAGTCATTTATGTACCTTTCTCATCTGAAATAGGGGCGCATTACTGCGCCCCTATCAACGATGAATGCCGATGTATTAAGCAGCATCGAACAGGCTGTTGACCTCGGTGTTTACTCTGGGCATGATCACTGTGTTGAACAGTGCGACCAGTCCTGCAAGGAGCAGTCCGCCGATTACAACGGCGATGATGATCTTGACAGCAGTATCAACATATCCCTCGCCGGTTGTGTCCAGCACTCTTGCCTTGAGCATAAGTCCCTTTTCTCTTGCTGCTTCCTTTGCCTGGAACGCCTTGAAAATGAGCTTGTTTCTGATTGTCTTCATGTTAGAAATCCTCCTGTAAATTAAAATCTTTCGTTCACGTCGTCTTCTTCATAATCCTCAGCTGACGTGTTGGCTTCGGAATGTGTATCGTCATGCGCCGCATTGGTCTGAAGCTCTTTCAGACGTTCTTTGTAAGCGCCAATGACCGCCTCTGATATTGCTGTTCTAAGCTCTGCGGTAAGCGGAAAAGCAATATCGTAATACTTGGTGTTTCCCTTATCGTCAACACCTTTCTGCTGGGGCATATTCACAAACATACCCTTTGAGCCGTTCATAAGGCTGAGATTGCGAACGACAAAGGCTCCGTCAATGGTAATGCTTGCAGTCGCAAGTCGATTACCATTGCTCGATAAAATGCGTATGTTCCTGGGTTCGCATGAAATATTCATGGTGTTTCCTCCGTAAGAAGTTTTGCTGAAAGGAATTACCAAAGCTAGGGTGGAAATCCCGATGTGTAATCTGTGGTCATGTTACCTCTCCTTACTGGTAATAGCTTACGAGTACCTTGATGAGAGCCGAAGCCACTACAGCAACTACTATGGAAACGACAGCAACAACAATGCGCTGCTTCCATTTTTTCTGATCCATTTCATCTGCTGCACCATGACGCACAGCAAAATAGATCACGCAAGCCGTACCAGCAATCGGAGCGACTACCAGTAGCACATTGGAGAGATCATCAAGCAGCGCCTTTGTACCAGTCACCGCTTTAGATGAAGCAAGGTCGCCGCCTTCTGCATTGGCTGTTATAGCCAGCATAGCAGATGTCGCCATTGCCATGATCATTGAGATAAACATTTTGAGCTTTTTCATTTATTTCACCCCTTTCTGAAGTATGGTGGTTTGTTATGTAAACCAGGTTCGGAAAATCTTGACGAGGCAGCCTGCATGGGAGCAGCTGTCCGCAAGATTTCCTCCCAGGGTTTCCAAAGTATTTGTTGGGTGAACGCTGTACCCCGTTCCGGACGAAGTTTTTCATCAAGATCTATGAGCATAGTATTGTGCGCCTTATCGCCCATGCCCAGCATGATGTTGAACATCCATTGTGAAATGTCTGGTGATTTCATGACTACCGGCTTATAAATTGATGTAACTATCTGATAAGGTCGCTGGATTAATGCAACCTCATCAGGGAAAAGCAGGCTGCGTTCAGAAAGCTGTATGTTGGTAGAGCTTGACGGTGCAGCATATTTCTGAGTCGTTCCGCCCAGAGAATAGGTCGATGTGGTGTATTTGCCCAGTCTGTCGGATATTTCCTTGTTCGTTGAGTTATCCTGCGAATGCAGGTAGATCCAGAAATGACAGTTGGACTGAATAATCTTTGCGACCTCTTGTCCGTATTTGTCTATAAGCTGATTGAAATCCTGAATGAACAGGTTCCAGCGTATTCCATAGCCGCCGCCTACGGTCATTTTTGACTGAATATCCGGAATAGCAGTAAAATTTCCGAATTCATCAAGTATGAAATTCACACGGTTGGGAAGCCGATTTCCTCGAGTTTTTGCATAGGTTACAAGCTGTTCATACTGCTGTGCCACAAGAAGCGACACAATAGGATAATAGGTGGTTTTCTGGTCAGGAAGCAAATAAAAAAGAGCCTGCTTGGGTTTAGCCCCCATATCCTCAAGGGAAAACTCAGACTCCTTAGTTACGTTATACATATCGTTAGTTATGTACAGTCGCAGCGTGGTCAGCGCCGATGTAAAGAACGATCCGCCCATTTTGTCCGGAGCTATCTTGGCGATTGCCATAAGGCTTTTTGCCGGGTGACTGTCCGGGAGCTTGTTCATATATGCGTCAATCGGCATGACCTTATTTACGGTCTTGCACATATTAGCGATGAAGTTGTATACGTTCGTGAGGTTTTGGAATTCGGGGTGGTCCTTATTATCATAAACCACGCACATTACTGCGGCGGCAATGACGGCACACTCGCCGTTGGTCCAGATTGGTTCGGTATGGTCATTCTTCTCTACAAGAAATGTCACGAAATCCCACATAGATCTCTGTGCAGCGTCAAGATTACCTTTGTTCACATCATCGATGATTACCTGAAGCGGATTATAGTGACTAGATTTTTGTGGGGAATTGAAATCAACTACACGAACCGTATATCCCAGGCTTTCCAGGTAACAGTGCGTGTAATGATATAACTCGCCTTTGGGGTCATTTACAACAAGTCCTTCGCCGGCTAAAGCTATGGTGCATATTGATTGCAATACAAGGCAGCGTGATTTACCGCTGCGCGTCGCGCCGATTGTCAGCGTATGTATATCATCGGTAATGCACGGCAAGCATTCGGTATCCCCGGACATTTCCCTTGCAAGAACAATTCCGCCGCTTTTGCACAGTGTCTTGTCCAATTTCGGTGGGGTATATTCTTCGCCATTTTCAATAGCCTCATATCGTTCCTTGCCTAAAGCCACCAGTTTTGAAACGAGGGGATTCATAGGGGATATCTTGATATAATCAAATACCTCCTTTTTTTCTTTTTCGGACATGAACCATGTAGTGCCGTGCTGTCCCTGACCATACGGGACAGGGATGGAAAGGTTATCTGTCACGGCGTATGTGTCTGCCTGGTATGTACGTTTTGCACAGACAAAATACACAATGCATATCAACACCACAAGTGCTTCAAGCAGGAGGAACAACTGACCAAGTTTATCCTGCGTGAAGATATTCCCGATGAGCGCACCCGGATCCGTAAGTTGTGTGGTCAGCCTGCCGTACACTATCATATCATTAAGAGCGTTAGAAAACAGAATCGATATGATGGTACCGGACACGAAAAGAAAAATGCATACAGGAATTCGGTACTTTATGCTGTTGTTTTTCAATACGTCACACTCCTTACAGCCTTATTCCCTTGAATGTATATATTGATAACGCATCAACATTCCACTCATAAAGAACATCGCCGCCGTACATTAAACTGTAACCGGCGGCGGGATAGTATTCGGTCTGGCAGGTGCTCAGGCACAATGCCAGGATCAGTAACACCAGCAGTATTTTTTCTTTCATAGGCTCAGCCCGTCATCTGGTGCAAGCCCCTCGTCCTCAATGCGATTGTGATGGTCTATCTCAGACTTGATGTCGGCTGACTTATCTCTGATAGAATTGCTATCGCCATAGACAAGACCGCTGTTGCGCAGCTTCGATTCTGTTTCCGATAAGCTGTCCTCCACGCGCTGAGCTGCATGGGCAAGCATTTCAAGCTGTTCAGAGTTACCGAAAACAGAAAATCTGCTGTCATATTTGCCGTCAAACGAACTGCTGAGGTATTCGGCAATTTCCGCATTGACAATCTCATTATTGCCGAACAGTTCGTTGGCAACGATATCCTTGACGCGGTCTATGCCGTATTCATCGGCAAGTGATTTCATGAACTGCTCTGCAGCTTCCGTATTGACGCAGGCGGTACGGATATTGTCGCTTATCCTCTTTGCACATTTTGCAGTGGCATTGTCGCTGATTCGCTGTAATCTGTCTGCTTCGCGCTTAAGGATAGATACTGCGTTGACCGAAATAAGCGTTTCGTGCGCCAGTACCTCGTCCAGTTTATAATCCTCGGACAGATTCAGATGACCATTAATACACTGAAGCAGATCAACGGCTCCCACTCCGTGCTTATTGAGTTCTGCGTTCTTGGAGGAATACTCCACCCCAAGCATCGTATTTACACTCAAAGGGTTCTGAGCACAGCGCTTGGCAAACTCTTCTTTTGCCTGTTCAAGCGAGAGCTGAGTGGCAGGCTCCCCGTAATTCCTGTAGTTGTTTTTGGTATCAAACGCCCTGACGTAAAAGCTGAATGTCGAAACATTCCCTTTGGTTATCATTTTTGAACCACCTTTCACCGTTCCATTTCATCGGTATCTTCGATTGAGTAATCCTTGTCCTCGATTTCGCTCATGTATTCAAGATATTCTGCGATATCACGCGGCAACGCCTTAACGCTTCCGTTTCCGTTGAGCATGAGGTTGCACTCGGCAGCGGCACGGGACATATTCAGGAAACTCTCCACATCTTCGCTGAGGGTTTTTCCGGTGATGAAGCTTTGAGAGCCACTTGCGGTATTGAGGGAGATATCGAGATATATTCCTTCGCTTCCGCCGTATGAAACGTTGCAGGTGAAATCACGCCAGTTCTCCGGAATGATTTCGGGCTGCTGTGTTGAAATTATGAAATACTCATCAGGGAGCATTCCGACATATTCGAGGTGGTCTTTCAACTGGTCGAATATCTCCTGCTTGCTTGCCTGACCAACTGCGCGGCAGCGTCCAGGCTTATCCGGAATGGGTTCGTACTTGTCGATTTCAATGGTTTTCAGCTTACCGGTATCGGTTATGCCATGGTTTACGTTCATAAAATCCTCCTTTAGATACAAAAAAGCACAGCATAATCAAATTACACTGTGCCTTTAGTTATTCAGTTTTGGGGTGCCTCACCGTGAGACAGTAATAAATCCGAAAAGAAAAATCAAGGCTTTACCGGCGCGATGTGCCAATCATCGTAAACATTGCCCTTGATGTAAATCTGATCGGTTAGTCTTACGGAGAGCTGACCCGCAGGACACCACACGTCGAACACCTCAACATATACGGTATAGTTTTTCTTGTCCGGGAACCATATCGGTGTGAAGTGCACTCGGTCATTGTAGGTCGAGTATTTGTTCTTCTTGAATACGAAGCTGCCGTTGACCTTTTCAAGCAGGCGATTGTAAAGCGTAGTATTGTGGCGGTTGTAATTAAACTCCGGGAACAGAACGTTTGCTGTCTGGCTTCCGGTGCAGTACTGTGTATCCCCGGAGAGGTGTGTATCAACGTTTATTTGAATTCCATAGCCGGATTTCATGGTATACTTACCGTTGGATTCGCTGTATGTAGCGGTCTTGCAGTAGTCTGACGGAGATATCGTTGCCTCAGCCGACATGGATACCGAATAAGTTACTTTTTCAAGCTGAAGGTCAGCTTTAGATATAAGCACCGCACCGGTATAGAACTTGCCCGACATTCTCTCGGCAGTCGCAGACGCAAAGTAGTGGTTGTCTACACCCCAAGACGTAAAAGTAATATCTTCAGTTTTGGTCTCAGCATCCCAGTAAGGTGTATCGCTTGACGGATCTGTCATTCCGCCCGTTATAACACTGACTCTCTTGTCGGTCCAGTCCCAGTGCTGTGTCCAGCTTGCGCCTATTGACCAAGTGTACCAGCTAAGCTCCTGTAAACTGTTGTTGGAAACATATTCTGAAATGCGATCCTGCACCGAGGACTGCGAATATATTTTCTGCCACGACGGACGGGTATCAGAAACCTGAGGATCGGGCGGCGTCGATTCCTTTACCTTTGCGATATCCGCATTGATGATCAGCTTTTCACACTGATCGCCGTTCTCATCAAGAAGTATCAGCGTATCGCGTTTAGATTCAAGTGTTATCACTACAGATTGTTCTCGTCTGGGAGTGTGCCACTTTATCCAACCCATAGCTTCCTCACCGCCGGCGGGACAGGTAATGTTTACTGTGCCGGATTTTATTGTTGAACCAGACGTAGTTTTTATTTTATATGAAACTGTTCCCTTAAATGTGTTGCTTAATCTCATTTCATCGCCGTGCTTGAATGAACCAAGCCTCACATATGGCGATACATATGGCATTTCTCCATCTTCGTCTGGTACATAAGCAGGATTGTCGATAAACACATCTATTTTCTCGTCATCATCAGCATATACTGTTTCAAGTTCAGTCGAAGTGTATGCATAGTAATACGTAACACCTGATTGACTTCCGGTGGCATGAATGAGCTTCTTGTTTTCTTCTTTTAGCTGCTCATATTTTCTCGGAGTTTCGCCACCGCTGTCGTAAATGCTGAAAGAGGATTCGCCTATAAATGGCACATCACCCACATTGATTGCATAGAAAGAAGTGTATACGTCCGTATCGGTGTGGTATTCAGCTGAGCTTGTACTCTCCTCGCCTATATCGTCGTCCGGCGGTTCCTCTGCACTCAGTACGCCGATACCCATGCAGCGGATTATGCAGGTGTCGCTGTTATAACTGGAGTTTCCATTGTAATAATCGCTGCTGGAAGGTGAATAAACTGGGATTCCGAGATCTTTGTTTTCCAGAAATGCAGAACGTGGCAGATTTGAGTGCGTCAGAGGTCCGAGCAGGGCGCGGAGATTATTTGTGCTGTTCCAGCCTGCGGTAAAATAGTTCTTCATGTATTTGTTCAACAAACCGCATTCTGTCGCGCTCATCGCCCAGTTTTGTCCGTTGTAGCGGAAATATGCAACCGCCTCAAAGGCAATTTTATATTTACCCTGGGCGATGTCTTCGTATGTAAGACCGCCACCTATAAGGTCGCATAAGTTCTTTAAAAAATTAACAGAACTCAATGCTTCCTTTATTGCTGCAAGATTTGATGTATTGTTAACAGATACTATATCCACACTCGCGAGTTCAGGTATGTATTGTGATTTATACCCTCCGATTTGTGACTTGCTAAGAACAGTATTATTGAACCTTGCCATGTCAGATTCTGATATGCTGTTATATGTACTGCCAACATAGTTTAACCATGTGGTTTTAGCTATGAGTTCACTGCCATCCGAAAAATATTGCATATTTGAAGCAGCGGATATATTTGCGTTTCCAGTAATGTCTATGGTATTAAACACTTTGGCATTAGTTTGAGAATTATATACTGTGACACGAAGTCCCTCTGTATCATTCAATGGTATTCCACCGTCTGTGTAGACACCCCAGTAATTGTTTGATGTTCCACCTTTAAAGTTGGTTCCATCATCGTTGCCGAGATTCATCCCTGCAAAAGCCGTCGTAGAATTAAATGCAAAAAGCAACAATATAGAAATAAGGCGTATTATAATCCTTTTATGTTTCAAATGAATCCTCCTGTTCATGTTCAAAAATAATAGGTGCCTCACCGTGAAGCACCTATCCATTATATTCATATTTTAGTGGAGAACACTCTGTCCACCGCCGAAAACTCCACCTTCATAATTGTCCGGAAACTCCTGAACGATGGTTTTTCCATCGTTATTATAAGGCACCCATCTAAAGAAGAGTGAACCATCATACTGGTATGTCTGACCAGTACTGTCCGTGAACTTGTCACCGTTCTGAGGATTAGCCGGGAAGCCGTTAGCGTCGGTCTGTATCTCTGCCGGCTCAGTCTGCTTCGCAGGCTTTGTGGTAGTGGTGGCTGCGGTTGTATACTGCGGTTCTGCTGTGACCTTCGGAAGGTCGGTGCGTACCGTCTGGGCAGGCGTAGTTACCTGCGGCTTGTCGGTCGTGATGGTGACAGCCGGCTGTGTTACCTTGGCTGTAGCCGGTGTGGTTTCCGGAGCAGTGGTTTCTTCTTTCGGTATATCAGGCTCGCTGATTTCTTCGGGTTCCGCGGTAGAGATGACGATAGCCGTGTCGCTGTTGATAGGAGCCTCGTCAGTATCGTATCGGATATCAACAGTGTATCTGTTTTCAATATCCTGTCCGTCACCGCCGATGAGCGTGAGGTCAATGTCCTGCGCCTTGTTGGAGCAGCCGCCGACAAACAATGCTGTTGCAGAGATTATCATGGCAGCGGTCACGAGTTTGAGTGTAGTGTGTTTCATATTTAGATCCTCCTTAGTGTAGGCTATATTTCTTCTTGATTATATTATATCATAGAAACAAGCCTTTGTCAATTAGTTTGTGAATAAAACTTTCCACAAACCTATACAACGCCTTTTGTGCACATTGACGAATTCAAGATGTCAATTTGTTTTTCAGCACTCGGGCAATAAAAACAGGCGCATTGCTATGAACGCGCCTGAGTTTATTTATAGGGGTGCCTCACCGTGAGGCAGGGGGTAAGAGTGAATCACCATATAAAGAGGTGCCTCATGGTGAGGCAGCTGACTATTTATGCCGTGTGCTTTTCAGCAAGTTTTTTAACCTCGTCAAGGGTAAGTCCGGTTGCTTCAGCAATCTGTTCAAGCGGAACAGAACCAAGCTGGATAAGTCTTAAAGCGATTTCATGGTTACGTTCTGAAGTAACTTTTTCTGCAACTTCTGCTGCTGTTTTATCACGCAATTCTTCCATAATCTTGCACA
>OOBV01002022.1_pt1 | contig 10977 bp, 10 predicted proteins | sample 1671731 | NCBI WGS metagenome assembly OOBV01 (sample SAMN06348186, study PRJEB24527) | human gut metagenome | biome: human gut; feature: ankylosing spondylitis patient; material: feces | host: Homo sapiens | place: China | collected 2015-10
GTGGAAAGCGGACCAGGGCGACGGCTATACAGCCGGCGCTCTGGTCTTTCTATGCGTATACAGATAAACACGGACAGGCAGCATGAACTTTCGCAGTTCTTGACAGATTCTCCCCCCTCCCGTTAAAATAGAAGAAAAATTGTTTGAAAACGGAAAGGAAGCACACGATGGAAGAATCTCTAGAACATATCCGGGAGAGCGCGGAGACACGAATGAGGAAGAATGCCTTCATGCTCCATAATTATATCGAGCTGGAACGCGTGGAAAAAGACCGGGCGGTCTTCAAGCTGGACATCCGCCCGGAGAGCTGCAACCCCTACGGGCTGATTCATGGCGGCGCCATCTACACCCTGGCGGACAACGCCACCGGCGCGGCGGCCCACAGCGAGGGGGGGTATTACGTCACACAGACCAGCGCGCTCCACTTCCTGCGCAACCAGGCCACAGGGACGGTGCGGGCCTCTGCTTGGGTCCGGCACCGTGGAAAGTCCACGGTGCTCACCGCTGTGGACATCACCGGAGACGGCGGCAGGCTGCTGGCCACGGGGGAGTTCACCTTCTTCTGCGTAGACAAGGCGCTGATGGACCAAAAGGCGGCCGCTGAGCAGAAATAAGAGAGATGCGGGAGAGGGCGAACCCCTCTCCCCTTTTTCCCAAACACTGTGGAAAACCGGGCTGTCATATCTCCGCCCGCCGCCGCATAAGGTTGTCCCAGAGGTGAGGCGATATGAAGAGGCCGGTTTTTCCAGGCCCGTTCAGAAGAGGGCTCCGGCGGCTGGGCGCAGCCGGGCTGGCGGCCGGGACCCTTTGGGCGGTTGTGGTCACCGCCGGAAGCGACAGCGCGTCTGCGGCCTGGGCGGCCCTGCGGGCGGCGTCTCCGCTGGCGGCGCTGAAATGGGAGCTGGGGGACCTGTGGGCGGACGATGACCTCTCCCCCGCCGCGGTGATGACGTTGGGAGAGTCTCCCCTGCTGTTGTCCGCCCGGGCGGCTGTGGCGGAGCTGTGGTCCACCGAGCGGACGGAGGAATCCGGTGCGGACGGCCGGGAGGAGACTGTCACGGAGCCGGTGGAGGAGACGCCGCTGGAGACCACGGGAGAGACGGACAACGGCGTTCCGGCCAGAACACTGGTGCCTACGGACCCCAGCGGCTATACGGTCTGCGGCCGGTCCTACATCTCCAACAGCACGGACCACGCCCTCACCGTCACGGAGCTGTCGGAGCCCTTTGACGCCCGGCTCGCCGATGGGGAGCCTCAGATCCTGATCCTCCACACCCACGGCAGCGAGGCCTACACCCCACCCCCGGGCACGGACATCGTCTGGTCCGGCAACTACCGCACTACGGACTCCCGCTACAACGTGGTGGGGGTGGGAGACGAGATGGCGGAGGTGTTCACCGCCGCCGGGATCTCCGTCCTCCATGACCGGACACTGTACGACTACTCGTCGTACAACGACGCCTATAACAACGCCCTGGCGGCCATTGAGACCTATCTGGCGGAATACCCCTCCATCCGCTTCATCCTGGATGTCCACCGGGACGCCATCGGCGACGCGGAGGGCAATCAGTACAAGGTGATCTCGGAGATCGACGGGGTGGGCACCTCCGCCCAGATGACTCTGGTGATGGGCAGCGACGGCAGCGGCCTGGCTCATGAGCACTGGATGGAGAATCTGAAACTGGCGGTGGCCCTTCAGGACAATATCTTGCAAAGCTATCCCACCCTGATGCGGCCGATCCTGCTGCGGAATTCCCGCTATAACCAGCACGCCACCACCGGCTCCTTGCTGGTAGAGGTAGGGGCCGCCGGCAACTCTCCGGAGGAGGCCGCCCTGGCGGGCCGCCTGTTCGCCCAGCAGATGGCGGACTATCTCATTGATCTGGGCAAGTGACAGAGGCGGTCCTGCGGAGAGCAGGCCATCCGGCCCCGGTCCGACGGCAAAAGCCCCGTCCGTTCGGACGGGGCTTTTTGCTTTGAAGGCTCAGGGCTCCTCCGCCAGGGGGAAGGACACCACAGCGGTGAACAAGTCCGCCAGCGTCTCCACGTGGAAATCTCCGCCGCAGGCCTCGGTAAAGGAGCTGGCGATGGAAAGGCCCAAGCCGCTGCCGCCATCGGTACGGCTGGCGTCGCCCCGGACGAACCGGGCCGTCAGGTCCACGCCTGTGGGCAGCTCCTCCCGGGAGGTGTTGCGCAGGCTGGCCTCCGCCCTGCCCACCTCGGTCTTTAAGGAGAGGTAGACCCGGCTTCCCGCCAGGGCATATTTCAGGGCGTTGTCGATGAGGTTCTGGAACACCCGGTACAGCCGCCGGCCGTCAGCCGTGATCATCACCGGTATCTCCGGCAGCTCCATCCGGAAGGTCAGCCCGCTTTGGGAGATGGGCCCCTCCAGGTCCGCCAGGGTCTGCCGCAGGAGCTTGGCAAAATCCAGCCGCTCCAAGTGGACCGGCAGCTGGCCGGAGGCGGCCTTGCTGACCTCGAACACATCCTGGACCATCACTGCCAGCCGTCGGGCCTTCTCGTCGATGATCCGGGCGTAGTCCGCTGCGGCCCCCTCCAGGGGCTCCTGCCGCAGCAGTTCCGCATAGGAGAGCACAGAGGTCAGGGGCGTTTTCAGGTCGTGGGACACGTTGGAGATCAGCTCTACCTTCATCCGTTCGCTGCGGGTCTGCTCTGCCAGGGCCCGGTGCAGGCCCGCCTGGATGTCGTTCAGCTGCTCCGCGGTCTGATGCAGGTCTGCGTCCGCCGGCAGGTCCAGGGGCGTTTCCAGATCCCCGTCCCGGATGGCCGTCACTTGGTCCGCCAGCAGGCCGATATCCCGGACCAGGGTCCAGTCCCGCCGGATCCAGAAGATTTCCAGGACCCCTATCAGCGCAAAGGCGGGAACAAAAACGCAGATCACAGTCAGAGAAGAGTTCCAAAGCATTTCATACACAGGGACACAGCAGAGAACAGCTGTAAGCATAATGGCCCATAGTGCAAGGTTCCGCACCAGAGACCGCCGCCGGAGCCGCTTCTGCACCGGCAGCTTCAAGTCTCTTGCCAAGAATGCGTTTTTCAGCCCCCTCAACAGACTCCGCCGCTGCTCCCTTTCCGTGTTTTTCCGGGTGATGTGCCGCAGCCACAGCGCCCACACCAGCGCCAGCAGCGCCGGGGCATTGGCGGGCAGCAGCGCCGCCAGCCGCAGGGCGTCCGTCACGGTCGGACCCACCCAGCCGTAATACCAGAATTCAAAGGGAGAGTAGCCGCCGAATCCTGTGGAGAACACCATGGAGAGGACTGCCAGGGCAGCCGCCAGCCACCAGATCTCCCCGGGCACGCGGCGAGTGAGAGCGGCCAGCTTTTTCTCCGCCTTCCGCCGTTCCGCCCGCAGGAGACGGGTACTCACCAGATACGCAATGCCGAGCACACACAGCACTGCCCGCAGCAGGTAGAACTTCTGCATCCCCTGGATGCGCTGATACAGGCTGTAGAGATCGTTAGCGGGGCGGGACGCCCCGCCGCTGTTCGGCTGGAGATAAGGCACCGGCTCCTCCCGGACGGCCATGTAGACGGTCACATCCGCCGCGTCCTCCCCGGCCGTGAAATTCTCATAGCCGGGGACGTCCCACAGGGAATCCTCTGTAAAAAATCCATCGCCGTAAACGTCCACTGGCTCTCCATCCTTGGTGATGGTGACTGTACCGTTCTGGAAGGTCAGCAGAAAGTTGTAGCCCTCCGGCACGGCCCAGCTGGAGGAGAGGATCATATTCGCTGGAGCATTGCTGTAATAGGAGTCCTCCCCCGATCCCTGGACCCGGTAGAGGAGATTCTTGTCCTCTGCATAGGAGGCGTCTGGCGCCTCCTCTTTCGGGGTTGCTATATCTTCTGTGGCAGTGTCCGTGGATCCCCACTCGTACCAGGTGATGCCAGCACTGGACACGACGTAGGTATCCCCGGAAGCAGTATCCCACCACTCCAGGTCGCTGCCGGTGGCCATAGCCAGAAAGGCCCGCAGCCGTTGGGCCACCTCCTGCCAGAAGGCTGGGGTCTCCTGCCAGTCTGTACTCCACCATCCGCTGCCGAAGGAGCCGCTGTCGACCCCGCTGGCCAGGCGGCCCGCCGTCTGTCCCAGGCTCCCCAGCACCAGGCTCACGCCCAGTACCAGGGCCGCCAGTCCGGCCGCCGCCCGCAGCCTGCCGCAGGTCTTTCCGGAGACGCGGACCTTCGCCACGCCCGGGGCGTCCTCCACCCCCTTCAGAGCCTCCCGGACCTCCCCGGCCACAAGTTGTTCCAGACCTTCGTCAGGTCCCGTGCTGTTCCATTTTGTATCCAATGCCCCACACCACCTTGATGTAATCTGGCTCCTTGGGATTGAGCTCGATTTTTTCCCGAATGCGCCGGATGTGGACCATCACCGTGTTTTCGCAGGCGTAGGCCGCCTCCCCGTCCCACACCCGGCGGTAGATCTCCTCCGCCGGGAAGATGCGGCCGGGGTTACGCATCAGCAGGTCCACGATCTTTGTCTCCGTGGCGGTGAGCTTCACCGCTTCCCCATCCGCCCGCAGTTCCCGGCGGTCCGGGTCGTAGGTGAGGCGCCCGTTGACGATGAGGCCCTGCCGCTCCTCCGCGTGGACGTCCCCCAGCAGGGTGTACCGCCGCAGCTGGCTCCGGACTCTGGCCGCCAGCTCCTGGGGGTTGAAGGGCTTGGTCACATAGTCGTCCGCCCCCATGGAGAGGCCCAGGATCTTGTCCGTGTCCTCACTTTTGGCGGAGAGGACGATCACCGGCAGGTTCCGCTTTTCCCGGATCCGCAGCAGAGCGGACAGCCCGTCCAGCTTGGGCATCATCACGTCGATGAGGATCAGCCGCACCGCCGGGTCCAGGGCCAGATCCAGAGCCTCCATGCCGTCATAGGCCCGCAGGACCCGGTAGCCCTCCCGCTCCAGGGTGATGGCGATGGCCCCCACGATCTCCGGATCGTCGTCTACCACCAGAATGCACGCGTTCATCTCGATCCCTCCTTGGGCTGATTGTAGCATACCAGGGAATTCTTACAAACACCCGGAGAAATTTCTTACAGATTTCTTACGGTTTCAAGCGGCACAAAAAAAGGGCCCTCCCGGGAAGGAAAGCCCTTCTTTTCAATGGCTCACTTTTTCAGCGGCATGGAGAAGAGGAACCGGGTGGAGGCCTGGTCGCTCTCGGCCTTCAGAGTTCCCTTGTGCTCCGTCGCAATGGAGGCGGCGATGGGCAGCCCCAGGCCGAAGCCGGACTGCTCCCCCCGGGAGGCGTCCGCCCGGTAGAATCGCTCGAACAGGCGGCCCAGCTGGTCCGGTGGGATGGGATCGCCGGGGTTGGATACCAGCAGACGGGCCTGCCGGTCTGTGCGCCGCAGGGTCAGGCTGATGGTACCCCCCGCCTGCCCATACTTGATGGCGTTGTCCAGCAGGACGCCGATCAGCTGGCGCAGTTTGTCGGCGTCGCCGGTGACGGTCACGTCGGGGGTGATGTCGCTCTCCAGGGGCTTTCCCGCCTCAAAGGCCACCGGCTCAAAGGCCAGTACGCAGTCCGTGGCCAGGTCGGAGAGCGAGACCTCCCCCATCACCGCCGTGGGAACCGCATTGTCCGCCCGGGCCAGGGTCAGCATCTCCTCCACCAGGGACTTCATCTGTCCGGCCTCGGAGCGGATGTTGTCCGCCCACCGGGCCGGGCGGTCCTCCAGCGGCGCCGCCTCCAGCAGTTCCGCATTGGAGAGGATCACGGTCAGCGGCGTCTTCAGCTCGTGAGAGGCGTCGGAAAGGAACTGCCGCTGCTGCTGCCAGGCTTTTGCCACCGGGCGGGTGGCCCACCGGGCCAGCAGGATGGAGACGCCCAGAAGCAGCAGCAGCGCCGCCAGACCGATTTGCAGATAGGAGCCCATGATCTCCTGCAATGTGGCCTGCTCCATGGACATGTCCACAAAGGCGATGCGCTCGTATAGTCCATAGTCCCGGCGCAGATACCGCAGGCCGTAGCTGTGGATAGTGCCCTCGGGCCGGTTCTGCTGGAGACAGTCGGTAAGAATGGTCTGCAGCTCCTGTGTGTCCTGCAGATTGGAATAGGTCCCGCCTGTGACAAAGGCCTCGTAGATTCCGCTGCGGTCCCAGAGATTCACCGTGAAATAGGGCAGCAGAACGTCTTCCCCGCCCCGGTTGAGCCCCAGATCCGGCCGGCCGCTGGGAGTGTCGTCCTCCATGACCCGCTGGAGCACCTGATGGCTGATGACCTCGATGTTCTGCTTGGCGGAGAAAAACACAGCCGTGAATACCACGCCCAGTACCGCGGTCACCAGAATCATGCACATGGCCACGAATTTGATCTGCAATTTTCGGATCATGGGAGGATCGCCCCCTTCCTGTCGAAAACTCTGTGGAAAAGTGGAAAAATGTGGACTTTGTGGAAAACTACGCCTCCTCAGGCGCTTCCAGGCAGTAGCCCACCATGCGGATCGTACGGATCTTCACCTGGGAGTGGAGATGGTCCAGCTTCTTCCGCAGGAAGGAGATGTAGACCTCCACATTGTTGTCCTCTGCGTCGGACTCATAGCCCCAGACCTTCAGCAGCAGCTTCTCCTTGGTGATGACCAGCTTCTGGTTCAGCATCAGCATCTCCATCATGTCGAACTCCTTCCGGCTGAGCCGCACGGAGCGCTCGCCGCAGGAGAGGGTGAAGGAGGTCTTCTCCAGCCGCAGGTCTCCGTATTTCAGGGCATCAGTCTGCCGCAGCTCCGGCTGGCGGCGGGTCAGGGCCCGGATGCAGGCCAGCAGCTCCTTGGGCTCAAAGGGCTTGGTGAGATAGTAGTCCGCACCGGAGTCCAGCCCGTTCACCCGGTCCGTCAGCTCGGACCGGGCCGTGAGCATCAGCACCGGCGTGGTGCTGCCCTCCGCCCGCAGGCGGCGCAGCACGGTGAAGCCGTCCAGCTTGGGCAGCATCACGTCCAGCAGGATCACGTCATAAATGGAGGTCAGGGCGTTGTCCAGCCCCGCCTCGCCGTCGTGGCAGACGTCCACCGTATAGCCGTTCAGCTCCAACAGGTCCTGGAGGGTGGCGGCCAGGCGGACCTCATCCTCCACCACCAGTACGCGCATGAAATCACCTCCGTTTGCAGGATCGCGCGCCGTTTCTGCCGGCAGCGCCACACAGGGGGGAGCCCGGGGGCTCCCCCCTGGTCAGATGAGACGGATGGGAAACGAGATCGAGTTTATTCGCCCGTGGCGTCCGCCGCAGTCAGGCCATTCTCCGCCACAGAGAGAATGGTGTCCACCGAAGCGGTGTCCATCTGGTAGATGGTGGAATCCCCCTCCATGCGGACGTAGTAGCCGGTCTGGTCCAGGTTCTCGCTGCCGAAGGTCAGGGTCAGCGTCCCCTCGGTACCGGTGTCGTTCAGGTAGAGAATGGTAACCGTGGCCTGGGGTGCGTCAAAGCCGCACAGGGCAGCGGCCTCGTCTGTGGGCTTGTAGTCCACGCATTTGGTGAAGGTCAGCGCCCCCAGCTCCGCCAGCAGAGAGGCGGTGTCCGCGTTGCCGGTGACGTCCTCGCCGCTGGCAGCCCAGGTGACGGTAACCGTTTCCTCCCCGGTCTCCTCGTCGGTGGAGGTCTCCTTGTCGATGGGCCGCAACAGGGTGCTGGCGGCGCCCTCAACGGTGACGGACTGGAGGTTTTCCTCCGTCAGCTGGGGCAGCTCCGGCAGGTCGCACATGTCATAGATGGTCTTGGACATCTCGGTGTACAGGGAGTTGGAGATGATATACACCGGACTCTCCTGTTCGTTCATCAGCATATAGTAGCTGTTGCCGTCCGTAGTGGTGTTGCCCAGGGAGATGGTCAGCGTCCCGCCGTCCGGCTTGGCTGCGGTCAGGGTGGCGAAGGGTTGGTCCAGGCCATAGGCCTCCAGCGTATCGCCCTCTGTAATGGTCTGCTGGGGTTTGAGGTTGGTGAGAAGGGTCAGGATCGACTGGATGGTGGAGTCGTCCAGGGGAAACTCCGGGTCGTCGGACCAGACCCACTTGCCCGCCTCGTCCAGATGGAAGGACAGCGTGGCGTTGCCGTTGTCATAGGTGAGGGACGAATAGGCGGCCTCCGTCTCCGTGATGACGCTGGCGGCGTCCTGGGCGGCGGCCTCCTCAGCTTCCCGCTGGGCGCTGGACCGCTTGACGGCGGAGACCACCGCCAGCAGGATGCCCAGGCCCACCAGGATCCCCAGCAGGAGAACCAGCGTCTTCTTCTGTGTTCGATTCATGCTTGTATGCTCCTTCGTCACAGTTTCCGGCGGTGCATCCAGCGGACAAAGCCGTAGATCAGCAGCGCCGCGGGGATCACCAGGATAAACAGCAGGCCCCAGATGCCGCCGGTCGTGATGGTATTGGTGGGCGTCAACAGGCTCACCGGCTCCACAGAGATGGCGGATACATCGTCAAAGCCCACAGTGGCGGAGTGGATGAAGAGATCCACGTTGTCAACATTGGTAAAGCTGTTGGTCACATCGGTGTTGATCAGCGTGTCCGCGCCGTAGACCGTCAGCCGGGCGGTGGTGTCCTCGCTGATCTCCTCCGTGGCCACGGCACCCACCACATAGGTCCCCTGGGTCATGTTGTCCGCGTCCAGCACGGCATAGCCGTTCTCCGTGGTGGTTAGGAAGGGCTGGACGGTGATGGTGTCCCGGGTGGGATCCGCCAGGGTGAAGCCCCGGGAGGCATAAAACAGGACCATGGAATCACTTGTGAGGCTGCTGGCCGCATCCACAGAGGTGTCCGCCTGCGCGAAGAACAGATAGGGGTTGTTCTGATAGCCCTGGGAGGTGTCCGCGATCATGCCGTCCGCCACCTGCATTCCATAGGCGGCGCACAGGGCGTTGAAGTTGGGCAGGTCCACCAGCTCACCGGCCATGTTGTAGATCACCTGGCCGCCCTCCGCCAGATAGTTCAGGATCATATCCAGCTCATCGTCCGCCAGATCCTGGTCCGGCTCGTTGAGGATCAGCAGGGAGCAGTCCTCAGGGATGCCGCCGTCGGTGAGCAGGTTCACCCGCTCCACGGACATGTGGAGCCGCGTGAACCGCTCCTTCACGCTGATGGGGACGGCGGTCTCGTTGTGGCCTGTGGTCTCGTACACCATCCGGGTCACGCCGGTGAGCACGCTGTCGATGGCGGAGGTCAGCAGGCTCTCCCCGTCGAAGTCCGTCTCCGTATAGGTGCCGTAATAGTAATACGACATCATATCATACCCGATTATGTCGCTGATGTCAAAGGACTCCTGCCGGCCGGTGGCCTCGCAGGTGACCACGATGGTATCCGCCCCCACACCGTACTGGGACAGGGCGGAGGGATAGACCGTGGGGTCGGTGTATTCCAGGGTCAGGTGGTCGCTGAGATCTGCGTAGATGTCCAGAAAGCGGACGATCCGGGTATCCAGTGTGTCCTTGTCGGTGAGCACGTGGATCACCACGTCATCCTCCAGCCCCGCCAGGTAGTCCTGAGAGGTCTCGCTGATGTTGTAGATCCCGCTGCCCGTCAGGTCGATCTGGGCCCACTGCTCCGGCAGCTGTGCCGCCAGCAGGTTGAACACCAGCACTGCCGCCACGGCCAGGGCCGTCAGTCCGGCGGAGAAGGCGCCCCTGCGGGAGGCGTGGCGCCCCGCGGTCTCCTGCAGGCTGTTTTTCCAATCACGATGTTCCATATTCACACGCCTCCTCTCAGTTCCACCGGCGCTTCTGGATGACCTGGACGGTCAGAAAGACCAGCAGCGCGCTGATGGACAGGTACAGCAGGATCCCGGGCACGTCGAAGACGTGGTCCGTGGAAAAGCTGTCGAAGGCGGAGAGCAGGGAGAACTTGCCCAGCACATCCGGCAGCAGGTTGGCGAAGACGGAGGAGTCCCGCAGGTAGAAGGCGATCAGCACCGCGGCGCCGGCCACCAGCACGCCGGCTGTGACCTTCCAGTTGTTGGACAGGGCGTTGATGAGGAAGCACACCAGGATCAGCACCACGAAGAAGCCCAGCAGAGACCCGACGGCGGTGGAGGGCAGAAAGCCCACCAGGCCGTCCCACAGATACAGCAGGAGCAGCAGGCCGAAGGTGCCCACTGCGGCGATGATCTGGCTCTCCGTCAGAGAGGAGATCAGCATGCCCACGGCGATCTCCACCGCGCCCAGCAGGAAGAAGGCCAGAATGGCGCCGTAGTCCGCCAACAGGAAGGCCGTGCCGTTCAGCGCGATGATGAGGGGGCACAGGCAGGCAATGGCCACCGGCACGGCGAACACCGTCAGCATGGCGAAGTACTTCCCCAGCACCACGGCGGTGACGGATACCGGCGCCGTCAGCAGCAGCTGGTCCGTCTTGGTGTGGCGCTCATCCGCCATGGAGCGCATGGTGAGAATGGGGACCACCACCATGAAAATGAAGAGAGCCCAGAGAGAGGGAGAAATAGGGGTATCCCTGAAACAGGTTGTAGGCAAAGAAATAGATGCCGATGAAGACCGTCAGAACCGCCACGAAGATCCAGCCGATCATGGAGTTGAAATAGGAGCTGACCTCCCGCTTATAAATCGCTTTCATCGCCGACCGCCTCCTTTTCCGCAGTTTCCACAGAGGTCTGGAACAGCGCCGCCGCCCGGGCGGCCACCGTATCGTTATCGTCCGTCAGATCCAGGAAGACCTCCTCCAGAGAGGCCGTCCGGGGCCGCAGCTCCAGCAGGGGCAGCCCCGCCTCTGCAAAGGCGAAGAACAGCGCCTCCCGGATGTCCCTCTCCATGTGGATGGCAAATCGGGCTGTGTCCTCCGTCCGCCCCAGCAGGGTCCGGCCGGTGATGCCCGCCACCCGGTCCAGCACGGCCCCCGCCGCCTCCGGCGCGGCCTTTGCCGTCAGTTCCAGGGAGCCTCCGGCGGAGAGCTTCTCCTCCAGGTCCTCCGGGGTGTCGCACACCACAAACCGGCCCTTGCGGATGATGAGGACCCGGTC
>OOBV01002029.1_pt1 | contig 10922 bp, 10 predicted proteins | sample 1671731 | NCBI WGS metagenome assembly OOBV01 (sample SAMN06348186, study PRJEB24527) | human gut metagenome | biome: human gut; feature: ankylosing spondylitis patient; material: feces | host: Homo sapiens | place: China | collected 2015-10
GACGGCAGCAGCCCTGCGCGAGAAGGAAGATGTCATGTCGGTCGTGACGAACATCAAGGAGATCGCCGGTGACGTGTTAGCCGGTGCAAAGGCATTCAACGAAAAGCGCGCGGCCGAACAGGCCGAGGTCATTGAGGATACGGCGGAGAAGGCTGAGTAAGCATGAAATGCACGATCCTGCATGAAACCCGAGGCCGCATGCGCGTGCGCACGATGCAGGGCGCTATGTCACTGCGGCAGGCGGATATTCTCGAGGCATATTTAAGGCAAATCCAAGGTATAACCAAAGCAACTGTCTATGACCGCACAGGTGACGCTGTGATCTGCTATGACGCGCCGCGCACAGCCATCATTCAGGCACTTGCATCATTTTCCTATGCCAACGAACAAGCACTCGCTCCGGAGCATAGCAGCCGCGCCATGAGCCGCGAATTTGAGGACAAGCTGATTGCATCGCTGTGCTGGCGCGGTATGAAGCAGCTGTTCATCCCGAGCTCTGTGCGCACGCTGATCACGGTCGTGCGCTCCGTGCCGTATATCAAGGCCGGGCTTAACTGTCTGCTGCATAAGAAGATTCAGGTGCCGGTGCTGGATGCGGCGGCGATTTCGGTCTCTATGCTGCGCAAGGACTTCGAGACGGCAAGCTCGATCATGTTCCTGCTGGGCATCGGTGATATTCTTGACGAGTGGACGCACAAAAAGTCTGTTGCTGATCTCGCGCAGACCATGTCCCTGAATGTGGACAAAGTCTGGAAAGAGACGGACGCAGGCTCGGTGCTTGTGCCGGTGGCAGACGTTCAGGTCGGCGACCGAATTGTGGTCCGCACCGGCGGTGTGATCCCGCTTGACGGCAAAGTCGTTGCCGGTGAGGCGATGGTCAATCAGGCGTCCATCACGGGTGAGCCGCTGGCCGTCCGCAGAACGGAAGGCGGCTATGTCTATGCCGGTACCGTCGTCGAAGAGGGCGACTGCACCATTTGTGTGGAAAAGAGCGCCGGCAGTGGCCGCTACGACCGCATCATCCGCATGATCGAGGAATCGGAAAAACTCAAGTCCGCAACGGAGGATCACGCGTCGCATCTTGCGGACCGGCTCGTTCCATATAGTCTGGGCGCAACAGCGTTGGTTTGGCTTCTGACAGGTAATATGACCAAAGCGCTGGCTGTTTTGATGGTCGATTTTTCGTGTGCGCTCAAGCTATCCATGCCGATCGCCGTGCTTTCTGCGATGAAAGAGGCGAGCGATCATCATCTGTCCGTTAAGGGCGGCCGATTCCTTGAGGCTGTGTCTGAAGCCGACACGATCGTCTTTGACAAGACCGGTACGCTGACGCGTGCCGAGCCAAAGGTTGCGCAGGTTGTTACTTTCGGCAACCATGATGAAGCGGACATGCTGCGGATGGCAGCCTGTCTGGAGGAGCATTACCCGCATTCCATGGCCAAAGCGGTTGTCGCCGAGGCGTTGCGCCGTGGCCTGTGCCATGAGGAGCGCCATTCGCGCGTCGAATACCTTGTCGCGCACGGTATCTCCAGCAGCGTTGATGGTCAGAAGGTTGTCATCGGCAGCCATCACTTTGTCTTTGAGGATGAGCACTGCATCATCCCGGCAGGAGAGCAGGCCAAATTTGACGCTTTGCCGGATACATATTCCCACCTGTATCTTGCCGTTTCCGGCGTGCTTGCGGCGGTCATCTGCGTGGAAGACCCGCTGCGGCAGGAAGCGGCCGACGTTATCCGCAGCTTGCGTGCGCTCGGTGTGTCCAGGCTGGTCATGATGACCGGTGACAATGAGAAGACCGCCCGTGCAGTCGCAGAGGCGGTCGGTGTGGATGCCTATTATGCCGAAGTTCTTCCGGAGGACAAGGCTGCCTTCGTTCGGGCAGAACATGCAGCCGGGCGAAAGGTCATTATGCTTGGCGACGGTGTGAACGATTCACCGGCTCTGTCCGAGGCGGATGCCGGTGTTGCCATCAGCGACGGCGCCGCTATAGCACGCGAAGTCGCCGATATCACGGTCAGTGCGGATGATCTGTATGCACTGCTGACGCTCAAACGCCTGAGCGACGCGCTCATGGAGCGTATCCACAGCAACTACCGCAAGATCATCAGCTTTAACTTCCTGCTGATCTGTCTGGGTGTGGCGGGCGTTCTGCCGCCGGCGACCTCGGCACTGCTGCACAATGTCTCAACGCTGGCCATCAGCCTTAAGAGCATGACGAAGCTGCTGCCGTGACCATCAGCAATGGCCCAATCCTAAATAAAAAATCCTGACGAACAATGGCTCGTCAGGATTTTTTATGTCCAATCACGCCTCAGCCGGGGCAGGCAGCTTGCAGACATCGATCCACTCAATCGCGTTGGAGTATTGAAAGAGCTCTTCCAGATTTAGCTCGATCGCGCTCGACGGGCTGCCGACAGCGGGGAACACCGTCTCGAACCGCTGCAGCGACACGTCCAGATACACCGGGATGCCTTCCTTGCAGCCGAACGGGCACACACCGCCGACAGGGTGACCGACCAGCTCCAGCACCTCGTCGGCAGAGAGCATCTTGGCCTTCATGTGGAACTTTTCCTTGAATTTATGGTTATCAATACGCGCATCTCCGGCGGCAAGGATCAGCATGCAGCCGTCCGCAGTCTTAAATGACAGGGTCTTTGCGATCCGCGCGCCCTCAACACCGAGTGCCTTTGCCGCCAGATCGACGGTCGCGCTCGAGACTGTAAACTCCTGCACACGGTCTTCCATGCCAAACTGCCGGAAATATGCTCTTCCTGCTTCAATAGACATTTGCCTCGCTCCTGTTCTCGTATTGGAAAGTATCCGAAGCTCATCATAGCGCAGGCGACAGCTTTCGTCAAGCCGATTTTTTCTTTCCGCCACTTGCAGAATGGCCATATCTGGTGTATAATCAATTAGTTATAGCGCGTAGCACTGCATCCGGCTCGGCCGGATCCTTTCAGATCGGAGTGACATCCATGACCAAACTTGCACCATCCATCCTCTCGGCAGACTTTTGCACGCTCGGTAATGATATTGCACAGATCGAGGTCGGCGGCGCGGATTATATCCATATCGACGTGATGGATGGCATTTTTGTGCCCAATATCTCGATCGGTATCCCGGTTGTGAAATCTGTGCGCAGGTATACGCAGATGTTTCTGGATGTGCATCTCATGATCGACCGGCCGCACCGCTATGTCGGCGCATTTTGCGATGCAGGGGCAGATCTCGTCGTATTTCACGTTGAGGCGGACGAACCGCAGGATGTGTTTGCCGCGATCGAGGACGTGAAGGCACACGGCAAGAAGGTCGGCCTCGCAATCAAGCCGAAAACACCGGAGAGTGTGCTCATTCCGTATCTGCCGCTGCTGGATCTGGCTTTGGTCATGACGGTCGAGCCCGGCTTCGGCGGGCAGCGCTTCATGGCCGATCAGCTGCCGAAAATTGCAGCGCTGCACGAGCGCATCCTGCAGGTCAATCCCGACTGCGAGCTGGAAGTGGACGGCGGTATCGACCCGGAGACGGCTCCGCTTGTGAAGCGGGCAGGCGCAAATGTTCTCGTGGCCGGCAGCGCCGTGTTCCGCCAGAGTGACCGCGCGGCCGCCATCGCCGCCATTCGCAACGCTTGATTCAGGACGGTATTGTCATGTCATTTTTCCCGAACGCACTTGAAAATCTCATTGACCGGTTCGCTGCACTGCCCGGGGTCGGGCGCAAAAGCGCGCAGCGGCTGGCGTTTCATATTCTGTCCCTCCCGGAGGAGGAGGCACTGAAGTTTGCAGACGCCATTGTGGATGCGAAAAAGAACATACACTGCTGCACCATCTGTCAGAACCTCACGGATCAGGAGACGTGCAGCATCTGTGCGTCCCCAAAGCGCGACCAGAGTACGATCTGCGTCGTGGCGCAGCCGCGCGATGTGCTCTCGTTCGAGCGCAGCCGCGAATATAACGGCGTATATCATGTCCTCCACGGCGTTTTGTCGCCGATGAATCATATTGGCCCGGATGATATCCGGATCCAGGAGCTCATCAAGCGTGTAGCGGATGGCGGGATCACGGAGGTCATCATGGCCACCAACCCCGACACGGAAGGTGAGGCGACCGCGATGTACATCGCGCGCCTGCTCAAGCCATTTGATGTGAAGATCACACGCCTGGCTTATGGCATTCCGGTCGGCTCTAATCTGGAATATGCGGACGATGCCACGCTCCTGCGGGCGCTGGCCGGCCGAATGGAAATGTAACAGGTTTGACGGCTCGGGTTTCCGGATATACTCTGGTTATCCGCCGCCGCGACGACGCATTTCGTACATATTTTTTGAAGCATCAACCTGCCTTTGGGGGAGTAGTCTGCCCAAAAGCGAACGAAAAGGAGTTTCACATGGCATCCAAATTGAAAATCATCCCGCTTGGCGGGCTTGGTGAGATCGGTAAGAACCTCACCATCTATGAGTACGGCAAGGATATGTTCCTTGTCGACTGCGGCATGGGCTTTCCGGATCAGGATCTCTATGGTGTGGATCTGGTCATCCCGGATATCAGCTATCTGAAGGCGAATAAAAACCGTATCCGCGGCATGGTTATCACGCATGGGCATGAAGACCATATCGGTGCGATCCCTTACGTGCTCAAGCAGCTGGACATGCCGATCTATGCGACCCCGCTGACGGCTGCGATCATTGAGCTCAGGCTGGAAGAGCACGACCTGCTGTACCATACGCAGATCTTCACGAAAAAGCCTGGTGATAAGTTTAAGCTCGGCTGCTTTGAGATCGAATTCATCCACACGAACCACAGCATCGCCGATTCCGTTGCGCTGGCGATCAAAACGCCGATTGGCACTGTCATCCACACGGGTGACTTTAAGATCGACCTCACGCCCATTCAGGGCGGCATGATCGACCTGCCGCGTCTTGGTCAGCTCGGCAATGAGGGCGTGCTCGCGCTGCTGTCGGACTCCACGAATGTGGAGCGCCCCGGCTACTGCGCCTCGGAAGCGCGCGTGATCGACTGCTTCGACGAGCTGTTCAAAGACTGCAGTAAGCGCATCATTGTCACGACCTTTGCATCCAACGTCCACCGCCTGCAGCAAATCATCAACGTTGCGGCAAAGTATAAGCGCAAGGTCGGCATCACCGGCCGCAGTATGGAAAACATCATGCGCGTTGCAACGGAGCTGGGCTATGTGGACATTCCCGACGGCGTCATGATGGACATGTCACAGATCGGCAGCCTGCCGCGCAGTAAGACGGTTATCGTCTGTACTGGCAGCCAGGGCGAGCCGATGTCCGCACTGCACCGCATGGCATTTTCCGAGCACAAGCAGGTCACGATCGACGCGGGCGACCGCGTTATTATCTCCGCCTCGGCCATCCCAGGCAATGAGATCACGATCAGCCGCGTCATAGACGAGCTGTTCCAGAAGGGGGCAGAGGTCATTTATGATCGCAACACACCGCTGCATGTCTCCGGCCATGCCTGTCAGGAAGAACTTAAGATGATGCTTGCGCTGACAAAACCGCATTACTTTATCCCGGTGCACGGCGAATACCGTATGCTCTGCAAGCATGCCGAGATCGGCAAGCTCATGGGCGTTGAGCCGAAAAATGTGCTTGTGGCCAAAAACGGGGAAGTTATTGAGATTACCAAGCGCAGTATGCGCGCAACGAGCAGCGTCCCTGCGGGCGACGTCTATATCGATGGCACCGGCGTCGGTGATGTCGGCAGCGCCGTTCTGCGCGACCGCCGCCACCTCGCCGAGGATGGCATTGTCATGGCGATCATCACACTCTCAGCCGAAAATGGTAAGCCTGTCACCGAGCCTGAGATCATCACACGCGGCTTTGTGTATGTCAAGGAGGCAGAAGCGCTCATGGGTGAGCTCAAGCGTGTTGTCAACGAAAGCCTTGCCAGCTGTGAGCGCCAGAAACAGCGCGACTGGGCGGCTATCAAAGGCCGCGTGAAGTCGAACATCAGCGGCTACCTGTATAAGACCACGCGCCGCAGCCCCATGGTACTGCCCGTGATCATCGAAGTCTGAGCGGAGGCGCAGTATGAAGATCCAGATCTGGGGCAAGTCAAAATGCTTCGACACAAAAAAGGCCGAGCGCTACTTTAAGGAGCGTCGCATCCCGTATCAGGCTATCGACCTGCTGCGCTATGGCATGAGCCGCGGCGAGCTGACGAGCGTGAAAAACGCCGTGGGGCTAGAGGCGCTGCTCGATCCCAAGGCAGCAGACTATGCGCTTGTGCAGCATCTGGCCTATGAGCAGGACAAGATCGAGCGGCTGCTCGATGACCCATCCCTGCTGCGCACGCCCATCGTCCGCAACGGCAGACAGGCCACGATTGGCTACTGCCCGGATGTATGGAAGACGTGGGAATAAAACACGAAGAAGTCCGATATGGCCACTGCCATATCGGACTTTTGCTATTGCATTTAGTTTTAATGTTCTGCCCGCTCTTTGCGGATCGCATCGCGCATCCGCTCCAGCCCGGTCTGAATGATCGCGCGCGGCATCGCAAGATTCAGGCGCACATAGCCTTTTGCGTTGCCGACGAAGAGAGAATCTCCGCCCTCGAGCAGCACACCCGCTTTATTGGCGAAGAAATCCGGAAGATCAGCAACATCCGGCAGACAGTGGGACAGATCTACCCACGCCAGATAGGTCGCCTCCGGAATGTACATGACCGCCTCCGGCAGCTCCCGGGCCAGAAACGCCTTGACAAACGCGAAGTTTTCGTCCAGGTACTGCTTGAGCGTCTCATGCCACGCGCCGCCGTGCGCATAGGCCGCCTGCGCCGCCGTCAGCGACATAGGATTGACCATTCCGAACAGCTTGTCACGCTCCTGATAGCGTGCGCGCAGCGCGGGATCGCGGATGATGATGTTGGAAAACGCCAAACCCGCCATGTTAAAGGTCTTGGTAGGCGCCATGCAGGTGATGAGCTTGGGGTAGCTGTCCATGACTTTGGCCATTGGGATATGGCGGCGGCCGCAGCGGATCAGGTCACAGTGAATCTCGTCGGACACTACCCAGAGGTTGTACTTTTCGATGATCGCAGCGACTCTGCGCAGCTCATCCTCCGTCCACATGCGCCCGGTGGGGTTGTGCGGGTTGCACCAGAATACCAGCTTACATGCCGGATCGGCGCACTTGCGCTCGAAGTCCTCATAATCCACCTCGAATGTGCCGTCAGCCTTCTTGTGCAGCGGGGAAGTCAGCACATCTACACCTGCATACTCCGCCGCGTGGAGAAAATAGCCGTAGGCCGGCGTGTTGAGCAGCACCTTTTCGCCCGCTGTGCAAAGCATTTCCGTCAGCTGATACAGTGCAGGAATAATGCCCGGTGAGATACAGAGCTGCTCTTTGGGAAAGTGCCAGTCATAGTGATCCTTGCACCATTTCGAGAAAGTGTGGTAGTAATTGTCATCATACAGGCCGGTGTACCCGAAAATGCGGCGGTCGATCCGTGCGCGCAGCGCATCGAGGATCTCGGGTGCCACGCCGAATTCCATGTCGGCAACCCACATACGGACAAATTCTTCGTCTTTGAAGGCAAATACCTTTTCCGGGCCGGCGTGAAAAATATAGCCGCGAAAACCATCCGTGTTCAGCGCATTGGTATGGCGGCGATCAATGATCTCATCAAAATTGTAGGTCATAGCGATCTTCCTTTCTGTGCACTTGCAGTCATATCCGGCTGCACAGCTATTATAGCAAATATTTTAGGAAACAGGCAACCACGCTGCGAAAGAAAAAGCACTATGTGCGCGGTTTCCCACGCACATAGTGCTGCAAAATAGTTTGATTTTGTCCTCAGCTGAAGTTCACGCTGCCGCCGTTGGTCGGGATCACGCCGACATAGGTCGTGCCACGCGAAAGGTTCAGCGCCGTACCGTCCTCGAGCGTATAGGTAAAGCAGCTGTTGATGTCGCTGCGTGCCCACTTGATCGGCACATATTTGCCGCCGGTCACAAAGTAACCGGTGCCGCTGCCGATCAGATCGACCGCGAGGCGGCCATAGCTGTCGACCGTTTTCATGTCGGCCGAGAGGATGAGCAGGTTGGAGAAGGGGACAGGCTCTCCGGTCGCGCCGTCCTTGTAGTCGCCTTTATACTGCACGGCCGTGTACTTGCCGGTGTCGGCATGGTATGTAAAGGACGTGCTCTTGGAGGCATTGAATGTCACCTGTGCGGTAGCGGCGTCGGCAGTGCACTGCTGCGCCGCGTTGTCCGCGAAGCTCAGACCGGTCTCGTAGCTGCTGTTGTGCTCGGTGCGGAACTGATACTTCTCTACGAGCGGCTGCACGTTCGCGCCGTGGAAAAACAGCGTATGCTCCGAGCCGTGCTGACCGCGGCTGGCGTCACGGTAGAACATGGAACTGGTGTTGCCGTCGCGCACGCCGTCGAGGTGATCGGCATTATAAGTTTTCACATCGCTGTAAGCCTGCTCGCTGCCGCCGGCATGGATGACAATAGCGTCATACGACAGGGCAACGCTCAGATAGTACGGGCGCAAGCTGCGGATGCTGCCGACAGACTCGATGTCATACAGGTGGCTGAAAATTGCCATCATGCGGGTGATGCCGCCCTCAGCCGGGATCTCATAGATGATATCTGCGTTGCTGATGCCGACCTGCGGCTGCGCGTAGACAATGTTATTGATCATGACGGCAAACGGACGGGTATTCTCCGGCTTTGCGCTCAGCTTTTCGCCGGTGAGCGGAGCGTAATATGTCTCCGTTTTTGAGGGAGCACCGCTGACAGACGGTTTTTCGGATTTTGTGCCGCAGCCGGCGCAGATGAGCAGCGCTGCGGCAAGAAGACAAGCAAATATGCGTTTCAAAACAGAGTCCTCCTGTTACGTTTTGGTTAACGTTTATGATACACGCCTCGCAGAGGATTGTCAAATCCGGCGCTGCGTGCTACAATGAAAATAAGAAATTTTAATAACTGTCTGGAGATGACCATTTATGTATGAAGAAGTACGCAGCGCGGCCCGTGCGGCTCTGCTTGAGCTGCTGGATGCAGCTGCGCTCAAGCCGGGTCAGCAGGTCGTGATTGGCTGCTCCTCAAGCGAGATCATGGGGCAGAAGATCGGTAAGGGCTCTACGCCGGAGGCGGCAAAAGCCGTTGTCGACGAGATCCTGCCGATCCTGAACGAGCGCGGTCTCTACCTGGAGGCGCAGTGCTGCGAGCACCTCAACCGCGCCCTGATCATGGAGCGTGCGGCTGCCGAGAAATTCGGTTATGAGATCGTCTGCGTCCGCCCGCGCCCGAAAGCAGGCGGCTCGTTCGCAACGGCGGTCTACGAGGCAATGGATGACCCGGTCGCGGTCGAGTTTGTAAAGGCTGACGCCGGGCTCGATATCGGCAACACCATGATCGGTATGCACCTTAAGCACGTGGCTGTCCCGCTGCGCCTGTCGGTCAAGACGATCGGCGAGGCGGCGGTCAACGCAGCACGCACCAGACCGAAGCTCATCGGCGGCAGCCGTGCGGAATATCCGGATTGATCACGCTTTGAGCCTTACATGAAAAAGAGCATCCTCCGAATATCTCGGGGGATGCTCTTTTGTGCTGTTTTACCGCGATTATGCGCCCTTGTGCATCAGCACGGTCAGAACCAGCGTCAGGACAACAAAGACGAGACCGAACCATTTGGTCGCCTTGGCGAGCTTGGCGTCGAGCGTCTTGGCTTTGCCCTTGGAAAGGAACGTTTCCGCACCGCCAGCAATGGCGCCGGACAGGCCGGCGCTCTTGCCGGACTGCATCAGCACGATCACGGTCACGGCCAGACCGGACAGCAGCTGGATAATCGTCAGAATCAGTTCCAAAGTAGTCATGGTATTCATCCTTTCATGATAGGGGAAATCATCTATTATAACGGAGTTACTATATCACAACATCTGGTGGATTGCAAGAGACATTTTGCAGAAAATGCACTTTTCTTACTTCAAACATCGACAGAGAGGTTCAGCATCCCGCAGACCGTGTCGGCATCATAGTTCGGAATCAGGATCTCGTAGTCACCAAAGACGTCGTGGATCTGCAGTGCTGTGCAGGAGCGTATATAGTAAACGCCGTCATTTTCGGTCACGCGGTACGGCTTGTACTCCGCGGAGTTCAGTGCCTGCTCTTTGTTCCATTGCATCATGCGTACACGTTTCTTACGAACTTCCGTACCGATCACCGAAGAAATGGGGATCGACACAACAGTGCGCACATCGGCAATGCACAGTGCATCTGGGCTGCGATATACCCATTTTTCATCGTTGATGTAATCCAGGTCTGATTTTTCTTTGCCGTTCTTTACATGATAAACACGGTAGAGCACATCAATTTTCTTTGCGTCCTCCGGCACGCCCAGATCTGTCAAAGCGGCTTGCGCAATCTGTTCCGCATCGCGTTCAAGTGCGGCTTGTTCCGGGCTGCTGCTAACTTTGCGCGCCCGTGCGCGGGACCACACGGCCAGTACTGCCCAGACAATCAGCGCGATGCCCCCGATGATGTAGACACCCGGCGCATTATGAAACCCCTCCAAAAATGCGACCTTCCCAAGTGCTTTCACAAGGCCGCCGACGCAAATGAGCGCACATATACCAGCAAGGCCGCGCAAAATGCGCAGCACAAGGGGCAATTCCGCTTTATCCTCTTGTTCTTGCGCCTGATCCGCAATGCGGTCCACTTGCTGCAGCAGAACTGGATCAAGTGTCTGCGTAATGAACTGCGCACCATCTATGCGCTCATTGTCCGGATTGTTTGTCATGTCCATATTAAATACATTTTTCATTGCTTCTCCTCCGTATATTACTAGGCATTGTGCGTTTCATCCTGGTCATGGGGTCTTATCAGCAATGTCACCGTCTCAACGGTTGTTTCAGTTTCCAAGGGAAGTTCTTTCACTTCCTCACCAT
>OOBV01002068.1_pt1 | contig 10781 bp, 8 predicted proteins | sample 1671731 | NCBI WGS metagenome assembly OOBV01 (sample SAMN06348186, study PRJEB24527) | human gut metagenome | biome: human gut; feature: ankylosing spondylitis patient; material: feces | host: Homo sapiens | place: China | collected 2015-10
AACCGCCTCCCCGTATCTTGTAGATACGCAGGGAAGCGGCTTTTTGATTTAGATTGATTTAGATTGATTTAGGATTTTTAAATTGTATGATTATTTTTCAGTAGGCTGTACAGGCAGGTCATCAATCAGCAGAATGATAAATTGCATAAGAGCAGTTGTATCCTGATCATTCAAAACGCCATCCTGATAACAATCCGCATTTGCTACTTGAGCATCCGAAAACTGTATCAGCGTTGCGAGATATTTGTTCAAGAAAATTGCATCTACAATATCTACCTTACCATCCAAATTGACATCTCCATAGGATGAAATGGTTGTGGTTGTTGTTGTTGTTGCCTTAGTTGTAGTCGTCTTGTTTGGTTTGGTTGTAGTTGTTACCTTAGTTGTGGTCGTCTTGTTCGGTTTCGTTGTAGTTGTTGCATTTGTTGTAGTCGTCTTGCTCGGTTTCGTTGTAGTTGTTGCCTTAGTTGTAGTCGTCTTGCTCGATTTCATTGTAGTTGTTACATTTGTTGTAGTCATCTTGTTCGGTTTCGTTGTAGTTGTTGCCTTGGTTGTGGTAGTAGTTGCTTTTGTGGTTGTGGTTGTAGTCGTTGTTGTCTGTGCATTTACGACAACTGTTCCTGTTACCATATTATAATTGTTTTCATCTTCCGGGGTAAATTTCCATGTTAAAGTATTTTTTCCGGCAACCAGAGCCTTTATCTCGCTGACAAGTTCCACAACACCCTTGGTACTGTTTTCGCTGAGAATCAACTTCAGTTCGCTTACCAAATCCCCTTCTGTGTGCAAATCGCCACTTACAGCAACTTCAACAGTCGGGTCAGCTTTTGCCACCAAGAACAGCAACGTCAAGTTTGCGGTACTGCCATTTTCTGCTGTGAATGTAAAGGTCACTTCTTTGCCGTCCTCGTATGCCTTTGCAGGTTTGCCGGAGAGCTTGCTACCATCCAGTTTCATGCCATCCGGCAGCGTAGAACCGGTTGCAACCTTGACCGTAACTTCACCCACTACATCGGTATTTTTCACATAATCCCGCATGTCGATCTTGTTCATATCCTGACCGTAAACGCATTTGATTGGTGTGGTCGTTGTGGCAATCTGAACCAGAGCAGGAATCACGGTTTCCGAAAGTTCTATTGCCTTAGCCGTTTCCGAATTAGAATCATCTGACAAGAAATACTTTCCGCAGTGTTCACAAGTCCAGTATGCCTTGTTTCCGTTTTCGGTATAGGTTGCAGCTTTGGCTTCTGTTTTCTTTAATGTGTGCAATGCATAGGAAACCAAATCCGCTTGGTCGCCGAAATCACTTCTTTTCAATGTGGATTTACAGCTCAGAGAAATGGTTTGCAAGCTGCTGCAATTAGAAAACGCAGACTCTCCAATACTGGTGACACTATCTGGAATCGTGATGCTGGTTAAGCTGCTGCAACCAGCAAACGTAGCATATCCAATGCTGGTAACGCTATCTGGAATCGTGATGCTGGTTAAGCTGCTGCAACCAGTAAACGCCCTACTTTCAATGCTGGTGACTCTGTCTGGAATCGTGATGCTGGTCAAGCTGCTGCAATTCTTAAACGCAGAATCTCCAATACTGGTAACGCTATCTGGAAGTGTGATGCTGCTTAAGCCCACACAAAATACAAACGCACAATCTCCAATGCTGGTGACGCTGTCTGGAAGTGTGATGCTGGTTAAGCTGCTGCAACCACGAAACGCATAATCTCCAATGCTGGTGACACCATCTTCAATCACAATTTTTTTAACATCCGAGTTGTTGTATACAGGGCTTTGATTACTATCATAGTCATAATTTTTCATCGCCCCCGTACCGCTGATGGTCAGCGTGCCGTCGGCATCCAGTGTCCAAGTCAGGTTGTCTTCTATCCATACCTGCGGTTCAGTCGTCGTTCCTGCACCCGTTTCATCTCATCTGCACTTGCTGAAATTTCCAACCGGATATTCTGCAGCGTGTCGTTCGGGAAATACGTCAGCGTTGCCGCCGCCATGACGATTGCCGATGAGAGGGCAGCCAGTCGTTTCCATTGTTTCATAATAATATGCCTCCTTTTGTTTCAAATGTGTCATACGTTTTTGGCAATTTTATTATAACATATTTGCATAACATTTGTCAAGAAAAAAGGAGATGATTTTTTTATTCTTTAAAAGTTGGAACGAAACGACATAAAATCAGTATCTTTTGTCGTTTCGTTCCATGTTTTTACCGGAAAGGTTCATCGTCACCGTACACATTAAGGTCATAGGTATGAAATAAATGCAGCCGCAGTGCCACCGGAATGTTGGAAAACAGATTACTTTTAGAAAAGCATCGATTTCGGGGCTGTAATGATTGATTTCCATAATTTCACCATAAAGAACCGCTTTTTCATAAAACCTGAGCCAGTCGGAGTCCATGTTTTCAAACAGGACGCTGAATTTTTGACCAATCAACTTTTTCAATGGGAACATTTCTAACTTGGCGAGGGCTTCGTTTCCATAACAGAAAATCCAATCCACGGCACTGATTTCATCATTGAAAATCATTTTGATGTCTGCAAAGGCGAATGGTGCATCTTCATAGCAGCAATAATGCTGGCGATATGCTTCATAAGTCTTGGGCGTATCGTTCGCAGCAAGACGACCAATGATGGCCTGCTGTTTTTGACGAAAAGCGTGGATGATTTCTTTTTTGCGGCGTATCGTGTATTTCAACGCTTCGCCGTTGATGAGATTCACCGTTTCTGTAATGTTTTGAATCGTGATAGCAGACACCAGACACCCTCTGCGAATTTCCAGAAAATCTTCCCCCAGCTGCTCTTTCAATTCTCCACAGGTGATTCTTGTGGTGTATATTTTTCCGCCATACAGGTGTATTTCCGCATCCTGTTTTTGCATGATAACATAAAGAATTCTGCCAACATTCAGTTTCACATGCTGCCATTTGGTCGTAATGTCCAGTGTTCTTGTGGTATATATGCGATTATACATAGTTTGGTTCCTTTCGTGCAAATTGCTTGCCTGTCAAATCACTTTCGTAATTTGTTGCCGGATATTCTTTTTCGTATCTCTATTATATCATTTTTTTGTCATGGATACAAGCTCTAACAAGCTGGAAGGCAATCAACCGCTATGCAATGTATCGTTGAATGGAAAAACAGTGATTGAAGCGGTGGTGTGATGGATGATTCTTGCCATGAAAGTCGTGAATGCGTATACCAAAAAACTCATTATTTCGTACCTTTATCATATCCATTACTGATCTTTAGCAATAATTTAGCAATAATATGGTATGGCGAGGATATCCAAATTTATCTATATTATAATCAATTATACTGTAAATTTCTAGTATCCAATTGTATTGAATGATATGCTATTAATATTTATAGTTTAGAAAATGAAAAGGTAAACATAGGAGATACGAATAATAGAAAAAACCGTTTCGTCATCTTACAACGAAACGGTTTTTTCTCTACGATGTAATTATTTCCAAATACCACGACGTTTTCTAATTGTATAATACATATCGTTCTCCATCGCCATGACTTTTTCCATCGGAATGCTTTTAAATACCGGCATTTTCATCTTATACTTAATCCAGAAGAATGCATAAATTCCTAGCAGCAAGAATGTTCCGCCGGTTACCAGCCAAATCGCATTCCGTTCGGCAGTATCTGTGGAAATATTTAGTATCATATAGATTGTTCCAAGAATGCCAATCACCGGAATCACTGGGCCAAGTGGCACTTTAAAGCTCCGAGGTGCTTTTGGAAACCGCTTTCTCAGAATCAGAACATCCATATGTGCTAAAATATAGGAAATCATCCAAAATACAGAACCAACCAAAATCAAGAACGAAATTGCATCGGATGAGTTATTGCTCAATGCAGAGAATACGAAAATCATAACGCTGACAAATACCACGCCGACATACGGCACACCACGCCGATTGGTCTTTGCAAAAACCTGCGGCATCATGTTCATCTTTGCCATACCCTGACAAATACTTGCCAGTGCATTAACGGTGGAATTTTGTGTGCTGATTACCGCAAAAGCTGCAACCAATGTCATCCAGATTTTCCCGAATGTTCCCAACAAATTCATGCCATACAGCAAATGCGGTGCTGGAGAATCTGCCAGTTCTGCCCACGGCACATAGTTATGAAAACCAAAGACCAGAATGGACTGTACAATACAAATCAATCCCAAACCAATCATCATGCCCAGCGGAACATTTCGCTTGGCATTCTTGACACTTTTGGAAACCGGAATGACATATTCCGCACCGATAAACAGCCAGAATGCAACCGCTGTCATGGAAACAATGCTGTTGAAATCCGTTGCCATGGTATACGGCTGGTCGACCTTTTTTCCAAATCCAATGCCAATTGCACCAATAATGCCCATGAGCAGCATCGAGCCAACCAGCAAAAATGCAACAACATCCTGCAACTTCGCAAAAATATCAACCCCGAATAAGTTTGCAATCATCAGAAGGGTGGTAACAATCAGCACATATCCCAAACTCGGAATATGCAGGAATGAAAACGTATCTGACATTGCATACGAAAAGATAGAGGCTTCTACACCGCAGGATAACACATTACATAGAATGTATCCGCCAACCATTGAGATAATCGTTGGAAACGGTCCCATACAGGCGAGTGTATACTGTGCCAGTCCACCCGTTGTATTCGGCATCAACGCATTCAATTCCGAAAGGGAAGCGACCGTTGTCATATTCAATATGCAAGCAATTACCATTGCAAAAATAAAGGTTACGCCAATTGTTCCGGCTCCCTGTCCCAGAGAAACCAGACAACTGGTTGCAATAATCAATCCGACTGAAATGGAAACAACGCTTCCAAGCCCTAACTTTTTCTCTTGTTGTGCAGCCATCTGAGATCAACCGCCTTTCTTTTAGAGTGCGTCTTCTCCTTCGTCGCCTGTCCGGACACGAATAACGTTGGTAATATCATAAACAAAGATTTTACCATCTCCAATATGCCCTGTATACAATTCCTGCTTAATCAATTCTACGATTTCCTTGACCTTTTCGGTCTTTACGACAATGCTGATCTGCTGCTTCGGCAACAGTTCCATTTCATAGTTTTCATCGACCTCATATTCCTTTGTACCCTTTTCCACGCCGCAGCCCAGCACTTGTACAACGGTCATGCCCCGAACGCCTGCCCGGCTCAAAACGGACTTCAGTCCGGTTAATTTTGACATCCCTGTGATAATTTCAATTTTGGATAATTTCATAACAAATTCCTCTCTTTCCAATCATTCTTCTGGCTGCAAGCGAAATTTTCGGTATTGTTCTGGTGTTCTGCCTGCAAACCGCTTAAAATCTTTCATCATATGCGACTGGTCATAATAGCCGCTTTCAAAACAAAGAGCATCCATTCTTTGGCTTTGCCATTCCTGCTGTTCCATCAGATATAGCATATTCTGAAACCGGATAAACCGTTCAAACAGTTTTGGAGAAATTCCGTGAATCTGCTCAAAAACTCGCCGCAGATAACATGCAGAATAGCCCGTTTCTTCCGCCAGATTCTGAATTCCAATCGTTCCCTTTGTTTCATAAATCCGCCGCCGAACATAGCGTTCTAAGTTGTGGCGGGTATCAGTCGATTCCGGAAATTGCTGCAAATAGGTCTGTAAAAACAGCTGCGAACGAGCTTGCAAACTGTCTGCCGTTGCGATTTTCTCTGCAAGTCCCTCTCCATAAACAGAGGGCTGCAATTCCAAATCCGCATTGACCACATCTTGTATACACAAATCTTTCGGCAATAAGCTTTTTCCCGGCTGAAACCGTACACCAAAATACGTTCGCCCCGGGTCGAAACACCATTGTTTCATCTGCAAGACTGTTCCGCCGATAAACAGCCGAACATCTTGTTTGCTCATGCCAAAGACCAAATCAACGCTGCCATCGGGTACGGCTGGGAATTGGCTCTGTCCGTTTGCAGGAATCGTAAATTCATAACATTCTGCAATTCCCGTTCCAACCTGCGGAATTCTCTGACAATGTTGTGCCTCTAATGTCAGATAAGGCTGCAACAAAATCAAGCCTTGCTGCTGTGCCATGACCATGCATTCCTTTCCCAAAGAATGCCGCAAATCGAAACAGAATCCTGAGGTTATGCCATTTCCGGCTGATCCCAAAGCGGCAACTTCACGCCGATGCCTTTTGCAAGGGCATTCCGGTAAACCGTTCCGCCCCATGCAATATCTTCTACTGGCATACCGCCAACGGAATAGACAATGATTTCATCATCATTTTCTCTTCCAGCGTGCTTTCCCTGAATCACATCGGTAATATCAATGATGTCGCTGGCTTGAATCAGTCCATCATGTACCAAATCGGTGAACTTTGTACCGACAATCTGTACTTGCGGATAGGTCGGATAAGGGTATTCTTCTTCCCATGCTTCATAGAGCTTTGCATTATCGACCACCAGCTTGCACTTCTTTGCTAAGAATTCATCATCAAATCTGGCAGCAGACGGCATGCTGATCAAAGCACCTTTCTTGACCCATTCACCGTTGATATACGGGAATGAAGCAACATCATCCCGTACAACTGTAGTCATACTGATAATATCGCTGTCCCGTACTGCCTCTTCCAAGGTGTCACATACGGTAATGTTCTTGATCTGCGGACATTCTTTTTTTGTAAATTCAATAAAGGAATCGATGGATTTCTGTCCCCTGCCCTTAATCTTCAGGGTATCCAGATTCGGACAAACGCTGACGAAAGCTGCCAGAGAAGTCTTTCCCATAACACCAGGGCCAACAATGGCAACCGTTTTTGCATCCTTTCGTGCCAGATACTTTGCACCAACGCCTGGAATGCCGCCAGTTCGATAGGAGCTGACCAGATTTGCAGACATCAACGCCAGCGGTGCTCCGGTATCCTTATCGTTCAGCATCATCATCAAGATGGAACGTGGCAGACCCTGCTTTTTATTCTCTACATTTGAGCCGTACCACTTCATCCCTGCCATCTGGTATTCGCCGCCCAAATAGGCTGGCATTGCCATGAATCGCCGTTCATCGGCATTCTTCGGCATTCCCGGAAATTGCGGGTCATCCGGAAACATAATCATACAGCCATGGGAATTGTGGTTCTTTCCGCCCATCACATAGTCACCCTTGTTCAGCGTAACCAACAGCCGTTCCATGACTTCTACGCACTGCTTCATGTCCTTGACGCCGGCTTTCACCATATCCGGTTCACTCAAATACAAAAAATCGACTTTCGTTCCCATCGTAATTCCTCCCATATATTATATCAACTATTTTTGAACATTTCTTCTATTTTTTAAATCGCAGCATGAAACCGATCATATCGAAATTCCTGCAAGCTCAGCATCGGCGTTTCTCCAGCTGCCAACTGTGCCAAAAGCTGACCGACAACCGGTGAAATACCAAATCCATGCCCAGTAAATCCACAGGCAAGCAACAGCCCCGGAACTTCTTCCACCTTGCTAATAACAGGAATCCCATCAATACTAAGGTCTTCATACCCTGCCCACGTTCTGACAATCTTTGCATCTGCCAGCTTCGGAACATATTTCATAATCCCTCGACAGATACACGGAGCAGTCAAGCTGCTAGTACGATTTGTGCCATTGTCCAGTACCGTGCTTTCCATGCCGGTTGCACCGCCAAATACAAACGAACCATGATTGGTTTGATGTCCATAAAAATCTGCATCGGCTGTGCCAAGCATCTGCGGAAACATCTTCGGTTCTGCTTCAGTGACCAACGCTTCAATCAATTCTTCTTGCATCGGAACGTCAATGCCAACGGTTTGTGTGAGAAATCGGCTTGCATAACCAGCGGCAACTAAAACCTGATCGGCTTCATAAACAGTGGTCTTTGTGCAGACCCGACGGAGTTTTCCGTGTACTTTTTCCAACTTGACAACCTTTTCTCCCATATGAAATACTACGCCCAATGCTCTGGCATTCTTATAAAAACCAAGCGTGGTTGTCATCGGATTGGCGTGCCCATCGGTTGGACACCAGCTTGCACAGGTAACTTCTTCGCTCAAATACGGATTGATTTTCCGCACTTCTTCCGCATCAATCATTCGGACATTCAGACCGCAAGCCACGGCTTTTTCTGTCAGTCCGGTTAAAATCTGTTTGTGGGTTTCTGTTTTGCCCAATCGAAGATTGCCTTCTTTGTGGTATTCCACATCGACCCCCAACTCATCAGAAAGGGTCGGCCACACGTTTTCTACGCCATAAATGGCAAGCGGCAATTCTCTCGGGTCACGTCCGGACTGCCGGACACCGCCACCATTTCGACTAGAACCGCCGTTTCCAACGCTTTCATCTTGATCCAGCACCAAAACGGACATTCCCTTTTTCGCCATATAATACGCTGCAGCACAGCCAATGACACCGCTGCCAATTACAATTACATCTGCTGTCTTTGTCATCTTACTCGTCCTCCTTTGCCTCTGCTGCAAATATTTTCATCTCCAAAGGACGCATCGGAGCACGGGAGGTTGCCGGCTCTAACACTGCCGGAGAAACCTGTAATTCCTGTGCAACGATTCGCTTTACCAGCTTTGCACAAGTCTGACCTTGACACAATCCCATGCCTGCTCGCAAATACCGCCGAATTTCGGTAATGGTAAACATCCCATCATGAACCGCTCTGCGGATTTCTCCCTTTGTCACTTCTTCACACCGGCAAACAATCCGGTCATCATCCGGTTCTGGTATAAATTCACCCAGCTGCACGCTGCGGTCTAAAATGTTTTCCATTGATCGTTCCCCCTTCTCACTGTGCCTGATAGAATCTTGCCCGCATTACCATATCGGTTGGAACTTTTATCGTCAACAAATTCGTATGGTCGAACGCCTTTGCGGTTTTCACAGATACCACTTCTGCTTCACAAACTTTCTTTCCGCCACGGTCATATCCAAATCCACGGTCGCCCTTTTTCGGGAGTGGTAAAAATTCATATGGTAATGTTACCGTTCCATAACCCGGTTCGTCGCATTCTTCCTGTACGAGGAAAATTGCCTGACCGGAGCAGGACGAAACACACAATCCGCAGCCAATGCATTCCACTTCTTGATCGACTGCCGGCAACGCTGTGATATGAGAGCCAATCTTAATACAATGTTTTGGACAGGCATCCTGACACGGATTGCAAGGAATGTTCTGCACACATTCAATCACTGGATGAATCTTCTTGTTTCTCGTCACGCCCGGAAACTTTTCAACCTCTTCTTCGGTTAAGTAACCGCTTTTCAGAAGATGCATTGCAGTGTCAATACCCTCTTCGGTTTTTTCTACCAGTTTGCCACGATTACACGGGGCAAACATGCCCTGCCGAAGCGTTTCCAAGGCTGCTTCGTTGGCAGCAATTTGTTCCTGTTTTTCGGACTCTTCCAGGAATCCCAGCGAAGCTGCAATGGCGATACCGGAAATTCTGCCCTCAATCATCGCAGAACTTGCTTCTTCAATGCCGGAAACATCGCCTGCTGCAAAAATCCCCGGAACAGAAGTTTCGCCATATGCGTCGCAAATCGGAACTTGTCCGCCTCGTTTCGGATTGTCCTCCATCTTGCAGCCTGCCATTTTCAACAGTTGCGACATCGGAGAAAGTCCAACTGCCAAACAAATTGTATCTACCTCAAAATGCTTTTCTGTACCCGGAATAAACTGAAAATGGGAATCCACTTCCGCAATGGTAACACCGGTTACATGGTCTGTTCCTTCTGCTTTTTGAATGGTATGGGAAAGATAGAACGGCACGCCACACCGGGCAATCTTTGCTGCATGAACGCCATAGCCGCCAACTCTTGGGGCTGCATCCACCAACGCAACCACTTCACAACCTGCCTGCAACAGCTGATAGCTGACAACCAAACCAACATTACCAGAACCCAGCATCAAAATCTTTTTCCCTGGTCGAATGCCATGCAGATTCATCATGGTCTGTGCAGCACCAGCACCAATTACGCCCGGCAGTGTCCAGCCATCAAATGTGACCATATTTTCTGCTGCACCCGTTGCAACCAGAACTGCATCGCCTTTATAATGGTGAATCTCTTCTCCAATCCGAACGACCAATTCTTTTTCTGCGTACAAGCCAATGACGGTTGCATTTAAGATAACGGAAACGCCTAATTTCTGGGCTTCCTCTAACAACTGCTGTCCGATGACAAATCCACGAATCTTTGCTTTATGCTCCTTAGAACCGAAAAACTTGTGAATTTGCTTGAACAGCTGTCCGCCCGGCTTTGCGTTTTCATCGAATACGGCAACCTGCATGCCTCGTTTTGCAGCTTCAATGGCAGCGGATAATCCTGCTGGCCCTGCTCCTACAATTAAAAAATCATATCGTTTCATGATGTCTGCACTTCCTCTCTCAAAGACTTACGGCTGCTTGGAAAATGGCTCTGCGGATACACCGTACTGTGTTTCTACCTGCATGCCGGCTTCCAACGGTGTCACACACGTTCTGACATTGGGCTTTCCGTTTACAATCATTACGCAGTCGGTACAGCGACCAATTGCACAGAAGATACCACGGGGTTGATGTTCCTTTTGTGTGTAACGATGCACCATCACGCCAGCGGCTTTCAATGCCATAGCAATGGGTTCGCCTTCATAGCCTTCCAACTCTGTTCCATTATACTGAAATTTCACCTTTTTCGAGAGCCCCATTGCTCCTAAAATCGGGTGTTCCTGCATCCGAACGTCCATGATGGATCCTTCCTTTCTGCCAAAACAAAAAAGGCGTCTGAAAT
>OOBV01002080.1_pt1 | contig 10726 bp, 5 predicted proteins | sample 1671731 | NCBI WGS metagenome assembly OOBV01 (sample SAMN06348186, study PRJEB24527) | human gut metagenome | biome: human gut; feature: ankylosing spondylitis patient; material: feces | host: Homo sapiens | place: China | collected 2015-10
GTCTCTTTTCTGAGTATGTCCTTTACGTGGCACGTTACTTCCCTCCTTAATCATTTTTAATTAATTCAACGGTACTCACATGTGTCTCTCTAATGTGTTCGTGCGGGCTATATAATGAGTAGGTTATATCCGGTAGCGGATACAACAATAATCCCAACACTAAACCTATTTAGCTCTGTTTGTGCCCCATTGTCTGCCAAATAATCTGTTTATTATTTAGCTGCCTTTGGTTTCTTAGCGCCGTACTTAGAACGGGCCTGCTTTCTGTTCGCAACACCAGCGGTATCTAATGTACCACGGATGATATGGTAACGTGTACCAGGTAAATCCTTAACACGACCACCACGGATCAGAACAACACTATGCTCCTGTAAGTTGTGTCCTTCACCTGGGATATAAGATGTTACTTCGATTCCGTTGGAAAGACGAACTCTGGCGATCTTACGAAGAGCTGAGTTAGGCTTCTTAGGAGTTGCTGTCTTAACAGCAGTACAAACACCTCTCTTCTGTGGAGAAGAAGTATTGATTGGCTTCTTCTGCAGAGAGTTAAAGCTTCTCTGAAGTGCAGGTGCTGTAGACTTCTTTACAGTAGTCTGACGTCCTTTTCTTACTAACTGGTTAAATGTTGGCATTATTTTCACCTCCTGTATTATTCTTCAAGCATGCATCATACTACAATGCACGCTAAAATATTATATAAATTTCTGTTGTGCTTGTCAACCCACTTTTAAAAAATACATGAAAAAGAGGGAGATTTGCTCTCCCTCTTTTGTATCTTCACAGATTCTATTATCTGTGCTGTAATTTATTCTTCCGATGAATCCTCATCAGTTCCGGAAACGGCTGACAGATCTGTTCCATCCGGAACGGTTACTGTCGGGATCATTTCCTCTTCTTCATCCATAGTGAAATCTTCCAGATCGTCAAATGAGAACTCTTCTTCTTCGTTCACATCACTGTCCAGTTTGATATTGCGGTATCTCTTCATACCAGTACCTGCCGGAATCAGCTTACCGATGATAACGTTCTCTTTCATACCGATCAACGGATCAATCTTGCCCTTGATTGCTGCTTCCGTAAGAACCTTCGTGGTCTCCTGGAAGGATGCAGCTGACAGGAATGAATTTGTTGCAAGGGATGCTTTTGTGATACCAAGTAATACCTGGGAACCAACTGCCTGTTCCTTGCCTTCTTCCTCAAGCTTTTCGTTCAGTTCAAGGAAATCAAGAGAATCTACCATGCTGCCCGGAAGAAGATCGGAATCTCCATTCTCTTCTACACGGATCTTCTGTAACATCTGTCGAACGATAACCTCAATATGCTTATCGTTGATTTCTACACCCTGCAGACGATATACACGCTGTACTTCACGAAGCATGTAATCCTGTACGGCACGCACACCTTTGATTTTTAAGATATCATGTGGATTTACAGAACCTTCGGTCAGTTCATCACCGGCTTCAAGTACGGCACCATCCATGATCTTAATACGTGATCCATAAGGAATCAGGTAAGTCTTTGTATCCCCGGATTCCGGATCTGTAACGATGACTTCACGCTTCTTCTTGGTATCCTTAATGGTAGCAACGCCGCCGAACTCTGTAATAATTGCAAGTCCCTTTGGCTTACGTGCCTCGAAAATTTCCTCTACACGAGGAAGACCCTGTGTAATATCGTTACCGGCTACACCACCGGTATGGAATGTTCTCATGGTAAGCTGTGTACCAGGCTCACCGATGGACTGTGCGGCGATAATACCAATTGCTTCACCAACCTGTACCGCCTGACCGGTTGCCATGTTGGCACCGTAACATTTCGCACAGACTCCCATGTGGGAACGGCAGGTAAGAATAGTACGGATCTTCACACTGGTGATCGGATTTCCGTTCTCATCAACACCCTTATTCACAACATCTGCTGCACGGCGAGGTGTAATCATATGGTTTGCTTTAACAATAACGTTTCCGTCTTTGTCACAGATTGTCTCACAGGAGAAACGTCCGGTAATACGTTCTTCCAGACTTTCGATTTCCTCCTTGCCTTCCATAAATGCCTTAACGATCATTCCCGGAATCTCACGGTTTGTTCCTGCACAACAGTCAGACTCACGAACGATCATATGCTGGGATACATCAACCAGACGTCTGGTCAGGTATCCGGAATCGGCCGTACGAAGTGCGGTATCGGACAGACCTTTACGTGCTCCATGCGCTGACATGAAGTACTCCAGTACGTCCAGACCTTCACGGAAGTTTGACTTGATTGGCAGCTCGATGGTTCTACCGGTTGTATCGGCCATCAATCCACGCATACCGGCCAGCTGCTTGATCTGTTTATCAGAACCACGGGCTCCGGAATCGGCCATCATGAAGATGTTGTTGTACTTGTCAAGTCCGGTAAGAAGTGCTGTTGTCAGCTCATCATCCGTCTCTTTCCAGGTCTCTACAACTTCCTTATAACGCTCTTCTTCTGTGATAAGACCACGCTTATACTGACGTGTGATCCGGTCTACCGTATTCTGTGCCTGCTCGATCATCTGTGGCTTCTGTGGTGGCACTGTCATATCGGAAATTGATACGGTCATGGCAGCTCTTGTGGAATATCCATAACCCATTGCCTTGACATCATCCAGTACTTCGGCAGTCTTTGTCGCACCATGAATATTAATAACCTTCTCCAGAATCTGTTTGATCTGTTTCTTTCCAACATGGAAATCAATTTCCAGCTTCAAAGCATTCTCCGGGATACTGCGGTCTACAAATCCCAGATCCTGCGGAATGATCTCATTGAAAATCAGAAGACCAAGTGTTGTCTTGATAAATCCGGATACTTCTGTTCCGTCAGCCATAGTTGCCTTACGGTATACATAAATATTCTGATGAAGTGTAATCTCTCCATTCTCATACGCAAGCAATGCCTGATTCATGCTTCCGTAATGATATCCAAACAGATCCATTGGCTTACATAATACCCGACGGTTATTGTCTGTTGTATCTTCAAACCAGATCAGATCATACAATCCGATCTCACTCTTTCCTGTCTTCGGGTCCGGTGTGGTTGCTTTCTTTAATTCCTCAATATCGTTATACACTTTATCGGAAACAGCAACTGCATCTTTTTTATCCTTATAATCTGCCAGTTTGTGCATAGTCAGATAGTATACTCCGAGGACCATATCCTGGGAAGGAACGGCTACCGGACCACCATCAGACGGCTTCAGCAGGTTGTTTGGTGATAACAGCATAAAACGGCATTCTGCCTGAGCTTCTACGGACAGAGGAAGATGCACAGCCATCTGGTCACCGTCGAAATCGGCGTTGAACGCGGTACATACCAGCGGATGAAGCTTAATTGCCTTACCTTCTACAAGGATTGGCTCGAACGCCTGAATACCAAGTCTGTGCAGTGTAGGGGCACGGTTTAACATAACCGGATGCTCTTTGATTACTTCTTCAAGCACATCCCATACCTCCGGCTGAAGTCTTTCTACCATTTTCTTGGCGCTCTTGATATTATGAGCAATTCCTTTAGCTGCCAGTTCTTTCATAACAAACGGCTTAAACAGCTCGATTGCCATCTCTTTTGGCAGACCACACTGATAGATCTTAAGTTTTGGCTCTACACAGATAACGGAACGTCCAGAGTAGTCAACTCGCTTTCCTAACAGGTTCTGACGGAAACGTCCGCCCTTACCCTTTAACATATCAGACAGAGACTTCAGTGCTCTGTTTCCAGGACCGGTAACCGGACGTCCACGACGGCCATTATCGATCAGGGCATCAACCGCTTCCTGTAACATACGTTTCTCATTGCGCACGATAATATCCGGTGCACCGAGATCAAGCAGTCTTCTCAGACGGTTGTTACGGTTAATAATTCTACGATACAGATCATTCAGATCAGATGTTGCAAAACGACCACCATCCAGCTGAACCATTGGACGTAAATCCGGCGGAATAACCGGGATAACCGTCATGATCATCCACTCCGGCTTATTTCCGGACTCACGGAATGCTTCTACAACTTCCAGACGCTTGATAATACGTGCACGCTTCTGTCCCGTTGCATTCTCTAACTCTGCTTTCAGCTCTGCAGAATCTTTTTCCAGATCAATCGCAGCAAGCAGTTCATGGATGGCTTCTGCTCCCATGCCCACACGGAATGCACTTCCGTACTGCTCTCTTGCTTCCTGATATTCTGCCTCAGAAAGTACCTGCTTGTATGCAAGAGAAGTATCTCCTGCATCAAGCACAATATAAGAAGCGAAATAAAGCACACGCTCAAGTACACGCGGAGATAAATCAAGGATCAGACCCATACGGGATGGAATTCCCTTGAAATACCAGATATGGGAAACCGGAGCTGCCAGCTCAATATGTCCCATACGCTCTCTACGAACACTGGATTTTGTAATTTCTACACCACAGCGGTCGCAGACAACACCTTTATAACGAATCTTTTTATATTTACCACAATGACATTCCCAGTCTTTCTGCGGTCCAAAAATTTTCTCACAGAAAAGACCATCCTTCTCAGGCTTTAAGGTTCTGTAATTGATTGTCTCCGGCTTTTTTACTTCGCCATGAGACCACTCACGGATCTTCTCAGGTGATGCTAATCCAATCTGGATCGCATCAAACTGCATTGCCTGATTCATGTCCTTTTTATTTGTTTCTGGCATTTATGACACTCCTTCCCAATTACTCTTCATCATCAAGAACTTCTTCTGCGTCATCAAAGAGATCATCAGCATCGCCGAAATCTTCATCATCGTTATCATTTTCCGGTTCTACATTGACAAGCTCTTCATTCTCGGAATCGAACTCCTGCTTGGTAAATCCGTGTTTTTCAAACGACTCACTGTCTTCAAATGCATAATCTCTGTCATCTCTGTCATTTCCAATGATGGCATTGATATCGGTATTTCCGTACTCACTGGTTTCAATGAGTTCTACTTCATTTCTGTCTTCGTCAAGCACTTTGACATCCAGACCAAGAGACTGTAACTCTTTCAAAAGTACCTTGAAAGATTCCGGAACACCCGGCTCAGGGATATTCTCGCCTTTGATAATAGCCTCGTATGTCTTTACTCGTCCTACGACATCATCGGACTTAACAGTCAGGATCTCCTGCAGAGTATATGCAGCACCATAAGCTTCCAGTGCCCATACCTCCATCTCTCCGAATCGCTGACCACCGAACTGTGCTTTACCACCCAGCGGCTGCTGTGTAACTAAGGAGTAAGGACCTGTAGAACGTGCATGGATCTTATCATCAACCAGATGATGCAGTTTCAGATAATGCATGTGTCCGATTGTGACTTTTCCGTCGAAGTATTCTCCGGTACGTCCGTCACGCAGCTGAACCTTCCCGTCACGGGAAATCGGAACACCCTTCCACAGACTTCTGTGTGCACGATTCTCTGAAAGATAATCCATAACGTCCTCTCTCAGAGTATCTTTATACTTATCGTAGAAGTTTTCTTCTCCGTCTTCTGCTTCCTCTGCATCAAACGGCATGTTTACATAGTCATTTGCAAGTTCCAGTGTATCCTGGATATCAATCTCTTTTGCGCCATCGAATACCGGAGTCTCGATATTAAAACCAAGTGCCTTCGCAGCAAGGCTTAAGTGAATCTCCAGCACCTGTCCGATGTTCATTCGTGAAGGCACACCCAGAGGATTTAATACAATGTCAAGTGGACGGCCATTTGGAAGATATGGCATATCTTCTACAGGTAATACACGGGAAACGACACCCTTGTTACCATGACGTCCGGCCATCTTATCACCAACAGAAATCTTACGTTTCTGGGCAATGTAAATACGAACAGACTCATTTACACCAGGAGATAACTCATCGCCATCTTCTCTGGTAAATACTTTGGCATCTACAACAATACCATATGCACCATGCGGCACTTTCAGGGAAGTGTCACGAACCTCACGCGCTTTTTCACCGAAGATTGCGCGAAGCAGTCTCTCTTCTGCGGTAAGCTCTGTCTCTCCCTTTGGTGTAACCTTTCCTACCAGAATGTCTCCGGCACGGACTTCGGCACCGACACGGATGATTCCGCGCTCGTCAAGATCCTTTAAGGCATCATCACCGACACCCGGTACATCTCTTGTGATCTCTTCCGGTCCGAGCTTTGTATCACGAGACTCTACTTCGTATTCCTCAATATGGACAGAAGTATATACATCATACTCTACCAGACGCTCACTCAAAAGAACGGCATCCTCGTAGTTATAACCTTCCCATGTCATGAAGCCGATCAGCGGGTTCTTTCCAAGTGCCAGCTCACCATTGGATGTAGATGGTCCATCAGCGATCACCTCACCCTTTGCTACTTTCTGTCCCTTGAACACGATTGGTCTCTGGTTGTAGCAGTTGGACTGGTTGCTTCGTGCAAACTTTGTCAGAATATATTCTCTGCGATTTCCGTCCTCCTCACGTACTACGATACGATTAGACTCAGATCTCTCCACGATACCTGCTTCTTTTGCAAGTACACAGACACCGGAATCGACCGCTGTCTTTGTCTCCATACCGGTTCCTACTACAGGTGCCTCGGTGGTAAGAAGCGGCACTGCCTGACGCTGCATGTTAGATCCCATCAGTGCTCGGTTTGCATCATCGTTCTGCAGGAACGGAATCAGTGCTGTAGCAACGGAGAACACCATCTTTGGAGATACGTCCATGTAATCGAATGCAGTCTTATCGTACTCCTGCGTTTCTTCACGGTAACGACCGGATACGGAATTACGAACAAAATGTCCATCCTCATCCAGTTTTTCGTTCGCCTGCGCTACATGGTAATTATCTTCCTCATCCGCAGTCATGTATACAACTTCGTCTGTAACACGAGGATTGTCTTTATCTGATTTATCAATCTTACGGTACGGAGCCTCAACAAATCCGTACTCGTTAATTCTTGCGTAACATGCCAGAGAGTTGATCAGACCGATGTTTGGTCCTTCAGGCGTCTCAATCGGGCACATACGTCCATAATGGGAATAATGGACATCTCGTACTTCGAATCCGGCACGGTCTCTGGACAAACCGCCAGGTCCCAATGCAGAAAGACGTCTCTTATGTGTCAGCTCACCCAGTGGGTTGTTCTGGTCCATAAACTGTGACAGCTGGGAAGAGCCGAAGAACTCTTTTACCGCAGCCGTAACCGGTTTGATGTTGATCAGACTCTGTGGGGAAATTCCCTCAAGATCCTGAGTTGTCATGCGCTCACGAACCACTCTTTCCAGACGGGAAAGACCGATACGATACTGGTTCTGTAACAATTCACCGACAGCACGGATACGACGGTTTCCTAAGTGGTCAATATCGTCATCTGTTCCGATGCCCCACTCCAGATGCATATTATAGTTGATGGATGCGAAGATATCCTCTTTTGTAATATGCTTTGGAATCAGGTCTGCAATATCTCTCTTAATTGCAGCGATACGCTCTTCCAATGTCTCGTTTTCTTCCATAATCTGCTGCAGAGCCGGATAATATACCAGTTCTGTAACACCAATAGCCTTCGGGTCCTCAATTTCAGGAATCCAGCTTCTGATATCTACCATCATAGAAGAAAGAACTTTTACGTTACGTGTCTCTGTCTGAATCCAGAGCGCCGGAACTGCAGCATTCTGAATCTGATCTGCCAGATCACGGTCAACAGTTGTGCCTGCCTCTGCAATTACTTCTCCGGTAGAAGGATCCAGTACATCCTCTGCCAGAACCTGTCCGTTGATACGGTTCTTTAAAGCAAGCTTCTTATTAAATTTGTAACGTCCTACTTTTGCCAGGTCATATCTTCTCGGATCGAAGAACATGGCAGTGATCAGACTCTCCGCACTTTCTACGGAAAGCGGCTCACCCGGACGGATCTTTTTATATAACTCTAATAAACCAGCCTCAAAACTTCCCTGTGGCTCACGCTCTGTGATCGCCGGGTCCTTCTGCAGGGATGCCAGAATCTTTGGCTCCTCGCCGAACATGTCAATGATCTGCTGGTTGGTACCTACACCAAGTGCACGAAGCAATACGGTAATCGGCACTTTACGGGTTCTATCTACTCTTACACTGAAAACGTCATTGGAGTCAGTCTCATACTCGAGCCATGCACCACGGTTCGGGATAACAGTACATGAATAAAGAGTTTTACCCACTTTATCATGAGCAATTCCGTAATAGATACCAGGGGAACGAACCAACTGGCTGACGATTACACGTTCTGCACCGTTGATAACGAACGTACCTGTCTCTGTCATAAGAGGAAGATCACCCATGAAAATTTCATGTTCGTTAATCTCATCTGTCTCTTTGTTATGAAGTCTAACCTTGACTTTCAAAGGTGCTGCATATGTCGCATCTCTCTCTTTGCATTCCGGGATTGTATATTTCACATCGTCTTCGCACAGTGTAAAATCGACGAAATCCAGACTCAGATGACCACTGTAATCCGTGATCGGGGAGATATCTGCAAATGCTTCTTTTAAACCTTCATCCAGGAACCACTGATAAGAATTCTTCTGGACTTCGATCAGGTTTGGCATCTGCAAAACCTCTTTCTGTCTTGAGTAACTCATACGCAAGCCTTTTCCAGCCTTGACTGGACGTATTCTGTTTTTCTCCATTGACGTTTCACCTCTCGTTTTTATTTCAATCTAGTTTTTCCTAAAAAAGAGCATGGAAATGCCTAGTGCACCACAATAGTGCAACTTATACTATACAACAAAATCAAGGGGAATGCAAGAATTATTTTTAAGAACTTTTTTCAGATAGAGAGAGGGGATACAGCTAAATAAAATAACCCAACAGAAATGCAAGCATCTCTGCCGGGTTATTATTGGTTTCTCGTCGCTTACGCACAGACTACTTTAATGTAACCTTTGCTCCTTCAGCCTCAAGTTTAGCCTTAGCGTCTTCAGCAGATGCCTTGTCAGCCTGCTCCTTGATTACCTTAGGTGCGCCATCAACAGCGTCCTTAGCTTCCTTCAGTCCAAGACCTGTGATCTCACGAACAACCTTGATAACCTTAACCTTGTTCGGTCCAACTTCTGTTAACTCTACGTCGAACTCAGTCTTCTCTTCAGCTGCTGCTGCGTCTCCGCCTGCTGCTGCTACTACAACGCCTGCTGCTGCAGATACGCCGAACTCTTCTTCACATGCCTTTACAAGGTCATTTAACTCTAATACACTTAACTCTTTGATAGCATCGATAAACTCTGCTGTTGTTAACTTTGCCATTTTATTTTCCTCCTTGGATATTTTCTGAATAATGTTCTCAGGCTGCGTATTTCACGCTGCCCGCTTGAGGCTTAGGCCTCTGCTGCGCCGCCTTTGGACTCTGCGATCTGGTTGAGGACGCGAGCCAGGTTTGCGATCGGGGACTGGATGCTTCCCAGTAACTTTCCGAGAAGAATTTCTCTGGACGGGATAGTAGCGATAACCTGAATTCCCTTCTCATCGTAATATGTGCCTTCCACAACGCCGGCCTTTAACTCTAACTTGTCTGCCTTCTTTGCAAACTCAGCTAATACTCTGGCCGGAGCTGTTGCATCTTCTTTAGAAACAGCAAGTGCTGTCGGTCCTTCAAGATGCGGCTCAAGTGCTTCGAACTCAGTTCCCTTTGCAGCGAAGCGGATCATTGTGTTCTTATATACTTTATAAGTAACACCAGCTTCTCTCAGACTCTTACGCAGTACGGTATCCTGCTCAACGGTAAGACCACGATGGTCAACCAGAACTACACCCTTTGCGCCGTCTAAGGATGCTTTGATTTCCTCAACAATCGGCTGCTTCAGCTCAACTTTAGCCATGATATGTGCCCTCCTTCTTGAAAATTTTAAGAAAAGGCCGAAAAATGCCTCTCTGCAAAGACAGAGAGGCAAAGATAATCTTTAATATAGATCTCTCCTCGGCAGGCGTTTTCTCCTTATGCCTTGCGGCACCTGCTGTCTTCGGCAAATATATGAAAGCCTTGCGGCCTCAAACATTGCAATAATATCATACTGACAATCACTTGTCAAGTACTTTTTACTGACCAAATTTAACGGTATTTAACTTAACGCCAGGTCCCATGGTAGAAGCCATGGTAACACTCTTTAAGAAGGTACCCTTCAGAGTGCTCGGTCTAGCCTTGATTACTGCGCCCATCAGCGCCTGGAAGTTGTCTGCTAACTGCTCCTCGGTGAAGGAAACCTTACCAACCGGAACATGAATAATGTTGCTCTTATCCAGTCTGTACTCAATCTTACCAGCTTTAATTTCCTTAATAGCCTTTGCAACGTCCATAGTTACGGTACCAGCCTTCGGGTTTGGCATTAAGCCCTTCGGTCCAAGTACACGACCCAGACGACCAACAACACCCATCATATCCGGGGTAGCTACTACAACGTCGAAATCAAGCCATCCTTCGTTCTGGATCTTCGGAATCAGCTCCTCAGCTCCAACGTAATCAGCTCCTGCCTCTTTTGCGATATCAGCCTTGTCATTCTTAGCGAATACAAGAACGCGAACATTCTTACCTGTTCCATGAGGAAGAACTACTGCACCACGGATCTGCTGATCTGCGTGACGTCCATCACAACCTGTTCTGATATGAGCTTCAATTGTCTCGTCGAACTTTGCAACTGCACTCTTCTTAACTAAAGAAACAGCTTCAGTTGCTTCATATAATGTCTGGCGGTCAATATTCTTGGCTGCCTCAACGTATTTCTTT
>OOBV01002082.1_pt1 | contig 10724 bp, 5 predicted proteins | sample 1671731 | NCBI WGS metagenome assembly OOBV01 (sample SAMN06348186, study PRJEB24527) | human gut metagenome | biome: human gut; feature: ankylosing spondylitis patient; material: feces | host: Homo sapiens | place: China | collected 2015-10
TGATACTCAATAGAAACAACAGAGCAACTCTAATCCAGACTATTCTGTCGCGAGTCCCTCTATCAGACCGTTATACTCCAAATTGTCATAAATGTCCAACGTATTGCGATTCAAAACACCGTCCCCACGATCCCAATAGAATGGAACCAGTCCATGAGCACGCGCCTGGCGTACTACACATCTGTCGAACGCCGCACGCGACAAGTCATGTCCTCTTTGGGCTTTTTCATCCGACAATTGACGACGGATAGCCGCAAACTCACCGATGAGTACCGGAATATTCTGTTCTACAAACCGGGTCTTCAGCTTCTGAAATTGAGCTTTCATGTATTCCTCTCCGCCAATATTGTCCCAACGACCTTCGTAATTGCCAACAGCATACCCGCGATTCTCTTCTCCCCAGAAATAGAAAGCCTTTCCCCAACTCTCGTCTTTCTCCATTCCGCAGAATTGCCACGAACTGTAATAATGCACTTCAACAATCATACGCCCGTCCGTCGGGTCTTCGGGTAACCGGTCCATCCATTGGATAGTCTTGTCAATATCCGTAGCAGGTCCCTGTACTATGAGATTACGATACACATTTTTCCCTCCCGTAGCGCGAACAGCATCTACAAATGTCTGTTCATACTGTAGCAGTACTGCCATATCATCGGCATCCTCAACATTCGGTTCGTTGCAGCCAGCAAAAATCAGACGCTCGTCACAATTTCTAAAGAAAGTGGCAATCTGCTGCCACAAAGCCCGTTGCTTTTGGTCTACAGCTTTATTATAGCCGTTTGGAATATCATTCTCCAACCACCCACCATCCCAATGGATATTAAGAATAACATACAGTTCGTTATCCACACAATAGTCTACTACTTCTTTCACACGGTTGAGCCACGACGCCTGTATCTCATAGCTTCCATCACTTGCCAGATAATCATTCCAAGCACAAGGAATGCGTACCGCACTAAATCCAAGTTCCTTTATTTTGGTAATCATGGCTTTGGTAGTAGCCGGATTTCCCCAAGCGGTTTCTCCACCGGTAGCTTCCAGCGAATTACCCAGATTCCATCCAATCGCAATTTCTTTCATCAATTCCATCGCATTCTTCTCCACGCCTGTCATATCTGCTTCCGGTATCGAAGAAACATTTTGAATCACGGTAACCGATTCTATAAGGTCATTCAGCATGAATGTGATGACGGCTGTACGAACTTCATTACCAACGTTGGGATCGGCGGTAAATGTCTCCACCTTTTCAGTCAGAGCACGTGAGGAGTTATGATGAAGCCATCCGGCATCGATCGTTATCTCATAATCTCCGGATGCCTGCATCTTAATAGAAAAGTTTTCTCCTTCACCGGCAACTGTCACTTCGTGTGTTTCCCCCACTAAAAGGTCACTAGCAAGCTGATTCACCTGTACCACCTCATTCATTTCACTTCCTGTCACCTTAATCGTAGTCGAACGGGATTCCGTATCAGGATTAGCAGTTACACTAACCAAATACTTGCCAGTCTTTTTTGAGTCCGATTCCTGCCGGGTGATGCTGCACCACTCCGGCGAATCCGACACTACTTCATAAGACACATTTGATTGTATATAGAGTAAAGTCTCGCTTCCACTCTTACCGAAAGTCAGTTCTTGCTTTGAGACTGTGATGAAAGGAGTTCCCGCTACTTCATCTTCTGTACAGGAAATAAGCAAAACACCTGCCAAACAGAAAATATAATAAGTCCAAAGGCTACAAATCTTATTCATACTCATTCAATTACAAGATTCTTAAAGTATCTATAGTAACGTTCACTTTATCCGGTTCTGCAATGTCACTGAACATATCAATGATATCAATCACAAATACGATTACACCGTTATATGCCGCTTCTGGTTTAATGTTGATAGTATAAGTACCGTTGCCTTTCACTTTTACATCACTCGTGCCCGAATAACTAGGCCACCAACCACTTGCCGTACACATCAGACCTGCATTATATTCCTTGGTGGCCGCATCGCCACTCAGTCCGCTAATAGTGAAAGTCAGTTCCATTGAATAGTCGAACACAATGCTTGCCGGATCAACCGGAGATGCAGACGCTGTCTGACCATATTGATTGTACAGTTCGATACGGAAATTATTCTTATCGTTCTCCAGATGTCCCCACACCAATTTATTGTTGTCAACAGTAATAGTGGTTGCCTCCGGTTCTGTGCTTCCCCCGGCATTGGGCACAAAATGATAAGCCTGGTATTCATCCTTTTCAGAGCTGCGTGCACCAAGCCACATACCCATCACCGATCCTCCTACACTCTCAATACTTAAGATACGGAGTTGGTTGTTAGCATCAGCTCCAAACATAATATCACCACCTCCGATGTGATAGGCAGGCAAAGGTGAGCTGAAGGTGTAAACACCTTTTTTATCCAAACTGTAGGTTCCATCCGAAGAAGTACCATCGGGCAAAATAAGGGAATATGTCATCGTACTTGAATTCAAAGTCAAAGCAAGTTTCTCCAATCCGCTGACCGGAGCTGCCCAATCAGGATAGTTACCGGCCGTAAAGTTATTCATCAGGCTACCATCCAGATTTGCCCAGTCGAACGGAACATCAGGCGACATCGTCCATTTGATCTCGGTGGTCACGACTTCTGATACCATGTCTTCCCATCCGGATCGGGTTTATCTTCAGGCACATAATTGTCGGCATATTCTTTCGAAACAAAGTTCCATATCAACCACCAGGGTCCTTCACTATTGTCACGCATCACCCCGATTCTCAGATGATTTTCATCCAGTTCGAGCAACTTCAGATTCCGGTTCCAATTCGTACTTCTGTCCGACCATGAAGGCGTGTGCAACAGTTCACAGTCAGTAAACGTGATGGTATGATCGTCCACATTGAGCATAAATGTACCTACGGTTGTGCTCTGTGAAGAAGAATTATAAACTGTCACATTCGCTCCGCCAGTCAGACCGAAAGTCATCGTACTCTCCCAGATGGCATCATCTCCCGAATGACCGACGCCCGGATCCCAGTTGGCACTCCAGTTGTTCCACTCTACGGTCGTGCTCGGATCAGCATAAGTCACTTCACCCGCAGCAAAGCCATACGAGCCGTTATCGAAAATCCAAACCTTCTCATTGTTGACTCCTCCCGACAAATAAGTCCATAAAGCATCATTCACAAATTCAGCACAGAAGCTGTCGATGGAAAACTTTGCCGCGGGACCATACACAATTCCGGCTCGTGTCTGTACACCGAACTTCACGCTATACTCTCCCTCAAACGGCATCTGCAACTTAACTTCCGCACTCTGACTCCGTCCTTGCGGATGTTCCCAACATACCTGATAATTTGAAGGCATCAGACTTTTCAGATAAACAATATTCGGATTCACCGCATCATGCGTGATCGAAAAAGCAATTCCTTCAGCCAGATCATCCGAAACGATATCCTGGCTTCCCAATTCATAAGTTTCGGGAGTACATGCCGACAACAATGTGACAAGCGTTGCCAGCAATGCTATATATAACTTTGATACAATCTTATTCATAACTTCCATTTTTTAATACCAACCTACGTTCTGTTTCAAAACGCCATTCGAAAGTGTAATCTGATTATTCGGAATCTGAGAAAAACCTCGCTTACCGGTAATATTCGAAGCTGTAATGCTTACATCCTCAGGATTTCCCCCGCTGACAACCGACGTAGTGCCTGCAATCTGCGAAGCGGCATAATCCACACCCTGACGCAGCAGATCCCAGTAACGCTGTCCCTCAAAAGCAAACTCCAGCATACGCTCCTTTATTATATTTTCTTTTGTGACCGCAACTTCCCGATAATCACCTGAAACCGACAAGTTTCCCTTACCATCATTCACCGTATAAGCACGCTGGCGTACCTGATTGAGATATGCCTGTGCATTCGGACTTCCTAATTCAGCAGCCATCAACAACACATCAGCATAGCGCATCACAATGAAATCCTGATATTGTGAAATCTGGAAATCGCCTTTGCCTAAACCGGAAACTTCATCAACAAGCGACCATGCACCGGACTTTTCATCTTTGACCCATTTCGACATCGGAGTATATTTCTTTACCGTATATCCGGTGTATTCACGTTGGTCAGCATATGATTTTGCATATTCCGAATCATCGGCGATACCTTCACTATCCAGATTGATGATAGAAGCTTCACGACGTGCATCACCTGCACCATAGACAGTCCACATTTTGGGATTGACCGTACATCCCCCCCATCCTTTTCCGTAAGGAGCATGATTCAAATAACTACGTATTCCCATATAGACCAGCCAGCGGTTTCCATCATTATTTCCGTCATAATCTTGAGTATAATTAAATTTCTGTGCCAATACCACCTCCTTATTACCTTTTCCGGCATAGGTTGTAGTCTGTGTATAATCACCTGTCGCCGCATTTCGGCTCCATGAAGTGGAAGCAGCCGGCCACAAGTTTTTGAATTCTTCAACTAGCCCGTAACCTTCAGTTTCCGCTACAGAGATAAAATCTTCCAATCCCTGCAATACCGAAGCTTTGGTGACACCTTCTACCTGCGGTTCTTTGCCGTAATAGCCTGTATAAAACAAGTAAACGCGAGCTAACAGCGCTTCAGCAGCAAACTTGGTTATATGACCGTCGTTCGAAGCAGCTGCACTTTTAGGGTATGCACCTGTCGGAATATTATCCGCAGCAAACTTAAGATCGCTGAAGATAAGATTGTACACCTCTTCCGGGTTGGCCTGTGCACGGTTCTCGTTCACAGGTTCAGTGAATAAGGGAATATTTTCCCAAAGGCGGACCATATCGAAATAACACAAGGCACGTAAGGCACGACATTCACCCATATAAGTATTTCTCGTCTGGTCACTTGTCCAAGATATCTGACCTTCATGCGCCAGAAGTTCATTGCATCGATACACTGCCGCATAATAGTTGGTCCACTCCGTTTCCAGCAAGTTCATATCGGAAGGAGATTGCGTGGCATCGAAGCGATCTATCACCTGATAGTTACGGGCGTCAGTATTTCCCATACCGGCAAAGCACTCGTCCGCCATGATTTGCGAAGCAAAATAAAAAGCACATGCCTGACTCGACGTAGTACACTGCCAGCCATCATAACACCCTATCAATGCTCGCCACGCATCACTCTCAGTCCGGTAGAAGTTACCGGTAGTAGATTCTCTCTTTGATTCCACATCCAGAAAGCCTGCCGTACATCCCGTAAGTGACATCACGGCTAGTCCTATTCCCACTATATATAATTTCATATTATGCATATTCTCTGTTTTTTTTAAGGTTATATAAATTAGAACTTCAGATTGACACCAGCGAGGAATGTACGCGGACGAGGATAATACCCCAGGTCGATACCCGATACCCAGTCGGAGGTTCCGTAACCAATTTCAGGATCCATGCCATCATATTTGGTGAAAGTAAACGCATTCTGTACCTGAATATACAAACGGGCCTGACTGATAGCTTTGAGTTTAATCAGCTTGGCAAAGTCGTAACCCAAGGTAATGTTACTAATACGCAGGTAATCACCATCTTGCAGATAAAGATCAGAGAACTGCCAGTTGATATTAGTATCCGTCACACGAGGCATCCGGTTAGAGGTTCCTTCTCCAGTCCAGCGGTTCAGGATGGCAGTCGTATAGTTAGCCTTACTATTGGCATGATTACGGTACGATTGTACAATCTGATTGCCAGCGGCTCCATAAGCAACCAATGAGAAATCAAAGTTCTTGTAGTTAAATCCGACATTGAATCCGTAGGTAAAATCGGGAGTGCCATTGCCCAAATCCACCTTATCATTATCGTCGATAATTCCATCCTGATTCTGGTCTACGTAGATAACGTCACCCGCTTGTGCGTCGGCCTGCAGGATGCCATGCTTCCCATCGGCATTCCAGTTAGCAATCTGTTCTTTATTCTGAAAGATACCGGCAGTTTCGTATCCCCAGAAGTAACCGATAGCATGACCATTCTGTGCACGGTAGAACTCCGGTGTATTATCATACAACATATTGATTTTGCCGTGAATGATACCATCTTCAGTAGGAATATTCCCTACCTTATTCTTGTTATATGCACCGTTCACACCAATATTATAATTGAAATCTTTACCTGCTTGGTCATTCCAGGTTAAAGCCAGTTCAAAACCTGTATTCTTCACATCGCCGCCGTTGATAAAAGGTGCACCCGTTCCTGCCGTAGCCAGAATAGGAGCTTCCACCAGCCAATCTTTAGTTGTCTTGATATAGAAATCGGCGGTCAGACTCAAACGGCTTTTTAAAAAACGTGCATCAATACCTATATTGGTCTGTTCCGAGGTTTCCCAAGTTACGTTCTCATTGGCCAGACGGCTAGGATATGCCCCCCAGTAACCGGACTGTGCCGGAGCACCATCGGTTGTTCCGAAGATGTAATGGGTATTGGAAGAGGTGATAGGAGCCGTATACTGGTAATTATCAATGTTCTGATTGCCGACTTGCCCCCAACTTGCACGCAACTTCAGATAATCAAGCCAATTCTGAGTATTCTGCATGAACTTTTCATTTGAGAGGGTCCATCCCGCAGATATAGATGGAAATACACCATAACGGTTGCCACGTGCAAACTTCGATGAGCCATCAGCACGCAAGGTAGCATTCAGCATATAGGTTTCCTTCCAGTTCCATCCGAAACGTCCAAAGTAAGAAACAGAGCGACTTTCATCATGCGGATATCCATCGACAGACATCCCGTCATCGGCGCTCGAAGCTGTACCATTACCTACATAGGCATGATCCCAATCGTCAAAGCCTTCTCTCAATGCTCCGGTTTTGGCCTGCAGATAAGTACCAGAATAGCGATATACTTCCATTCCGACTAAAGCATTGAATGCATGTTTGCCGCATGTCCAGTCATAAGCAGCCGTATTAGTCCAGGTCATTCCTAAAGAATGATTCATATTTTGGGTGGCTGATGTACGGGTCGTATTATAAGTATAAATTGAGAATTGATAAAGCGGATTGAAACTACGGTATTCCGAAGAACCGTACACTGCTCCGAATACGCTTCTCAACTTCAAGTTCCTGACTGGTTGCAGTTCGGCATATACATTGCCGGAGAATGTTGCCGTCTTGTTCTCGTTGTTGCTGTTGGTCATCATTGAACCATAAGGATTGCCGTCACCGTTATACCAATCGGAGTTCGATGTATCGTTATAAGAAGAATCATAAGCATTGTTATCGCTATAGATTGGAGCAAGCGGCGAAGTATTGTTATATTGGTCGGATACTGAAATGCCATTGTTCATTTTGTAGACGAAGCTGACCTGCTCGCCCACTTTCAGCAAATCCGAATCCTTGAATATCTTATGCTCGGAATTGATGCGGAAGTTGTAACGTTCATAGTTCGAAACGTCCTTACCGCCCACTACCCCTTCCTGACTCATATACCCCAACGATAAGGCATAAGTGGAAGTCTGCGAACCTCCGGTGATACCCAATGTATAACTCTGCGTTCTGGCATTATCTTTAAACATCGAGTCTATCCAGTCCGTGTCGTGTACATTCCCATTAGCATCATAAATACTCCGAAATGAACTCCAATCATAAGGCGCATTTCCGGAATTAACTGCCTGCTCGTCCATAATGGTCATGTATTCCTTCGCGTTCAGCATATTTATCTTACGTGCCACAGTCTGCACACCGTAATAGGCATCAAAGGAAATTTGCGCCTTTCCTTCCTTGCCCGATTTTGTGGTAATCAACACTACACCATTGGCTGCCTGCGCACCATAAATAGCTGCCGAAGCTGCATCCTTTAATATATCAATACTTTCTATATCAGCAGGATTCAAAGTGGAAATATCGCCGCCCACACCATCAATAAGATACAGCGGACTGGAATTTCCGACAGTACCCAGACCACGAATACTGACTTTCATGTCCGAACCCGGCTGACCGGAAGTGGAAGAGATGTTCACTCCAGGTGTCTGTCCTTGCATACCTTGCAAAGGGCTATTGGTGTTCATCTTGGCAAGACTCTCACCCTTCACCTGTACCGTTGCACCGGTTACCAGTTTCTTTTTCTGCACACCATAACCCACCACCACTACTTCATCAAGGATTTCGGTATCTTCCTTTAATATTACATTGAGCGATTTCTGACCCGTCACAACGATTTCCTGCGTAACGTACCCTATATAAGAGAAGACTAAAGTCTGGCCGGATACCACATTCAGCTTGAAATTTCCGTCCATATCGGTTATCGTTCCATTGGCTGTCTCCTTCACCAAGACACTGACCCCCACCAGAGGCAACTCATCAGTAGCCGAGGTAACTACACCACTGACAGTTGAAGTTTGTGAAGGAGCAGCCTTCACAGCCATTATCGGCAAACATAATAGAATGATTACCGAAAAGCTAAAGAGATGCACAAATGTGCATTTTCTAAAAAAGTGTTTACTCATGGTTATTGTTTAATAGTTAATTTAAAAACATATTGTTTTCTACACTACAAAATTATATATTCAGCATATAACTTCGCTTCTGTAATGTTATTCATATAGGGAGCGTTTTGGAAACGATGGGGTGAATTTGTTTTATAAAGGGGATTCATTTGTTTTCTCCCTAGTTTCCTTTATACTTAAAGCACTCAAAATCAGCATACATCTTTGATTCTTTAGAAGCTGATACAGCATAAAGTCCCAAGACGACTCCGGTAAACCCACCTGCTGTTTCAGTGCTTAGATAACGAGTATTCATCTTACCCAAATCATGATATATTCCATTCACTTTATAACCGAAATAATAGTAATCGATATCCGACTTCACCACCAGTTCCACTTCACCACTGGTTGGCAAGGAAACCTCTTTGGCATAATGAGTAATCTCTCCCAGTTTATACCGCAAACCAACAGAACGTTTCTGATCCTTATCCTGACGGACAAATAAATCATAGTGAGAATGAAACTCCATAAAAACGGAAAGTCCCGCTTCATCATTTACTCCCGCTTTCTGCAAGACTACCGGAGCGGATGCTTCCATATCAAAGTGTTCCTGTCGCAAGGCGACAAAGGTAGGACTTTTCCAGTCACTTAGCGTAACTGGAGTTGCTATCAAACGAAGTTTGCCATCTTTGGTAAAAGTATAATTCTTTGCTTCCGGATTTTGCAAATGAATCCATTCGGGAGAAAGCTTTCCTTCTTTAAAGTCTATTCGTTCCGGTCTGCCTTTCATTTCCTGTTGAGGCAGAGTAGGGACGTCCATCTTCAAAGAAATGGTTCCATTGCTATTGACTACAGGCCAGGCGTCCTTATCCCACCGCACCGGAGCCAGATACGTTTCACGTCCCAATGTATGATGAGTTCCCGGCATAATTCTGTATGCCAGACAAACCATCCACCAAGAACCATCGGTGCCTTCCACCAGATCAGCATGCCCTGTTCCCTGAATCGGACTGGATTGTCCCGATTCATTGGCATGGGTCAGAATAGGATTTGCCGGATTTCCCTGATAAGGCCCGTCAATGTAACGGCTGCGGGCAATGGTTACTTTATGTCCCAATTCCGTACCGCCCTCCGAAATCAGCAGATAGTACCAGCCGTCTTTCTTATAAATGTGCGGACCCTCGGCATATCTGCCTCCAGTGCCGTTCCATATTCGTTTGGAAGAAGAAAGCTGTTTGCCTGTCATGGGGTCAATCTCACACAGGTTGATGTATCCATCCGGATTACTGACCATAAAACATTTGCCATCTTCAAAATAAAGCGAAGGATCGATGCCTCCTTGTTCGAGCCAGACAGGTTCCGACCATTCACTACGGGGATCAGTAGTATGTACCAGGAAATTCCCCTTACCGGAGACATTAGTCGTAATCATGTAAAACACTCCATCATTGTAACGAATGGTAGGAGCAAAAATACCGCTTCCCGAATTGGCATTAGTCAGATCAAGCTGGGACGGACGAGTCAGACAGTTTCCTATCTGCTCCCAATGCACAAGGTCTTTACTATGAAACAAAGGCACTCCGGGGAAATATTGAAAGCTGCTGTTGACTAAATAATAATCATCCCCTGCCTTGCAAACACTTGGATCGGGATGGAAACCGGGAATTACAGGATTACTGTAACCTTGAGCCGATGATTTGCATACAAAACAAAGCGAGATGAAAATAAGAAATAAAGCGTTTCGCATATTATATAATTTAAGAGTTAAACATCTTTTGCCGGCCGACGATACAAAAGTAGATGTTTTTCCCCAAGAAGACATGGTATTTCGTTCACACCCAGTCTGCCAAATGTTTTACCCATACGCACAAAATGTATCTTATTGGGGCATCATATGTATTCAATTGCATTTCGCCCTTTCGAGTGACTGCAAATCTTTCTACATTTGTGGTAGATTTTAAGTCTCACTCTAAAAATATCAACTCATGAAAAGCATTAAGAAAATGGTATTAGTATCAGCCTTTGCCGGTACCTGCCTTACAACTCACGCGCAGGCTACCCCTCCCGCCATCCCAGCCGATCCGGCTATTGAAGCTAACATCCGGCAATGGCTTCAGAGAATGACCCTCGAACAGAAGATCGGTCAGATGTGTGAAATCACCATTGATGTGGTGTCTGACCTTGAAACCAGCCGTGAGAAAGGATTCTGTCTAAGCGAGGCGATGCTCGACACGGTTATCGGTAAATATAAGGTAGGCTCACTACTGAATGTCCCTC
>OOBV01002090.1_pt1 | contig 10697 bp, 6 predicted proteins | sample 1671731 | NCBI WGS metagenome assembly OOBV01 (sample SAMN06348186, study PRJEB24527) | human gut metagenome | biome: human gut; feature: ankylosing spondylitis patient; material: feces | host: Homo sapiens | place: China | collected 2015-10
CGCCGTAAATGCGGCAAGGTCTGTTCCCGATTTGCATTGTATGTGCGGTCATTGCAGCATCCTCCCGAAAAACTTTGATAAGCCCAGTATAGCAACTGAAAAATCATTTTGCAATTCAAAAGGCTTTCATAGCCGTAGCAAGCAGTGTCTTCGTATATACAAAGACCATTTTGCGTTGCAAAATGCTTGTTGGGAAATCCCAAACCCTTGAACTACATCCGATGGATGCAGGCTACGCGTTTTTTGCAAAACGCTCTTTCAGCACACCGCAGGAATGCGCAGCCATCACGGAATTGTGATGATTACAGGGATTGGGATTGCATCCCAACAAGCGAATGAACACAGCAGAATTTTAATTCTGCGTGCGAATTTAGCCTTTGTGCGCACAAAGGCTCTGCTTGCCACGGTTATGGTTCTGCGAATGCGATTGAGAAACTTTTCATTCGCATTGCAAACCGGGTGGCACTTTTGTATAATTGGTTCAATGAACACACGCATAAAATCGGAGGGGCTGTCCGATTAAAAAATTCTAAAAACGCCCTATTGTAGGCCACTGGGAGGAATAGCATGAACAAGCAGCAACTCGCATCGAAAATCTGGGAATCTGCCAACAAGATGCGCTCTAAAATCGAAGCCAACGAGTACAAGGATTACATTCTGGGCTTCATGTTTTATAAATTTCTGTCGGACAAGGAAGTCAAATGGCTGAAAGAGAATGACTGGACAGACGAATATCTGCCGGATTTGACCGAAGACGATGCCGAAACGCTGGATACCGTTCGGAAGAATGTCGGCTATTTTATCGCCTATGAAAATCTGTTTTCCACATGGATCAGCAAAGGCAGCGACTTCAAGGCTGACGACGTAACGGTGGCATTACAGGCATTCAGTCGACTAATCGACCCGCACCACAAAAAGGTGTTTGACGGTGTCTTTGCTACGCTGCAAACCGGCCTGTCCAAACTGGGTGAAAGCTCCGGTGCGCGGACAAAGGCCATTCGCGACCTGATCTATCTCATCAAAGACATTCCCATGGACGGCAAGCAGGATTATGATGTTCTCGGCTTTATCTACGAATATCTGATCAGCAACTTTGCAGCAAACGCAGGCAAGAAGGCCGGCGAGTTCTACACGCCGCACGAAGTTTCGCTGCTCATGTCTGAAATCGTGGCGTACCACCTGAAAGACCGGGAAGAAATCAAAATTTACGACCCCACCAGCGGTTCCGGCTCGCTGCTGATCAACATTGGTCAGTGTGCCGCACGGTATATGGGCAATGGCAACAACATCAAATACTACGCACAGGAGTTGAAGGAAAACACCTACAACCTGACCCGCATGAACCTTGTCATGCGCGGCATTCTGCCCGACAACATTGTAACGCGCAACGGCGATACGCTGGAGGAAGATTGGCCGTACTTTGAAGAAAACGACCCGGTCAACACCTACGACCCGCTGTTTGTGGATGCGGTGGTATCAAATCCCCCATATTCGCAGGCGTGGAATCCGAACGACAAAGAGAACAACCCGCGCTTTTCGGATTACGGCCTTGCCCCCAAAGGCAAGGCAGACTACGCCTTTTTGCTGCACGACCTGTATCACATCCGCAATGACGGCATTGTGACCATCGTTCTGCCCCACGGTGTTCTATTCCGTGGCGGTGAAGAAGGTACAATTCGCAAAAATCTGATTGACCACAACAACATTGATGCAATCATCGGTCTGCCCGCCAATATTTTCTTCGGCACAGGCATTCCCACCATCATCATGGTGCTGCGGAAGAATAAACGGGATTCGGACGTTCTGATTATTGATGCGTCTAAGGGCTTTGAGAAGGACGGCAAAAACAACAAGCTGCGTGCCTGTGATATCAAACGCATTGTGGATGCTTACAAGGAACGCCCGGAGAAAATCGAAAAGTTCGCACGCAGAGTATCCCGTGCGGAGATCGTTCAGAACGATTACAACCTGAACATCCCCCGATATGTGGATTCCTCGGAAAAGGCTGAGAACTGGGATATTTACGCTTCCATGTTTGGCGGCATTCCCGAGGCCGAACTGCAAGACCTGTCTGCATACTGGACTGCATTCCCGCACCTGAAAGCGGCTCTGTTCAGCCCGGACAACGATGCCTATTGCCGTCTGAATGTGGCCAATTTGAAGAACGCTGTTCTGTCCCACCCGGATGTAGTGGCGTTCAAGACCGCTTTCCAGAATGCTTTCGGTGACTTTGATGCCTACTTGAAGTCCGCACTCATCGATGGCATGACGCAGCTGAATGCTGCCGGCGAGGAAGAACGCCTGAGCCGGGAGATCTTTGCACGGCTGGCAGGAATTCCGCTGGTTGACCGCTATGCAGCATACCAGCTTTTGGACGATGACTGGAAGAAAATCGCCATTGACCTTGAAATCATCCAGACCGAGGGTTTTGCCGCAACCAAGCAGGTGGACCCCAACATGGTGCTGAAAAAGGATGCCGAAGTACAGGACGGCTGGGTGGGTCATGTGCTGCCCTTTGAGCTGGTGCAGAGCGTTAAAATGCACGAGGAAGTGGCAGCACTGCGGGCAAAAGAAACTCGCCTTGCCGAAATTGCAGGCGAGTATGAAAGCTATCTGGACGAACTGAGCGAGGAGGACAAGGAACAGGATTTTGTCAACGGTGGTGCCTTTGTTGCCGCTGAGGTCAAAAAGGCCATCAAGGCGCGGGAAGTAGAGCCTGCCACCATGAGCATTCTGAAAGATGTGGACGCACTGTTTGCCGAGGAAAAGACCCTGAAAAAGCAGGTCAAGGACGACAGTGCGGCACTCCATCAGCGCACCAAGGGCGTGATCGAGCACCTGACCGATGAAGAAGTGCGTGACCTGCTGCATCGCAAGTGGATCCTGCCCCTGATGGAAAATCTGAACAGCCTGCCGGATGCCGTTCTGGACGATTTTGTAAAGCAGCTGGATGCCGTCTGCAAGAAATATGAAACCACCTTTGAGGACGTAGAGAGCCAGATCGCCAGCACCGAGCACGAATTGCTGGGGCTGCTGGACGATCTGCAGGGAAATGAATTTGACATGAAGGGCATTGCAGAACTCAAAAAGTTGCTGGGAGGTGAATGATTATGCAGGATAACGAGAAGAAACCTGCCCTCCGGTTCAAGGGCTTCACTGACCCTTGGGAACAGCGTAAGCTGGGTGAAATTGCAAAAGCGGTAGTCAGAAATGACCCTGCATCTGATGCACCGATTATGATGATAACGGCGGGCAACGGATTTATAGAGCAGTCTGATAGGTATGCCTTTAATAATGCTGGCGAGAGCCTAAAGAAGTATATTCTTTTGGAATGTGGCGAGCTGGCATATAACCACGGAGCATCCAAGTTGCGTCCGTATGGTTCCTGCTTTGCATTGACAACAGTTGAAAAAGCGCGTATTCCCTTTGTTTATCATTGCTTCTCAGTAGAGAAAAGCAATCCGGAATTTTTATCTATTGAGCTGAACGGTGCAAATGTTGAAAATCAATTGCGAAAAATAGTATCTTCTGGTGCTCGAATGGACGGACTTCTTAATATTGCTTACAGCGAGTATACAGAAGTGACCGTTCAGCTCCCCAAAAAAGAAGAGCAAGACTGGATCGCGAAATTTTTTAAGCATCTCGACACCCTTATCACCCTTCATCAGCGTAAGTATGAGAAGCTGGTGAATATCAAAAAGTCCATGCTGGACAAGATGTTCCCCCAAAATGGGGCATCTGTACCGGAAATTCGCTTCAAGGGTTTTACTGACCCTTGGGAACAGCGTAAGCTGGGTGAAATTGCAAAAGCGGTAGTCAGAAATGACCCTGCATCTGATGCACCGATTATGATGATAACGGCGGGCAACGGATTTATAGAGCAGTCTGATAGGTATGCCTTTAATAATGCTGGCGAGAGCCTAAAGAAGTATATTCTTTTGGAATGTGGCGAGCTGGCATATAACCACGGAGCATCCAAGTTGCGTCCGTATGGTTCCTGCTTTGCATTGACAACAGTTGAAAAAGCGCGTATTCCCTTTGTTTATCATTGCTTCTCAGTAGAGAAAAGCAATCCGGAATTTTTATCTATTGAGCTGAACGGTGCAAATGTTGAAAATCAATTGCGAAAAATAGTATCTTCTGGTGCTCGAATGGACGGACTTCTTAATATTGCTTACAGCGAGTATACAGAAGTGACCGTTCAGCTCCCCAAAAAAGAAGAGCAAGACTGGATCGCGAAATTTTTTAAGCATCTCGACACCCTTATCGCCCTTCATCAACGTAAGTTGGAAAAGCTGCAAAACATCAAGAAATCCTGTCTTGAAAAGATGTTTGTATAAAAATAAGTGGTGCAATTTGCCCATAATCAGAAGATGGACGTATCGGCGTTTGTTGTTTGGCTAAGGAGCAACGCAATTTCTCTTGCCCGTTCAGAATATGCAAAACAGGCTGATGAATAAAAATCAAGGCAATGTCAAACGCTTGGAACTGCTGTGTTTTAAAGCTATCGGGAGTCAAAAATCAAAATTTGAGCCGAATACGCAAAACCGAAAGTGAAATTTTCAGCGAACATTCGGTAGGCGGTGGAAAATAGCTGCTGAAAGTGTGCATTTGCTCCTACTTGGGAACAGCGAAAGTTCTCAGAATTGGTACAAATAGAACGAGGAGGCTCACCAAGACCGATTGACGATTTCATAACGGATGCCCCAAATGGGTTGAACTGGGTTAAGATTGGTGATGCTCCAACACAAGGAAATTACATAACCAAAACCGCTGAGAAAATCCGACCTGAAGGACTGTCTAAAACGAGAGAAGTTCATCCGGGTGACTTAATTCTTTCCAACTCTATGAGCTTCGGAAAGCCCTATATAATGGGCATTGATGGCTGTATTCACGACGGTTGGTTGCTCATAAGAAATACCTATGGAGTCTTTGACTTAACTTTCCTTTGCCATCTACTTGGTACACCACAAATGCTTAGCCAGTATAGGTCACTTGCTGCTGGCAGCACAGTAAATAATCTTAATAAAGAACTTGTGGGAAACACAGTTGTAACTATTCCAAGTATAACCGAGCAGCGAGTTTTGGGCGATTACTTGGAGCAGCTTGACAACCTTATCACCCTTCATCAGCGTAAGCTGGAAAAGCTTGTACAAATTAGAAAAGCCTTCGCAGAGAGGTGCTTTTTGCAAAGTCGAAAGGAGCTCGTTATGGCGTTTACAAAAGAAGCCGATTTTGAAGAGGCGGTGGTAAAGCTCCTGATAGAACGTGGCTGGAAAGATGGTGTGCTGAAGAACTACACCGAACAGCAGCTGATCCAGAACTGGGCGAACATCCTTTTTGAAAACAACCGTGGCATTGACCGACTGAACGATTATCCGCTGACAGATGGCGAGATGCAGCAGATCATGGAACAGGTCATGAACGCGAAAACGCCGATGAAGCTGAATAAATTTATCAACGGCAAAAGTGTGCTTATCAAGCGTGACAATCCTGACGATAAGCTGAATTTCGGCAAAGAAGTGTCCCTGAAAATCTATGACCGTCTGGAAATTGCAGCCGGACTTAGCCGCTACCAGATCGCAGAGCAGCCAAAGTTCCCCACCAAGTCCAAAATTTTGAATGACCGCCGCGGCGATTTGATGCTGCTCATCAATGGTATGCCGGTCATTCACATGGAACTGAAAAAGAGCGGTGTTTCCATCAAACAGGCTTGCAACCAGATTGAAAAATACGCGGCAGAGGGCATTTTTACGGGACTGTTCTCGCTGGTGCAGATTTTTGTGGCCATGAACCCGGAAGAAACGGTCTACTTTGCCAATCCCGGCCCGGAAGGACAATTCAACCCCAGCTACTATTTCCATTGGGCGGACTTCTACAACGAGCCGATGAACGACTGGAAAGACGTTACGACGGCACTTTTGTCTATCCCGATGGCGCATATGTTGGTGGGCTTTTATACCGTTGCCGATGGTTCTGATGGCATTTTGAAGGTGATGCGCAGCTATCAGTACTACGCTGCCAGCAAAATTTCGGATGCCGTTTCCAAGGCGAAATGGGAGAATGACCAGCAGCGCGGCGGCTACATCTGGCACACCACAGGTTCCGGCAAGACTATGACTTCTTTCAAGTCCGCTCAACTGATTGCATCTTCCAAGGATGCGGACAAAGTGATTTTTCTGATGGACCGAATCGAGTTGGGCACTCAGAGCCTGAAAGAATACCGCAACTTTGCAGAGGAAAACGAGGAGGTGCAGGCTACCGAGAACACGGATGTTCTTGTGGACAAGCTGAAAAGTACTTCGCCGTCCGATACGCTCATCGTGACTTCCATCCAGAAGATGAGCAACATCAAGGATGATGCACAAAACAAGCTGAACCCCAACGACATTGCGCTGATCAACGCAAAGCGGTTGGTTTTTATCGTGGACGAGTGCCACCGTTCCACCTTTGGCGATATGATGCAGACCATCAAACATACATTCCCGAAAGCACTGTTCTTTGGTTTTACCGGTACGCCGATCCAAGGCGAAAACCAGAAGAAAATGAGCACCACCGCCACCGTTTTCGGCAACGAACTGCATCGGTACAGTATTGCAGACGGCATCCGGGATCACAACGTGCTGGGCTTTGACCCTTACAAGGTGCTGACCTTCAAGGACAGCGACTTGCGGAAAGCGGTCGCACTGGAAAAAGCAAAGGCATATTCTGTGGACGAAGCTCTGGCCGACCCGCAGAAAAGCAAGGTGTTTTATAAGTATCTGAATCTGCCGATGGCAGGCGGAAAAGATACGCTCGGTGAGGAGATAAAGGGCATCGAAGATTATATTCCCAACACCCAGTATGAGGGCGAAGAACACCAGAAAGCCGTGGTGGAGGACATTTGCGAGAACTGGCAGACCCAGAGCCGCAACAGCAAATTTCATGCCATTTTTGCAACCTCCAGCATCCCGGAAGCCATCCAATATTACAAGCGGTTCAGAGAAGCCGCACCATGGCTGAAAGTCACCGCACTATTTGACCCCAACATTGACAACAACGGCAAAGGCATCACCAAAGAAGAAGGGCTAAAAGAGATCGTAGAAGACTATAACGCCCGCTATGGACAGGACTTCAGCATTCCGGCCTTTGCCAAGATGAAAAAGGACATTGCGGCACGGCTGGCGCACAAATTGCCCTACCAGCGCATCGAGCGCACCCCGGAAAAACAGCTTGATCTGCTAATCGTGGTGGATCAGATGCTGACAGGCTTTGACTCCAAGTGGATCAACACCCTGTATCTGGATAAAATGCTGCAATACGAAAATCTGATTCAGGCGTTCTCCCGCACCAACCGACTGTTTGGCGATGACAAACAGTTTGGCACCATCAAGTATTACCGCCGTCCGCACACGATGGAGAAAAACATCGCAGATGCGGTAAAAGAGTATTCCGGCGATAAACCGTTTGGCCTGTTTGTAGATAAACTGGACAAGAACGTGGAAAAACTGAATGCCCTCTATGCGGAGATCAAAGATCTGTTTGTGTCGGCGGGCATTGAAGAGTTTTCGCAGATCCCTGCGGATATGGCAGAGCGCAAAAAGTTTGCCGACCTGTTCCAGTCCTTCAACGAAAATCTGGAAGCAGCCAAGGTGCAGGGCTTCGAGTGGGATAAGCCCATTGTGATCATCAGCGAGGATGCAGATGAGAAAACGGAACTTCATGCGGACTTTGACGAGAGAACGTTCAAAGTGCTGGCACTCCGCTATAAAGAGCTGTTCACGCCGAATCCGGATGGCAGTGAAAATGACCCGGACGATGACGTTCCCTATGCGGTGAACAGCTATCTGACCACCATTGATACTGCTGACATCGACACGGATTACATGAACTCCCGCTTTGAAAAGTACCTGAAAATTTTCTATCAGGAGGGTGCAGAAGCAGAAGCCATCCATCAGGCCGAAACGGAGCTGCACAAGACCTTTGCCACCCTCTCGCAGGAAGAACAGAAATATGCGAATATTTTCCTGCACGACATTCAAAGCGGCGCAGTGGTTCCGCAGCCGGGAAAGACCTTGCGGGAGTACATTGCCGAGTACATCGCCCAAAAGCAGAACGACCAGATCCACAAAGTAGCTGAAGTTTTCGGCTTGGACGAAAAGAAGCTGCGGGCATTCATGCGTGCAAACATCACCGAAGCCAACATCAACGAGTTCGGACGTTTTGATGACTTGAAAGCCACTGTGGACAAGGCAAAAGCAAAGGCATATTTTGAGGCAATTGAGGGGACAAAACTCATTCCTCCCAAAGTGCCTGTCAAGTATGATAAACTCTTGCGCGAGTTCATCGTAAGTGGCGGATTTGACCTAAAAATGCCGAAAGAATCATAAAATGGGTGCAAAATCACCCTGCTGACCAAGAGCCGAGGCGCGTCCTCGGCTCTTTTTTCGCGCCAAAATCCCAAAACACACCTACTTGGGAACAGCGTAAGGTTAGAGAAGTGACTGACAGATACGATAATTTACGTATTCCTGTTGCCGCAAGTTTACGAGTTGCGGGAACAACTCCTTATTATGGAGCAAACGGAATACAAGATTATGTTGAAGGATATACCCACGATGGCGAGTTTATTCTTGTTGCAGAGGACGGAGCAAATGACCTCAAAAATTATCCCGTAAAGTGCGTAAAAGGGCGTATTTGGGTAAATAATCACGCCCACGTTCTTCAAGGAAAGTGCGCTTGTGCAGATAATCAATTCCTTGCCTATGCAATAAGTCAGGCAGATATTGAATCACTTTTGGTAGGTGGAGGCCGTGCTAAACTCAACGCAGAAACACTAATGGACATTGAGTTGCTGTTGCCAAGCAAGAACGAGCAAATACAAATTGGGCATTATCTTGCTCGGCTCGACCACCTCATCACCCTTCATCAGCGTGAGCATATAAAACCGATTTTGGAGGTAAAACGTGTTAAACGAAATGAATGAAAACAACCTGTTCTGCGATTATTATGAGCAGTGGGTTGCTGTATACAAAGAGGGTGCAGTTCGCCCGGTTACATTGGATAAGTACAAAATGACCCTTTCTTGGGTAAAAAAACTCGCTCCTACTTTGAAACTCTGTGAGGTTTCCAGAGTGACCTATCAGCAGCTTTTGAACGATTATGCCGTAGGCCACGAGCGTCAGACCACGATGGACTTCCACCATCAACTGAAAGGCGCCATCATGGATGCTGTGGATGATGGACTGATCGTGAAAGACCCAACCCGAAAAGCGATCATCAAAGGCAAGCCCCCGGTGCCTAAAAAGGTGAAATACCTGAACCAGTTTGAACTGCATCTTTTGTTGAGCGACTTGGATCTACAGGGAAAACTCAACTGGGACTGGATGATTTTGCTGATTGCCAAAACCGGCATCCGCTTTTCCGAAGCTTTGGCGATCACTCCTGCGGATTTTGACTTTTCGCACCAGATGCTTTCCATCAATAAAACATGGGATTATAAGGGGAACGGCGGATTTCTGCCGACAAAAAATAAATCGTCTGTCCGTAAAATTCAAATTGACTGGCAGACGGTGATTCAGTTCGCAGCACTGGTAAAAGACGTTCCTGAAGATAAGCCGATTTTTGTGTTCAAGGAACACGCCTACAATTCCACTGTTAACGATGTTCTGGAACGGCACTGCGACCGGGCCAAGATCCCGGTCATCTCGGTACATGGTCTGCGGCATACCCACGCTTCGGTGCTTTTGTTTGCAGGGGTATCCATTGCAAGCGTAGCAAGGAGGCTGGGGCATTCCAGCATGACAACCACGCAGAAAACCTACCTGCACATCATTCAGGAACTGGAAAATCAGGACATCGACCTTGTAATGCGGTCACTCTCTGGATTAAGCTGATAAAATAATCAACCATCGCTCGCGCTGGTGAAGGATGATAAGAGAAAAGCCAAACCTCAAGCTGTACAGGATGTACGGTGAGGTTTGGCTTTTTGGTATCAGCTGCTCTTTTGATTTTCGTTCATAATTCTTCTGGCTCGTCCGCGCGTGGTGTCCTCAAAGGTTTCATCCTCGCTGAATCGTAGCCAATAGGGGTCTTCCATCAGGCAGGCGTTGGTGCGTTTGACGATTTCCCATGCATTGTAGTTCGGCAGACCCATCATTTTCAGAATTTCCTTGCAGTCCATCCGATTTTTCGGAAAGATTCGTTTCTTTGCCCAAACCACCACATCAACCAATGGAACTTCACGTTTGTCACCGATGAAAAGGTTCAGTGGGAGGCTGTACTGCGGCACGCCCTCATTTGCGCAAAGAGACTGCCCATCTTCGCTTAGGTGTGCAATTTCTTTTTCATCCATCATCAATTTCAGGTAGGCCATTTTATCACCCCATGGCGGCTTTCAGGTAGTGCAGACGGTATTTCAGGTATTGACGGATCGCAGATGCTCTTTTTTCGCTCAACAATGCAAGAATAGGCGAGATGGACTGAATGATTTCACTATACAACTCGTCCAAGTCACGCGTTGGCAGCACAGGCTCATCGATCATCTTGATTTGCTGGGCATGGTGACTGCGGAACGGTTTGGCTTTGTCGAACTGATAACGGAGCTTCGTGTCAGTCAATTCTTCATCCGTTGCCCACGCAAGCAGACTACCGCCATTGTCGTAAATAGGCGGAGCATAATTTTTTCCATCCCGGACGATCACATCAAAATTGTTTTC
>OOBV01002098.1_pt1 | contig 10648 bp, 9 predicted proteins | sample 1671731 | NCBI WGS metagenome assembly OOBV01 (sample SAMN06348186, study PRJEB24527) | human gut metagenome | biome: human gut; feature: ankylosing spondylitis patient; material: feces | host: Homo sapiens | place: China | collected 2015-10
ATCTGATATAAGTCATGTACGAAATCTACTCGTGTCCCGGTTTTTAGAGGTTACCCTGTGATTAAACCCTGAGTTTGCCGACCTGCTCCTGAAGCAGTCTTGACTGAGCGGAAAGCTCCTCGCAGGAGGCGGCGGATTCCTCGGCGGTCGCGGAGTTCGTTGCAATTACCTGGGAGATCTGCTCGATACCCGCAGTTACCTGCTGAACTGCCTTCGCCTGCTCGTCTGCCGCGGAGGATATCTCCGCAACCAGCTTCGCGCTCTCCTGGGAAAGCCCGGTGACCTGCTGGAGGGTCTCGGCGGTCTGCTTTGCAATGCCGGAGCCGTTCTGTACCGCGTCGATCGTGGAGGAAATCAGCTCGCGTGTGCTGTTCGCGGATTCAGCCGACTTGGAAGCAAGGTTGCGTACCTCGTCCGCGACTACCGCGAAGCCCTTTCCGGCTTCTCCTGCGCGGGCAGCTTCTATCGCGGCGTTCAGCGCGAGTATGTTCGTCTGGAATGCGATGTCCTCGATGGACTTTATGACCTCGGATATCGCTTCGGACTGCTTTTCGATCTGATCCATTGCTTCGAGCATGCGCTCCATCTCACCGCCCTGGCGTATCATCTGCTCGGCGCAGTCGTTGGAGATATCGCTTGCCTTGTTGGAGTTCTCGGCGGTCTTGTTGATATTGCCGGAGATCTCCGCGATCGTGGAGGACAGCTCGTCGACTGCGGTAGCCTGGCGGGTCGTGCCTTCCGCGAGGAGCTGTGAGCCGTCAGCCATCTGCTGCGCGCCCGCCATTACATCGTTCGCGGAGGAATTCATATTGCCGATTATGCCGCTGAGGGTATCCTTTATGCTGCGGAACGAGCGGTTGATCTCCTCGAAGCTGCCAATGTATTTCACGGAGGGCTGCGAGGAGAAATCACCGGTTCCCATGCCGGAAAGCACGTGGGAGATATCGTCAACATAGGTGTGCAGGGTGTGCTTTGCTTCGGTGAGCTTCTCGGCGATGTCGCCCATTTCGTCGGCGTTGAAGCTGAATTCGGAATCAGGCGCATTCAGCTCGCCGGCGCTGAGCTGACCGCATATCTTCACGACCTCCGAAACTGGCTTACGTACAAGCCTGTTCATTACCGCGAACAGCAGGAATCCCGCGCCCACGCATACCGCGATGAGAACTGCCGCAGAAATAATAATGGCTTTGAAAAGCTCCGCGTCAGCCTCCGCAGTGGAGTAACCCGCGAAGTACGCGCCGACAACCTGACCGTTAAAATCAGTCATGGGAGTGTAGTTAACGTAGTAGTTCTGACCGTTTATCGTCGTTTTACCGATATATGTGCCGCTGTTCTGAACCATGTTCCAGATGCCGCCGTCCATCTTGGTGCCTGTGCTGCGTACTCCGGAGCTGTTCATGAGAGTGGTGTTATAACGGGTGTCGCCGCAGAATAAGGTAAGCTCCGCACTGGTTTTTTCCTTTACGCCGTCAACGTATGCGGGGTCGTTGAGGTCGGTGCCGACTACCAGAGCGCCGTTCTCCACCGGGCGGCAGTATACGGAGTACAGCTTGTCGCCGTCCGCCATTACGCCCTTCATTCCGCCTGCCTTTACCCGTGCGATTGCGTCGTCGCTGAGCGGGAAGTTTTCGGTGCTCCAGACTGCCTGATCACCGTTTATGTACGCTGCGAAGCTTGCTTCAGAGGGCTTGTTGGACGCCCAGGTATTGTCGTAGTCCGAATTGTTTATCTGTCCCCATGAACTTGCGATGAGAAGTTCGGCTACGTCGCCCATTTCTTCGATATCGCTCCTGATTTCAGAAGAGATCACGTTTACGCCGGTATTTGTCTCTTTTTCCTGGAGCGCTCCCACGAACGACATAAACACTACAGTCGTCACAACAGCCAGCATTATTGCCGCAATTACGGCAACCAGGCAGGAAATAACAGTGATCTTTGTTCCGATCCTCATTGACCTTTTCACTTTTGATGATACCTTCCTTTCAACGCATCACATGTCTGTGAATTCCTGGAATTGTACAATATACATTTCCAGTTTATTATATGTATTATCGACAGAGTTTAACTAATCTTTAGCTTTTTTTAAAATTTTTTTACTTAAATCACGCGAATATTAAAAATGTGGTATACTGCACAATGGTGAAAAAACAGCGCACATAACACAGAGTCTCTCCGCATAGTATTTACAGAAGAACAGGACATGCAGGAGGGAACGCATATGGGACTTAAAGAGGCGCTGACAGCGCTCGGGGAGGCTCCGTACCAGCACACGACGGTGACTCTGCGGGACTGCGCGGAACTTATCGCGGAGAACTGCGCCGGGGTGATAAGCTGCACCGACAGCCGGGAGGTCTCCGGCGAGATCGTGCTGAAAATTCGCTGCGCCGGCGAGGAACGCCTGATGAGGGTTCAGGGCACCGGGCTGACCCTCGAGAGCGGCGGAGCCTACGGAGTACGCGTCACCGGGAGTATCGAAGCGGTGAGCTTTCTCAGTCTGTGAGGTGGGAACATGGAGGAAAAACAGAGGGGATTGCGGTTCGGCAGCGTGGAATTCAGCGGGTACGGGGCGTTCCCGGAGCGGTTCGCGACCGAGCTTATCAGCCACGGCGTGGAGCTGCGCCGGGTAAGATTCGGCGACGGGACGATAAGCGGCTCGGTCTCCCCGGCGGACTACTGGGAGACCGCCCGGACAGCGCGCCGCTGCGGTCTGCGTATCCGTGCAGGGAAGCGCCGTGGGCTGTACTTCACGGCGCTGAGGTACAGCCGCCGGGCGGGGCTGTACGTGGGGTTCCTGGCGTTCGTGATGCTGACGGCGCTCAGCGGGAGCCGCATTCAGGATATCGAGATAGTGAGCTCCGGGACGGTGACGGCGGCTCAGCGCTCGCAGATAATGTCGATACTCGGGGAGTGCGGACTGACCGAGGGAAGCTCCGCGCGCCGCCTGGAGAACAGCACCACCGCCGCAGAGCGCCGGATACTCCTCGAGATACCCGAGGCAGCCTGGGTGGACGTCACCTGCGTTGGTTTCCGGCTGGAGGCGGCGGTGGAGATGGGAACTCCCGCGCCGGAAATGCTTGACTCGGACGCTCCATGCAATCTGGTGGCTTCCCGGGCGGCTGCGGTGGTATCGCACGTCGTGCGGGACGGAGTGCTCGTCGCCGGTACCGGAAGCGGCGTCCCCGAGGGAGGCCTGCTGGTCAGCGGGACAGTCGCCGACGCCGCCGGAAACGTTATCCTCAAGCACGCCAGCGCCGAGATCATAGGGGAGTACACCGAGACCCGGGAGTTTTTCGTGCCTTACAAGGAAACGCTGCGGCTTCCTGAGGGAGAGACGGCGGAGTACAGGTGGCTGGTCTATGGCGACGACGAGTACCCGCTGTTTTTCGGCGGGGCGGCGATGGAGGATTCGGTGTACTCCGAGCAGACCGAGTCCGTAAGGCTGTTTGGGAAGGAGACCCCTCTGAAGATCAGAACCGGACGGTTCACCGGGTACGTCAGCAGGAACGTTACGCGCTCCGCTGACGACTGCCTGGCGGAGCTGTCGAGGCAGCAGGCGGCGTTCGAGGAGAACTTCTATGCAGGTCAGGAGGTGTATTCCTGCGAAAAGACCGCCGTTCCGGAGCAGGACGGGATACGGCTCAGGTGCGTTTACACCCTGCGCGGGAACATCGCGAAGGAGCAGGAGATACTGCTTTCTCAGCCGGTAAGCCAGGGCGCGGAGTAAATAACGATTCGGAGTTCACGATGTGGGCTCCGATTTTTTGTGCAATAACAACAAATTCTTTTTTGGAAAACTGTTCACAGACGACAAAACCTATAAAATATATAAGAATTCTTCAAAACCTATTGACAAAGTGGGCATTGTCTGATATAATCATCACATAAAGCCTATCGGAAGGATAGGCAAAAGAGGAGGCGGAAATCATGAACGCTATATTTACAAAGCTGCTCCGCAGGAATTTCCGCTTCGGACGAATGCGTACGGCGGCACCGCAGGACTGAATTGAACGGTCATGCAGTGCTGCCTTCCCCCGAAACCACAGGGAGAACGAAAAACGTCACAATGAGGTGAGAGCAAAGCATGATACGTCTGGAGCACATTACCAAGACCTACGTCAACGCCGGAAAAAAATTCAACGCCGCGGACGATGTGAGCCTTGAGATAAAAAAGGGCGAGATATTCGGCATAATCGGCTTCTCCGGCGCGGGAAAATCCACGCTGGTGCGCTGTATCAACCTGCTTGAGCGCCCGGACAGCGGAAGGGTCTTTATAAACGACAAGGACATTACCGCCCTGCGCGGCGCGGAACTCCGCAGGCAGCGCAAGAAAATAGGAATGATATTCCAGCACTTCAACCTGTTCGCTTCGCGGACAGTGCTGCAGAACGTAATATTCCCGATACGCTACAACGGGTTTTCTGCAGAGGAGCGCAGGAAAAAGGCACTGGAGCTGCTCAAGCTGGTAGGTATCGCGGATAAGGCGGGCGCGTATCCATCGGAGCTTTCCGGCGGTCAGAAGCAGCGCGCGGCCATCGCAAGGGCGCTCGCAAGCGACCCGGAGATACTACTGTGCGACGAGGCAACGTCGGCTCTCGACCCGCAGACCACCGAGGCGATACTGAAGCTGCTGAAGTCCCTCAACGCAAAGCTGGGGCTTACCATCGTGCTGATCACTCACCAGATGAACGTAGTCAAGGAGATATGCGACCGCACCGCCGTAATGGAAAACGGCAGGGTAGTCGAGCAGGGCGACGTGTTCGAGATATTCGCGAACCCGCAGCAGCCCGTGACGCGCTCCTTCGTGGATACGACCTCCTGCCTGAGCGGAATAAACACCCTCATCGAGGAGAAATCCCCGCTGGTGCAGCTCAAGCCGGGTCAGAAGATACTCCGGTTCAAGTACCTCGAGAGAAGCGCCTGTGAAGCGCTTGTGTCCACCATCTCCCGCAGGTTCAACATTGACCTGAACATCGTGTTCGGAAGCATAGAGATCATCGGCGACAACCCTATAGGCGGGCTTGTAGTCATCGCCGACGGAAACGAGGACGATATCCGCGCCGCAGTCAAGTACCTGTGCGATATCAATGTCGGAGTGGAGGTGATCCTCAGTGCATGAGTTCTTTGAAAGCATTATGCCGAACGTTATACCGAAGCTTCCCGCCCTGTGGAACGCTACCCTGGAGACCCTCGCGATGACCGGCATTTCCGCGCTGTACATTCTCGTTATCGGAATGGCGCTGGGAATCCTGCTTACCGTGACGAAAAAGGGCGGACTGCTTGAAAACGCAGTGGTCTACCGCGTGCTGGACATCATTATCAACCTTCTGCGCTCGGTCCCGTTCATTATCCTGCTGTTCCTGCTTATCCCGCTGACGCGTATCATCAGCGGTACCTCCATCGGAGTTGCCGGTTCGATTTTCCCGCTCATCGTAGGAACTGTTCCGTTCTTCTCCCGTCAGGCTGAGGCGGCGCTCGCCGGAGTCAGCCCCGGTCTTATCGAGGCGGCGCAGTCGATGGGCTGCTCGAAGCTCGGGATCATTTTCAGAGTGTACATCCGCGAGAGCATTCCGGCTCTTTCCCGCGGTATTACGATCACCCTGATAAACCTCGTCGGGCTCACCGCGATGGCTGGCGCAGTCGGCGCGGGCGGCCTCGGAAACTTCGCGTACGTTCAGGGCGTTCAGCGTAACTACTACGACATTATCGTTGCCGCAGTTATCGTTCTGGTGCTCATCGTCCAGGTTATCCAGATAATCGGCAACATCATCGCAAAGAAAACAGAGAAATAAACCGGTAAGACAAATAAGACAACACCGGATAATACAACTAAACAAATCAAGTTCAAAGGAGAACAAACACCATGTCTATCAGAAATAAATTAGCATTTTCCCTCGCAGCAGTTCTTGCAGCAGTATCTCTGACCGCTTGCAGCGGCAACACTTCCTCCAGCTCTTCCTCCGCGGCTGACAGCTCCGCTGATTCCTCTGCGGCTGATTCCTCCGCAGCAACCGCTGAGAATTCCGATAACGCAGACAGCGCCGCTGACGCAGAGACCGCGTACTCCCCGGAGAACCCCGTGACCGTAAAGATCGGTCTCACTGGCAACGTATACGAGGACATCTGGAATCCCATCAAGGAGAAGCTCGCTCCCGAGGGAATCAACCTTGAGTATGAGCAGTTCACAAGCTTCAACATTCCGAACAACGCGCTCAACAGCGGTGAGATCGACATGAACGCGTTCCAGCACCACGCTTACTTCAACAACGATACAGCTTCCAACGGCTACGACCTGACCGCCATCGGCGATACCTACATCGTAGCAATGAACATCTACACCGCTAAGGATCTCACCATCGAAAGCGCGCTTGCTTCCACCGAGACCCTCAAGATCGCAGTTCCGAACGACGTTACCAACGAAGGCAGAGCGCTGAAGCTCCTCGAGAGCGCAGGCTTCTTCACCATCAACGCTGACGCTGGCGCTTCCCCCGAGATCAGCGACATCACCGACTACGCAGTACCAGTAGAGTTCGTCGAGGTAGACGCAAACCTCGTTTACTCCGTTATCCAGGACGTTGACCTCGCAGTAATCAACGGCAACTACGCCCTCGACAGCGGCCTTACCGCAGACGACGCCATCTACAAGGAGAGCGAGTACGCAGACAACAGCTACTACTGCCTGATCGCCGTACGTTCCGAGGACGCTGAGAACCCTGTTTACAAGCGCATCGTTGAAGCTTACCAGACTCAGGATACCATCGACATCTACAACAACGAGTTCAAGGGATTCTTCGTTCCCGCTTGGACACTCGGCTGATAATAACTGAAACATCGCAGGAACCGCGCAGAATATGTGCGGTTCCGTTTTAGAAAGGGAGATAACAATGCAGGAGCTTCTGAAAATAATTTCCGACCCTGAGAGAGTAAAACTCGGCAATATTGAGGGCAAGTACCTTTCCGACACCCTCGGCAGATTAAAGGGGACCGCTGCGGCGCTGGTGTTCCCGAAGTCCACCGAGGAGGTCAGCGCGGTGATGAAGTTCGCGAACGACCGCGGGCTTCCCGTAACTCCCCGCGGCGCGGGAACCAACCTTGTCGGCTCGACCGTTCCCCATGGCGAGGGCATAATCCTTGATTTCTCGCTGATGAACCGCGTCCTTGAAATAGACGAGGACACCTTCACCGCAGTCGTGGAACCGGGCGTTGTGCTCCAGGATTTTCAGAAGCTGGTTGAATCCAGGGGGCTGTTCTATCCCCCCGACCCGGGCGAAAAGACCGCTACCATCGGCGGCAACATCTCCACTAACGCCGGCGGCATGAGAGCCGTAAAGTACGGCGTAACCCGCGATTACGTCCGCGGTCTGGAGCTTGTGCTCGCTGACGGCAGAATAGTCACCGCAGGCACCAAGAACGTCAAGGACGCAAGCGGACTTTCACTCAAGCATATCGTCATCGGCTCGGAGGGCACTCTGGCGGTCATCACGAAGTGCATTCTGAAGCTTGTTCCCAAGCCTGAGAAATCGCTTTCTGTGGTTGTTCCGTTCCCGGATCTTTCCACCGGTATCTCCGGCGTTCTGAGCATTATCCGCGCCAACGCGAACCCCACCGCGATAGAGTTCACCGAGCGCACCGTCGTGGAGCTCGGCGAAAAGTTCACCGGGCTGAAATTTCCGGTCCCCGAGGCTGGCGCGTACATTATACTGACCTTCGACGGCACCGAAAATTCAGTGACCGACAGCGCCGCGAGAGTCCGCGAAGTAGCGCTGAAGGCGGGCGCGCTGGATTACATCACCCTCGACGACCCGGAGGCCGCGGCGAACATCTGGAAGGTGCGCGGCTGCCTCGTCAAGGCTGTGGAGGCGGTCAGCGAGCAGGAGCCTGTTGACCTCGTAGTGCCGATAAACCGCACCGCTGACTTCATCAAGTTCGTCCACGAGACCGAGAAGAAGTCCGGCATGCAGATGGTCGCATTCGGGCACGCAGGCGACGGGAACGTACACCTGTGCATGGTTCGCGGAAAGCGCTCCGACGCTGAGTGGGAGCACGACCTCCATGAGAACATGACCACTGTTTACAACTACGCGTACTCCCTGGGAGGGCTCACCTCCGGCGAGCACGGCATCGGCGTTGCGAAGCGCCCGTACTTCCTCGGCGCGACCGCTCCGGAGAACCTCGATCTCATGCGCTCCATCAAGACCGCATTCGACCCGAAGCACATTCTGAACGACCACATTTCTTATCTTAAATAAGGGGAACAACATGACAGATCTTTCATTAAGAACAGCGGGATTCACCGATTCAGTGATTCGCCGCATGACGAGAATATCCAACCAGTACGGCGCGGTGAATCTCTCCCAGGGCTTCCCGGATTTCGAGCCTCCGAAGGAGATACTCGAGCGCCTGGCGCAGGTCACTAAGGAGGATTTCCACCAGTACGCTACGACCTGGGGCTCCCAGAACTTCCGCGACGCGGTAGCCGCAAAGCAGAAGCACTTCATGGGCTATGACATCGACCCGAACTCCGAGATAGTCGTTACCTGCGGCTCCACTGAGGCGATGATGGCGGCTATGCTGTCCGTTACCAACCCGGGCGATAAGGTCATCGTATTCTCGCCGTTCTATGAGAACTACGGCGCGGACGCTATCCTTTCCGGCGCCGAGCCTATCTACGTTCCGCTTGTTCCGCCGGAGTACAGCTTCGACGCAGACGTGCTGGAAGCGGCGTTCAGGCAGCACCCCAAGGCGCTGATACTCTGTAATCCCTCCAACCCCTGCGGCAAGGTGTTCACCCGTGAGGAGCTTCAGATAATCGCCGACCTCGCAGAGAAGTACGATACCTATGTTATCACCGACGAGGTTTACGAGCATATTCTCTATGCGCCGAACAGGCACGTTTATTTCTCGACCCTCCCGGGCATGAGAAAGCGCACGATATGCTGTTCTTCGCTTTCCAAGACCTACTCCATCACCGGCTGGCGCCTGGGCTACGTTATAGCTCCTCCGGAGATCACCGACCGCGTGAAGAAGGTTCACGACTTCCTGACTGTAGGCGCGGCGGCTCCGCTACAGGAGGCGGCGGTGGTCGGTCTGAAATTCGGCGGCGATTACTACAAGTGGCTCCAGGATAAGTACACGCATATGCGCAAGCTGTTCCTTGACGGTCTGGACAGGATAGGGATTCAGCACAACGTTCCGCAGGGCGCGTATTACGTCATGGTGGACGTATCCGAGTTCGGCTACGAAAGCGACCTCAGGCTCTGCGAAGCGCTTGCGGAGCACGTAGGAGTAGGCGCGGTGCCAGGCTCCAGTTTCTTCCGCGAGCCGGAGAACCGCTATATCAGACTGCACTTCGCAAAGCAGGACGCGACGCTCAACGCCGCACTGGAGCGTTTACAGGATATCCGCAAGAAGCTCCCCAAGGCATAAAATTACCGGGCAGGCGATGAACCTGCCCGGCTTTAATTCGGAATTTCGGTGCCGCCTTCGGCGGGTTATTTCAAATTACGGGCAGGGAAGAGGAACTGTCCGTTTTTTTGTTCCCGCAGGATATTCATTATTTTTCAGCCGCGTTACTTGACAGAAGGTTCCGGATAATATATAATAAACATATGGAACTATAATAGCATATGGAGAAAAGACATGTATATCAGCTTTGAATATTACCGGATATTTTACTACGTGGCGAAATACGGGAGCATATCCCAGGCGGCGGAGGCGCTGATGAACAATCAGCCGAACATCTCCCGCACCATAAAGAACCTCGAGAGCGAGCTGAACTGCACGCTGTTCGTGAGGTCGCGCAAGGGCGTTGAGCTGACCCCGGAGGGCGAGAAGCTGTACTCCCACGTAGCGGCGGCGGTGGAGCAGATACAGTACGGAGAGGAGGAGCTGTGTCTTGAGCGGACGCTGGCGAAGGGCGTGGTAACGATAGGTGCGAGCGAGATCGCGCTTAGGTGCTACCTGCTTCCGGTGCTGAAGAATTTTCGGCAGAAGTACCCGGGCGTGCGCATACGTGTATTCAACCACTCGACTCCGCAGGCGATATCCGCGCTGAAGCACGGGCTTGTAGACCTCGGCGTTGTGACGACTCCCACGGAGGACACCGACCTCATCGTTTCAAAGGAGATATGCGAGATACGGGAGATACCGGTGTGCGGAGCGGCGTTCCCGGAGCTTGCAGGGAGACAGGTCAGCCTGTCGGAGCTTACGAAGTATCCGATGATATCGCTGTTCAAGCAGACCAAGACGTACGAGATATATTCCGAGTGGTTCCGGAAGAACGGCTGTACGCTCTCGCCGGATATCGAGGCAGCCACAGCGGATCTGATACTTCCGATGGTGCGTAACAATCTCGGGATAGGATTTGTGCCGGCGCAGTTCCTTGAGTGTTACCCCACAGACGGGCTGATACTGCTCGACCTCAAGGAGAGCGTACCGGCGCGGAAAATCTGCCTGCTCAAGCGGAAGAGCCAGTCCATGAGCGCCGCAGGCAGAGAGCTGGAACGAATGATACTGAAGTGAATCAGTTGCTGTATGTGTCATGTGATTCTTATTACGAAAAACTATAATTTATGCAGATAGTGATTACTTTTTATCAACCCAAAATCGGGAGTCAAGGGGGACGCGTCCCCCTTGCGAGTCGAGGGCAGCG
>OOBV01002099.1_pt1 | contig 10643 bp, 7 predicted proteins | sample 1671731 | NCBI WGS metagenome assembly OOBV01 (sample SAMN06348186, study PRJEB24527) | human gut metagenome | biome: human gut; feature: ankylosing spondylitis patient; material: feces | host: Homo sapiens | place: China | collected 2015-10
TCGATGCTGATCTCCTTTTCGCAGCCGAAGGCCGCCTCCTCAAAGCTGATGGTGACGCTCGTGCGCAGGCTCTCGCCGCGCTGCGGCGCGTTGGGGTTCGCCCGCGTGCCGCCGAAGCCGCCGCCGTGGATGCGCCAGGCGCCCTCTTCGCTGAGCAGGTGCGCGCACAGCCCCTGGATGAGCATGGCCGGTTGGCGCTCCCCGGAGCCGGTATCGCGCGGGGACACGTTCTGCAAAAACTGGGCCGACGAGGCCCCCGACAGGCGCACGCACTTCAGAAACAGCGGGAAATCCCCCGCCTCCAGAGCCTCACGCTGCCGATCGACCCGGGCCACCTCGTCGAAGTAGTGCAGCGCCCGCATGGCGCGCCCGTCGCCCAGCGCCGCGCGAACATCCTGCAGGTTCGCGAGCAGCACGTCCGCGGTCGTGTCTCCCAGACGCGCGACGCCCAGGTGGTTGGCCACCATGCGCATGTCGGCGGGTACGGAGGCGAACTCCTCGGTGTGCACCGAGTGGTCCTGGCGCGAATCGATGAGCACCACGGCGTAGCCGACGCCCGTCGCGTCGAAGGCAAGCGGCGTCACCTGGGGCACCGCCGACGCAAAATCGAGCAGCACCGTGCCGCCGCAGGCACTGGCCAACTGGTCCTGAGCGCCGCAGGGCTTGCCGAAGTAGCGCTGCTCGGCGGTAACGCCCGCCAGGGCCAGCGCCACGGGATTCAGGGGAACGAAGCCATCCCCCTCCCCTTCTGCAGCGTCCTGGCCCGGCGCCGGCGCTGGCACGCCCGCGAAGGGCCCGGGGCCGAACAGCCCCTCTAAAACGGCGCCCACCATCACTTCGAAGGCGGCCGAGGAGGACAGGCCGCAGCCGGCGGGCACTTCCGAGCAGGTGGCCAGATCGAAACCGCGCAACGTGCCGCCGGCCTCATCGTAAGCGGCCAGCATGCCGCGCAGAAGGGCGGCGGAGGACTGGGTCTCCACACCATGGGGTGCCCGCCAGTCCGCATCGTCCAAGTCGATCACATCGGTGCCGAAACCCTCCATGGCCACCCGCACCAGGCGTCCTCCGTTCTCGGCCGCCAGCCCCCACGTTCGCTCGCCGATGGCCGAGGAGATGACGCGGCCGCCCTGGTGGTCCACGTGGTTGCCCGCCACTTCCAGACGCCCCGGCGCCGAGGCGAACGCGAAAGAGCCCCGGTCCGCCACGGGCGCGAACCGGACGGCCGCGTCAGCGCTTCCATCGGCGCCTTCGTCGGGATTTCCGCCGGCGTCTCCTCCGGCGCCGTCGCCCGCCGACCCCGTCACGGGGAACACCTCGGCGAACCGCTCCCGCAGATGCGCCAACATGCGGTCGGCATCGGCATCACATCTCAGCGCTACCGCACTCATCGCCGTCCTCCTTCAGCTTGTTCACCCGCCGGTCGTAGGTAAGGATGCCGTTGCACTCCTCCTCCACGTCCGACAGCTGCGTGTACACATAGGCGGAAAGCCCCGCCCCCTCCAAAGCCGCCGCAGCGTCCAGCGTCCGATGCACCTCCGTGCGCCATTCGGCCGGCGTGTCGGTGGCCCCGTAGCCGTAGGTGCCCGCAAAGGCGCTGTGATCCGCCACGGCGTGAACCACCCCGCCGAATTCCGAAATAGTGAAGGCACGACCGCCCGCCAGCCGCGCGTAACCCGTCAGGTCACGCCGGTCGCGGTAGACCGCAAGCGGACGGAAATAGTTGTGCACGCTCTGGAAGTCGCCCGCGCCCTGGTCGTACCAGCCGCTCACGGCGTCGATGGGACGCGTCGGATCCAGCAGGTGAACCTCCTCGGCGCAGGCCAGGGCGTCGAACTGCCCCCAGCCCTCGTTGAACAGCACCCAGGTGACCACCGAGGGATGAGCGCGCAAGTGGGTCACCGTGCCGCGGCACTCCCGCAGCCATTGGCGCTGGTAGGCGTCGTCATCGGAACCGAGGCGCCGCTGATGGGATGCCGAGGTGTCCTCGTAGCCGTCCCAACTTCCGCGCCACAGCGTCGGCTTGTAGCTCGTTTCCCACCCGTCGTAAGCGCCGCCGCCCGACACCATGTCCTGCCACACCAGCATGCCGCGCCGATCGCAATGGTAGTACCAGCGGTCGGCCTCCACCTTCAAGTGCTTGCGCAGCATGTTGAAGCCGGCGTCCTTCATGGCCTGAATGTCGAAGGCGAGCGCCTCGTCGGAGGGAGCCGTCATGAGGCCGTCGGACCAGTAGCCCTGATCGAGCACCCCGCGCAGAAGCAGCGGCTCGCCGTTCAGGAAGAAGCGAAAGCGGCCGGCGCCGTCCGGAGCCACCTTCACCGTGCGGAAGGCGGTGTAGCTGCGCACCGCATCGGTGCCGAATCGCACGACGATATCGTAGAGGCACGGATCGTCGGGGCTCCAGCGGCGCACCTCGCCGAGATCGAGCCGCAAGCGCACGCGACGGGCCGGCCCCGCTTGCCCTGAGGATTCAACCCCCACCGGCACCGAGCCCTCTTCGGCGAAAGCGGCGCCGGCGCCCACCTGGCGGCCCGTCGGGTCGCAAACGTAGATGCGCACCAGGCCCGCGTCTCCGCTCACATCGACATCCGCCGTCAGAATGCCGGCATCGGCATCGGGATGCAGCGCCAGGGCCAGCACGCGGCGAGCGGGAACGACCTCCATCCACACCGGCTGCCAAATGCCGCTTTGGGCCGTGTACCAGATGCCGCCCGACTTGAGCCTCTGCTTGCCCCGCGGCTGGGTGCCCGCATCGCTCGGGTCGCGAACGCACAGGGCGACCACGAACTCCCGCGGCGGCGCCGGAGCCAAGTCGGCCGCCTCTTCGAGATCGGCCTTTCCCTCCCCGCAGGCGTCACCTTCCGCGTCTCCGACACCTTCAACCGCCACGTCCCCAGTCATTGATTCCGCACCCTGAAAACGCGCTTCCGCACTCCCCTCGCCGGTCGTCTTCTCTGCCCGCAGCGCCTCGGTGATGTCGAAGGAAAACGGCAGATACCCTCCCTCGTGGGTGCCCACGACCTGGCCGTTCACGCAGCAGGCGCAGGCGAAATCCACGGCCTCGAAATGCAGCAGGCAGCGCTCGCCCTCGCCCATGGCGGGGACGGACACTCGGCGCACGTACCACAGGAGCTCGTCGGGCTGAAGCTGGCGACCCACCCCCGACAGCAGAGACTCGGGCGAGAAGGGCACGAGGATGCGCCCGTCGAACGCATCGGGCGGCCGCACGGTACGATGAGCTCCCATGGGAACGAAAGCATAGTCCCACCAACCGTTGAGGGATATGAAGCGGTCGCGGGCGAATTGCGGGCGCGGGTGCTCGCCGCGCACGGTTTCCGGATCCAGCGCCTCGCCCCACCGCGTGAGCAGCGGACGGGCAGCGCCCGGGTCGTGGTCGCGAGGCGCGCTCGCCAGCACTCGTTTGATGTCCATGGCCCCTCCTTCCCGCAATCGCGCACGGGCCCGCCGCTTACGCGGGCGGGCCCGTTACCTTACGAGTAAGATGATAGCCGATAGGCGGCGCGGCGCGCAGATCGTAACCGATTCGCCATACCGCCGCACAACGGCGGCGCGACGCAGGATCCGGCCGCGAAGAGCGCCAGAGCAGCTTGGCAAGATCGCCGACCTTCCAACTAGAAGCAGTGCGAAACCCCGAATTAAGCGAGCTCGCGGGCCTCCTCGGCCTGCTCGATGTTGAGCATGCGGGTAACGACGTCGATGAGCACCTCGTCCTCCACATCCGGATGCGAGCGCAGATAGCTCACCAGCCCCACGATGAGCACGTAGAACGTCTCATACAGATGGTCGGACTGCTCGCCGTACTTCGTCTGCTCCACCATGGGATGCGTCACCATGAACTCGGCGCCCTGGGCGGCGAAGCGATTGAGGAAATCCAGGTACAGCGCCGCGTTCTCCTGGGTGGAAAGGGCCATGCGGAAAGTGTTCTTCTCGAACAGCACCATGCGCATGATTTTCACCATGGAGTGCAGCGATTCGTCGGTGGCCAGCGCCGTCTGGCTCTCGTGCCAGTGCTGCATGGCCTCCAGAAAATCGGTGATGTACTGGTCGAGCACGGCGCTCGTTACTTCTTCCTTGTTCTGGAAGTAGTGGTAGAACAGCGAGCGCGTCACGCCCACGTGGTTGGTGATGTCCTGGATGGAGGTGCGGGCCAGGCCCTTCTCCTCGTACAGCTCGCGCGCGGCGACGACGATCTCCGCCGACCGCTTGGCCGTGTCGTTGCTGCGGAGTACCTCGCGCGTCGCCACACCTCGGGTGCTCTTCTTGTTCGACTGCATGAGGGACCTCCTGTCTTTAAGCGCACCCAAGCGACCAACCCGCGAGAAGAAGGGTGCCAAAGGGAATGCTTGCTACCTGTGCAATCCGATGGAGCGTACCTTATAGCTTCCTCTAGCTTGTCACTGTCGCGTCAGGTCTCTGTTACCTCCCTGTCATTATCTGGATACAGAGTGTTCAGATTCAAATCCAATGGTGAGTTTTTAGTCATCTAATGCGACTGCCTAACGATATGGTTAAGCTAGGGTATTCCACAATGACCCGTGTATCAGGGTGAAGTACAATGACCCAAATGGATTTTTCCCTCGTCAAAGGAGCCTTTTGTGGCCAAACGCATAATAACGGTTCTGCTCGCATTGCTCGGCGCGCTTCTGGCCGTGGCCCTTGTTTACGTCGCCTACGTCATGGTCACCTACGAGCGACTTCCCGACAATCTGGCGCTCACCGTGGACGCGCCTTTGGCTGCCGACGAGGCTGCGCCGGTCGTTTCCGCTGATGAGGAGTTCACCGTGGTGACAGCCAACCTCGGTTTCGGCGCTTACAACCGCGACTTCGACTTCTTCATGGACGGCGGCACAGGATCGGTGGCCGAAAGCCCGGAGGTGGTGCGCGAGGACATTCTCGGCTCGGCCGAGGCCATACGTGCGCTCTCGCCGGATTTCGTTCTCTTCCAAGAAGTGGACACAGACGGCACCCGCAGCCACCACATCGACGAGTACGAGCTTCTGCGCACCCAGTTCCCCAGCGACTGGTCGGTGTTCTGCCAGAACTACGACTCGGCCTTCCTCGCCTGGCCCCTCTACGCACCTCACGGCGCCAACCGCGCGGGGCTGGCCACGTTCTCGCGCCTGCCCGTGGGCGACCCGGTGCGCAAGAGCCTGCCCATTTCGGAGAGTTTCAGCAAGTTCCTCGACCTGGACCGCTGCTACTCCATCGTGCGCGTGCCCGCGGGCGACGCCGAGCTCGTGCTCTTCAACGTGCATCTGTCCGCCTACGGGGCCGACGCTTCCATCATGGCGGCCCAGCGCGAGAAGCTCTACGAGGACATGACGGCCGAGCGGGTGGCGGGCAACTACGTCATCGCCGGTGGCGACTACAACCACGACATGATCGGCGTCTCCGGCGAGGTGTACGGCAACGCCGCCCAGGCCGTGGAAAGCTGGGCGAAGCCCTACGACTTCGATGGCGTGCCGGAGGGCTTCACGGTGGCCGCCAAGGCGAAGCTAGACGAGACGGGCACCGCCGCCTTCCCCGATGCCGCCACCTGCCGCGACGCCGGACGCCCCTACGACGGCACCAACGACCGCTGGGTCATGGACACCTTCATCTACTCCGACAACGTGGAGTGCCTCGACTGCTCCACCGTGAACTTGGACTTCGCCTACTCCGACCACAACCCCGTCGCCATGAAGTTCAAGCTGCGGTAGCCTTCGCGCCATTCGCGCTACAATGAGGGGATTGGAAAGGGAGGGCCGTGAAGGAACGCTTCGAAACATGGCTGGCGCCGCAGAACGACGAGCGCCGAGAGGTCGCGCCGCTGCGGCAGCTGGGATGGGCGTTTCTGCTCGCCTGGGTGTTCTGCGTGTTCTACACCAACGCCGCCGGCGTGCTGAGCGGGGACGCGATCCCGAATGCGGGCGAAGCTGCAGCTAGTGCCGCGCCCGTCCCGACATCCATCGGTGCCGCGCTCTTCTACGCCGTGCTCCCCTTGGCCGCATCGGTGGCGACCCTGGCGGCCATCGTGCTCGCCGAGCCGCGCATCGGCTCGCCCACAAGCCATCGCCCCCTCTTCGTCATCGCCCCCGCCCTTACGGCCGCGAGCACTCCCTTCATGTTCGTCTCCGTCGCCGATCCAGGGCTGAACGCCCTGCTTTTCGGCATCGGCGCCGTGGCCACGGGCATCGGAAGCGCGCTTCTGTGGGCGATGTGGGGCGAGTACTACGCCGTCATCCCCCGCGATCGATCGGAATGGCTCGCGCCGGTTTCCGCGGTTTCCGCCGCCGTCATCGTGCTTCTGGTATCCGCCATGGACGACTGGGTGCCCGTCGCCGTCGCCGCGGCGCTCCCGCTTTTGTCCGGCCTATGCTTCCATCTCGCGTGGACGCCAAAAGCCGCCCGCACCGAAGAGGCGCTCGCAACCGCCCATCGCTTCGCAACCGAGCGGCGCTCCCCCCTTGGCGGGACTCGGGCGCACGGGGTTCGGCATCCTCGTCGTGTTCTCCATCGTGAGCATCGCGGGCATGATGAGTGCCGAGCGGGTGGAAGGCATCCCCCTTCAAGCCATCTTGCTGTTCAGCGCGCTCATGATGGCCGTGGTAGCGGCCATGGCCATTTCGGGACCGCGCCGCATATCCCTGTTCTTCCTCTACCGCTGGATATGCCCCACCCTGGTCATCGGATTTGCGGCCGTCATCCTGTTCGGACAGGCCGGCGCCCTTGTTGCCGTGGCCGCATCGCTTGGAGGCCGTTTCACCTTCTGCCTGATCGCCCAGATCTACTTCGCCAACTACGCTGCCGCCGGCCGCGCGACCCCCGCCCAGGCCTCCAGCTTGGGATGGCTGTTCGTGCATGCGGGCGACCTTCTGGGCCTCGTTTTGTGGATCGTTCTCGAACCGCTGATGTTGGCACAGCCGGCGGGGCTCACCGCGGTGAGCGTGGGGTGCATCGTCGTTCTCGTGACGGTCACCATGGCCGTCATGGGCGAGACCTCCACATTCCTGCGCATCCCCGAGGCCGCGAAGGATCGGCCCCACGCGCATGAGAAGGGCCTTGTGTCCGAATCGCTGGATGTCCACGGCGCCATGGACCAGCCCGGTGCGCCTCAGCCGGATGCACCGGCGCCCGCTGCCGCACCAACCTCCGCCGCGCCTAGCGAGGAGCGCAGTGGAGCGCGCATCGACGAGATCGCCCAAAAGGCCGGTCTCACGCCTCGTGAGGCAGAGGTGTTCGCGCTGCTCGCCCAAGGCCGCTCCATCCCCTACATCCGCGATGAGCTCATCATCAGCCGCGAGACGGCGGCCACCCACGCCAAACACATCTATGCGAAGCTGGGCGTCCACTCCCGCCAAGAGCTCATCGACCTCGCGCGGCGATAACGAGCTCCTCCTAGCGACTCTATAGCCACAGCCCCTATCGTCGCAACATGAACTCCAATGAGCCCCAAACACTCTGAAATGTGCAAAATGGCACACTTCTCGTAGTCTTCGAGTCCGTCAACTGTTACACGGACGCTCTTCACCTGGGAAAATGCCACCACCTTTCCCTGAGCAGAGACCTGACGCATAAATACAGCTACGAGAAGTGCCCTATTTTGCACAAACCGATGCACCCGTTCCATAAAAACGGGCTCCCCCGAAGGGGAGCCCTGAAATCGCCTGCTGAAGGGAGGGGGCAGGCTCGGGAAAAGCGAGCGGTCGCCCTATTCGACGCCCAAGGCGTGCTTGGCGGCGATGCGAGCGAACGTGGCCGTGCGGCCGGCGTTGATGCCCGTGAAGTTGCTCGGATAGTTGTGCGGATAGAAGCCGCCCTGGTCGTTGCCGCAGACATACAGGCCCTCGATGGGAGTGCCGTCGTTCTTGAGCGGCTGGGAGTTCACGTCGGTGATGACGCCGTGAATGGTCACCAGCAGCTCGCCGCCAATGCGCGCCGCGTAGAAGGGCGCGGTCCCCACGTCGGACAGACGGTAGGCCGGCTTGCCGAAATCGGTGTCCTCGCCTGCGGCCACCAGGCCGTTGTAGCGCTCCACCGTGGCCAGGAACGTGGCCTTCTGGTCGGCGTCGAACTCCATCATGTCGGCCAGCGCCTCTAAGGTGTCGGCCTTCTTCAGCGTGCCGGCCTCCAGGCGCGGGTTCAGCCAGAACTCGTCCAGGTGCTCCTTGGACATGGCCTCGCAGTCGTACACGTCGGCGTTGAAGGCGGTGCCAGAGGGCGCGGGGTACAGGCGCGAGCAGCCGCAGGTGTCGAACTGGGCGATGTCGTCCCAGTAGTTGCCGTCCCAGACGATCCAGCTGTAGTGCTTCGGCTGGTTCGCGCCGGCGGCGTAGCTCATGGGATAGCACTGATCCTCGTTCATGAAGCGCTCGCCATTCACGTTCACGTGCAGGAAGGGCTGGCTGCCGGGCAGGAAGATGTCGCCGCCCATGCGATCCTCGTTGAACTCGAAGCCGTCGGGCAGAATGGCGCGGTTCCAGATCATGCAGGCGCCGCCGGCCTCAAGCTCGGCGCCGGCCCACAGCGCCATGCGGATGCCGTCGCCGGTCTCGGTCACCGAGTCACGCAGGGCGCACCAAGCGGAATTGCCCGGAGCCAGATCGGCCAGCATCTCGTTGTTGGCGCCGTAGCCGCCGGTACAGATGATGACGCCCTTGGCGGCGTTCACCTGGATGAAACCCTCCTTGCCCTCGGCCACCACGCCGGTCACGCGGCCAGATTCGTCAATGACGAGCTGCTGAGCCGGGCACTCGAAGCGGATCTCGCCGCCGAGGTCGTCGGTGAATACGTCGCGCATCACTTCCAGATGCGCATAGGAGTTGTAGTTCGGGCCGTCCGGGTTGTACTCGCCGATGCAGGGGTTGTAGCACATGGCCGGGTAATAGGCGTGCGGGTCGTCGGGGCAGTGCCACTCGAAGGGAAAGAGCATGCCCTTGGGGCCCAGCGTGTCGGCCATCCACTCGATCATCTCGCCAGACTTCTCGGCCCAGGTCTTGTACATGAGCATGTTGGCGTCGCCGGACTGGGTCTGGTTGGCATGGTTCAGAAGCGTGGGCACGTCCTCCTGATGATCGGGCGCAAGCTTGGAGTTCAGCGCGCCGATGGCCTCGCGGGCAGCGGCGATGGCGCCGGCCTTCTCCAGCACGACCACCTTCGCGCCGTTCTGGGCGGCGGTGGTGGCGGCCACAAGGCCCCCGTTGCCCGCGCCCACGACCACGATGTCGGCGTCTACGGTCTCCACGAACTCGGTGGGCATCTCCGGCTTGTCGCGCCAGCTGGTAGCGGCGGTCCCGGTTTCGGCGGTCTTCGTGCTGCCCTCGGCCGCGGGGGTCGGTGCGCAGCCCGCAAGGCCCATGGCGGCCAGGGCGCCGGCCGCGGCGGCACCGGTCAGAAATCCACGACGGGAAAGATTGGTTTCCATTGCATCCTCCTAAAGACGGTTCGCGCCCGGCCCTCCCTTACGCGAACCGGCACGCATCCGGCCCTCCCATAAGCGAACCGAACGAGACGCATCTTAAGCGGAATGCAACAGGCCGCACATCGCCCGCATTCGGGTATTCACCCAGCGATCACCTGGGAAAACGTAAAATATACCCGAGAATGGGTGAGAAGGTTTCGACCCGAAACGCACGACGGGCGAAGAGGTTGCGCTTCCTGCGCCGCCCCTTCGCCCGCCGCCGCGCAACCCTCGTCGCGCTATGGCAATGCGATGATTATTTCAGCAGCATTCCCGAAGCCACATCATCGGCAACCTTGTCGCCTTCGAGCGTGCGCAGAATTTGGATGCCGAAGGGCAGCGCCGTGCCGGGGCCCGTGGCAGTGATAAGGTTGCCATCGACGAAGACGTCCTTGCCCGCCTGGTAAACACCAGCCGGCCAGCCCTCCTCGCAGCCGGGGTAGCACACGGCCTTGCGCCCGGTGAGCAGCCCCGCATTGGCGAGCACCATGGGCCCGGCGCAGATGGCGGCCACGTACTCGCCGGCTTCCATGCGGCGCGTGAGCTCGGCCACGACGCGGGCGCTCTTGCCCAGGTTGTCCACACCCACCGAGCCGCCGGGCACAATGGCAATGTCGAACTGCGTCAGATCGAGGGTGGAAAGCGGCGCATCAGCCTGAAGCGTCACCGCCTGGGCCGCCCGCACGGTCAAATCGTCGGACACGGCGGCCAGCACCACGTCCACTCCGCCGCGCCGAAGAACATCCACCGGAGCCGTCACCTCCACCGGCTCGCACCCGTTCGCTACAAATACCACTGCCGATTTCGCCATGATTCGTCCTTTCAAGAAAGTTGCTCTTTGATACATCGTAAGAAGCCAATGATTGGTGCCCATTCTAGTGCAGCCGAAAAGCTTCGCGCCCGCGCTCCCGAAAGAACGTTACCGGTACGATGCGGAAGGGCGCAAGCAACCGAGAATCGACCTTCGCCCCTACCCCAGCAGCTGCCGCGCACGGGTGCGCTCCGCGCCCTACAGAGCGACGACCTCCGTACCACGCTCTTTGATGAACTCGAGAGGGCTCACGCAATGAATGCCCAAGTCGCGGAAGGCGTCGTCGTCCCTCGTGACAATGCACTCAATTTGCTCGATCTCGGCCGCTGCCGCTATTATCCCGTCCTCGTAGTCGGGCCGCTCCAGCGGGAG
>OOBV01002101.1_pt1 | contig 10635 bp, 8 predicted proteins | sample 1671731 | NCBI WGS metagenome assembly OOBV01 (sample SAMN06348186, study PRJEB24527) | human gut metagenome | biome: human gut; feature: ankylosing spondylitis patient; material: feces | host: Homo sapiens | place: China | collected 2015-10
TGGAGGCCCGGAACACGTTGGCCAGCTGGATCAGCTCGCTGCGGACGCTCCGCTCCTCCGCCCGGACCTTGCAGAGCACCATCTCCCGGCGGATGGAGTGTTCCTCCGCCAGCAGCCGGACGGAATGTACCGGCACCATTTTGGACAGCTGGTTGCACAAAAGCTCCGTCTGCTGGTCATCCGTCAGGACTTCCAGCGTCAGGCGGGACAGGCCGCGTTCCTCCGTGGGGCCGACGGCCAGAGATTCGATGTTGAACCCCTTGCGGGAAAACAGCCGGGAGATCTGGGAGAGCACGCCGGGTTCGTCATCCACCAGGACGGAAAAGGTGCGTAATGTCGTTTCCATGATGTTGTCCTCCTCTCCTCAGCTCAGCAGGAATTCCGTGATGTGATGGCCGCCGTTGACCATGGGGTGCACCATCTCGTCAGCGTTGATGGCGCAGTCGATGACGTAGCCCCGGCCCTGAGCGCTTTCCGCCAGCGCCTCCGTGATGGCCTCCTCCAGCTCGCTGGGCTGGGTGACCCGGCGGCCCTTCAGACCGAAGGCGTCCGCGAACTTCACGAAGTCCGGGCTGCGGTTTTCCAGAGACGTCTGGGAATACCGGTGGTCGTAGATCAGGCTCTGCCACTGCCGGACCATGCCCAGATTCCGGTTGTTGAAGATCACGGTGATGACCGGCAGCCCGTAATAGGCCTCAGTAGCCAGCTCGTTGCCGTTCATGCGGAAGCAGCCGTCGCCGGTGATGTGGATCACCGTTTTGTCCGGGTTCCCCTGCTTGGCGCCGATGGCGGCCCCCAGGCCGAAGCCCATGGTGCCGAAGCCGCCGGAGGTCAGGAGCTGGCCGGGATAGTCGAAATGCAGGTGCTGGATGGCCCACATCTGGTGCTGGCCCACATCCGTGGCCACGATGGAATCCTGAGGGCATTTCCGGGCGATGGCGGAAAGCACCTGCTTCGGCGTCAGGACGCTCTCGCTTTCGCCGTACTCCGTTTCCCGGGGGAAGGAGAGCACGAAGTCCTTCCACTCCTTATGCTCGTACTGGGGCAGGCGCTCCAGCAGCAGATTCAGGACCTGCTTGGCGTCGCCGATGATGTGGTGGTCCGTCTGGACGTTCTTGTTGATCTCCGCCCGGTCGATGTCGATATGGACGATCTTGGCCTGATGCGCGAAGGTCTCCGGTTTCAACGCCACCCGGTCGGAGAACCGGCAGCCCACGGCGATCAGCAGGTCGCAGTTGTCGCAGGCCATGTTGGAGGCCACGGAGCCGTGCATCCCGATCATGCCGGTAGTCATCACGTCCCGGCCAGAAACGCCGCCGCCACCCATCACGGTAATGGCCACCGGCGCGTCGATCCGGCGGACAAACTGCCGGAATTCCTCGTGGGCACGGCTGCGGACCACGCCGCCGCCGCAGATCAGCATGGGCTTTTTGGATTCCGCGATCATCTCCACCAGCTTTTCCACGTCGTCCAGATCCGCCTCCGGCATTTTCAGGCTGCTGGTGTAGGCCCGCCGGATCAGAGAAGCCAGATGCCCGGAGGCGGCGTGCTGCTCCAGAGGCAGCGGCTCGTAGTCGCACTCGGCGCTGGTCACGTCCCGGGGGATGTCGATGACCACCGGACCGGGGCGGCCGCTGCGGGCCAGAGCGAAAGCCTCCCGCACCGTGTCCGCCAGCTTTGTCACATCCCGCACCAGATAGGTGGATTTCGTAATGGGCATCGTAATGCCGGTAATGTCCACCTCCTGAAACGCGTCCCGGCCGATGAGGTTCTGAGGCACGTTGCAGGAGATAAAGACCACCGAGGAGGAATCCATGTACGCGGTGGCGATGCCGGTGGTCAGGTTCGTGGCGCCGGGGCCGGAGGTGGCGAAGCACACGCCCACCTTGCCGGTGCTGCGGGCATAGCCGTCCGCCGCGTGGGCGGCCCCCTGCTCATGGGAGGTCAGAATATGGGTGATCTCCTTGCAGTCATATAAAGCGTCATACACGTTCAAAATCGTACCGCCGGGATACCCGAAAATGGTATCCACCTTCTGTTCCCGCAGACATTCCATCAAGATCCGCGCGCCTGTGAGTTTCATGTCGATTACCTCCCCGTACAAGTAGCAAAAAAAGCGGCCCCGCTGACCAGCGGGACCGCTTTCGGCTCGTTTTTCTTACAAGCTCAACCGTTCTGTACCCCACGCCAGCCATATGGAATTGTGCCAATAATGGAAATAATGGCAACAAAAATGGACGCCATAATGGCGTCCATAATAATGGCGATCATAGAGCGAGAGCTTGCGGCGCAAGAGGATACGGCGTCTGCCTTGGCAGCCGCTGCGACAGTATGATCGAACATCTTCCTCATCCTGTCCACATCCCCTCTCGTAAGATGTGGTTACAGTACCACTCAGGAAGCGCTTTGTCAATCCGGTTTTGATAGATCAACCTATCTTTCGTAGCATTTCCAAAAATTTGCGGAATCCCGACAAATGGGAATTGTAAATTTTGCCATAAAAAGCCAAACCCAGACCTGTTCTGCAAAAGGACCGCAGGCTCAAGCAGGCCCAAGACGGCGCCCCCACCGGAGATTTTTCTCCGGCAGGGAGCGCCGTTTTGCTTCCACTTTTCTGTTTCGGAGATCCATTCAGGAGATCCCGCCGCTCTTCCGGGAGCGGCCCTCAGTCCTCCACCTCCGCAAGCACATTGGAACCTTTTGATGATCGGCCGCACATTTTCTGTTCGTAGCTGTCGCTTTGTGTCAAACTTTATATTTTATCAGTTATAGCTTATAAACTCGCAATTTCTCCATTGAATTTCAACCGTAAGTGTGCCATACTATAGTCAGCCACGGAAAGGAGGCTAAGACTTATGATCAAACGCGAACTGTATATGAGCCGCATCCGCCCATTTATCGGAACGGAGCTGGTCAAGGTCATGACCGGTATTCGCCGCTGCGGGAAGTCGGTCATGTTGGAGCTGATCAAGCAGGAACTCACGGAGTCCGGTGTCAGCCCGACGCAGTTTGTCTCCATCAATTTTGAAGATATGAGCTATTCCCACCTGCAAACCGCACAGGCGCTGCATGATGAGATCACCGCAAGAGCCGCAGAGATCAACGGCAAGGTCTACCTCTTTTTTGATGAGATCCAGGAGGTCAAAGACTGGGAAAAGTGCATCAACTCTTTCCGCGTATCATTGGATTGTGATATTTACATCACTGGTTCCAATGCAAAGCTGCTGTCCGGTGAGCTTGCGACCTATTTGGGCGGTCGGTATGTGGAGTTTGTGATCTATCCGTTCTCCTTCGGGGAGTTCATGGAGCTGTACCATTTGGTTGCTCCCGATGCGTCCATCCAGCAGTGTTTCCAAAAGTACCTGCTTGCCGGAGGGATGCCCTACCTCGCAAACCTCCGCTATGCGGATGCGCCGTCCAAGCAATATCTTCACGATCTGTTCAACTCTGTCCAGCTCAAGGACATCGTGAAGCGGAATAAAATCCGGGATGTAGATTTGCTGGAGCGGATCATTGCCTATGTGATCGCCAATGTGGGAACGACCTTCTCTGCGACCTCGCTTGCAAAGTTTCTGAAAAACGAGCAACGCACCGTTGCCCCGGAAACGATTCTGAACTATATCAGATACTGCTGTGAGGCGTACCTGTTCTATCAGGTGAAACGGGAGGACTTGCAGGGCAAACAGATCCTTGCCTCCAATGAGAAGTATTATATTGCCGATCATGGCATCCGCGAGGCGGTCTTCGGCGGCAATATGCGGGACATCAATCTCATTTTGGAAAATATCGTGTATCTGGAACTGCTGCGCCGGGGCTATGAAGTGACTGTCGGCAGAACAGGCGGTAAGGAAATTGATTTTGTATGCGACAAGCGCGGCGAAAAGCTGTATGTTCAGGTCATTTACCTGCTGGCATCGGAAGAAACCGTCAACCGTGAGTTTGGTGCGTATGACTCTATCCGCGACAACTTCCCGAAGTACGTTGTTTCTCTCGATGAGTTCGATATGAGCCGAAACGGGATCAAACACCGGAATATCCGCGACTTCCTCTTGGCTGAGGAATGGAACTGACATCAATACCCGCCGCAGTGAAAAACTGCGGCGGGTATTTTTATGCGGCACATCAGAGAACGCCGTCTCGTTTCCGCTTTTCTGCTCCGGAGATCCATTCAGGAGATCCCGCCGCTTTTCCGGGAACGGCCCTCAGTCCTCCACCACCAAGCGGCCCTCCACCTCCTGGCTGAGGTGCTGGTTCACCGTCAGGTATTCCTCCACCACGTCCCGGGCGGAGGTGGACAGCACCCGGATCTTGCCGTTTTTCTCCACCTCTTCCAGTGTGATGTCCAAAAACGGCTTGAGGTTGTTGTAGTGGTACTTCTGCACTGCCACGGTATAAAGCCGTTCGGCGTACAGGGCCTCGCCGTCCAGCGTCAGGGTGCGGAAGGTCTGCTCGCTGCGGACCAGACGATGTGCGTCCCGTGGGAGAACTGGTAGAACTCCGTGTGCTCCCCCTGGAATGCCTCGTCCCGCAGGATATGGCGGATCATCCGCTCCAGCTGGGTGCCGGTGACCTTGAGCATGTACACCGCGTCATCATAGGGCAGGCACTCCACAAGGTCTGCGTAGTGGACCACCGGGCCGAGGGCGTAGCTGCGGATGGCCCCGGACCCCATGAGCATCAGGTCGATGCCGAAGCTATCCCGCAGAATGTCGGCGATGAGGTCTCCCAGCGCCGTTTCCTGATTGCGCTTGGGATGGGTCAGCTCGCAGGAAAAGCGGGTGATGATGCGGTCATACTTCTGAGAGGTGGCGCTCCTGTAGCGCTGAATGAAGTTCTCCACCTCCTCGTCCCGGGGACAGTGGGCATCGTCGATGGGGACCATCTGCCAGGTAAAGGTGTCGATGGCGTTGAGGTCGGTGTCCACCATGATGTCGAACCGGCCGATCTCGTCGGTGCCGGTGCCCGCTTGCACGATGTAAATGTCATTGACCTTGAAGGGCTCCTCCAGCTTCGTGTGGCTGTGGCCGCCGATGATGACGTCCACGCCCCAGTCCGGGTCCAGCATCGCCGCCAGCTTCTTGTCCTCCTCAAAGCCGATGTGGGTCAGCAGCACGGTGAAATCAATGTCGATGGCGTTGTAGGCGTTGCAGATGTTGCCCACCTCCCGGGCCGCCTCCCCGATGTCCACAAAGGACCCGATCAGCTCGTCCGTCTTGGTGGCAGCCAGCACCTCCTCCGTGATGATGCCGATGAACAGGATCTTCATATCGTCGATATGGGCGATCCAGAAGGGCCGGAACATCCGCCGCCCGTTGGATTTGATGTGCAGATTGGCGTTAATGATGGGGAAATCCGCGCACTTTTCCAGAAACAGCAGATGGGCGAGGCCGTAGTCGATCTCGTGGTTGCCGATGGTGGCCACGTCCGGCCCCACCAGATTCATGATGCCGATGGTAGAGGTGCCCTTGTACTCCGAATCAATGACGCTGCCGCGGAACATATCGCCCGCCACGGCGTAGATTACGTTCTTTTCCTCCCGCCGCACTTTATTGACATAGCCCGACAACAGCGACACGCCGCCCACCAGCCGCTCGTCTATCTGTTCGGCCAGAAAATCGCCGTGCATATCGTTCCTCCCGATTCCGACATAGCCCTCAGGGGGCTGACCGCAGTTTGAACAGGGGGTGCGCCGGTTTCCGCACCGCACCCCCAGCGCCTATTCACTTTTAAGAGGTGGGCGGCAGGCCCGCTTGGCATTACTTTTGCGGTGCAAACACCCCAATGGTATTACTTATTATAATAACATGATATCGGGTATCGCCGCAAATTGCAAAAACAATTTGCATTTTTGCCAGAGACATTTGTCCTTGTATTAAAGATTCCAAATTAAAACACGCACAGTGCGGTGAAGCAGGCAGCGTCCGGGCCGAGGGCCTCCATGAGATAGCTGCCGTCCCCGTTCCGGAAGCCCACCAGACGCAGCGTTTCGCCAAGGGTAGCCTCGTGGTTGTAATTGATGTAGAATTCCCGGGGCGTCCGCTCCTGTAAGTCACAGGGCAGGTAGTCCCAGATAATGTCGCCGTAGTTGGCGCTGTAAAGGTGGCCGTTGCCGTCCAGATCGGACCAGACCACCTGCCGGGTCCCCAGCTCCTCCACCCCCTCGTGGGGCAGCAGGAGCTTTTTCGGGTCCGGGCAGTCGATGACCCGGCCGCAGGTCTGTATGGGCTTGGCGGTAAAGGCGGAAGGCCGCATGATCTTCCGGGTGGCGGGGTTCACCAGGATCCAGTCGATTTTCACCGACACCCGCACCTCACCGGTCTGATCCTTCATCTCGTAGACCCGCTGCATGTGGGCGCCCTTGACCCCGTTTTCGTAGGTGGCGATGTCCAGCACCTCCCCCGCCATGGGGATCTGATGGATGCGCATGGCCAGCCGGGAGAGCAGGAACACCTCCCCCATTTCAAACAGCACGTCATGGGTCAGGCCCCGGGCGTTGTAGTCATACCCCGCGTAGGCCGCTGCCTTGTTCAAAAGGCCGGAGACCCTTGCCCGCTGATACCGGTCGCAGTCGGCAAAGCACAGTTCCTCCTGCCGGAAGTAGCCGTTTTCATATAATTCCTGCCGGAAATCCTTCATGTGTATTCCTCTTTCCGTTGTTTTATGGACTTAATTTACCACAAACCGCGGTGTTTCACAATGCCCGAGTTGGACAACGGCCCGCCCTGCGGTACAATGGCCGTATTGTGAATTTGCTGGAAACGATGCAAGGAAGAACGCAGTAAACAGGGCCGGACAGAAAATTTCTGTCCGGCCCTGCCCTTTTACTGTTATTGTATTTGCCGACCGAGGGGCCAGCCTTGAATCGGTTTCCCCGTCAGCGCATGGACCGGTATTCAGCCAACACGCTGTCCAGCAGGTCCGCGGCGCTCTGATAGATGGCGGCGTTCATCTGGTTGAAGGGGCAAACGGCCCGGTCGCTGATCTCCAGTCCCCGGTGCACCAGCAGCTTTTTGAGGATCAGGGAACAGTTGGTGTCCATATCGTAAATGGGCATCAGCTTCTGGATCAGGTGGTACAGGGCGAAGGTGCGATCAAAGTCCTTTTCGTTGGCAGCCTTCACCAAACTGCTCCAGATCTCCGGCACGATGATAGACAGCGCACCGATGCACCCGCCGCCACCGTTGTTGGCGATGTTGCTGAGGAACTGATCATCAAAGCCGGAGTAGACGGTGAAGGGCTTTCCCTCTACCGCCCGGCACACCATATTGGTGTGGCCGGGGATGGACACGGAATCCTTCAGCCCGATGATGTTGGTTCGCGTCGATCAGGCGGCGAATCGTCTCCGGAGCGATGGAATGTCCGGTGCGGGGCGGGAAATTGTAAAGATACAGGTCTCCCTTCACGTCTTTGGCCAGACGGTCATAGTAGACGAACAGCTTTTCCTGATCCATCTCAAAATAGTAGGGGCTGATGACCATGGGCGTGTAGCCCAGCTCATACACCGCGTTGGACAGGGCCAGCGTATCGGCGTAGCGGATGCAGCCGGTACCGGCCAGCAGCTCCACCCGTCCGTTGACATACTCCGCATAGAAGCGGAAGAAGTCCAGACGCTCCTGCTCGTTCAGATCCGGAAATTCTCCGGCGGAACCCAGCACAAGAATGCCGTCCAGCCCGCCCTCGATCAGGAAATCGATAACCTTTTTGTTGCCTGCGTAGTCGGGCTTTTCCTCTTCGTTGAAGATCGTGACAACAGGCGCGATGATTTTTGCCATAGAAATCCTCCTAATCAGCCAGCTTCAGTACATCGAACACCAGTGTGCTGGCGGCCATCATAGCAAGGCCGTTGATGGCTTCGTAGCTGAGGAGCTTCAGCCGCTTCCCGGATCATTCCCCGGCTGACGCCGAACCGGTCCGCCAGTTCATATTCGTTGGGCAACTTTGCACCCACCGCCAGCCGTTCATCCAGAATATACCGGATGAGATTGTCCTCAATGCACTCTGTCAGCGCTTGATTTTAATGTTAATCAGTTCTGCCGTAGTTTGCTCCTTTTGGATAAAAGGTCCCCCTCGTGTCTCCTGATTCCGGTGGCATTGTACCATACCCATACGGGAAATGTAAAGAATAATTCAACGGTCAGTTCACCGTTTTGCATCTAGAATATGGTAATCTATCCGCAGGTGCAAGCAGCGGTGCGCAAGGTATCCACCGCCGCCGGCGGCACGGTGTTTCCCACGGCTCACGCCTGTGCGTAACAGCGTCTGCACGAAAAAACGGCCGACAGTTTGACTGCCGGCCGGGAAGCTCTATATGTTTACCGCCCTCTTAACGGGCAGCGATTCACTTACGCCTCTGCCGGGCAGTCTGCCAGAGCCGCCTCGTCGGCGATGACGATGACATCCCGGTGGAGCTGCAGGATCGACGCCGGGACCTGAGGCGTCACGGGGCCGAAGAAGCTGTTCCGAATGGCCTCCGCCTTGTCCGCGCCGCTGGCGATCAGCAGGACCCGCTTGGCCTGCATAATGGCCTGCATACCCATGGAGTACGCCTGCCGGGGCACCTGCGCCTCGTTCTCAAAGAAGCGGGTGTTTGCGGCGATGGTGCTCTCCGTCAGGATCACCTGATGGGTGCCGCAGGCAAAGCAGCTGTCCGGCTCGTTGAAGCCAATGTGAGCGTTGCGGCCAATGCCCAGCAGCTGCAAGTCGATGCCGTTATGCTCCTCGATGATCCGGTCATACTGGGCGCACTCCAAAGCGCTGTCGGTCTGGGTGCCGTCCGGCAGAAAGCTTCTGTCCGCCGGGATATTGATATGGTCGAAGAGATTCTCCCGCATGAAGCGGCGGTAGCTCTGGGGATGGTCCCCGGACAGGCCGCAGTATTCGTCCAGGTTGATGGAAACCGCCTTCCCGAAATCCAGCTCGCCCTTCTGATACCACTCAACCAAATGGCGGTAGGTGCCGATGGGGGTGGAGCCGGTGGCAAGGCCCAGCACGCTCTTGGGGTTCAGGGACACCTGCGCGGCGATGATGTTCGCCGCCTTCAGGCTCATGTCATCATAATTTTTCGCACGAATCAGTCTCATAGGACCTCCTTCACAAACTTCCGATTTTCCGGTTGTATTTCTCTCACGGACAATTATAGGGGCCGCGCCCGTTCCTGTCAATACGGCGTTCATCTGCCGATACGGACATTTCTGCGGCGCTTCCCCCTCTTTCCCCGGCTATTGACAAGCTCTGCCCTTTCTGCAATACTCATCTTTAGCTGGCGGAACTTCGGCATCCGCCTGACCGGACGGGAGGAAACATGTTGAAACAAACTGGGTATTCCCGGGAAGCGCCTCTGCTTCCCGCTATTCTTCGCTTTTCCATTCCGCTGATGCTGACGGGGATCTTGCAGCTGGCGTACAACACGGCGGATTCCATCATCGTGGGCCGCTATGCGGGCCACGCTTCTCTGGCGGCCGTCGGTTCCACTACCTCTATTATTTTCCTCATCATCACGCTGTTCAACGGCGTCTCCATCGGCGCGAACTACATGGCCGCCCGGGACTTTGGCGCCCAGGATGACAGGGGTCTGTTCCGGACGGTACACTGTGCCGCCTTGCTGAGCGTTATTCTCGGACTGCTGGCCTGCGTGTGCGGGCTTCTGCTCTCCACTCCCCTGCTGCGCTGGGCGGATGCCCCAGAGGATGTTCTGCCTTTGTCGGTGCTGTATCTGCGGATCTACTTCTTAGGCGTCCCCGCGCTGGTGGTCTACAACTTCGGCAGCGCCCTGCTGCGGGCGGTGGGCGACACTTTTTATCCCCTGCTGTTCATGATCGTCTCCGGCGCGCTGAACGTCGCGCTGAATCTGCTGCTGGTGGTGGTCATCCCCCTGGACGTGGCTGGCGTGGCCATTGCCACCTCCGTCTCCCAGCTCCTCTCTGCGGTGCTGGTGACAGTCCGCCTGTGTACCTTCCGGGGGCCGTGCCGTCTGGATCTGCGGAAGATCCGGCTGTATCCGGACCGGACGGGCCAGATGCTGCGGCTGGGCTTCTCCGCCGGGCTGCAGGGCGTTATTTTCTCCGCGGCCAACGTGATGATCCAATCCGCCATCAACTCCTTCGGCTCCGTGGTCATGGCGGGCAGTTCCGCCGCCTCCGGCATTGAGAACTTCGTCCACACCGCGCTGAACACCTTCTATCAGTCCGCCATCACCTTCACCGGCCAGAGTATCGGGGCCTCCGATCCCCGCCGGGCCGTGCGGGTCTTTCGGATCAATCTGGCCCTGACAACAGGGCTGGGCATTGTTCTATGCGCATTGGCCCAGATCTTTCAGGCGCCCCTGCTGGGACTGTACGTCCAGTCCACCGATCCGGCCTACGACGCGGTCATCGCCGCCGGTGTGGTCCGGGTGCTGGCCCTCAGCCGGTTCCAGTGGGTCGGCGGCTTGATGGAAACGGCCTGCGGCACCCTCCGGGGACTGGGCCACTCCATGAATCCCACCGTCACCACCCTTATTGGCGCGTGTCTGCTGCGGGTGGTCTGGCGGTACACCGTGTTCGAGGCGGTGGGCACCGTGGAGAGCATGTACTGGTCCTATCCGGTCAGCTGGCTCCTGACTTTCCTGATCCATTTGATCTATCTGGAGCGTGACCG
>OOBV01002102.1_pt1 | contig 10627 bp, 9 predicted proteins | sample 1671731 | NCBI WGS metagenome assembly OOBV01 (sample SAMN06348186, study PRJEB24527) | human gut metagenome | biome: human gut; feature: ankylosing spondylitis patient; material: feces | host: Homo sapiens | place: China | collected 2015-10
AGATTATGAAAAAAATGATCGAAAGGTTTTGGTTCCTTTTGATGATTTCACTATACCGGAAAAGTGTGAAATGGATATGTTACAAATTTGAAGAAACTGTGAACGATGAAAAATATCCGGGGATGATGTCCGGACAGGAAAGAGAGATTTGAAATATGGTAGAGCATGTAAAACGATTGAAGAGAGAACTGGTATACAAGGGAGCAATTCTGGATATCTACAAAGATACGATGGAACTTCCGGATGGAAACAAAGCAGAGTGGGATTTTGTATCCCATCGTATGGGCGCAGCCGCCATTCTTCCGGTTATGAAGGATGGAAGAATTGTGATGGTGCGTCAGTACCGCAATGCGCTGGAGAGAGAAACACTTGAAATTCCGGCCGGCTGTCGGGACAGTAAGACGGAAGATACGGCGTATTGTGCGGCACGGGAGATGGAAGAGGAAACGGGATACCGCAGCACGAATGTGAAACATTTATTATCCCTGCGTACGACGGTGGCATTTTGTGATGAGGCGGTTGATATTTTTGTAGCTACCGATCTGGAAGTGGGAACCCGGCATCTGGATGAAGCGGAATCCATTGATGTGGAAATTTACACACTGGAAGAGTTGTGCGATATGATCTATGAAGGAAAAATTCAGGATGGAAAAACCATTGCTGCAATTATGGCATATGCGGCAGCAAAAAAAGGCGGAATGGGAAAACATCTGGATTTATAAAAATGGAATAAAGAAAACGGACAGGGCATAGGCTGAAAAGAAAAGAGTTTTAGGAATTTTTATGAAAAAGGAACTGGCGATTGGAATCTGTTTTGGCCTGGCGGGAATTTTATGTACCTGTCTGTTTGGATATGAATATTTTACGACTTATGGATTTTTAAATGCGTATCATATGAAAGCATTTGCGGCATCGGATACCGGGTATTTGCCGCTTTTGGCAAATATTTTATGGGAAAGGGGAAAAGTGTTTGTGATTATTGCTGCCTGTGTGATGAATATGGGGATTCTTGGAATTGTTTTTTTTCTGGTATCGTGGCTGCCGCATGGAATTTTGTATCTTGCAGCGCTTGCGCTTTTACTGCTGGTAGAACCGCACAGGTTTTATAACCGGAAAAATCCATGGCTGCTGCGGCTGGCATGGGGGATGGGAGTTGCGGTACTGGTACTTCTTGGATGTGTATTGGAGGCGTCTGTTGGAATCCGGCTGTTACGTTTTGTTGTAGAAAAATTATAAAAAAATGGAGTGCAAAAGGAACACTTTTTACACTCCATTTTTGTTTTCAGACAAAAACTGTTTACTTTGCGTTCATCTCCGCAATGTCATAGATCAGCTGTTTGGAATCTTCCCATCCGAGACAAGGATCGGTAATGGATTTTCCGTAAATATGATCTCCGATAGACTGATTTCCCTCTTCGATGTAACTTTCAATCATCAGACCCTTTACCAGAGAACGGATATCGGAAGAAAGCTGGCGGTTATGCATCACTTCTTTTGCGATACGGATCTGTTCCTTAAACTTCTTTCCGGAGTTGGAATGGTTGGTATCAATGATGGCTGCCGGATGGATGATATCCATTTTTTCGTACATCTCATGAAGACGGATCAGATCTTCATAGTGATAATTCTGGGTGGTATTGCCGTGCTTGCTGACTGCACCGCGAAGAACCACGTGAGTCAGAGGATTTCCGGTTGTCTCCACCTCGTATCCGCGATAAACGAAATGATGCGGATGCTGTGCCGCGTATACAGAATTGAGCATAACAGAAAAATCACCACTGGTAGGATTTTTCATTCCGGAAGCGACATCAAAACCACTGACCGTCAGACGATGCTGCTGATCTTCTACCGAACGTGCTCCGATGGCAACGTAGGAGAGAAGATCCTCGACATATCCCCAGTTTTCCGGGTAAAGCATTTCATCGGCACAGGTAAGACCGCTTTCTTCGATTGCACGGATGTGCATTTTACGCATGGCGATCAGACCCTCGATCATATCCGGAGCTTTTTCCGGATCTGGCTGGGAAGCAATACCTTTGTAGCCTTCGCCGGTTGTACGTGGTTTGTTGGTGTAAATACGCGGAACTAAGATGACCTGATCCTTGACATCTTCCTGGATTTTGGTCAGACGGCTCACATAATCACATACAGAATCTTCGTTATCTGCAGAACACGGTCCGATGATTACGAGGACACGTGAATCTTTACCTGTAATTACATCAGAGATCATGAGGTCTCTGTGTTTTTTTAATTCACGAAGCTCCGGGGAAAGCGGATAATCGCGCTTAATGTCTGCCGGAGTCGGTAATTGGTTTAAAAATTCAAAACTCATTTTTTTCTCCTATCTCTTAAGTTCGGATATCACATACCGTGACTATCTTAATGGAAAACGGGAAAATTGTCAAATAACAGGAATCGGTTGTTTCTTTCGGGCTTTTAGAATATAATAACAGAGAATTACAACATAGCAGGAGGTGCAGAGATGGAAAATCTGCTTTGTATAAAAGGAAAGATTATAGGAAAAGGGAAACCGCTCGTGTGTGTGCCGGTCATGGAGTCTTCGAAAGAAGAAATTTTAAGAGAAACCAGAAGGCTGGAAGAAGCACACACGGAAATGATTGAGTGGCGTGTGGATGCGTTTGAAAACGTGGAAAGTCCGAATGCGATCCGCGAAATATTAAACGAAATGAAACATATCATAAAGGAAAGTATTCTGGTGTATACCTTCCGTTCTAAAAATCAGGGAGGGTGCAAAGCACTTTCCGCGGCGGATATTTATGATATTCATCAGGTGGCGGCAGAATCAGATGTCGTGGATTTTATTGATGTGGAATATTTTGAAGCAAAAAATCCGCAGAAAGAAATAGCGATGTTGCGGGAGATGGGAGCATATGTGATTGCTTCCCATCATGATTTTGAACAGACGCCGGACCCGGAGGTGATCCGCATGCTGTTGGAACAGATCCGTGAGAGTGGCGCAGATGTCGTGAAACTGGCAGTTATGCCACAGAATATGTGGGATGTATTGCATTTGCTGGAGGAGACCAACCGCTTTCATGAAAACCATCCGGATCATCCGCTGATTACCATGTCCATGGGTGCAAAAGGGGGGATTTCCCGCGTGGCCGGAGAGTTTTTCGGATCGTGTGTGACATTTGGCGCAGGCGGGCAGGCGAGCGCACCGGGGCAGCTTCCGGTAAAGCAGCTGGAAGAAATACTTCATATTTTACATCAAAGTGTGGATTGACTCTAAATTTGAAGTGTGATATAGTAAAAAGGCGCTTGTGAAATAAGAGTGCTATGCAGCCGTAGTATAATGGATAGAACGCAGGACTCCGACTCCTGAGATGCGGGTTCGATTCCCGCCGGGTGCAGTTTATGCTATGTGGCAAGGAAACAACTTACCCATGGAACGACAGGAAAAGCGGTGCGTCATGCACCGCTTTTTTACTGGACGAATAGTATGAGGTGTGGTATCATAAATGGAAAGATGCATTTTTATGGAGGGTTCATATGCAGAATGAAAAATTAAAAAAGTTTACAGACTTTTTTGTGAAATATAGACGATATTTTTGCGCAGCTGTTTTATTTGTGATTCTTGTTGTGATTCTGGTAAAGTGTACCGGTCCGCAGAAAGATCAGAAAGAGACACAAAACGGTACACAGGGAGTGACACAGACTACAGAATATCAGGAAATTGGTAAGCTGCAGAAAGATGCAGATCCGGAACTTGTGACACTGATGGAAAATTATTATGCGGCATATGCCGGTGGAGATACGGATTCGCTGGAGATGATTGCACAGCCGCTCAGTGACAATGAAAAGAGTTATATCACAACGTTTTCTGAGTATTATGAGGATTATCAGAACATCACCTGTTATTCCACAAAGGGGGCAACCGATGATTCTTATCTGGTATCTGTATGCTATGATCTGAAATTCAAAGGTGTGGATACTCCGGCACCGGGAATGGATTTCTTCTATGTGGAGAGAGATGGAAAGGGAAATCTGATCATCAATAACATATACTCTGCATACAATTTCAATTTCCTGGATCAGGATCTGGATGCAAATCTGTATTCCCTGATTCTGGCATATGAGAAGAGTGATGAAGTGGTTGCTCTGCAGAAAGAGGTGCAGACAAGCTATAATGAAGCTGTAAAGAGTGATGAAAAACTTGCCAATATGGTGGGTGGAACACTTCGAAATGCCATGGCAAAATGGAGAGAAACGATTGTAAGCAATACCGAAACCCAGACGACAGAGACGGAAAGCCAGACGCAGGAAACCCAGACCACAGAGACAAAGCAACAGGAAGAAACTCAAAAGAAAGAAGAAACTCAAAAGACCGAGGAAACCCAGACAACGGAGCCTACGGAAAAGAAGGAAGATACTCAAAAGAGCGATTCCAAGAAATCTACCGGTACGGTCAAGACAAAAGATATCTGTAATGTCAGAAAGAGCCCGAGTACGGATGGTGAGCTCCTCGGAAAAGTGGATATTGGTGTGGAACTGAAGAAACTTGGAACGGAAGGTGACTGGACCAAGGTAAAATTCCAGGGAGAAACCGGATATGTAAAGAGCGAATTTGTAAAGGAAGTGTCTTCCAAGTCAGGTTCCGGCAAGGGAACCGTAAAAACGAAGGATATCTGCAATGTGCGTAAAACCGCCAGTACAGATGGAGAACTTCTTGGGAAAGTGGATGCGGGCGTAAAATTAAAGAAACTTGGCACCAAGGGAGAATGGACGAAGGTGAAGTTCCAGGGAAAAACCGGATACATCAAGAGCGATTTATTAAAAACGGTAAAATAATAAAGACATCATAAAGAAGCGGAGGCTGTGAGGTCTCCGCGATTTTTGTCAGACAGGGAAGAAACGTGGAAGTCAGAATTAATAAATTTTTAAGTGAAGCAGGGGTATGCTCCAGAAGAGAAGCAGATCGCCAGATTGAAGCAGGAAATGTAACCATCGGCGGAAAAACCGCGCGGATGGGGGATCAGGTATCGGATGGACAGGAGGTCTGTTTCTGTGGAAGACCGGTACAAAAAGAAAAAGAAATGATACTGATCGCGCTTAACAAGCCGGCGGGTATTGTCTGCACGGCGGAAAAAAGGGAAAAAAATAATGTGATTGATTTCCTGCATTATCCGAAACGGATCTATCCGGTCGGGCGTCTGGATAAAGAGTCGGAAGGACTGTTGCTGTTGACGAATAACGGTGAGATTGTCAACAAAATTATGCGGTCGGGAAATATGCATGAAAAAGAATATCTTGTTACCGTGAACCGTCCGGTGACAGATGCATTTCTGCATGGTATGGCAAACGGTGTTCCGCTTGTGGAACTTGGCACGACAACGCGCAAATGCAGGGTAGAACGGACAGGAAAAAAACAGTTCCGGATCATTCTGACACAGGGATTAAACCGACAGATCCGACGCATGTGTGAATATTTTGGGTACCGTGTACAGAAACTGGTACGTGTACGGATCATGAATATTGAACTGGGGGATCTCGAATCAGGAAAGTACCGGGATGTTACACCGGAGGAATTTAAAAAGTTAAAACAGTTGATCGCACATTCGAGCAATCAGCCCGTGCGACCAATGGAAAAACCACAAAAATCAAAACGAAAACCACGCAATTCTGCCATACATGGCACGTATACGGTGGTAAATCATCATATAGATAGAGAGAACAAAAATGGAAACAGAAAAGCAACGGATTGAAGAACTGGTAAAACAGTTGAATGCAGCATCAGCTGCGTATTATAACGGACAGGATGAAATCATGCCAAATTATGAGTGGGATGCTTTGTTTGATGAGCTTACCACGCTGGAAGAAAAAACCGGATATATTATAAAGGACAGCCCGACGCAGAATGCCGGATATGAAGAATCCGGAAGCGGACAAAAAGAACCGCATGAGTATCCGGCACTTTCTCTGGCGAAGACCAAACAGGTGGAAGAACTGCAGCAATGGGCGGGAGTTTATCCGATCTGGCTGTCATGGAAACTGGACGGACTTACGCTGGTTCTGACGTATGATAACGGAAATCTTGTAAAAATTCTTACCAGAGGAAATGGAAACCTGGGTACCAACATTACATTTTTAAAGGGTGCTATCGGAGGATTCCCGCAAAAGATTTCGTATCAGGGGCATCTGGTTGTGCGAGGAGAAGCTGCCATATCCTATACAGATTTTGCACAGATCAACGACATGATTGAGGATGACGATGAAAAATATGCAAATCCGCGAAATCTGGCATCCGGAACGCTGAATCTGGAAGATCCGGCAGAAGTGAAGGCACGCCATGTCAGGTTTCATGCATTTACACTGGTGCATCTGGATGAGCCGATGGTATCGTGGGGAGAGCGGATGCACTTTCTGGAAAAACTGGGATTTGATGTGGTAGACAGGGAAGCGACAACCGCCCAAAAACTTCCGGAAGCCATTGACCGATGGACGAAACTTGTAGAGAGCGGAAAAATGGATATTCCGGTAGATGGTCTGGTGATCTGTTATGATGATACGGATTATGCGGCATCGGGAAGCGTGACCGGGCATCATGCGACACGCGCCGGTTTTGCGTTCAAATGGCAGGATGAGGCCGTGGATACAAAACTAAAATATATCGAATGGTCGTGTGCGGTGTCTACGATTTCCCCGGTTGCCGTGTTTGAACCGGTGCAGATTGAGGGAACAACGGTATCGAGAGCATCTCTATGCAATATCAGCGAGATCGAGCGTCTGGGAATCGGAAAAGAGTGTACACTTTCCGTGATCAAAGCTAATAAGATCATTCCGAAATGTATTGCGGTAAAAGATGCTGTAGGTGCTCCGGAGATTCCATCCCAGTGTCCGGTGTGCCATGCACCGACAAAAGTTCATGTGAGTGAAAACAGTGGCACAAAGACCCTGCATTGTACCAATCCGGACTGTACAGCCAAAAATGTCAAGAAATTTACCCGTTTTGTCAGCAAGTGGGGGATGGATATCGACGGCCTTTCCATTCAGACGATGCTTCGTTTTATGAATGCGGGATTTATCCATGAATTTGCGGATATTTTCCGTTTGAAAGAGCATTTCGGGGAGATCAGCCAGATGGAGGGCTTTGGTGAAAAATCTGTGGCAAATATGGAACAGTCCATTGAAAAAAGCCGGCAGGTACATCCGGTGAACTTTATATTTGCCCTGTGCATACCGCTGATCGGTGTGGATGCCGGGAAAAAAATTGTTGCCGCCATTGGTTTTGAAGGCTTTTTGCAACGTCTGCATCAGGGGGACGGGTTTGAGGATATTGAGGGGATCGGAGCGGAACGTTCCCGATCAATTGTAACCTGGTATCAGAATGAAAAAAACCACAGTGGGTTTGAGGATCTGCTTCATGAACTTTCGATAGAACATGTAGAAGTGCAGGATACTTCTTCCGGAAGCTGTGCGGGACTGAGCTTTGTGATCACCGGAGATGTGCATCACTATAAAAACAGGGATGAATTTAAGACCTATGTAGAAAGCCAGGGCGGAAAAGTGACAGGAAGCGTCTCAAAAAAGACGGCATATCTTGTCAACAATGACGTGGAATCCGCATCATCTAAGAATCGTAAGGCAAAAGAACTGGGAATTCCGATTATTTCCGAAGATACATTTATAGAACAATTTGGTGGGAGGTAGAAAAAGTTATGCCAATCAGAACACAAAGTGATCTGCCTGCAAAGGAGATCCTCGAACAGGAAAATATTTTCGTGATGGATGAGTCCCGTGCGATGCATCAGGATATTCGTCCGATCAATATCGTGATTCTGAACCTGATGCCACTGAAAGAAGAGACGGAATTGCAGATTTTCCGGTCATTGTCAAACACCCCGTTACAGGTAGACGTATCGCTGCTTGCACCGGCATCCCATGCATCCACCCATACTTCAAAGAGCCACCTGAACAAGTTTTATCAGACGTTTCAGGAAATTAAGAACCAGTATTTTGACGGGCTGATCATTACCGGTGCACCGGTGGAACAGATGAAATATGAAGAAGTCGATTACTGGGATGAAGTGTGTGAGATTATGGAGTGGTCCAAAAAGCATGTGACATCCACCCTGCATTTGTGCTGGGGGGCGCAGGCTGCACTTTATTATCATTACGGAATCCAAAAATATGATCTAAAGCAGAAAATGTTCGGGGTATTCCGGCACCATGTAATGAATCGCAAGATTCCGATGGTACGCGGATTTGATGATTATTTTTATGCTCCACATTCCCGGCATACCGAGATCCGGGAGGAAGATATTTTAAAGCATGAAGAACTGACCATTCTGGCAAAATCAAAAGAGGCGGGGGTTTTTCTGGTAATCAATCAGGATGGCAGCCAGATTTTTGTGATGGGACACCCGGAATATGACCGGATGACATTAGACAGTGAATATAAGCGTGACAGGGAGAAGGGACTTGCGATCACGCTTCCGTGTAATTATTATCCGGATGATGATCCAACGCAGCGGCCGATGCTGCAGTGGCGGTCACATGGAAACATCCTTTATGCAAACTGGCTGAATTATTACGTTTACCAGCAGACACCGTATGAGTTTATCAATACCGATGAAATCATTGGGAAATAGGGCAGCCGTTATGGGTTGCAGTTTTTACAAGGGGAATATCCGTCTTTGATCAATTTCTTGCGGAGCCCCTTGTATTTTTTTCGGTTTTTACTGCTCATCTGCTTTACCGAATAACAGTCCGGTTTGTGGAATTTTTTGGTGTTGGTATTTAAAATATAGACCGCGGATGCGTGTTCCTTTGCAGAACTATTATGGGAATTCTGGTTATTTTTTCCACTCAGATGACTGTCACCGGTGGCATAATCTATGGCAACACCCGGCTGTACATTGTAGCAGTAGGTACAAAAACAAATGCCCTTTCCCTGATCCTCTACAGAGTAGGCTTCCATCAGGACACCGGAAGCGACCAGGTTACTGCCCTCAAAAACCGGTGTCACACGGTATAAGACATGGTTATTGGTTTTGTCTATATATCGTGCGGTTTTTTCCTCATAAGGAAGCATGCCTTCATTGTTCATGTAGCGGGTGCCGGTGATCAGGTTCTTTTTATTGGCATTTTCCGCAGTAAGGCAGTAAGCGATGAGGTGGCAGCGGTTATACAGATAGTTGCCGTCCACGACACCGGTGTATTTGACGGTGTGCCAGCCGGATGGCCGGATCTGACCGATTTCCCCGCGCGCTTCGGTCGGCATGGTGTCTTTGCTCACATTGGCATAGGCCACACCGCATCGTCCGAGCTTGTCGAGTTTATGGTAGGATTCAAAAGTGTTGGTGTTTTGCTTTTCCCGGCTGGTGAAATATGGTTTATTTCCATGTGCAGCCACAGAAGATTTTCCACTGTATTTTGGTACTTCTTTGATGGAAAAATGGTCTTTTGTGTTCTTTTGGGCAGCTTGTGCAGTCGTGATAAGCGCTGCAGAATCAGAACTTGTATCAGAAATGAATGGTACAGGTACGAAAGCTACGGAAAAGGCAAGTAAAACAGCAAGCAAAGAAGTCCTGCATCTGGTGAAGTGTAATCGTTTCATGGGATTTCCTCCTTATTCCGTTATGAATTGTTTCCTATAGTATAACATAAAGTAAAGAATTTTTGGGAAAAAGGAAAAAATTCCATAGATTGGAAACGTCAGCTTCGTATATTCTGATGTTGTAAGCGGAACTGTTTCGGTGTCATCTGATAGCGTTTTTTAAAGGTACGGATCAGATGGCTGCAATCGGCAAAGCCTGTCTCCTGACTGATATAGGTCAGATCCTGATTGGTAAAAAGAAGCAGGTCGGTTGCCTTGTTGATCGGCAAAGCCTGTTTCTCCCGCAATATAACTTAAATCATGCCCGGTAAATAAAAGGAGATTTTCCACTTTGCTCAGCCTCACAAATTCGATATACTGCTTGCAGCTTTGTCCATAGTATTTACGGAACTGCCGGGCAAAGTAAGAATAACTCATATGATACGTGCGTGCCAGAGATTCAATGTTGATATTTTCCTGGGAATGATCATCGATATACATCAAAACATTCTGCATCGTTTCTTCCTCCACTTCCGGGATCTGATCCGTATCAAAAGAAATTCCCTGTTCCAGCCAGAAACGTAGCAGCTGTACGATCAGCCGGGCGAACTGGGCATAAACACAGGCATCATATCCGTAGCGTTTTTCCTGAACCTCTTTTAAGATATCCGTGAAAAACAGTTCAGCAGGAAAATCGGGCAGGTTGTCCGAATCAAAAACCAGCGGAGGGTTTGTGCTGTTTAAAATCTGGTGAAAGGCAAAGTTTAAATTTGGCAGATAATTCTCGGAAAGTTTTATGCGGTTGAGATTGAATTTACAGCAGATGTAAACATAGGGCTTATCATCGGTATGATAGATGGAGTGCATTGCCTGCGGAGGAAATACAATAAAGGCTCCTTTTTTCAGGAGACAGGTATTGTCATTACAGCTGACTGTTACAGATCCTTCCTGCACATAGACAAGTTCCAGAAAATAGTGCCAGTGGGAGGAAACGGGACCTTCCCAGTATCCGGTGCCACAGCAAAAAGCTTCAATAGGAGAGCGCAGCATATCACTGTATTCAAATAA
>OOBV01002119.1_pt1 | contig 10547 bp, 11 predicted proteins | sample 1671731 | NCBI WGS metagenome assembly OOBV01 (sample SAMN06348186, study PRJEB24527) | human gut metagenome | biome: human gut; feature: ankylosing spondylitis patient; material: feces | host: Homo sapiens | place: China | collected 2015-10
CGGCGGCCGAGGCGGCGAGCGCGGCCGAGGCGGCCATCGAGGACATCGAGCACGCCCTGCCCGTGGAGACCGAGCCCGCCGATGACGAGCCCATTCCGCTGGACGCCGAGGGCGCGGCCACGCTGGATCGCCGCATGGGGGAGTGGATCATCGCCGCCTGCAAGGACAAGCGCCTCGCCTTCGCGCTGGCCTTCCCCTTCGTGCGGCGCCCGCTGTCCCTGGACGCGGTGCGGGCCACCTCGGTGCAGAACGCCGGTGTGGGCGTGGTGGTGTTCATCCCCGGGGCCGACATGCCCATCATGACGCTCAACCAGGCGAAGATGCTGCTGCAGATCGCCGCCGCCTACGGCCAGCCGCTGTCGGCCGAGCGCATCAAGGAGCTGGCGGCCGTCGTGGGCGGGGCGTTTCTGTTCCGCAACATCGCGCGCACGGCCGTCGGCGTGGTGCCGGTGCTCGGCTGGGCCATCAAGGGTGCCGTCGGGTTCGCGGGCACCGAGGCCATGGGACACGCGGCCATCGAGTACTTCGAGGCCGGCGGCGACATCGTCGGCGTGGCATCGGTGGTGCAGAAGGCCCGCGACGAGGCGGTGGAGGCCGCGTCGAAGGCGGCGGCAACCCCTGCCGGCGGCAAGGTGATCGAGGCCGCCCGCGGGGCCGGGGCCTCGGCCTTCCGCGCCCTGCGCGGCAAGGGGAAGGGTGCTGGCAAGGGAGGCGCCCGTGGCTAGGCGCGATCTGTGGCCTCGGGTGGAGCCTTTGCTCTCCCGGGTGGAACGGCCGGCCCGCTACCTGAACCACGAGTGGGGCTGTGCCGCGCCGGTGGCCGAGGGCGATTTCGCCTTCTGCATGATCTACCCGGACACCTACGAGTTGGGCCAGGCCAACCAGGCCGTGCGCATCCTCGTGAACGCCGTGAATGCCATGGGCGGCATGAACCGGGACAAAGAGGGACAGTCCATGGAGCAGCAGAGCCGAAATCTGAAAAATCTGGAGCTGTTTCTGGAGAAAGAAATCAATATCAATCCCTTCCCCGGCATTGACAAGGAGTGACAGCCATCCGGGAGTTACCCGGTTTTTGTAGCCGTCAGACGGCACAAGCAGGTAGGAATGGTAAAGCCCATTGATCTGCACATAATGGGAGTGCCTGAAATCCACACTTTCCGGTGCGAGAAACTCGTTGATCCGGATGTGATCCAGTTCCTCCATGCGATTTTCCTTTGTATAGGCGGACAGTACAGTGCTGATCCGGTTCGAAAGCGGAACCTCCGTACAAAGGGTACGGTTTAAAAGGGTGTAGAGAACATCCGTAGTAAATTCATCCTCATTGTCATGGGAGACCACTTCATTCCCGCACTGGTATAGAAAGGTTTTGGCGGTCTGGGAGGCTGTCTCAAGAGCAGCAAGGATTTCCCGTTCCTCTTCCTTTCGGTTTGCGTTGAATGGTTCATATTCAAAGATCAGAAAGAACCGTCTGGATACTGCTTCTCTGGAACTTAAGTTCTGGACAAACTGGATGTAGTCACGCTGCAGTTCCTGACAGTGGGGATCGGTTTCCCGCTCCAGCTCCAGCTGGGACTGCTCCAGATGCTTATTGATGTCTGCTTTTGGAGATCATCTTGATCTGGAGTTTGACAGGGCTGATCTTTAAGTAACTGATAAAGCTGTAGATAATGCCCTGCTGTTCCCTGGCACTTCGAAGCAGAAAGTTGATTGGTTCAATCTCCAGGATCTTCACGTACCGTCCGTCTGTGGTATAGACGATTCCGTTTGCGATTTTTTCCACCGGAAGATAATCCTCCAAGGTCTGGTCTTTCTTTCGCTTTTTCCGGGAAACGGGTTTTGACGTGGCAGATGAGGTGTCCTCCTTGGAAACCACCTTTTTTTTCTGCTCTTTTTTTGCAGCCCGCTTTTCGGAAACTGCCCGTTTTTCTTCCTCCTTTCGTCTCCGGGCTTCCGTTTTTTTCTGTATTTTTTTCTGTCGGCTGGCTTCTTTCTGCTCCCACTTCAGATAACGGATATCTTCCTTTGCCTGTTTTTTGATGCCCCGCTTGGTGGAGGTATCAAACTGCCGGTGTTCTTTTTTTTTACTTTTTGGCGGAGCTGGTGCGTCCGGTTCAGACTGTGGGGGAGCCGATGCCATTACTTTGGAAGGCTCTGCCATTTTTTCTGCTTTCCGGTGTTTCTTTGTCTTTGGCTCTTTGAAACGTGGTTTCCTGCGTGGCTTTCCTTCCGGAAGACTGTCGGACCTCCAGATTACCCTGCGGTTCACTACAAAACGCAGGGCATTCATCAAAAAGGCAGTGATGCTCTCCCCGCCGATTCCAATCAGGGCTACCATTGCCGCTGGAAGTGCGGTCATGCAGAGAATGATGATGCGGGCAGTCAGGGACAGCGGCAGGTGGAAAACAGGGATACCGATTGCCAGGGAAAGAACAATGCTTTCTATGGCATTGCGGATGTCAAAAGTTCCGTTTAGGATCTTGCCTTTCTCAATGAAGTTGGAAGGGATAAAGGAAACCGGTGTTTCTTCTGGCTGTGTCATGGCTGCACCTCCTTTTTCGTATCTTTCGCATCTTCGGAAGGCACAGAGGCACTGCCGGATTCTGTGTCCGGAGCTTCCGGGCTGTCAGAAGTATCCGGATACCCGCCTTCCTGCAGGTGTTCAATGTCCTGCGAAGTCAGGGACGGCAGGGAATCATCGGTCTGCTTTTCGTAAACAGTCGTATCTGCAGAGACCTGTACCCCGTTTTCTCCAAATAAAAACACACCTGTCGGGGTGTGGTAGGTAACCGGAAGCGTATCCTGATCGGAAAGTGAAAACATCAGGCAGACGGTTGTTTCGGTAGGGTAGCTGGTTTTTTCCGGCAGGAAGGTGATGCTTGTCTGTTCTTTTTTGACATACTCTTTTAGGTAGACAGGAAACTGCCCTTTGAGAGAAGCAATCTGGCTGTCGGAGAAAAATGCTTTTAAAGCATCAAAATCCAGATATTCCGGCATGGGGGTATCGGAATTTGTTTCTGCTGTTTCTTTTGCCGGTTCCCTGCCTTTGTTTCCGGAAACTTCTTTTTTCTGGCTTTTCCAGAAACTGGGGAGAACCAGTCCGGCAAGCAGCAGAAACAGCATCAGAAAAATGGAAAGAATCACTTTTGTTCTGTTCATAATGGCTCCTTTATTTTTTGTCGAAGATCCAGTAGGCATTTGCCGTAGCATGGATTTCCGACATCATATCAAATTCACGGTTAATATAGTTCTTTGCGTCACTGTCATTGGGATCATTGACCAGTACCTTGCCGTTTGCCGTAACACCTCGGAGTACGATGAAGTGTCCGCCGCTGGTGAAAAGTCCTGCCCGCTGAGAGGAGATGACCGGACAGCCTTCGGAGAGTGCCTGAAGTACCGTATTGGCATTGCTGGTCTGTGTGACGCTGCCACAGCCGAAATGACTGGCTGCAGCCTGAAAGTAGCTCCAGTAGGTTCCAACTCCCGGCTTATAATAGGAATTCCCGCACCATGCCACTGCATCCGGAGGGGTAATAGTGTTCCCGGTCAGGTAGCTGGCGATCATGGCAAAGCTGGTAGGCCCGCAGCCGGAAGATGCGATGGAGCCGCCGCCATAAGGAATGTTCCCGTAATCGGTCTGGAGATAGTGCGGAATCTGCATTCCGTTTGCCGGATAGCTTCCGCCGGTATTGGTAATCTGATAATACCGGAGAACATGCTCCACATATTCCTTGTCCCCATACCGGTCATAATGCCAGTTCGGACGGGCACACATCATATCCGAATAAGCAATGGCGTTTTCTTTGGTATAACCGCCGTCACGTTCCATTGCCCAGTCGATATAGCCGGAGCCGTAATTGTAACCCTGAAGCGCCAGCTTGATGCGGTCCAGGTCGGTAGGTCCGGTACATCCTGCTTTATCCAGTGCATACTTTAATTCCTGAATCCCACATTCGATGGAATAAGCAGGATCGGTGATGCCGTTGGGGACATGGGGGTATTTCTTATTAAAGCCGCCTTCTGCCGCCTGCATGGGATCGCTTCCACGCCCGCCGCTTTCCTGCATCATGACTGCCATGAGGAGTTCCACATAAGCTTCCATGCCGTATTTCTGTGCGACCTGCTGGATGGTAGCCCGGTAAGCCAGCACCTCATCGCTGACACCTACCGCCATGGCAAGACCGGAAGCGGAGCCGCCAAAGAACATGGTCAGGTTTTCCACATAACTGTCTGCCGTTTTTTTCTGCTTATCGGTCAGATGAAAGACGTGATCTGCAAAGTAGGCATCTCCGGCATAGCTGACCGTGTAGGTATGGTGGGTAAAAGTAACCTTTCTGGGTGGTGCATTTTCCTCTTCCGCCGGAACTTCCACCGTGGCCGTTTCTGAAGTAACGTCATAAGAAAAAAGCCCGTCCTCGTTTTCCCGGATCAGGCTTTTGAGTTTGCTGATATTTATATTTTTATAGTCATCCTGGCTGGCACAAAACTGTGCGATGAGCTGGTTCGCATTTACGATGATACTGGAAGCGTAAGGATCGCTGATAGAGGCAGTATCTCCTTCCGGGAGTCTGGCAATTTCCGCATTGATCTTAGCAAGCAGTGCATCATGGCTTTCCTGAAGCACCTCCACGATTGCCTGATTGGAAGCCCGGATATTTTCACTGATTACCGTGTTGCTGGTCAGTGCTCCGGTATTTTCAGAGAGGTCTCCGAAGACGAGTCCCGGAAGCATGACAAGGAACAGAATGGGAAGCATCAGTACACCGCCGACGGCTGCTCCAGTTTTCGCAAGGGTGCGCCTGTGCCGGAATACTGTACCGATGACAGCAAGAGGACTGCCCATCAAGGCTGTTTTTGGCATGTTACATACGCTCCTTTCGCTGTGGGGCTGGCGGCAGTTTCTGGACAATGGATTCATTGTAGGCTACTTTGCCGCTGCCGGAAGTATATGGTGTTTTTTCGACCGTATCCTGTGCATACTGCTTGTACCAGGTGGAACCATCCACGGACTGTACCGTAGAGTAGGAGCCCTGAGTAGGAGCTGCATACTGGTCGGCATGGTACAGGGCAAAATCCCGGTTTCCGGAGCTTCCGGTTTCGGTACCGGTGATCCTTCCGCCACCGATTTCTACATTATCATAGGAAGAACCGCCGCCCGGATTGATGCCCATATAGGAAGTAAAGGCTTTCTGTGCGTCTGCTCCCTTGATGGAACCTACCTGACCGTAATTTCCCTGTGCAATGTTGCTGATGACCTGATTGGCAAAGTCTCCGCCTTTGTTCAGGGATGACTGGTAGAGCATGTTTCCGATACTGCTGTGTTCGGTATAACCGGTTGCGGAATTGACCGCTTCTCTTTGTACCTGTCTTCCCACTGCCCCGGCAAGCCCGCCGGATAGGAAGCTTCCTGCGACAGCCGCACTTCCGGGAGAAGAGGCTTTGTGGTAGCCGCCACCACCATGGGAACGCATGGAACCGGTCAGGCTCCGTCCTGCAATCAGAAGTTCAGCCATCATGTTTCCTCCGGTATTGCCGACATTGATGCCAAGCGATGCCAGAAAAGAATCAATTTTCTGGGATACCTTTAAAAAGGCAATGGCACACAGGAACCAGACGAAGACATTTCCGGTTACCGCTTCCTTTCCCTGACTGGCAACTGCCGCTTCCACGTCTGCTTCCGTAAGCTCCGCTGCAAAGACCGGCATGGAGCAAAACAGTACCAGACAGGCAGTTAGTACCAGGAATGGTATGAGTTTCTTTCTAAGTTTCATTTTGGTCCTCCTTTCTTATAGGGATAACGGATTGGCAAGGAAGGTGCCGACCATAGAAGTAAACAGCCGCAGGCACCACGCATTCATCAGAAGCAAAAAGAACTGGCCGCCAAGCATCCGGCACCAGCTTTTGAAGATATTTCCGGTTGACTGGCTGGCACCCATGGAAAAAGCTGCCGGGGCTGTGTAGACCAGTACCCCCAGAAGAATATAGCGTTCTGCCGCTTCAAAGAGCAGTTTGATGTAGTTCCACGCCAGAATCAGTACCAGAATCAGTGCAATGATGGCTACCGCCCCATTTGCACAGACTCCCAGGATGACTGTGACTACGGAGTTAAAATCCGCAAATTTTAAAGGCGGCAGGTCTTCCGTCAGAATCCAGTTGTACGGTGTTCCTGAAATCTTCAGGAGCAGATCCACAATATCTTTCGCATAGAAGGTGAGAAAGATAAAGAGGAAGGAACGGATGGACAGCTTAATGGGATCTTCCGCTTCGATACCGGCTCCCATAAAGTAATTTTTAAAGAGCTGCCATACCCAGTTTAAGAGGATCAGCCCGATGCCCAGTGCCAGAAAGACCTGATACATGGTCTCGGCAGCAGGAAAGTAGCGAAGAAACGTATCCATGGAACAGCCCAGAGCACCGAGGACTGAAGTGGTGATCAGATCCAGAATGTTCATGACCTGTTCGGCAATCCATTCCACGATTCCGTCAAGTATTCCCATAGTGGCATCTCCTTTCGTCTATCCGTTCCATTTTCCGCCTGCAAAGAACGGGGTGATGTAAGCCATGATAAAGCCAAGCCCGTTTAAGATCGCCCAGGTAATGACGATACGCTTGAGCCATGCACGTGATTCGTCCACGGTTTTTCCGCTTTTGGAAAAATTCATCATCAGAAGGGCAACCGATGCCGTTACGACTGCAGCAATGGTGGAAATGAGGATAATCTGGTTATAGACATCCTTCATGATCTCATTGGCTTTGGTCCAGATGGTAGCGGCAAAAACCGGCTGCGTGTATCCGCAGAGGACTGTGACAGCCAGAAATGCAGCATACAGGCATCTGCCATAATTGACATGCCGTTTTGTGTCCGGCGGAGCGTTTTTCAGTTTGTGTTTCACGTAAAAGTACCTCCTTTTTATAAGAGCGGCAGGAGAATTACCTCCCCTGCCTTTGCTTATGGTTTTCCTGCCTCAAGAAAAGACGCAGCCCGGTCAAGGCAGGCTGCGTCCTAAATCAAAGTATGAAATTGTAAAGATCCTCCTATCTTACAGAAAAAACGCAGCTTATTTGCCGCAGGAGAGGCTTCCCATACGGCAGTGCTGCGTTTCGTTCTGCATATAATTTTGACAATATCAATTTTAACATGGGTAAATTACCGCTACAATCGCAGGACTGTGCCAGTTACAGACGATGGAGTGCCAAAAATGTGACCAACGCTAAAAGCGTTATAAATGCAATCCTTATGGATACTGTAAGCGTGATTTGCAACCAATTATACTGGATTTACATGACTAATGCTTTAAGCGTTAGTGAATACTGGAAGGAGGAGGTGTGCGTGTGAAAGGAATGGGAAAGGCAATCCGCAGGTACAGGGAAGAGGCAGGAATTACGCAGGAGAGACTGGCTGAACTGGTGGATATCAGTACCAACCATCTGGGTGCGATTGAGCGGGAAGTGAAAACACCTACGATGGAAACATTTGTAAAGCTGTTGAATGTATTAGGTGCGGAACCGAATGAAGTGCTGAAGGAAGTGATTCCTCTTACCAGAATGGAACATACTTCTGTAGTGGAAGGAAAGCTGGAAAGGCTCACACCGAAGAAGCAGGAAAGCGTGCTTCGGATGCTGGATGTGATAATTGAAGAGATGATGAAATAGAAGCTGTCTGCGAAATTGCCGCAGGCAGTTTTTTTGAAAGCTGTATATGCAATAAAACACATAAAAATATGCGATTTATGATGAAAGTGATTGCAAGATTTGATATAGTAATCCTAAAAGCATTATAAAACTAATTCTTAAAGGATGACTATAATATGAAAAAGGGATATGTGGGATTATTGGCATGTGCGTCAGGAATTCTGATCGGACTGGGAATCAGCCGGCTGGATCTGACAGGTTATCTTGAAAAAACACAGGAGCAGGAATATCACCCGGTAGAAAGAAAGGTGCCTGAATCAGTAGAAAGCAAGCTGAAAGATCCAAAACAGTGCTGGCTGTGTGGAAGCGATGAACGGAGTATGATGGATTATTTCCGGAAGTTTGACGATCTGGGAGTGATCTGTACCAATCACTGGTATGTGATGGATATGCATATCCGGAATCATGATGAGGACGGGAATCTTACCGGCCCGCAGGGAAACGGGCATATGGGTTATACCGGGACAGGAGAAGGCGGCTGCTTTTTCCATACGGAGCAGATGTCGGATTACGGGATTTCCGAAGTATCGGTGGATTACGGGGAAGATAGTATCTTCGATGTGAAAAAAGTACAGAACCATCTGTGTCAGGAATGCCTGGATAAGCTGGTGGAAAGCATGGAGGTATTCTGTGAGGAAACGCAAAAACCCAAGCCCCGTGATCTGGTACTGGTGGATTTTCAGACATTGGAGCTGTACGCCATTCAGGAGCATAATGCGGGATACTTTATCCGGGATTATTATGTGGAAATTGAGTCGGAGGAAGATGGGGTGGAAGTAAAGGCATTTTACTGCCCGAAGCTTAATAACGGGAAAAAGGATGGAGAATAAATTGAGGTTTGCATTGGTGAGGAGTATAATGTAAGTACGTGTTATGTATTGGAAAAACTTGAATTTAGCAGAAAGAAGGATTGTTATGAAATTTATCAATACTAGAAAATTCACATGGATAATTTGTATAATAGGATTTTTGCTTGCTCTTGTAAGTATATTTTTCTTACCGAGTATTATTCCAGTACATTTTGCAAATGGGATTGCGGATGATTATGGAAGAAAAATACAAATATTTTTATTTCCTATATTACAAGTGCTTATCACTTTTTTGACTGGACGAGAAAAAGTAAAATATTGCCTGACACATTCAAAAACTTTCTTAACGGACATTCAGTTTAATTGGATGATAGATGGTGTACTTTTATTGGTAATGTTTGCAGAAATATGGGTTATCTATGCTTCATTTGCATAGAAATACTTGCATAACAATTTACATTTGATTGAGCAGATAAAAATGATTTGAGGTGGTAGCAATGAAAAAGCGATTGGGAATCATAGCCGGAATTTTAGGAATTGTATTGGCAGTCATTGGCATTGTACTGAAGCAGAAAGAAAACACAGCCGTTTCTGTTATTGGTGGTGCGGATGGCCCGACTTCTATTTTCATAGCAGGGAAGTTAAATGTTGATAATTTTATTTTTATGATTGTAGTTGGAATTATTTTATTGATTTTGGCAGGAGTTATTTTTTACAAACGTAAGCATTAAGTTACAGTTTTTTAGACTGTGTATGGCGGAAGAACCGGGAAAGTGTAGATATATCATGGGGATTTTGGAAAAAAATAAAAAAAGTAAGGGTACAGCGTTTGTCTATGATGAGAATAATGATTACTATAAGATGGAAATAAACGGGATTGAATTTGTCTGTGACAGTATACATTCCGATTATGAGAAGCATGCAGTTGAACTGGCACAGGCGTATGAGAAAAGGCTGCCGGATATCGTGGATTATCTTATGCCGGATATAAAGGAGATGTTTGGAATTACAAATCCAGATGTAATAGCAAACTCACTAGGAAAGCCGAGTATAGATTTGGATAGAGGAACACTGACTTATCTGGAGCACACAATGGACAGCCTACATATTATTGAAATGGAATTTGACGGTATCTTCACGGCATTCTATAACTCCTGTATTGATGGATAGGACTTTAGTAACATAGAGCTGCAGTTGTCTACAGCTTTTATCCAGACTTCGGATGTTACAGAGAAGCAATCAGAAATGGATTGATCGATTTCTGAAGCAGTATCCGGTGAAATCCTTGAACATATGAAGGAAAAGTATGTATGTTAATTTTATTTTTATTGTAGACAAAAGATAGGACTGATATGATAAAAGAACAGGTTATTACAAATAGAGGTGGAGTATTTGATGCAGAAAATATTATTACTGGAGGATGACTTGAATCTAAATCGGGGAATTGCCCTGTTACTTTCACGGGAAGGGTATGAGGTTCGTCAGGTTTATACAATAAAGGAAGCAAAAGAAGCATTTCAAAAAGGAGATTATGCTCTTGTTATCAGCGATATTACATTGCCGGATGGTACAGGACTGGATTTTGGAAGGATGGTACGTGCAGGTGGAGATACATATCTTATCTATCTTACGGCTTTGGATCAGGAAATAGATATTGTAAATGGTTATGATACAGGGGCAGATGATTATATTACCAAACCATTTTCACTGATGGCTTTGGTGTCGAAGGTGAACGCATTGATGAGACGGCTTTCTAAGGTACAGGCACAGATTATGTCTTCCGGAGAGATTACGGTGCATATGAAAACGATGCAGGTGTATAAAGGGGATGAACCAGTTACTTTAAGTAAGAAAGAATTCTCTCTGTTGCTGTATCTCTGGGAGAATGCAGGACAGATTGTTTCAAAAGAAAGTATCCTGGAGCATGTATGGGATATAGACGGTCAATTTGTCGATGATAATACGGTTACTGTCAATATAAGCAGACTGAAGAATAAACTTGGAACAGAAGAGATAGCGAATGTGAGAGGACTGGGATATATATGGACC
>OOBV01002126.1_pt1 | contig 10522 bp, 9 predicted proteins | sample 1671731 | NCBI WGS metagenome assembly OOBV01 (sample SAMN06348186, study PRJEB24527) | human gut metagenome | biome: human gut; feature: ankylosing spondylitis patient; material: feces | host: Homo sapiens | place: China | collected 2015-10
CGATTTACCTCCGGTAAAGTTTCTCATACTCCTTCGGGGAATATCCTGTATATTTTTTAAAAACACGTGAAAAATATGCCGTATCTTCCCATCCTATACTGTCTGCTATTTCATAAACTCTCATCTTTCCGTCTTCAATATATTTCCTGGCAATTTCAATTTTTTTCCGATTAATCGTTTCGAACAGTTTCTCGCCTGTCCGTTCCTTATATATTCTGCTGATGTAACATCTGTTTGCATGTACCGCATCCGCAATAAGATCCAGGCTTATTTTCTTCGTATAATTTTTCTCTATAAATTTGTTAATGGAATCAATCAGTTCATCCGCAGTCTGAATTTTTTTATTTTTCTTTCTGACAAATGATAGCATCATACTTTCCAGACAATCTTCAATCTCAATAATCCGTTTTGTTTCAAGAATCAGATTGATAGCATCTTCCTGTTCCATATCGAATCCGGTTACTTCATCATCTCCATATTCAATATACAATCTGTGACACTCGGAAATAAACAGAATAGCGGCACTTCGTATATAAGAGTCTGAGTAATCTCTGATAGCCGAACGTAATTTCTGCATTTCTTCCATGCATACATTCTCATCCCCACTCTGCATACAACTTATAATATTACAGACAATTTTATTCAATTTATTATCATTCAGTTTGTTTTTCTGTCCTGCGTATACTTCTGTTCTTCTCTGAACGATTATCTTTCTTCAATTCTTCAGAAATTTCTTCCAATGCTTTAGGAAGATCTTCAAACAAATTACTCTTTATCACATATCTTTTCACCTGAAATACAATCGCCTGTTGAGCATATTTAAAATCTTCATATGCCGTAAGCAGCACAACTACTATATCCGGATAATTCTCATGTATCCACTGCGCAGTGGCATTTGTATATCCAGTATTACGATATCCGGTTTGTATTTTTCTACAGCATTTACTACTTCTTTCCCATTTTTTAATGCTTCTGCAAGATGATATCCCAGTTCATCCCACGGAATCATTTCTTTTAATGCTTCTCTTATAAATGGTTCATCATCTGCTACTATAACCTTCCACATATTAATTCCCTTCCCGCTAAATTCCTATTCAAGCATATATCCTCAATTGAAACAGGGGATACCTGATTCGGTTAAACTGTTCTATCCTTTCTCATAGGAAGACAGACCGTAACTATTGTTCCTTTTCCAATCTCGCTCTGGAATAATACGCCATATTTATCACCATAAAGATTACGTATCAGTCTCTGAATGTTCATGACACCTACTCGAGGATTCTTATTATCTTTCCTGTCATCCATTTCATTCACATTAAATCCTACGCCATCGTCTTCTACAACAATATTTATAGAATCTTCAGAAGCTTCTCTGATTGCTACCCTGATTCTGCCTTCTGTTCCCTTTGGCTCCAGTCCATGGATGACCGCATTCTCTACTATCGGTTCTATACAGAGTCTGGGGACATAACATTCCTTTATCTCATCAGACTCCCATTCAATATTATAGGTGATGATATCCTTAAATCTTTCACTCTGAAGGTATAAGTAAAATCCGGCTATTTCCATTTCTTCTTTTAACTTTATCTCAACCTCATTTCTTCTGAATAATTTTCCTCTCATTAATCCTGCAAAAGATGTTACCGTCTGATATAATTCTTCATCGCGGTGTTTTTTTACCTTAATAGCAATCATTGTCAGTACATTAAACATAAAATGTGGATTTATCTGAGCTTGCAGATACTGAAGCCGCGCTTCTTTCACAAGTAATTGTGTTTCGTATACTTCTTTGATCAGAGTTTCAATTCTCACTGTCATTTCATTAAAAGAGTCGCTGATCTGCTGAAACTCTAAAATATTGTAATTCTCCAGCTTTGTTTCAAAGTCTCCCGTTCCAACCTGTTCAATTTTTTTTACAATTCTCTGTAACGGATAAGTAACCCTCCTTGAATAATACAATGCTGAAACTACTACTGCAATAAACATAGATACAGCAATTGCCCAGGCCAGCTGAAATCCCGGTCTAATATCCAGATATAATTTACTTTTTGGTATTATTATGTAAGTAGATAAACCAAAACTGTCCTGATTTTTTTTATACAGGTATTTTTTATGATCTTTTTTTATTTCTCCGTCCAGATTAATCAGCTCATCTTTTAAAATTCCATTTAATCCTGTTCCCCCTATTTCAGTCCCATCATTCGTCTGTATTGACCAGTAATATGTCTGATATTTTTCCAGTTTGGAAAAGATCTTGTTGATATTTTCCATATCAAATATTGCAACACAATATCCCATACGTTCCATGTCATCATCATAAACAGAAAAATAGCACTCTATTTCCTGACCGTTTTTTCTGTAATAGAACATTTTGTCCTGGTCTCTGTATCTTTTAATTCCATCAATTATACGTGTATTCTTTATATTATCTGCCGATTGTGTCTCCGGATAAAAATGAATCCCTTTATACTCCATATTTTTAGAAAATACATAATAGTCACTTACAATCGGAAATGTATCCGACACCATATTCTGATTGGAAAAAAGGTTGATTCCCTGTTTCATTACTTTCTCAATTCCCTCTGTCGAACCGGTACGGAAAAAATAATTCATATTTTCATTTTCACTCAGATATATCACTGATTTTTCCCAGAACAGCAGATGATTTGTAAACTGCTTTTCCACACTTTCCATATAGAAATCCATATCTTCGCGCAATGCAATTGAAGACCACTGGAATATGATAACGGATAATCCTCCACCAACCAGAAGCATTGTCATAATACTGGTCCACACAAGCATATTCACCATTTCAGACCGAATTGTCTTTTTATTCTGTCTTTTTATTCTGTCTTTATTCTTTACTTTCATATATTAAAATTTCCTGTTGTCTGGAGTATTTTTATTATAATTTTATCATAAGTGTCAGATTATATCCAGCACTATATGCAGAAGATATCCACCTTTCAACTGTCTTAATCACATTATTTTATGGAATTTCTATAAATTATCGGGACATTACGGAGTAATTTCCTGTAACTCAAAAAACTGCCGTTCCCCAATAATTAGGAAAACGACAGCTTTTCAAAAAAGTATTTGCAAGCCTATTTAATAGCACCCTCAACCATACCATTCATAATCTGCTTCTGAGCAAGCAGGAATACGATGATCATCGGAATCATTGCCAGGAGTGCTGCAGTAAGGATCAGATCCCACTGCTTAACATAAGAACCAACAAACGCCTGTACAGCAACCGGAAGAGTCTTAACCTTACCATTCTGTCCTAACCTACGGCAACTGAATTCGGGTGAAATATCCCGCAAAGTGGGGCGTGCAGATTGCGGGAATGATTTTTCAGACACACTCTAGTACTGTATCCGGTTAGTTTCTAAACTATAACCAGATGCAGTACTAGGAACAGAATATAAAAGTTTCGCTTAACTTTAACACATAGATGATCACTCAATAAAAAAAGACTGCCCAGATTATACTTCGGACAGTCTCGCTTTTTATTTACTCATTCACCGGATTCACATGAACCATGCAGTGTTTTACGTCTTTAAAATTTTTCTCTATAGTATGATGAACATTCTCTGCAACGTCATGTGCCTCATTCAGTGGAATCTCACCATCTGCTGAGATTTCAATATCCACATACATCTTAGAACCAAATAATCGTGTCTGGAGAAGGTCGATTCCTTTCACGCCTTTCACACCCATGATCACTTCTCTCATGCTCTCTTCTGTTGCCTCATCGCAGGAATGGTCAACCATCTTATCGATGGCATCTCTGAAAATATCTACAGATGCTTTCACGATCAGTACACAGATTGCAACACTGGCAAGTGGATCAAGAATCGGGAATCCAAGTCTTGCACCAAGGATACCAATAAATGCACCAACAGAAGACATTGCATCTGAACGATGGTGCCATGCATCTGCCATCAGTGCACCGGAATTTATTTTCTTCGCAGCACTTCTGGTATACCAGAACATCCACTCCTTCACTACAATAGAAACAACTGCCGCAATCAGTGCCAATGTTCCGGGAATTGCAATGCTTGCTCCTGAAGTACTCTTAATAATGTTCTCAATTCCATTCATACCGATTCCGATACCGGTTGCCAGAAGTAACCCGGACAAAATAATGGAAGATACACATTCCATCCGCTCATGTCCATACTGATGCTCCTTATCGGATTTTTTGCTGGATAAATTCACACCGACTATTACTACGAAAGTACTTCCCACATCAGATGCTGAATGAATCGCATCTGAGATCATGGCACCTGAATGTGCCACAATTCCGGCAAGTAATTTAAATAAGGAAAGTAACAGGTTTACTGCAATACTCACACCCGATACCTTCATTGCCACTTTATGTTCCCATGCGGGCTCTTCTTTCTTAGTTGTCGTGTTACTGTTTGTCTTTTCTGACATTGCTGTCATGTTTAATTTTTTTGTCTGTTCCATAACCAGGACCTCCTAAATTTTCTTTTCAAATATATAAGCTTTTGTACTTTCCTATATTTGAGTTTACAGGTTCTTCTTATGTCACATACATTGCGCCACAGTCAGAAAACATATTTCCTTTCTGTGACTTATCAAAGTGCGGTCTTACAGGGGTCTTTTTGTATTTCGGAACTGCACCTGTCTCAGAAAATCCTCCTCAAAAAATCCCTCTAAAAGAAAATCTTTCCAAAACATACTTTTCAGAAAACAAAAAGACACACCTGCGGAACATACACTGTCCCACAGATATGTCTGAAAATTTTCATATCTGCTGCCGCTTCGCGCGGCCCGGCCCCACGCCCTCGAGCATCTCGGGCATCGCCTGCTCAGTTTGTACTGTTGATCTCGCATTCTGTTGAATGTAATGCAGTGCAAAGAGAATATAAATATTTTTTCTGATAATACACTATAGTATATCGGTTAGTCAAGCCAAATGTTATTGAAATTTTTTATCATGATGAAACAATATTCTGCAGCCACACACCCTTCTTAACCAGCACAAATCCAATCACACACTTAATCAAATCCGCCAGCTGCACACATGCATAAATCACAAGCACATGAATCCCTGTATAACGACTCAGCACAAACGCGATCGGCACACTGACGCACCAGATAAACACACTGTCAAACAGGAACGTAATAATCGTCTTTCCACCGGAACGCAGAGTAAAATAGGTTGCATGCAAAAACGCATTCTGCGGCATAAAGAATGCAGTGATCATAATCAGATACTTCGCCAGCTCCCTTGCCTCATCATTGGTATTATAAAGCATTGGAAACAGCGGCGCCATAACAAACATCACCATTGCCACACAAGTACAGCACATCACTGAGAACGCGATCATCTTGTTATCTGTATCTCTCGCTTTCTTCATATCTCCCGCACCCAGAAGCTGTCCCACAATAATCGCAACAGAATCTCCCAGCGCAATAAACACAATATTAAACACATTGTTGATGGTATTGGAAATATTCAGCGAAGCAACTACATTCAGCCCTCGAATCGAATAACACTGAGTCAGCATCGCCATGGCAGAAGCCCATAAAGTCTCATTAAACAACAGCGGTGTACCCTTGACCAGAATCTTCTTTGTCAGATTCGCAGGAACCTTAAGCGTGCTGTACAGCCCCTTTGCAAATGCATTCTTCTCCGTATGCCTGTGTGTCCAGCCTATTACAATTGCCGCCTCCACATAACGTGACAGCACAGTTGCGATTGCCGCACCTCTCACACCCAGTCTAGGGAAGAAAAATACACCATAGATCAACAGATAATTAAACAACAGATTCACACAGATTGCCACAACCCCGGCTTTCATTGGCAGAACAGTCTCTCCGCACTCTCTCAGAGTACTGGAATAAATCTGCACCATCATAAACGGCGGCAGTCCCAACAGCATAATATCCAGATACTGCTTTCCATACTTAAGCGTATCTGCGATCTGCTGCGTAGTACCCTCTCCCTGAAGATACATACTGATCAAATTCTCTCCAACAGTAAAAAACAGCAAAATCGTCCCAATCGTCAGAATCACAGCCATCCAGAACTTATACCTGAATGTCTGCCTCACACCCTCGTGATCCTTCTGTCCAAAATACTGCGCCGTGAAAATACCCGCTCCGGACACCCCTCCGAAAATACACAGATTATAGACAAAAATCAGCTGATTCACAATGGAAGCCCCTGACATCTGCTCTGTACCGATCCGCCCGATCATAATATTATCCAGAAGACTCACGAAATTCGTAATTCCATTCTGGATCATGATCGGAACAGCCACAGCCAGAACCATCATATAAAACTTCCTGTCACCGATAAACTTCTTACGAAACGATGACCTTTCTTTCGTCCTCTCCATAAAACTTTTCCTCATCCTTCTTCACAAAAACAGACTGTCCGAAGACAGCCCTCGCCTTAAGCGTTGTATCATCTACATTACTATAAAAAAAACAACATTTCAACCCCATATCAATAAATTCATACTATCATTTTCTATTCCGTTTATGTTCCGTTTCTATCCATTCCATCTCCAATAACACACTTCCATACCTATCATTCACAGTCCCAGCCAGTTCACAGCGAAGAAAAATAAATGTTTTGAACCACATCTACAGGGGGTGTAGCAACTCTTAGTCTTTGGGAATTTGCGTTATGTCAGAAAAATTCACTGTCTGAGCGAAGCGAGTTTGAATTTTTCTGGCATGGTTTTAGCAAATTTCCAAAGGCTTAGAGTTCCTGCCCCCGCAGCCGTGGTTCAAAACATTTATTTTTCTTCGCGTCCCCTTTGAAATCATTAAAAAAGCTGTCGCTTTCCAAATAAATGAGGAAAACGACAGCTTTTCAAAAAGTATTTGCAAGCCTATTTAATAGCACCCTCAACCATACCATTCATAATCTGCTTCTGAGCAAGCAGGAATACGATGATCATCGGAATCATTGCCAGGAGTGCTGCAGTAAGGATCAGATCCCACTGCTTAACATAAGAACCAACAAACGCCTGTACAGCAACCGGAAGAGTCTTAACCTTACCATTCTGTCCTAACATCAGAGAAGGAAGAAGGTAATCATTCCAGATCCACATACCATTCAGAATAGTAACAGTAACAATAACCGGTTTCAGAAGTGGAAGGATAATGCGGAAGAAAGTTCCCTCAGGAGAACATCCGTCAATCGCTGCTGCTTCTTCCAGTTCATATGGAATACCTTTAATAAAACCAGTTAAGATAAATACTGTCATAGCACCACCGAATCCACAGTATGCAAATACAATACCAGGAATAGACTGAAGCATGTTGATTCCAAGGAATTTACCTACATCACGGAATGTAGAAACCAGAGGAAGCATAACTACCTGGAAAGGAATTGTCATGGATGCGATAAATGTCATGTAAATAGCTGTTGACCATTTTGTCTTGTTACGGCAGATAACCCATGCAGCCATACCGCCGAATAAAGCAAGTAATACAAGGGAAACAACTGTAATGATCGCAGATGTTCCGAATGCACTCCAGAAACTGAAGTTAGAGTTGTTGACAACGTTTGAAATATTTGTCTTAAACTGTGCAAAGCTTGCACCTGCAAAGCTTACAGGGTTGGCAACAATACCGTTTGCATTCTTAAATGTATTAACAAGTACCAGATAGAAAGGAGATAATATGTACGCTGCGATAACAATCGCAACAGCTGTAAGCACTACCTTTGGAGTTTTCTTCGTAACCATTACATTTCAACCTCCTTCTTATTGGAAATTCTAACCTGAATAATAGATACAGCAGCCAGGATAATGAAGAACAGAATAGCTTTCGCCTGACCAAGTGCATAATTGTTCTTGGAGATTGCTGTATTATAAATATTCAGAGCCAGCATCTGAGTACCGTTTGTCAGATAGTTTCCGAAGAAACTTGTGACAGAACCTGTACCATTTGTCAGAGCCATGTTAACATCGAACTGTTTGAATGCAGATGTTAAGGTAAGGAATGTACAAATTGTAATTGTAGCTGCGATCATCGGAATCTTGATCTTAAATAATGTTGTAACAGCATTTGCGCCATCAATCTGAGATGCTTCCAGTACATCTTTAGGTACCTGTGTCAGACCTGTTACATAGATCAGCATGATATAACCTGCATACTGCCAGATATAAACAACGATGATAGCCATCATAGCTGTGTTTGTCTTTGACAGAAGTGAAATATTATTTGTCATCTTGATCAGTACGTTATTAAATACGAACTGCCATACATAACCAAGTACGATACCGCCGATCAGGTTTGGCAGGAAATAGGAAGCTCTGAAGAATGAGAGTCCCTTAACCTTAGAGGTACAGAGTAAGGCCAGCATAAACGCTACTACGTTTACCAGAACCATGTTCAGAACTACAAACAGAATTGTGATGATCAGTGACCAGAGAAAACTTGGTTCATTGAACATTGCCTTATAGTTTGTAAATCCTACAAATCCTGTCATCTTGATTCCATTCCAGTCTGTAAAGGAATAAAACACACCAAGGCATAATGGAATAATAACTGTTACTACAAATGTAAATAACAATGGAAATACAAATATAAAGTTAACGATGCTTCTGTGATGTTTTAATGTCGGGAATAAATACATTCCCAGTAAAATGCCGATTGCACCAATGATCAGCGCCGGACCTCTCCAGCCAGCTCCGCTTCCGGAAACATCCTGGATCAATGCTACTGCCAGTAAAATAATACCGGCGATCAGGCATACCATGGAAATTGCTTTTTTACTAGCACTGTTTGTATTCATTTTGCCTTCATCCTTCCTATTTCTTATTTCAAAGCAAAAATCAATGCGTCTTAGACTTTTTTGCGTACCTGGGTAAAGGTCTGCCGGACCTTTACTCAGGTATGCAGCGCAAATAAAAGTGGGCGGCAACATAAGCGCCGCCCATCAGATATCAATTATTAGTTTGCGTATGCACTCTCAAGAACCTGCTGCATTGTCTTTATAAATCCAGCTTCATCAAGGCTTCCAGCTGCATAGTCAGCAAATACCTGACCTGTATAGTTCTGTGCAAGACCTTCTTTCATACCAAGCCAATGCCAAGCAGATGTCTTTCCGGAAGATACATAATCAGTGATTGTCTGAGCAAATGGATCATCACCAACGATTGTGCAGGACTTGAACGGACTTACGAAACCTGCTTCTTTAACAAGAACTTCCTGAGCTTCATCTGTTGTCAGCCACTGAAGGAATGCTTCTGCTGCTTCTACATTACCATCTTTATATACTGACCACCAGGATGGAGAGTTTGTAAGGATTGTATCAATTCCGTCTTCAAATGCGTATGGAATCATACCAACTTCGAAGTTACCAGCTTCTTTATAAGCATCTGCATCATCACCTGTCATAGTTGCACCAATCCAGGATCCCTGAGTAACGAATGCATATTTACCGGATGAGAAGTTAAGGATCTGCTGATCATATGTACCGGATACAAGGAGTGCAGGATCTGAATACTGATTCAGAAGACCTACAAAGTTAGCGAAATCTGTTAAACGCTCTTCGTCAACCTTACCGCCATCATTGAGCATGTCAATGTATGTTGTATCATCTCTGTCAAGACCTGCATCAAGGTAGTTTGCAAATAAGTGGTTACCTGTTGACCAGTAAAGGTTAACCGGTTCTGCTGCATAACCTACAACTGCTGTAAGTCCAAGTTCATCTTTCTTGGAATCGATTGTCTCAAATGCTTCTTTGATTGCATCAGGACCTGTTAATGTGGAAGGATCGATTCCTGCTTTGTCAAGAATATCTTTGTTATAAGCAAGACCAACTGCTTCTGTTGTATATGGGAAACCGATTGTACCCTGGCTTTCATCAACATAAGCTGCATCTGTGTCAGAAGCCCATTCCTGATCGCTCATATCTACTAAAAGGTCTGTCCAGTTAGCGAAGTCTGTAGCACCGCCGTTTACGAAGATGTCAGGCATGTTATCTGACTGATAGTATCCTTTCAGAGTACCCTGAATATCGATTCCACCGCCCATGGATTCGATTTCTACTTTAGTTCCTGTTTCTTTCTCATACATTTCAGCTAATTTCTTCAGCTGAGCGTCAACTTCGATCTTACCATTTACAAGACGAATACTGTCACCGTCTGCTGCCTGTACGGATACTGCTGCCGGAACCATTGATGCGATCATAGATACTGCTAAAAGTGTTGCAAATACTTTTTTCTTCATTTTCGTCACCTCGTCATTTTTTTAACTGTTTCTTTTTACCTTTTGCGCATAAGGTTTTTTGATAGTTGTATAATACCACTTTGTTTCTGAAATAGCAAGACCTTTTTCGCATAAGTTTTAATTTTTTTATCTTTCTTTTTCGTCATTTGTTAAATATGCACAATTTATTTTTTCTATCTTATTACACTATGTCCAAAAAAGTGCTACTTTGAGGTCAAAAAAGTACACACTCTTTGGGTTGCGTCCTATAACTTGCAATTCTTTCCTTTCACCAGACAGATAAAAGGCTCCTGTT
>OOBV01002132.1_pt1 | contig 10495 bp, 7 predicted proteins | sample 1671731 | NCBI WGS metagenome assembly OOBV01 (sample SAMN06348186, study PRJEB24527) | human gut metagenome | biome: human gut; feature: ankylosing spondylitis patient; material: feces | host: Homo sapiens | place: China | collected 2015-10
ATTTTATAAATAAACAGATTGGGGAAAATAAGAAAGTTCACAATTTACCAGATTTTGAACGGGAAAACAAGTAATAGAAAAACAATTTGTTGATTCTTATTCTCCTCGGATAGGCATAATAAAAATGTACAATCTATTAAATTGTACATTTTTTTATTACATACATTTATGCTATAATCAAGACAGTTAAAAACAGATGACATGAATGGATGGGAGGAATCATTATGAAGAAAGGTATCAAGCGAATTGTAACTGCTGCACTTGCAGCCGTGCTGATGGTCACGCAGCTTCCGGCGATAAACAGTAAAGCTGCTGCAGGAATCAGCATCTATGGTAAGGCGCACGTACAGACATACGGCGACACAAACGGAAAAATCGTGAAGGAAAACGGCATTGATACGCTGGTGCTTGGAACCAGAGGCGAGGCAAAGCGGGTGGAATCCATGACGATCAACCTGCAGAACGAATCAGGATATACAGGAACGATCCAGTACCGGGTACACCGGCAGACATACGGCTGGACAAATTGGTTAACTGCCGGACAGCCAGCCGGGACGACAGGCGAAGCCAAGCGGCTTGAAGCGATCCAGATGCGGTTGACCGGGGAACTGGCACAGCACTATGATATCCGGTATCAGGTGCATATCCAGACTTACGGTGACAATCAGGGCTGGGTATATAACGGAGCACTCGCCGGAACGACAGGAGAAGCAAAGAGACTGGAAGAGGTTAAAATTCAGATCATACCAAAGAATACAGTAGAGACAGCAGCAAGCATCAATTACCGGGTACACCGGCAGACTTATGGATGGGAAACCAGATGGGCGAAGGATGGGAGCGTAAGCGGAACGACTGGACAGGCAAAGCGGCTCGAAGCGATCAGCATCGATGCGCGGAGCAGCTACAACGGCAGCGTCGAGTACCAGACGCACGTACAGACCTATGGCTGGATGGACTGGGTAAGTGATGGAGCACTGTCAGGGACAAGCGGACAGGCAAAGCGGCTCGAAGCAATCCGGATCAGATTGACCGGAGAACTGGCACAGCATTACGATATTTATTACCGGGTACATGCACAGACCTTCGGCTGGATGGGCTGGGCGAAGAACGGCGAGAGTGCCGGAACTGCCGGTTATGGAAAGCGGCTCGAAGCAATCCAGATCATGCTTGTGAAAAAGGGAGCTGCAGCACCGGGAGCAACCGTAAAAGGCATCACGCAGACGACATCCAAGAGCTTCAATGACGCGAATGCTTCTGGATCAACAGAAAATCCGGGAAACAATCAGAGCAGCACCAAGCCTAGCACAGATACTAGCAAGCCAACATGGATTGCAGAGCAGACCGTGACGGTGACATATTATCAGTGTGATAGCTGCAATAATATTTACAGAACAAAAGAAGAAATGGAGCAGCATTTCGCATTCTGGGATCCGAAATACAATGTGATCTGTAGCTGCGGTGTAAACAAAAAAGGAACGATAAAAACAGAAACATTCACAATCCGGGACGGATACTGGAGCGATGATCCTGCACCGGCAACACGCAAGGTCGTATGGGTAGCGACAGAACCGGCATATACTGAGACGAAGGAAATAATACAAATAAGGGAATATTGGTATTGCTTTGGCTGCAATCAGAAAATATACTGTGATGAATATATAGAGGGTGATGAACAAAAAGATCCGTGGTGCCATTCAAGACGGCATTTAACAGATGGCTCTCAATATAATAATTTTTATGGTGGATTGCAGGAAAAAACGGTTACAGGGACAGAAACTGTCACAGAACCAGAATATGGCTATTACGAAGTGCAATAGCAAAATAAATAGGTAAAGTAAAAGGAACAATCTAAGGACTGTTCCTTTTTTGATGCTTTCTTTTGATCGCTTAGAAAGCTCCAGTCTGTATCAGGCAGGCTGTTTATATAAAAAAATAAATCATAAAGGAGGAAGAGAGATGCTATCAAAACGAAAAAAACGAATAGCAGCACTACTCACAGCCGTGGTTCTATCTGTAACCGCGGCTTTTTCTTTGCCTGACAATATCCGGGCAGAGGAAGTAACAGCAACCAATTCGGATGCAGATGCAGAAGCAACTACGGAAGAAGGGCTGCAGGAGGACGGAATTGCAGTACAGGATATTGGCGACACAGGCGAGACGGTCTATATCCATAGCCGGTATTGGGATGGATGGGTGATCGCTGATTATGTGAATGTTACGGCAACCGATTACACACCGACTTTGCATGGTGCGCTCGTAGCAAAAGATGCATCCGGACGGGAGACAGAAGCTTATTGCATGCAGTCAACGAAAAGCTCAGCTAAATCTGATACGGCATACAAGGAGGGCCGACAGTGGCTGTCTGATCGGGATACTGCAGCAGATATTGCGTTGTTGATGTTTGCCTATGGAGGCAAGAAAGCAGATCCGAATGCGGATGGAAGCGGACGAAATACGCAGGATGGAGGTACATACGGTACTTATATCATAGATGGAAAGCCGGTTATGGGTATCATGGTTGCCGGTCGCGTCTATGCCATGACACAGGACGAAGCAAGAGCCATGACACAGGCAGCCGTGCATAGTACAGTGTCTGACTGCGATATCAGAGCAGTCAGAGGAAAGGTAAGCGGGGAAAGTGTTAATTCAGCGTTTATTAATTTACGGTCAATCGCCGACAATGCCCGCCGCTGGTATGACCAGTATAAGGATTTTAAGGTTGTTGGAAATTATATCGATGCAACGGCAGCCTATACGCCGGAACAGACAATCACAACGCAGGTGTATAACGTATCAAAAAATGCATGGGAAAATTACAATGGAAGTGAACTGACAGATGGTTATAAGGATGCCTCTGGCAACGTCACTTTCCGTGTCGTGTACAGCTCGACCGGCATGTGTAACAAGCTTCTCACAAATGCGAGTACCGGAGCTGTCACAGTAAAACATTCCGGCACAAAGCTAAATGTGAATGGCACTAACTATTATGACTATTTGACAATCTCGGCAGATGCGTCTAATCAGGCTGCATTTACAGCTGATTATGGTGCACTTACATCGACGACTAGAACGATTAAAGATACCTTTACAAACACAGATGTAACACAGCACGTATTCGGGCAGACCGTTACAATTAAGGCAAGTTATAAGAATATGCAGGGCAAGAAGCTTGCATTTACTGCTAAGACCGGCACCGGTGCCAGTCATACAAAGTATTACGGAGATGGGGATAAAAATGGTGTATCGAACTATGCAGCACGTATCTTTAAGAATACATCCTATCAGGATGCATGTTTTGCATCACCGAACGAATCTCTCTCCAAGAGTGCAAGCGTGACCGCAACCGCACAGGGTACCGGCAGTATTAAAATCCACAAGTATTCAGCTTCGCCGGAAATCACAAATGGTAACTCGTGTTATAGTCTGAAAGGTGCAGAATTTGGCATCTTCAAGACAATGGCGGATGCACAGGCGGGAAAGAATGCAGTTGCGACGATCACAACAGATGCCAATGGTAATGGTTCCGTCGGGAATCTTGCATACGGTACCTATTACGTGAAGGAAACAAAAGCATCACCAGGATACAGAATCAACAATAATGTTTACAGAGAAAAAGTAGACAGTGATATCCCGGTAGCCTTCAATGTGCCGGAGGAAGCTGGAAACGATCCTGCTTCTGTATTGGTGCAGAAAAAAGATTCCAATGGAACAGTCCTGTTGGAAGGTTGTATTTTTGCTATCAAATATTATGATATCCAGATGGATACCGATCCAGCGCAGGCGGGAAAGAGTGCAGTTAGAACATGGTACATAAAAACAAATGATCTAGGAAAAGCGGATATAGGAGATTCTAAATGCATACAAAAAAATAGCGATCCTTTATATTATGATAATTATGGAGTAGCAATAATTCCTCTTGGTACTATCACTGTACAGGAAATTCAGGCACCAGAGGGATATGTATTGGATGATACAATTCACACATTTAAGATCACAGATAATCCAAGCGGTATTCCACATGTAGATGTGGAGAACGCACGTACCATACCGAACACAAAGAAGTCTCAGCCATTTGAGTTAATCAAGCTTGCAGAAGGAAAAAATAACTCTACCTATCCACTTGCAAATGCAGGATTCAGCGCATGTCCTGTAAACAGTCTGACTCTTGTAGCAGATGATTATAAGGCTGCAGATGGAGAGATCATCGTAAAGGATGATACAGGAATCTCATATATCTGGGATGCAAAAAAAGCGGTTACATTGACTGCTGATGGCAGCACAGAGCTTTTCACCGACGAAAATGGATATGCGAAGTCTGTACCGCTTGCTTATGGCAAGTATATTGTATGTGAGACGACAGTTCCGAAGAACTTCCACCCAGTCGATCCGTTCACCGTGAATATCACAGAAAACTCTGACGAACCGGTGAAGCTTGGATATTTCACAGACAGGAGTTTTAAGGCTTATCTGAAGCTTATCAAGAAAGATGACGCAACAGGAAAGAAGATTTTGTCAGATTCAGCAACATTCAAGATCTGGTCTTATGACGACAATGATTATGTGACATTTGATGGGGTATCTGAATTTAAGACAAAGGATGGCGAGCTTATGACACCGGGAACGCTCATGCCGGGCAAGTATCGGATTGAAGAAAGCGAGTGTCCGAACGGATATTATAATAAATTGCAGACAAAGTCTTACGATATCACGATCGATGCGGATGCAGTCTATAAGATCTATGAAACGCCGGAAGGACAGGTCACAGACATGGGTGTATTCGAGTACGAGATCGATAACACAAGTCTGCAGGGCACAATCAAGATTAACAAGAACGGTGAGAAGCGGATCTATAACGAGACGACAAAGGAATTTGAAACTTCCAAGGTGAAGCTTGCCGGAATAACCTTTAAGGTATATGCAAATGAGGACATTCTTGCTCCGGACGGATCAGGCGATACTTTGTATCTGAAAGATGCTCTTGTAGATACAATCGTAACCGATCAGGATGGCAATGCTGTAACAAAGGAGCTGCCGCTTGGCAAGTACCGGATCGAAGAGGAAACGCCGGCAGAATATGTCAAAGCCGATCCAATCAAGGTCACACTTGCAGCGGATGGACAGCGGACAAAACTGCTGAATGATGATGGTACAGTTACAGAGGGTATCCTGTATGAGCTTACGGTAGATAATAAATTGAAGGTGCCAGAGATTCATACAACCGCGACCGATAAAAACGGTAAAAAAGTGTTGAAAGCAGACGGAACCGTGGAGCTGATCGATAAGGTATATTACGGAAATCTTGTTCCGGGCGAGTACGAATTATCCGGATATCCGGTATACTCCAACAGCGGAGATAAGCTTACAAAAGACGGAAAAGCCGTTGGAGCGGGAATGAAATTTACAGCGACGAGCGAAACCGGATCGGTGGATGTACCATATACGATCGATGCCACGAAGCTTGCCGGGAGAAGCATCGTATTTTTCGAGTTTCTATATCGGGACGGAGAATTGATTGCAGTTCATGCGGATATTAAAGATCAGGGGCAGACAATCATTTTCCAACCAAACGTACCAAAAACCGGAGATCCGGTTAAGCCGATCATACCGATCGCACTGGGGATCATCGCTGCAGCAGGAATCGTAGTTATGATCGTATTGAAGAAAAAGTATAAGTAACATGTAGTCACAGAAGCCATCCGAAAGGGTGGCTTTTGTGTTATTGGAAAGGAGATACCGGATGTCAGAGGAAAAAGATGAGTATGCTAATAATCTTATAAAACATTTATTTTCAAAAGAGGGGCCTTGCGGAGAGGGACCTATATTTATAACAGATCCCAAAACAAATGGTTTTAAGATAATTAAGCTGGAGGAAAATTTTTATAAGTTAACTAGGTTGGATGAAAGGGGGAAAGTGGATGGCACAATCAGAAAAGATGAAACAGACGCTGGATAAGCTGGAAGCCGGTGTGATTGAATTTTTCACGAGTGAAAAATATATTACCTATCTGCAGGTGATGAGTAAGTTTCACACATACTCTGCAAATAATCAAGTCTTAATTGCAATGCAAATGCCGGATGCAACCGCAGTCGCCGGTTACAATTCTTGGATACGCAATTTTGATCGCCACGTTAAAAGAGGCGAGAAATCGATCACGATACTCGCACCGATGAAAGTTAAGATTAAGATCGATACGGACAGAAGGGATGCAGACGGCAAGGTAATACAAGAGGAAAGAGAAACCATCAAATTCCGTCCGGTTTCTGTGTTTGATGTATCACAGACGGAGGGTAAGCCGCTTCCGCAGATCATAACAGAATTAACCGGTGATGTGAGTCGTTATGAGCAGCTTCTTAATGCTGCAAGGCAGGCTGCACCATATCCGATCGAAATTGGGGCGGTGGAGGGGAGCGCAAAAGGCTGGTGTAATTTTACACAGGAAAAAATAATAATCAAAGAAGGAATGAGTGAAGCGCAGACGCTAAAAACTGCATTTCATGAGACCGCGCATGCGCGGATTCATGGTGGCGATACGGACAAGAGCCGGGAACAGAAGGAAGTGGAAGCAGAATCGATTGCATATGTGGTATGCAGCCACTTCGGTCTTGACACATCGGACTATACGTTTGGCTATGTTGCTACGTGGGCTGGCAGACAGGATATTAACCTATTGAAGCAGAGTATGCAGACAATCAGCCAGACGGCGAAAGCAATCATCACAGATGTTGAGCGCGCGATGGAAGAGCCGGAGCTGACAGTCAAAGGGAAATCTAAGGAAGAGATTGCACAAGATGTTAAGGAAGCATTCGCGGATCAGGGACACCCGGAGGCATCGGTCTATGTCGCAGACAGCCGGATTGATGGAGATAAGGAGCGTATAACTGCAGTGGCAGCATATAAGGGCGAAGAGAGCGAGTATAGCATGAAGCAGATGTTAGCGGATAGCTTACCGGAGTTACCGGGTACCGCCCTTTCTATCGTCCCGGTTAACCAAGACGATGTGAGGGAGCAGGCAGGTTTCTCCAAAGATATGACGGACACAAGCTGGGCGATGGTTACGATTTTAACAAGTACAGAGCCGGACAAGCTTATGCCGGGAAGTAATATGAATATTTATGAAGCAACCGTGAAACTAAGATCGTTGGAAAATGGTTTGCGGCTTGCCGGAGAAACCGGATATGTCCGGTTGTCGATCGAATGTACATATCTTGGCATGACACAGAAATTCATTGACAGCGCAGAATTAGGCACAGGACGTAGGAATTTTTTGGACTATCTCGATGTATCGCCGGATCTATGCACTTACTTAAAGCGGCACGTACAGATCTTGGAAGTCATGACATTAGCCAGAAACGAAAATGCAGTAGGAAAGACTGGCACGTTACGACAGCAGCGGTACGAGGACATGATTTATGAATGGGCGGAAAACTGCAGACTGGCGCTTAACTACCAGAGCAATCCACAGATACCAAAACCGCCGGAATATGATCCCAAATTAGTCCGACAATATGATAATTGGGAGGTGACAAGAGGATGATTTTTAATGCAGAAGAAAATGAGCTGCTGGCATGCTACATGCCGGTGGATGATCGATTAGCATTGATTAAAGCTATTGTGAAGGATACAGCGGATATGGATGAGGAAATCAGGCTGATTGCGGAAAGCGCAGTTGATAAGCTTGCGCGGATGAGTGACATAGACTTCATCGATATGGCATTTTTGCATGCAGTGTAGGAAGAACGGAAAGGGGGAAGCCGAATGGCTTATGTAACAAAAGAAGATCTGAAAAACGCACGTGAGATGGATCTTCTCACATACAAGCAGAGCTATGAGCCTTGGGATTTAGTGAAACTAAAGGATGGATATTATCAACTTAAAAGTCACGACAGCTTGAAGATTAACTATCATAACGGAAAGTGGTTGTGGAACTGGTGGAGCCAAGGCGTGGGTGGCAGATCAGCTCTTGACTATCTAACCAAAGTGGAAGGAATGTCTCTAGTGGATGCAGTCGGACAGATCCTTGGACAGACCGCGATAAAAGAGCCGGTGATTCCGCAGGACGTACCAAAAGAAAAAGAACAGGGGCTGTATATACCGGAACGATCAAAAAACAAAGATATGATCTATGACTATCTCTGTGATCAGCGAGGCATCGATCGTGAGATCGTGAAGGACTTCGTAGATCGAGGCGAGATCTATCTGACCAATCAGTATGCCAATATTGCTTTCGTCGGTCACGACGCATACGGCAATGTGAAGCTGGTTGCGTTGCGAGGAACGAAAGGCGAGTTTAAGAATACAACAGCCGGATCTAACCGGCGGTTCCCATTTCAGGCACGCGCGGAAGATTGGGACGTGAGAAATAGCGTGGTACATCTTTTCGAGGCACCGATTGACATGCTGAGCTATGCTACCCTGATGAAACAGATGGGAGTTGATTATAAGGGGCACAACATGATCGCCCTGTGCGGAATCTATAAGCCGAGGGAAAATCTAGCAGAAAGCAAAATCCCGGTTGCGCTGCAGCAGCACTTCAACGAATTGCCTTATACAAATACGGTGTGTCTGCACTTAGACAATGATGGACCGGGGAAGCTGGCAGCCAGGGCACTGTCACTGGTGCTCGAAAAAGACGGCTATAAGGTATATAACCAGCCACCACCGGAAGGATACAAGGATTGCAATGATTACCTAAAAAATGGCGCGCCGATCGGGCGGAAAAAAGAAGAAAGGCAGGTGATACGAGGTGAATAGAACAAGACAGAAAATGGTACAAAAGCACATTGAGGTAACAGACTATGAAAATAAGGCATTAAAAGCGTTGATGGAAAAAGGCGGATACCGGAAGGAAGTGCACTTAATTAGGGATTTAATTATGAATACAATCCCAATCGAGCTTCCGAAGGAAACCTTCGATGCACTTACAACAGAGCTGCATAAGATCGGGGTTAATATCAACCAGATCGCACACGTGGCGAACGCGACCGGGCTTGTCAATGCAAACGAATACGCGGAGGAAGCAAAGAAGCTCGATGAGCTTTGCTTTACGATACAGAAAAGCGTTTTAGAGCCGTTCCAGAGAAGAGAAGTAGACGATCTGATCCATGATCTGCAGTGGTATGATTTCGGCGATTTGGACAGGAACATGCGGAGCATTGAGATCCGGTCAGAGCTTATATCCATGCTTAACGCAAGGGACAGGGAGTGTGAGGAGCTTGGCAGTAACTAAGATCTGGACAATCCATGAAGGATCGGACATTAAGCAGGTGATCGATTATGCAGCGAATGAAGGGAAGACAGTCTTAAATATCCATGTGGAGACAGATGAGACATACAACCAGATAGAGCGCCAACAGTTTCAGGACGTCATCGATTATACGATGGCGGGATACCATGACGAAAATGACGACATGGCGAATGTACTTGATTATGCAGCGAAAGCAATCAAAACAGAGCAGAAAAAGTATGTGTCCGGCATTAACTGTTCACCGGAATATGCCAGAGACCAGATGATGTTAACCAAGACACATTACCACAAAAAAGGCGGCATTCTGTTATGGCATGGATACCAGAGCTTCAAGCCGGGGGAAGTGACGCCGGAGGAAGCGCATAAGATTGGGGTGGAGCTTGCACAAAAGCTGTGGGGCGACGATTATGAGGTGCTTGTATGCACACATCTTGACACGGCGCATATCCATAATCACTTCGTTATCAATAGCGTTTCCTGGCGGACAGGCAAAAAGCTGGATGTACGCTGGAAAGATATGGCAAGAGAATCCGACCGGTTGTGTCGGCAATATGGAAAAAGTGTCGTAGATGAACCTAAGATGAAAGGAAAACATCATGCAGAATATCAGGCGGACCAGGAAGGTCGTCCGACATGGACGACAGCTATTAAGCAGGACATTGACGAATGTATCGCGGAGAGCCGGAACCTGCAGGAGTTTTTCGCTGCGTTAAAAAGCCGGGGCTATACGATCAAAGCAAACGCGAAATACTTCACATTAAAGCCACCGGGGAAGGAGCGGTTTGTCCGGATCGATCGACGACTGGGAGAAGCATATTCATTAGAGGGAATTGCAAATCGGATCGGGGAGCGTATCCATGCGCAGGGATTTTCGCAAAGTGAGGAATCGGCAGGAGCTGCGGGAGCACAGGAGGAAAAAAGAAAAACAAAGCGCACATATGCAGAGCGACCGCGATATAGAATCACTGGATTTAAGGCACTGTATATACGTTATTGTTACATGCTTGGATGTTATCCCGGAAAGCATATGACAGCCAAACAGGTTAACTACCTGTACCGGGAAGATCTGACCAAGCTTAGAAAAATCCGATCGGAAACAAAATTCCTGTGCAGCAACAAGATTGAGACGCTGCAGGATCTGGTTGACGTGGAATATGAGATAAAGCAGGATTTAAAGCGATACCAGAACGAAAAAAACTATGTAACAAATAGGCTACGGGCTGCCGGTGACAATAAGCAGGCATTGATGG